>Ga0123335_1002387_pt1 | contig 28209 bp, 42 predicted proteins | sample BiotimSIPDNA_2_FD_89707 | JGI IMG/M metagenome (GOLD analysis project Ga0123335, IMG submission 89707) | Anaerobic biogas reactor microbial communites from Washington, USA - Biogas_R2 time_0 SIP DNA | ecosystem: Engineered > Bioreactor > Anaerobic > Unclassified | place: Washington, USA... | reverse complement strand
GGAGATACCAAGGTGGTGGAACGCGGCAGCGCAGATGGCATATTTATAAACACCACCGGCATTGGTGTGATATCCGAGGCGATCGATTATACCCCGCGGCAGATCAAGGTGGGAGACTATATTATTGCCACCGGTAATATTGGTGACCACGGGCTGGCCATATTGGCACAGCGGGAGGGACTGCAGTTCTCCACTCCGGTAGTCAGCGACTGTGCTCCCCTCTATAAACTGGGCGAGTCACTATTGGGCTTTCCCGGCGAGGTACGCTGCATGCGCGATCCTACCCGGGGCGGTATGGCTACAGTATTGAACGAACTGGCTCAGCAATCAGCTCTGGGGATGATGGTGAAGGAATCCAGTATTCCGGTGTCGTCAGTAGTCAAAGGGGCCTGTGATATGCTGGGGATGGACCCCATGTATATGGCCAATGAGGGCAAGATGATAGTGATAGTCGGGCCTAAGCGTATTGACGAGATAATGGAAGAGCTAAAGAAGGCTCCTTACTGCCAGAATGCTGCTGTTGTCGGTAGGGTTGCAGCGGAACCAGCGGGAATGGTCTTGGTTGAAACTGAACTGGGGGCTCAGCGCATCATGGGTATGTTGGAAGGGGAACACCTACCGCGCATTTGTTAATCTAATTCTGGTTTTGTCGTTTGTGTGTCGCTTCGCATGGCAATGAACATGCTGATTAGCACCAGCAGAGCACCGGTCAGCTGCAGCGCAGTCAAGTGCTCATGCAGGAGCAGCACAGCCAGCATAACGGTCAGAACCGGTTCTAATATGCTTACCAGTGAGGCACGAGAGGCACCGATCAACTGGATTCCCTTTAGATAAAATGAAACGGCCAGAACGGTGTCGACCAAGCCCAGGGTTAACCCGATGGATAACTGGAAAAGATCTAGTTTAAGAAGAAATCCGGGACTGCGAAAAACCAGTAATATAATAAGTATTCCGGCAAAACTGATACTGGCGGTGAGACTCAGGGGAGATGATCCGTCAGTTGTTTTTTGTCCGAGTAAACAGAAGACCGTATAGCAGACAGCAGTAGCGGATGCCAATAAAACGCCGGTGGTAGAAATATGCATTTGGGCGTGGCCGAGTCCAGCGACCAGGCCGGTCCCGGCTACCGCCAGTAAAACAGCGAGGAAGTGAGCGAGCCCGAGTTTTTCACGGTATATTACCATACTGAGCAAGGAGACCAGCGCTGGATAGGAAAATAGTATCATCGTGATAAGGGATACGGGAAGCAAGCGCAGGGCAAAGAAGTAGAACAGACTGCCCATGATGAAAATGGAGCCCTGCAACCAGACCAGCGGTGACTTGCTTAAAGGCGAGGTTCTTTTGACAACCGGCAGGTAGGCGGCCAGGATCAGAAAAGCGAACCCATAGCGAAGAAGGATGATCTGGTCGGGTTCCAATCCGCTGACATAGGCATATTTGCCCAGTATAGGCATAGTGGCATAGAAAAGGGCGGAGAGAGCAACATATAGAAAGCCATTAAATTGTCTTGATTTGGTGTTCAAATTTCCTAGCCTCTTCCTGTATAATAATAGCAACAAATTATAGATCAATTAATTTTACCACTAGTGAAGCGTAAACGTTCCAGTAATGATCATAATAATTATCCAGGGGAGTGATGAATGTGCAACTGACTAATATCGATAACCTGAGAATGATCGATCGCAACAAGGCCGCGGGGAATGCCACATTTGAAATCGATGGCAGTACTTACCATGCTGAATTAATTTTTTACCTGCAGAGCGACTATTGCCTGAGCATAAGGGCTGGACGCTGCGGAGAAGGATTGACCACCGAGAGGGTAGAGGAGTACCTGAAGATGAACCGTACTGATATGAAACGAGGTATCAATCCCGAAGTGGTGCGTCTAAGACAGCAGCAGAGGGAAGCCATATACGGTGCTGAATAGTCTGCCATGCTTTGCTGCTTGCCAGTAAGCGGTTTATATGATAACCTGAAATGCCTGTAAATATATGACGCGAGCAAAGGTTTCTATTTCCTGATTTATATAATTGTTTTACGGGAATCGTTCACATATAATCAGGGGAGTAGGAGTACAATTAACTGTATGTAATAAGAACTCGAGCTTTTCCCAAGGGTACCACTTGCAGTCACCCGGAAAGTCGACCACCAGGATTCGGGTCTTAGCAAATAGTTTTGGAGGTGGGACTATGAAGAAGAGATGGAGCAAAGGGGATCCGGTTAGTTTAACAGATTTGTTGAAGATTACTCCCGTAGCCAATGAAATTCTCCAACTCAGCGAAGAGATGGAAATAAGCATAACTGATATCATGTGGATAGTAAACCAGATCATCGACAATACCGATGATCAAAGCTTTGAAGATATGCTGGAAGCCGAGGCCATTGATTTTCATGAGAATTGGGATGATGTGGAGCAAGAACTCGATGACGAAAACCTGGAGCCCGGGGCCTATATGGTAAGCGTTCAGATCAATAGCAACGGTCGATTCCCCGAAATAGGCTTCAAAGCTGGCATGAGCGACAAGGAAGATATCAGCTATTTCTTCGATATGGTCATGGAGATGCTGGATAAACTGGAGTAAAACAGATTGCCGAAAATAGTCGGCCTAAGCCCGGGGGATCCCGGGCTTTATTGCTATTGAATTATAACAGGTGATAAGTAATGATTATTAATTTAACCAGGCAGATCAAGTTGATAAGACCGCAGGGACGGGCGTCTTTTCCTTACAGCAATTCACTGTATGTCGATGACGATAGCCGCCTGGTCATTGATGCCGGTGCCGGTCAAGCCTTTGGTGAAATTCCGGAGGCTGAAGTCGATTTGCTTTTTCTAAGTCACTATCACTTTGATCACACCCATGGTACCAGTCGCTTCAAACGGGCGGGGATCATGGCCGGAATACAGGAAGCGCCGGGATACGAGGATGTGGCAGCCTACATTGAATATTCCGGGTTTTCTCATTGGAAAGAGCTGATGGTGCAACCCAAGAATCAGCCATTTATTAAGACTGCAGGATATCCCGAGGATGTTTTAGAGAAACCTGGATTCCGGGAGATAAAGTTGTCTGGCACTTTCCAGGATAGGGACAGCTTTACCCTGGGTAGTACCACGGTACAGGCTCTACATACACCGGGGCATACTCACGGGCATTATTCATTCTGGTTTGAGAAAGCGGGAATCCTGTTTGCCAGCGACCTTGATCTTTCTCCTGGCGGCCCATGGTATGGCGAAGAATACTCGAATGTCGAAGACCTGGTCAGCTCAGTCAACCGGCTTATTGAAATAGATCCACTCATCATGTTGACCTCTCATCGCCGGGTCTTTAAGCAGCCGGACGATAATATTAAGCAGTTGCTTAAAGAATATCTGGGAGTCACATTGGGACGGGAGGAAGCTATCCTACATTCATTGCAGGAACCGCGTACCATTGATGATATCGAGGAATTAGGCCTGGTTTTTGAACCCCTACCGCGTACCCAGCATATAGAATTTTGGAATAAGATGATGATAGTGAAACATCTTAACCGACTACACAGGATGGGGCTGATAGAGAAGACCGATACCGGTGCTTATATTCGCAGATAATAGGGTTAGCCGTTATTTTTCCGTTGGTTTGTTCCAGTTATGGTCGCTTTCTTGAGGAGTGTCTGAAATCACTGGGGGGATTTTACACTGTCTGGAGCTTATAAATTCTACTAAAGGAGAATAACGGAGCAGGCCACAGGCCATCTCTACCGATCCTAATAATCCGGATAGCGTTGCCAGCCATCCGTCTATCATCTGAGAACCAGCTAAAAAGTAAAAACAAGCGGCAAATACAAAACGGGCAATAACTCCATCACGGGATAACATATACTTCTCCTTAGTAATATAAATCGAAATGAGGTCCCAAGGTTATAATCTGCAGATAGCAGATATAAATACGCGGGACATGGATTTCCGACCTGGTAATTATTGAGACGGAGGATGACAGGAATGGAGAATCAGAACCTGGCAATTATCATATTGATTGCCTGCATCCCCGCAACGGCCTGGCTGTCCTACTGGATAGCCTGCAGCCGCAGTGAATCCAAGTGGGTAAGCCGACAAGCCGAAGTTGAAAATGAGAAGACGGTCCTCAAGACCAGGCTGGAAATGCGGGAAATGACCATTTTGGAACTCCAGCAGCATATTGAGGCTCAGGAACAAGTTCAAACCAGTCTGCGCGAAGAAATCAATCGTCAGAGTGAACTCAGGGTTATTGCCGAAGAAAAGAACACCAGATTGCAGGAAACGGAGGCCAGGCTAAGCGAAATTTTTAATAACATTTCGTCGCAGGCTCTAAAAAATAACAACCAATCTTTTTTAGAGATGGCGCGTTTATCTCTGGAGAACTATCAGGAGAATGCCAGGAATGAACTGGAGATGAAGCGGCAGGCCATTGGGCATCTGGTATCACCTCTGCAGGAATCACTGCAAAAGGTGGATCAGCAGTTGCAGGAGATCGAGAAAAACCGGATCGCCACTTATACCAGCCTTACCGAACAGGTTAAATCATTGACCCGTAATGAGATGCTGCTTCAAACAGAGACAGCCAACCTGGTCAAGGCATTACGCCGTCCTCAGGTGAGGGGACGCTGGGGAGAGATCCAGCTCAGGCGTACGGTGGAAATAGCCGGAATGGTTGAGTACTGTGATTTCATGGAACAGGTATCTGCCGCCACCGATAACGGTCAATTGAGACCCGATATGGTGATCCAACTGCCTAACCAGCAAAACATTGTGGTGGATGCCAAGACCCCCTTACAGGCTTATCTAGAAGCCGTGGAAAGCCAGGATGAGGCCCAGCAAATTACCAAGCTAAAAGAGCATGCCGCGCAGCTGCGGGTACATATTAACAAGCTCGGCAGCAAGAACTACTGGGAGCAGTTCAAACCCACCCCGGAATTTGTAGTGCTGTTCCTACCGGGGGAGTCCTTTTTTAGTACGGCATTGGAACAGGATCCGGCTATGATCGAATATGCCAGTCGCCAGAAGGTCATACTTGCCACCCCGACCACCCTGATAGCCCTGCTGATGACTATATCATATGGCTGGCGGCAGGAACGCATCGCTGAGAATGCCCGCGAGATAAGTGAACTGGGCAAGGATTTATACAACCGCCTCAGCACCATGACCAGTCACATGGGAGATATGAAGAAGAATTTAGATAAAACCATAGAGGCCTACAACCGCATGATAGGCACCTTTGAATCCCGTGTTCTGGTCAGCGCTCGCAGGTTTAAAGATCTTGGTGCTGCCAGTGGGGATGAGATAGCTGCTGCACAGGTTGTGGAAAAGGCCACCCGTCAGCCCATCATTGGAGAATAGGAACCAGATAATAATATGCGGACAAATCTTTTTGCAATTGTTTGAAAATTAGAAATAATTAAAAAAATCACAAACGTTAAGAATTTCATATGTTATAATTTATTTCACGGGGGGATAGAATATATGAAATATAGAGAATGAGAGGAGTGATGGAAATGAATAAGGCCTTAATTGATGAGATCCTCAAGGAGATCGGACTTGAACATCTAGATGATGATAATGAAGAATGTGAGTCGAAGCCATTTAAGCAGCGTACTTAATTGGCTTCGACTGTCTTTGCTTCAACCCCCCGTCGGCTTTCCGCTATTATTCGCTTCCCTCGGTTTTGACCGGGGCTTCTTTAAGCAATTCTGACACGGTAACAAACTGGTAACCCTGTTCCTTAAGGTTTTTGATTACCACCGGCAGAGCCTCCTGGGTCTGCTTACAGGTATCGCTGGCATGCATCAGTATAATGTCGCCAGGATGGGCTTTCTTGGTCACTCGCTCGATAATGGTATTGACACCAGGGTTCATCCAATCTAAGGAATCGGTAGTCCATTGGATCGCCTCGTAATTGGATTCGTGTATGCCTTCAATTACCGAATCACTATAATCCCCATTGGGGGTTCGGATCAATTTGGCCTCAGCCCCCGTCACCTCTTTAATGTTCTTGTGAGCCTTGGCTAGCTCCTCTTTGACCTCGCTTTTAGATAGGTTACTGAGGTTGATATGGCGATAACCGTGACTGCCGATTTCGTGACCGTCTTTCTTGATTCTTTGAGCTATTTCTGGATACTGCTTGACCCAGGGACCAGAAAGGAAGAAGGTACATTTTATATTGTTTTCTTTAAGTATTTCGATGACCGGCATGGGGGTTTGATTTCCCCAACTTATATCAAAAGTCAGGGCTACGACCTTTTTATCAGTGGGTACCTCATAGACCGGTTTTAGTTTGTGATAAGCCTGTACGTAAAGAACACTGCTGGTCAGGAAGACCAGGGCGATAATCCCCACCAACATAACCTTGGTTCGCTTTGATAATGAAACAAATCCAAAGATTTTAGGCATACATTCGAGCCTCCCCGATAGTGTTTTTTACATCTTATGGCTTCCCATCCCCGTTTATTACTGCTTTCCTGCCTTAATCAATTCGCTCATGGTGACTACCCGATAGCCCTGTTTTTTCAGGGCACTAAGCAAAAGATCGGTAGCCTTAGCCGTCTGAAGGCCATTTGGTGCTCCGTCATGCAGCACGATGATCTGACCCGGCTCCAGGTGTCTGGTGATATGACCGGCGATCTGTCCAGCTCCTACTCCGTTGCGCCAGTCTTTACTGTCCTGCTGATAGGTCCAGTAGGCGATGGTCAGGTTATGCTCTCGGCATATGTCGACCATGTCGTATGACAGGTAACCGCCCGGGGGGCGAAACCAGGAGGGATTGTCGCCGCTTGCCTTGCGGATGGCCTCGCTGGTCCGTATGATATCGTCAGCTATGCCTGCTTTTTTATATTTATTGTAATCAGGATGACTGTATCCGTGACTGCCGATCTCATGTCCTTCGGCTTTCATGCGTTTGATTATTTCCGGCTGGGCGGCGACCCGTTTACCCAGGACGAAAAAGGTGGCCTGGGCTTTATGTTTTTTGAGAGCATCCAACACTGCCGGTGTATTCACGGGATCCGGACCATCATCATAGGTCAGGGCAACCACCTTTTCTTCGGTATCGATCTTAGAAACGAGGATATTCTCCTGCTGCCATTTTTTCATAGCTGGATGCATGGCCAAGTGATAGCCTGACCAGGAAACGCCGAAAAACAACATAGCACTGAGGAACCAGGCGATGTTCCGTTTGCGCAGAATGATAAACATTTGTCATCCTCCATTAAAACAGCTAAATAGGTAGTATTCTAAATATATGGCTGGCCGCTTTTGAGTATGATAATGGATAATACGGGAGCCACGCTGCTCTTGATTTTTGTATTTAAAGCAGGGTATAATAAATAATCAAATATGGGTCGTTAACTCAGCGGGAGAGTGCTTCCCTGACACGGAAGAAGTCGTTGGTTCAAATCCAATACGACCCACCATAGAATGAAGGAAACTCGGGGTTTATAAGCCCCGAGTTTTTTGATAAATACCGGAATATGGTATTATAATTAACTTGCCCATAAAATTGCCCACAAGATAGACAAATCTGTATCTGATGGATGCTCATTAAAGACCATCAAATGCTATTGGGCCTTCTTTTCTCTCTTCCGGTAAATGTTAATGGGCAGGTTTATAAGATCGGGCACAATGTTCTCCAAATCAAAAGCTTCATTTGCCTTTTCGGGGACCTGGCGGAGGGCTTCAATATCGGGATCATCATAGTCCAGAGTTGTTGATTTCTTTGCATGGCCAGCGTTGTCGGCAGCGGTACCCACATCAACACCATGCTTAAGCAGCTGAGTAATATTTGTATGCCTCAATCCATGGAAGGTTAGGTTTTCCGGAAGGTTATTGTCCTCTCTGAATTTACTGAACCATGTATCAACGGAATTAGGGTGCATGGGCTTTCCGTTCCACTGCGTAAACAGCAGGTCATTATAAACCATCTCCCCGTTGACTTCAATCTGATTGTGCCACTTATCTCCGCACTTATCACGTTGTTTGTTTCGATAATCTATCTGGGCTTGCAGCAGAGGCACCAGGCTCGGATGGAAAGGAATTGCCCGCTTGCTAGTTTCGGTCTTAGGATTATAGAAAACCACTCGTGCGCCTTTCATATGCCGGGATGCCCGGTCGACGTAAATCACACAATTGACCAGGTCAAGGGTTTTATCACCTATACCTAGAACCTCACCACGTCTTTCTCCAGTTGAAGCTCCAAGAAGGGTAATGCATCTCCATTTAAGGGATTCATTCGCAAGCGCGCGCAGCATCTCCCTGGCCGGATCCTTATCAATGCTAGCCTTTTTTCTTTTTGGTATTTTGGGGGGCTTGACTCGGTCACAAGGGTTTTCCTTGATTTCACCCATTTCTACTGCAAAAGCAAGCATTGAGCTGAGAATATGAAAATTCTTTTGTATTGTTGCTGGGCTGAGACCCCCTGGTTTACCATCCGCTCTTATACCGTCTTCTTTCAAATTATTTAGAAAATCATAAATATTGGCAGGAGTTATTTTATCAATCTTCTTATGCCCTAAGGCGAGGAGGATTCGCTTATCAAGATGAATCTTATAGTTTTCACGGGTAGGTTCAGATAGATCGGGGTTGTCCCTGAGAAACCGAATAGAAAGATCCTGCAAGGTCATCTTGGCAGGTCTCTTATACTTACCCTCATCAACACGTGTAATGAATTTAGCTAATTCTCGGGCAGCTTCCTGATCATTCTTAGCCTTAACGGTAGTAGATTCTCCTTTATAGCGTACCTCGTAGGTATCTTTTCCTCTGGCCCGGTAGGAGCCGGCAGCACTTCTCGGCTTTTTGGTCTCTGACATCCTAACACCTCCATGGATGTTATAACACATGGGCAGAAAAAAGTGAACCCGGCCAACTTGACCGGGTTGCATACCTGCTTCTCTTTTAAAATATTGTTCAGCTATTAAGGTGGATTTTTACGTTGTTCACTTTCAAATATTGGCCGTCACTTACGGTTATGTATTTAGTTCCTTCAAAGTTATCGTTTGTTGTAATAGAATCCAGGTTATGGTTGCTGCTTGAACTGACTTCAATATATCCTCCATCTGATTCTACCTTATATTCACCAGCAGGAATATCGATGCCGACCTTATACATTCCTGATTCTAGAACCCCACCACTTTTATCAATAGCCGGAGCTTCAGCAAAGGGGTATGCTTTGCATCCTTTTAGTTCGAGATATTGACCATCGCTTACTGTGACAATTGATCGATTAGAAAAATTATCATTAGCCAAGATGCTCTCAAAAGATCCGCTAGAATCCGAGGTCACAGCAAAATAACCACCGGCATTGGTTGCTAAGACATATTCTCCGGCGGGTATATCTGATCCAACTTTATACATGCCCGATTTAAATGAGTTATCCGGTTTATCAACAGGGGTAGATACGGTCGCTTTCGATCCACTTACATTGTTGTTACTGGTAGTGTCCGTTTTATCATCACCACCGGATGCAAAAGCAATTAACAACACAATTATTACTCCCCAGAACCACCATTTTTTCCATAGAAGCTTTTTAACACCGGACGTTTCTTCCATTTAATTATCTCCCTTCTTTTATGTAATTCGCCAGCATATGCCACCCATTTCCTGTAAAAGGCCCATTAAACACGAAAACCGCCGCAAAGCAGCAGTTTCAAAATAAAATATAAATATTTGTTCCCCCCTCATATTTATTTTGTTTTTATTTTAACCCCCTCATTTTTTTGGCGATCTCAATTTGCATTTCGAGTAGATCCCTTACCTGTTCTGGTTTAAATCCACCCTGGGCAGCCTTCTCAATTACTTCCGTCCATTCTTCGCGGCCGCAAACCGTTAGATAATCTTTATAGACTTGATATCCAGGAGCGTCCTGCCGAACAGATGCAACAAGGGTGCCAGCTATCCGGTACCCATCACTTACCATATCGATTTCTTCATAATTAGGATTGGCCGGCCTAAGCGTTCGTCCCTTCCCATTCTCAAAGTAATATTTCAACGTAGCCTCGGAATATCCATTGGCTAAATCTTTGATTGCAACCACTATCTGCCCAGAGTTGGCCATCTGGTTTTCCCGGCAGATAGCCAGATCTCCGTCAATAATTCCGGATCCTATCATGCTATCCCCAACGACTCGCAGGACATAGTCCGCCTGCATGTTATCCGGGATATCTAAATAACCTTCTATATTTTCCTCAGCCAGGATCGGGAGGCCGGCCCTGATGGTTCCGAGGATAGGTATATGCGCAAGACTAAAATCGGCAGGTTCTACTACTAGATAGCCTGCTGCATCCATAAGGTCGCGATATGTAACCCCATTATCAGCTCTTGCGGATAGCTTCCTAATTACATCAACCCCTGGCGGTTTTGAAACTAATCCCCGTTGGAGCCTTGATATATAAGTAGCACTTACACCTGCATCAAGGGCATATTCATTGATCGAACGATTAGAGCCCTGAGCCCTTTTCATTAAATCAGCAAAGGCCATTGAAAAATTTGGGTAACCATTATCATGTTCCGATTCATTAATCCCAAGGAGGTAGTCTGTTGATACTCCGAAATATTCAGCTATTTTCCTTATTGTTTGATAATCGGGTTCTCTTTCATTTGTTTCATATTTCGAGAGGGCGTGGTAAGTAATACCAATAGCTTTGGCTAAACCGTCCCTCTCGATATCAGCTTGAGACCTCAATATCTTAATTCTTTCTCCTAAACCCACGTGGAGTACCTCCATAGACAAATTATACCGTTTGTCTAGTAGCATAAAAATATTTTAGACAAAACGGGAAATAAGCATTGACATTATACAGAACGTCTAATAGTATATAAATAGTTAGACATAACGTCTACAAAGGAGGTGTAAAACAGTGAGGGAAGCCCTCAAAAAAGCTCGCTTAGAAAAAGGTTACACAGTAGCAGCTATAGCTGAAAAACTTAGTGTATCTCCTGGAATCTATTACAAATGGGAAGATGGAAGCCGCGACCCTCTTATTGATAATGCGCGGCAAGTTTCCATTCTTCTGGGGCAAAGCATAGAAGCTCTTTTTTTTGACAACCCATTAGACGATATGTCCAATAGGTTTAAACCAACCGGCACTGATGGTTAGTTTCTCCCGAATGGGTATCAAATAAACAGATCAAATAGAGGAAGGAGGCAGCCCCATTGTTATTAACCGATAGCTTACAAAAATCAATAGATCAGCTGGACTCCCTGCTCGACGGCTGGACGTTTGGCCAGCTGGTGATCGAAGATCAAAAGCCGTTCCTGCAGCTTGAAAACGGGGATATAATCCCGGCAACTGGCATCGTTGAAGTCAAGAACGGTGACTTCTGGGAGCGTGTAGACACCTACGACTACTACATTATCACCATCGACGGCTGGCCAGCCTATGCCGGGATGAAGGCGCGGATGAAGCCAGTCAAAGCATAAAGATCAAATAGCGGAAGGAGGCGAAATTTATGGCACGCAATATGATGGAAGCTCAGGAAGCGGCAGATTATCTGAAGATTTCGTATTGGACATTGCTTAACCAGGCGAAAAAGGGTTTGGTTCCTCATGTCAGAGTCGGCCGCCGGGTCCTTTTTTCCCGGGAAGGGTTGGATAAATATATTGAGGACCAGGAAGCTCAGAGTATTTCCAACCAACCAATAAATCCGGAATATGGCATGTTGAGAAAGATCAAATAACGGCTTCTCTTTTATAAAAATAGAACATTTGTAAGTAAATAGAAAGGGGGTGAATTTGACAATGTTGGAAGAACGCAAAGTGCTTAAGATGGGTTTCATGAAAGGTTACGGCAGCCAAAGGAATGCTGCCATGCACCTTGGCTGCAGTGAAGCGTTGATTTCTAAGGTGGTATCCCGGGAGCGGGATCTGGCCCCTGATCTGATGCCCAAAGCATCCAAAACACACCTAATTATCGGCATTTCAGTAGCCGAAGACGCCACTGGTTATTCTTGCCTAAGTTATATCGAAGGGGACCGGCATCCTCAGACCATGATCCGGCGGGTGGAGAAGGAAGATGCTGAAGCCGATGCTGCCCTCAGGAAATTGCCCTTAATGCTATTGGACAAGCATACCGGCGCAGACTTGACCCAGGAGGAAAGGGAACACGCTACTCTTACTGGCTGGGAATTATGCGACCGGATCAGGGCAGATCTCAACCTGGTGGCCGAGCTGGATGACCGTTACCAGTTAGGACTGGTGAGCTACCTCACAGAAAGAAAAAGACCGCTCGCAGCGGCCCGATGAATGATTACTTATCTATTATACCACAGGAGAGGAGTTTTTCCAAATGGCTGATTATATGGACCTCAACAGCGTTGAAGAAATACACCGGATTTATTCAGATATTAATGAGCAGAAGGCACTCGTTGCTAAGCTGCCCGGACTGAGAGCTCAATATGAAGACCTCGTAAATGAGTTGTATGAAATATCTCCCGCGGACTCAAGGACCGGCGAGGAGATCAGCAACCAGGCGCTGGAAGTAGGGAAGGAACTCGCGGCAGCCATCCATGCCAGCTCCCGCATTCAACAGCTCGAAGAGGAACTGATGAGATACGGCATCCAGCAACCAGCAGAGCAAGCTGCATAACCATCAATCTTATGAGAAGGGGAATGGTCGGATGAATTTAACAGCTGCCGAGCAAGTAAAAGGCTTTAATAAGCTATCCGAAGCCCACAAACAGATTTTCAAGGATTTCCTGAAAAACTGGTATGGCCGCTGGGATCACCCGGAGAATCACCAGCCGCTGAGAGTAGGCTTTAAAAGAGACAAGAGCGCTGGAGCCTATCTCAGAGTGGATATGTCAGACGGTGATTGGTACCACGTTAAAAGCGCCATTACCTTCTTCTGATTTTAGGTATCACGCTGGACTGATCGCAAGTTCGACGAAGATGCACGACAGTCTGGCTGACATTCTTCTCCTCCAACCACCAGGGAGATTACCCCCCTCCCTGGGGAAATCAACGTTCCTGCCCGCCCGGAACCTGCAGCGGGTGTTGGCCCGGGCGGGCAGCCTTTAACATAGTAATCCATTTTCGGGCGGCGGGGACCCGTGGGGGCACGAATTTGCCTGCCAAACTCCTTGGCTGTAAGGGCGCATGGGATAGCAGCTGGCCGTCCCGAGATTACCTAACTCCCCTAATGAGGTCCCGGGGGCTTCATCCCCCGGGACTACTTAAAATCGGAAGTAGCAGGAGTGGACTATGGATCGGATCGGCCGCAGCGTGGACAACCTCTTTATGGTTATAGAGGATCTTAGAATATCAAACCAGCGGCTGACCAGCCTGATCTATCAATTGATAGGAGGTCATGCAACAATGGCGCGTAACGCGACTATTATCAATAATCCAACTGATCTATTGGACTACCTGGGTGAGTATGAAAACGACTATACCCTCTTTGTTACACCCGGAACACCAATCGCCTACCTCGAACGTGATGAGATAGACAGAATGAGCGAACGCGGTACCCTGGGAGCCTGGATCGAAAGTAACTGGCTGCCGGAAACCATAGCTATTGCTGTTCCATAGGGCGATTGCTTATGCATGCCATACAGATTTGAAGGAGGCAAAGTAATGTTAAGAGAACCCTCGATCACCCAGCACGATTGGAATACATACCGGGTAAAACCCGCCACGGCAGCAGACAAGCCCCGGAAGGAAAAACAGAGTTTCTTGCAGATCCTAAAAGCCCAGACCAGCAAAGGGGAACGGGTAACCCTGACCATCGTTGGAGTGCATGCTCTGGGCCTGGTCGTGGTCCAGGTGCTGATCCATATCGGGGTGATCACTGGGCCGGGGTATCTATAATGATTGCCTACCTACGCAACCACTACCGGACGATTATCATAGCCCTTCTGATAGCCACAGTGTTCGCGGCACTGGACCTGTATGTGATCAATCTCAGCAGTTATGTCTGTGGGTTCCTACTGGCGGGGATATGGATGGAGATCCGGGCGAAGAGATAACACCATTCAGCAAGGAGGATAACATGCACGTACATGATCGTTTAGTGAAAATCGAGTGTTTAGTTTGTCGTGAGGAATTTCTTGTCAGCGAATATGTCCTGAAACAAAAGACTGATGAGGAATATCCGGGGAATGGTTGTTATTGCCCATATTGCGGAAATATCGAAACTCAAGCAATTACATGGACTGGCGATAACACTGATTTTGCCGACGAAATGGGATGCTTAGCAATCAGCCATTTCGAAATTGGCGAGGGTGAAGTATTGAACCCTTGGAGAATAACCAACGAGGATACCGGTGAAAGCGAAGTCATTGAGGCATTAGACTTCGGCCATGCAATTGATATTTATAGACGCAAAGGGCTTATGAAGCCTGGGCGTTACAGTGGTGATCTTTTAGATTAGTGCGCAGTCTGGTTAAGATGCGCAGCAAGCAATTAAGAAAGCGAGGAGATTTTAATGAGAATTATTAAACCGTATGTAGAGGTACCGGAGATTGATGGAAAGCAGCTGCTGAGAAATATCGAAAAGGCTGGCCGGACCTGCTATAAGTCAGAGGCTAAAATCACCGAGGATAGCTACCGTCCATTCATTGAAATGATTATGAAATCCGGGCATCATTCAATGTTTGAACACGAGAAGGCCACCGTCAGGATCATCTGTGACCGTGGAGTGACCCATGAAATAGTCCGGCACCGACTGGCAGCTTATAGCCAGGAAAGTACCCGGTATTGCAACTACGGCAAGTCTGGAGAAGTAACTTTTATTAAACCCTTCTTCTTTGAGAATGGTGGAATAGCCCATGGCTATTGGGAAGAAGCATGTAGGCATTCTGAAGAATATTACCTTGGTCTGTTGAAGATGGGATGCTCTCCGCAGGAAGCCAGATCTGTCCTGCCCAACTCCCTCAAGACTGAAATAGTGGTAACCTACGACCTTCGGGAGTGGAGGCATTTCTTTACTCTCAGGGCAGCCAAGGCAGCTCACCCCCAGATGCAACAGATAGCCATTCCTTTGCTGTTCCATTTCCAAGAAGTATTCGAGCCATTGTTTGATGATATTGATTACAATACCGATTTTGACCCGCAGAATTATGCCGAAATAGTGGTTGTGGGAGGCGATGTTTAATGTCAAGTGTAGATCATCCGAGCCACTACAACACAGGCAAGATTGAAGTTATAGACTTCATTGAAGATCAGGACCTGAATTTCTCCCGGGGAAATGCCCTGAAATATCTTTGCCGAGCTGGGAAGAAGGAAACCTCCAATGAGGTTGAAGATTTGCAGAAGGCGGCATGGTATATCAACCGTGAAATCGAAAGGTTGACTAAGCAGCAGCCTGAGTAATCATGCTGCGCTTTCCACGGAGGAGGAGGGAGGTAGAAATGTTAAGACAACAACGTTTATGCGGTAATTGTGGGATATTTGGAGATTGCGAGTCACCAATTAAACCTTTCAGTGGTTATAACGCTGATTGCGAAGATTGGGTGGAATTTTATCCAGTTGCTTTTGATGATAAGGGTGAAATAATATTCCGCAGCAACGAATGGAAACGTCCAAGAAAAATATTTCTGGGCAGTACAGCTTTGCGTACGACACAGAATGGTTAAGATGCGCAGCAAGGGAGGGGCGAAAAAGTATGGAAAAACAGAAGATTGCCACGGTTGATGGCATTGATATTTACCTTGAGGGGATAAACCTTTATTCAGACAACAGTGAGTATGGCTTTAGTTTTCTAACGCCAGAAAAAGGTTTCCAAATTGGGAAGCGGGGGGATATACCATCCGAAGTACTGAGAATAGCAAGCGGAATTATCTTTGGTGACCAAGATGATTCGACTGCTCAAAGCCCTGCACAACAAGGGATTGGGGTTATGAACAGGTTCAAAACCCGTAAGAAATCAAAAAACCTTGAATTGCTGATTAAAGATGCTCTTGAAGCTGCTTTAACTGGCACTCACATTCGAGGATCAAGTGATGTACTGTCGTTTATGTCGGGCTGGCTATCAAATGATTATCCGGACATATCGGATCTTATTAAAAAAAATCTGGAGAAAACCTTTAAAGTTGATTGCCGATAAAGGGAGGAAGAATCAATGAAGATTGAGGACAAAGACTACTCCATTAACCAGGATGATTTTTACCGGGTGTTATGGGAGCAAAGCCCATGTCGTTGGTGCACTATCCATGTATGTGATAGGACTCATTTATGGTGCTGCATGTATTGAGCCAGAAAAAGAAATAAGGCCGAACGGCCCTACTTCTTTGGCGATTTTTGTTGCAGGACAGGCATCTGTCGGCTACCACACCAACTGAAGCACTATCGCGTTGCGCTAATAAAATTATTATAGCCGATATGATAAGCCAGAACAAGACCGGGAAGGGAGGAAATGAGTTGTATAACGAAAATGATCGGCACTGCCGAGAGTGCATATGCTCCAATTGCGAACTGAGAGGCTCAGACAAATGTGATGAAGGTCCAAATCTATGTAATAACTGCAAAAACGAGGACCACACGACACGCTGCATTTACCTTGAGGACGTTGATGATTGATGCGCTTTCCACGGACACCGTGGTTAAGAAGGGAGGAATTGATTTTATGACCACAGTTAAGGTTATAGACCCTAAAAGCCCGTACTATGGGAAAGAACTTGAGGGCGGATGCCTTTATTATGATGTTTACCATACCGGCAGCAGTCCGGACCTCTTTATTATAAAAACTCCGGGCGGAGATGAACAAATACTGTCTACCAGTATTGACACTGAGCATTATTGGAACCAGAGAAGGCAAGAACAGATCGAAAGGCTCGGTGCTGATGTGGGTGATACGGTAGTTATCATCCGGCCAAGTAGTGGATGGTCGAAGTCGGGGTTTGATATTTCAGTCCCACACAAGATTACCGCAATTGACTCCAGCGGGTATGTGGAATTTGATGATAGACAAGCTACGTATTTCAGGCCCGATGTGATCCACGTGGCCAATACTGAGAAAATCGCCGGATAGTTAATGCGCATTCCACGGATGAAGAAGGGAGAGAGATCGATGGCACACACATGCCCGACTTGTGGCAGCACCTGCATGTGCAACGGAGATATAGATGATTGCTGCTTTGACTTTGACGAGGATGTTGATGCCTGTATCTGCTGCTGCGACGATGATGATTTGGAAGATTATTACTATGATGATCCCGATTTTAACGATTGGGAAGAAGAGGAAGCGGAGCAGCCGGTAGAGCCATCGGTTAAACTTGGTTGCTCCTGCGCCAGGCCATCCGGCGAATTTCACGGCTGGAGATGCACTGTGAGCGGCGATTCCTGTGTATTCTTAATCCCCAGTTCCGAGGCTTGCGCCAAGGAGTATGGGGAGGGGCCAGACGTAGATAAATATGACGAAGTGCCGTATTGATACTGCGCTTTTCACGGAAGAAGCGCAAGAGCTTTCTCGCCTGTAGTCGCGAATGCAGGCGGTTAAGATAAATGCTGATGTTGGACAAGTATGAGAGGGGAGAACATCGATGGAGAAAATGACCTTTTCAAATCTGGCGGGTGGAGGCGCACAAGAAAGACTGCAAGATGCACTGGACCAAGTAGCGGCCAATATTGCCGACCCGAACACTGATGCCAAGAAAACCAGGAAAATAACTATGACCCTGACAATGAAACCGAACGAGCAGCGGTCTATTGCTAATCTCGAAATTAATGTAAAGACCAGCCTAGTTTCTCCGGTGGGGATCAACACGACACTGATGGTTGACCGGGACGAAAAAGGCAAAGCGGTCGTATCGGAAATCTACGGCAAGGACCCTAATCAGGGAGTCCTTGATCTTGACCCCGGTAAAATAACGAACATAGCTGAAAGGAGATAACTGAAATGATAAAGGGAGCATTGGAGTATTTAATTGGCCTTGGGCTTAATTCTAACCCAATTGTAAAGGTAGACGGAAGGCCCTACTCGCTTGAGCAGCTGCATCCGGTAAAGGAGAGCAGTCCCGCCGCCCTGGGATTCAATTTTCTGGATTCCTTGGTTACCTATTTGCGGAACAATATAGACCCTTCATTCAAAGAAGAGGGTTTAATAATTGAGATCAAGAGCCCTACCGAAGTAGCCCTGCATACGGAGATTGTCGGAGATTTCAATCAGCGGTTTAACCCGGTTGTCTGCACTGCCTTGGTCAATCCCTTCCCTTGGGATAAATTCATTGACCCGGATTCCTTTATCATCATGGCACAATCCCGCTTTGTGGAAACCGATGATTTGGCGAAGATCCGCTCAATTGTTGGCAATGTCAGAAGCGAGGAAGTGGCCCAATTCTGCGACGATGGAATCAGTCAGCAGGTAACGACGAAGAGCGGCATAGCCCGGGTGGAGAATGTTACAATCCCGCCTAGAGTAAAACTTGCTCCTTACCGGACGTTCATGGAGATCGAGCAGCCGGAGAGCGAATTTATATTCCGAGCAAAGAAAGGCGATGGCCTTCCTTATTTTGCTCTGTTTGAGGCTGATGGCGGCGCATGGAGAATAGATGCCATGAAACGCATTAAGGCGTACCTGGAAGATCAACTGAAGGAAATTGAAAACGTCGTTATTCTCGGATAACACATTAACCAGGGGGTTTCGGCCCCCTGGACCAAGCGGGATAGCAGAGGGGAGGGGATAAATTTGACATGGCATCTATACCAGGGCGATGCGCTGGAAACTCTTAAACAGCTCGAGTCTGAATCTGTCCATTGCTGTGTTACTTCCCCGCCCTATTGGGGCCTCAGAGATTATGGGGTAGATGGGCAGCTTGGCCTGGAGCCGACACCCCAGGAGTACATAGCGAGGATGGTTGAGGTCTTTCGCGAGGTAAAGCGGGTGCTGCGGCCAGACGGAACCCTGTGGGTGAACATGGGCGATTCCTATATGTCCAATCCAAATCCTGATATCGGGGATCCCAAAAACATTGTTGGCCGACAAAGGATAGACAATCCCAATAGGCATCGGATTCAGGGCTTAAAGCCAAAAGACATGGCAGGGATCCCCTGGCGCTTAGCTTTTGCGCTCCAGGATGATGGATGGTGGTTAAGGTCCGATATTATTTGGTCGAAGCCGAATCCTATGCCTGAAAGCGTAACTGATCGACCTACAAAAGCGCATGAATACATTTTCCTATTATCCAAGAGCTCGAGGTATTTCTACGATCAGGAAGCAATAAAGGAACCTATTACTCAATCCAGTGTTAGTAGACTGTCACAGGACATTGAACATCAGGCAGGATCCTACCGAGTACCAGGTAAGACTAACGGGCCAATGAAAGCGGTGATTAAAACATCAGGTAACAAGGAACGCAAGATAAACGCATCCGATAGATTAAATACTCATATGGGGAGTTCAATCCCTTGGGAGGGCAGCACCAGGAACAAGCGCACAGTATGGGAAGTAGCCACACAGCCATTTAGTGAAGCGCATTTCGCCACATTTCCGCCCAAATTAATTGTTCCTTGCATCCTGGCTGGTTGCCCGGAAGGTGGAAAGGTACTGGACCCGTTTGCCGGGGCTGGTACAACGTTATTCGTAGCGGAGCAGCTCGAGAGAAATTCAATAGGAATCGAAATAAATCCTGTCTATTGCGAAGATATCATCCGGCCCAGAATGGCCCGGTTACAGATGAACTTATTTGCAATGCAGTAACCATGAGGGGAGGGGTGACTGTGAAATATGAATTACAACCATTATCGCTGAAAGAGGCCCAGACATTTATAAATGAAAATCATCGACACAATGTTGCCCCGATCAGGGACAAGTTTCGCATAGGCCTAAATGATGGCGAGAAGGTTATCGGCGTTATCATGGTTGGCCGACCCATAGCAAGACACAATGACGACGGCTGGACTCTTGAGGTTACACGGTGTTGCGTTCTGGAAGGATACAAGGATGCTAACAGCATGTTGTATGCAGCCGCTTGGCGGGCTACCCGTAACATGGGTTATAAACGGTTAATTACTTACACCTTGATTACCGAACCGGGCACCAGCTTGGTGGCTGCGGGATGGAAAGTTATAGGGCAAACCAAAGCCAGGCCGAAGGGATGGGATACGCCGAGTAGGCCGAGGGTAATGGCTGAAAAGTACCCCACAGAACAAAAGACCATTTGGGAGATCAGATAGCAGAGGGGGAACGGGGAGAAATGGCAAGATCGAGGAACATTAAACCAGGATTCTTTATAAATGATAGATTGGCTGAGATAGAGCCATTAGGCAGGATCCTCTTTGCCGGTCTATGGTGTATAGCTGATCGGGAAGGAAGGCTTGAAGATCGGCCAAAGAAAATAAAGGTGGCAGCACTGCCTTATGATGATTGCGACGTGGACTCACTATTGCAGGATCTAAATGAGGCTGGTTTTATAGTTCGCTATTCATGTGATGGCGAAAATTACATACAGATTGCTAATTTTTTGAAACATCAAAATCCCCATAAAAACGAGGCTCAAAGCGATATTCCTCCCTACTCCGTAGCAACACCAGAAAAGCATAGTACAAGTACAGTACAAGTACAGGAAATGCATAGTACTAATCCTGCTGATTCCCTTAACCTGATTCCTGATTCCCTATTACCTGATTCCCTTAACCCGCTATCATCTCCTGAGCAGGAGATTTTTGAGCACTGGCTATCATGCGACGTTATTTCTCACAAGGAACTGACCGAATCTATGAAAAGCGCGATCAAAAAGGCTCTTAAAGACAACACAATGGACGAGATCAAAGAAAGCATCACCCATTTTTCCATAATGCTGAAAGACGATTCTTATGGGCTATGCAACTATGCTTGGGGACTGGACACGTTCTTAAATCGGAGAAACGGATACAGACTATTCCTTTCTGACGGAGAGAAGTGGCTTAATTACCTACGGGATAAGGATAAGCGTGGGAGCCCGAAATTTGCAGGGGGAACCCGCAATGTTTCAGACGATATCGATCAGATATTCAGCAAAAAGGAGGCGGTAAATAGTGGATAAAGAGCAGTTTAAAAAGTTTGTACAAACAATGACCGATGCTTACCCGAACTGGGACCCCAAAACCAGCCGACTTGAATTATGGGCGGACATGCTATCTGACCTTAACTACTTCGTCGCCATGGCACGCCTGAAGAAACACATAGCGACCAGCAAATATCCTCCGTCCATAGCTGAGATCCTGAATCCGGAAGAGGCGGCTAAGAGTAAGAACCGGCAGGAGACAGATGGATTATCGCCAGCCGTGATCATGAATGGCGGGTATCAAATCTACGTACCGCCGGACACAGGGAGCCAGACGAATTAATCGGATTCTATACGGGGGAGCAGAACCATGAACTTATCCGACATACAACCAGGAATGGAAATCGAATACATCAATTGCCCAGATAAGCGCAAGCGGCCGCAGACCAAGACTGGGACCGTCCGACAGGTGACAGATAAGGTTATTGCCATCCAGGGGCAACGGTACCCGGACACTATCTTGGTTAACGATCTGCTATCCGGGAAAAGTCAGTATTCTAAACATTAGCGGGGAGGGAATTGATATGCCTAAAAGACCAAGGCCCACAAATGATAGACTTCGGGAACTGTGGGATCTTAAAAAGACAGTATCAGGAGTTGCTCTTGAACTGCACGTTGGCCAGCCAAAAGCAAGAGAATGGCTGGAAGAAGCCGGGATACTGGAACCCAGAGATAATCCAAAGACACAGGCTACAGAACCCGCCCAGGCCGGCCCCGGGGATCAGGTGCCGAATCAGGATGAACCTGCAGAACCAAGGGTAGATAACTATGGCCTGGGCAAGCCAGGATGTCCCCCGGTAGTAATGTCACCGGCTCAGGAGTTACCAAGAGAAGAGGCGGAACAAGATACCCGTCTATTGTCCGATGCTTTAACGGATCACACTTATCAACACATGATCAGAGGGCAGATAGCAGAATGGGCTGTCGATGTTTTCCGCATGGATGCACCAAAGCAAGTCAAATTAATGCCGCTTGATAAACTGCTGGATCTAGGTGCGGCATAGTAAAAGTGAGTATCTCAGAATGAGGGGAGGATAACAGGTGAGCCGCAAACGGGAACCATGGTACCAGAAAACTGAGAGCATGCTTTACAATTATCCATCTTTCGAGATCCGGATAAAAAGTCACAGGGCATTTATTGAGCGGGTTAAGAGTTATAGTATAGCCGTATTTGAAAATACGCCATCTGGCTTTATAGCATCTTATGAGTTAAGTGAAGGTGCCAACTACAACGTATCCTCTCCAGTTGAAAAGGACGTCAATTATTGGGTTGATAAGCAGTTCGAGTTAGAAGCTAAATACAATCAAAAGATAGAGAACCTTATTCGATGGATGGAGATTGTTGAGAATAGCATTGAAAAGATGCTCGATCCGGATCAGCGTGAGTTGGTCAGCATGACATATTGGCAGCGCCTGCCCTGGCAGCAGATTTGCCAGGAAAAACTCATTGATAAGAACACTTTTTATGCCCAGCGTAAGGATATAGTGAAGGTGCTGGCTTGGTGTTTCGGGTATCTTAACGATGATGATGCTCAAGAAATCCTGGGATTGTTCGCGGAGGAAGAGTTGTGGCTGCGTAAGGCTGCTAATAACTAAGAATAAACCGGGAATAGATAGGGAATAAAAAGGGAATAAATCAGGAATCACTAACGGCATTTCCCATTTATAATTACATCATAGAGTTTTGTCAATTAACACCCCGGGGACTTGACAGCTGGAGCTGCCAGGTCCCTTATTTATTGGAGGCGATCCCATGAATTTTGTTGAGCCTATCAGGGATAAGTCCATGGTTCATGATATAGCTGAATATCTTAAGTTCAAGAATGAGCGAAACTACATCATGTGGATGATGGGAGTATATTCTGGACTCCGTATATCAGATATTCTGCGGCTAAAGATCAAGGAAGTGAAGGATCGCAATGGCATAAACATCCGTGAGATGAAAACCGGGAAGCAGCGGACCTTTGAAATCAATCCGGTACTTAAGAAGGCCCTGGCCGAATACTGCGAGGGCAAGGATCCGGATGATTACCTGATCAAAAGCCGGCAGAATTATAACCGGCCGATCACCAGGTCAATGGCCTATAAGATTCTTCAGGCAGCGGCTGAACGGTTCGGTATTGAATCTATGGGGACACATACTATGCGCAAGACCTTCGGCTTTCATTTCTATATGCAATATAAAGATGTCGTGGCGCTGCAAAAGATATTCAATCATGCTGATCAGTCTTATACGCTGAGGTATATAGGTATTGAACAGCAGACTATAAATGAGAAGATAAAACAGTTCAAAATCTGATCAAATTCTATTGAAATTCTTAACGAGTTATCCATATTGAGCTAAGTGTGAACTCGTTTTTGTGGACCCAAAGCAAGAGCCCAATTCTTCTTGGCTCAAATTGAAACTGACCAGTTCAACACAATATAAGATATGGATAACTCATTATCCTAATATATGGTAAAATAATGCCATTTAAATTAGTCAGGAGGATTTATAATTTCCTTTGCCGAATGATGGAAGAAAAGGCAGAGAGGAATGAAAATATTTTGGAGATACTTGATAAGTTTGGAGCGGTTGCAAAAGTACTTCGACAAGCCGATAAAATTGATGAATTTAATATGATACTTGACTTACAGGAAAAAACTATGGCTTTATTAAGCGAAAACGAGAAAATCAAAAGGGAAATAGCTGAGCTTAAAGATTTATCTGAATTAAGAAAGAAACTCGTTTTTAAAAGCAACTTATATTGGTTGTCCGATGAAGGTCCTTTTTGTAGCCATTGTTTTGATGAAAAACTTAAGCTAATACGAATGCATAAAAATGGTTTTTACAGATGCCCAGTATGCAAAGATGTAGTAGATGATCCAACTTCGCCACGTGATAAAGGGCCAACGACAATAAAGAATGTTTACGGCTGGTAAATTAAACTTCAGCCCGGTGATAAGCCGGGCTTTTTTATTGGAGATGATAACGTGCCGCCAAAATCAAAGAAACCATGTGCCCACCCTGGCTGCTCACAACTGGTTCAGGATGGGCGCTATTGTATCCAACATAAGAGACAGGACAGACAAAGATATGACAAGGAAAGAGGTAGTGCATCTCAGCGAGGATATAATTATCGCTGGCAACAATACAGCAAGAGATACCTGGCAGAGCATCCGTTGTGCGTGCAGTGTCACAATGAGGGACGGATAGTAGCGGCCCAGGTGACTGATCATATCCAACCTCATAAGGGAGATCAGGGACTCTTCTGGAATAGAGGAAACCATCAGGCGCTGTGTAAATCCTGCCATGACAGGAAGACAGCCTCCGAGGATGGAGGTTTTGGCAACAACAACTAGGCGCAGAAGCAAAAAAAGTGCTTAGAAGAACCAGGATGTGACATTAAGACGTAGTAGGGGGGTGTTTAATCTCTGTGGCGCCTCTCTATATAGACCGCGGCCAAATACTTTGCGTGCGAGCGCAAGTTTAGAAATGGGGTGTAAATATGGGAGCGCGAGGTCCTGCAGGAAAACCAAAAGCACTGAAGGAGCTCCAGGGTAATCCCGGGAAGCGTCCGCTAAATCAACACGAACCCATATTTCCAAAGTATGATGAGCTACCCAAGCCGCCAGCTCATCTCACTACCCTGGCCAAGAAAGAATTTAGCCGGGTGGTGCCCCTGCTTCATCAGGCTGGGATCCTCACTCAGGTTGACATTAATGTAGTGGCTGCATATTCCCAAGCGTTTGGGAGATGGGTCGATGCTGAGAAGGCAATCAAGATCCACGGCATGACCTATGAGAGTGATAAGGGCAACATCATTCAGCGGCCGGAAGTGGGGATCGCTTCAACGGCCATGAAAGAGATGGTATCATTTGCAGCTGAGTTCGGAATGACCCCATCGAGCCGCAGCCGGATCAAGGTTGAACAGCTAGAAGATAAGGTTAACCCCTTCGCGGTGTTCATAGGTGGTGCAAAGAAGAGTGGCTAATCCAGACCGCACAACTAAATATGCCAAGGAGGTACTGGCCGGTAACATTGTTGCCGGCCAGCTTGTTATCAAAGCCTGCCGCCGGCACATGGAAGACATTAAAAAGTCTAAACGAAAGGACTTTGTATTCAAGTTCGACCTGGATAGAGCCGAAAGGGCTATTAGCTTTTTTGATTTTTTGAAGCATACCAAAGGTGAATGGGCTGGCCAGACAGTCAAATTGGAACTCTGGCAGTGTTTCATTGTTGGCTCCATCTTTGGATGGGTACATAAGAAAACAGGCCTAAGACGATTCCGTACAGCCTATACACAGGTTGCGAGAAAGAACGGCAAGTCAACGATGTTGGCCGGGATTGGTCTATATGGACTGCTTGCCGACGGTGAACCAGGCGCTGAGATATATAGCGCAGCGACCAAGAAAGACCAGGCCCGGATCATATTTGATGAGGCTAAGAACATGGTCAAGAGCTCACCGGATATCCGGGAGCTTATAGACCTGTTTCAAAGAAATATGAGCGTGGCCACAACGGTCTCTAAATTTGAGCCATTATCAGCTGATGTTAACAGCATGGACGGTCTGAATATTCATTATGGGTTGATCGATGAGCTGCATGCACATAAGACCCGGGAAATGTGGGACGTATTGGAGACGGCCACCGGCGCACGACAACAACCGCTAATATGGACCATCACAACTGCAGGTTATAATCGGTTCTCAATATGCTATGAGCAGTATTCTTATTGCCTGAATATTCTCGATGGCCTGGTAGAGGATGATACTTATTTTTGTTACATTGCCCAGTTGGACAAGGATGATGACTGGCGGGATCCAGCCTGCTGGATAAAAGCAAACCCTAACCTGGGAGTCAGTAAGAAACTTGATGACCTTGAGCGCAAATGTTCCAAGGCGAAGGAACTCCCGGCAGCTCAGAACACCTTCTTATGCAAAGAGCTTGATATGTGGGTATCCCAGACTGAGCGCTGGATGGACCTGGATAAGTGGAATGATTGCCCTGAGGAAGCGGTCGATGAAAATGGAGAGGTTATAGACCTGGCCGGGTACCCTTGCTATATTGGCCTAGATCTATCTTCAACAACAGACATGACCAGCGTCAATCTTGAGTTCCCGCTGGAAGATGGTCGATATGCAGTAATATCACATTCATTTATCCCGGAAGAAAGGGTATTGGAAAAGGAAAAACGCGACAAGGTACCATATTCAGCTTGGGAAAAGCAAGGTTACATTACTTTTACTCCTGGGGAAGTAGTTGATTATGAATGGGTCAAATCCTATATCCTGAATCAGGCTGCAAAATATCAGGTAGTTGAGATAGACTTCGACCCCTGGAATGCTACCCAGTTGGCTAATGACCTGGCCGGAGAAGGATTTGAATGTGTACAGATCCGGCAGGGATTTGCGACATTGAGTGAGCCGACCAATGATATAATGTCGCTTGTTTTACAGAAAAAGCTGATCCATTTTAATAACCCCGTGCTGACATGGGCCATAGGCAATAGCGTAGTTACCCAGGATCCGGCTGGAAATATAAAGCTCGATAAGTCAAAAACCACGTTTAGGATTGACCCTGCAGCTGCGCTGGTAACAAGCCATACCCGGGCAAGGCTCCGGGAAAACAATACATCAGTATACGAAAAGCGTGGCATGAGGTCACTGTTGTAAGGAGTTGAGAACTTGAGAATAAGGGACCGAATGAAATTAGCTTTTGCCCCCCAGGCAAGTCTTAATGAAATCCTTCAGCGTTATGCGGAGGATTTTTTAGCGGGTAAAGATGTCCCTACCGGCCGGTCTGTTGGAAAGATGGATGCAGATTCAGCCATGAAGTATTCGGCAGTATTTGCTTGTAACCGAGTCCTGGCTGAGACGCTGGGCAGCTGCCCGGTATTCTTTTACGAAAAAACGAAGGACGGCCGCAAGCAGGTTGATGGGCGCTTAAATGATATGATGCACTTTGCTCCAAACCCTGATATGACGCCGACTGCGTTCAAAGAATCTGGAGTCAGCAACATTAATCTGGGTGGTAATTTCTTTGCGCAAAAAGTGAAGAACCAAAAAGGTGAGGTCATACAGCTCAGGCCCATCATGTGGCACAGAGTGCAAGTCAAAACGGATCCATCAACCGGGACGTTATTGTACTACATAGACAAAGCTGATAACCCAAAGACCAGAGATGATATTTTACACATCCCCGGCATGACGCTGGATGGATATATTGGCATTACGCCTTTGGAATATGCTCAGACCACGCTAAGAGTTGGGGTGAATCAAGAGGAGTTTCAGCAGAACTTTTATGCCAACGGTGTAATGTCGTCAGGGATCTTTAAGTATCCAAATGAATTAACTGATCCGGCATTCCAGCGACTCAAGCAAGAACTAAATAAAAACTACACTGGACTTAAAAACGCGGGCGTGCCGATGATCCTTGAAGGTGGCGGCGATTTTAAAGAACTGAGTATGAAGCTGACCGATGCACAATTTATTGAGTCTAAGCGCTTCCAGATCGAGGATATTTGCAGGTTCTACAGGGTGCCTTTGCATTTGGTCCAGGATCTCTCCCGGGCGACCAATAACAACATCGAGCACCAATCGCTGGAGTTCATCATGTACTCCATGCTCCCCTGGTTCAAACGCTGGGAGGAGAATTTGAATTTGCAACTGCTCAATATTGATGACCGAAAAGCCGGGCGCTATTTTGAGTTCAAGGTCGACGGCCTGCTGCGCGGCGACGCCTTGAGCCGGGCGCAAAGCTATGCGATGGGCAGACAGTGGGGCTGGCTCAGTGTCAACGACATCCTCCGCATGGAGAACCGTAACGGTATTGGCCCGGCTGGCGATATATACCTGCAGCCCATGAACATGATCGAGGCCGGGTCAGATCCAACAAAGATAAACGCTTCCTACGCCAAACTGGTGGAGGAGATTTACCAACTAATCAAGGAAAGGAGGGAGGATTGAAATGAAGGGTAAGAAATTCTGGCAATTCAAAGCCCAGGATAACAACTCCACCGTCGGTGAATTGATGCTCTATGGAGACATTTCCGAATACTCCTGGTGGGGTGATGACGTAACACCAAAACAGTTCAAGGAAGATCTGGACGCCCTGGGCGACATCACAGAGTTGAATATCTATATAAACTCAGGCGGCGGAGATGTGTTTGCTGGCCAAGCAATCCACAGTATGCTCAAACGGCACAGTGCCACTAAGATAGTCTATATTGACGGATTGGCTGCCAGCATTG
>Ga0123335_1002386_pt1 | contig 28214 bp, 20 predicted proteins | sample BiotimSIPDNA_2_FD_89707 | JGI IMG/M metagenome (GOLD analysis project Ga0123335, IMG submission 89707) | Anaerobic biogas reactor microbial communites from Washington, USA - Biogas_R2 time_0 SIP DNA | ecosystem: Engineered > Bioreactor > Anaerobic > Unclassified | place: Washington, USA... | reverse complement strand
TTTCACATCTTCATTACGAAATGGCGGATCGGTTGTCAAGGCCATCCCTATCTTACGAGCAGGTGGTGTCAGTGCAGATTTCCGGGCGACGGCACTTGGGGCACAGAGAGCCGCCGGTGGCCGTTTGTAGTGTGCCCGTCAGAGCCTGCCCTGAGCTTGTCGAAGGGGCATACCTCCCACGGAATGGGGATAACGCCTTACGGCGTCACTACAAACGCGCGAGGATCGCGTCAGACGACGCCACCCCGAACGACCATCCCCATGGCAGGAAATCTTCACAGACACAGCAGGTGGGTACGAAAGCGGTCGCGGGTTCGGCGCCACATTTCGTCCGAGAGGACGTGGCCGGCGCCGGGCTCGATGTAGTGGGTGAAGTGCTCCGGCGCTCCGGCCCGCTCGTAGGCCCGGGCGATGGTCTCGATGCCCCGGCGGACCTCGTCGATGGGGCTGCCCTTGTCGCGTTCGCCGAAGTTCAGATGCAGCGGTCGCGGGGCGATCAGGGCGGCGATGTCGGGTGTGTCACCATATTGGAGCCAGCCGGGGATGAAGTTCGGGAAGCAGTGGAGGATGTGCGTACGATGAATGGCTGCGTACGTCGGCAGGCAGCAGTTGGCCACCAGGCACGTCAGTCTCGGCTCCCACGGCCCAACGAGCCAGGTGTGGGTGGCGCCCATCGAGTGGCCATAGCAGCCGATGCGGTCGGCCTTCACCTCGGGCCGGCAGCAGAGGTAGTCCACCGCGCGGCGCATGTCGAGGATGTTCTTCCAGGCCATCGACTTGCCCGCCACGACGTAGCGGAGGAACTCGAACCGCTCGAAGTCCCCGCCCCGGAGTCGGTCGTTTTGCCTTTCCTCAAAGCACAACGCATCGGGACAGAGGACGACATACCCTTCCTTGACGAGGGCGACGCCGGTGTGGTGCATCCGATTGCCCGCCAGTCCGGCCGGCTCGCTCTTGCCCAGGTCCCATTGGCCGTTGTGTTGATGGCAGACCAGCACCGCCGGGGCGGGGTGGTCGGCATCGACGCCATCGGGCACCAGAAGCAGGGCGGGCACGCGATCGCCCGGCTCGACTTCATATGTCACGGACTCGATGCGATAGCCTTTCTTGCCAATGGTCTCGCGGACGACCGGGTGCAATTCGCAGGGCTGCGGCCACGGCCCACCCAGACAGGCCAGCAGCTTCGTTTTCAGGTCTTCAGGTGCCATCGGCTTCTCCTCGTTGCGGGCGGGCCTACCAAGCATCTCCGAGCCAATCAGCATGGCCACACTTGCCGCCGACCGGTTCAGAAATGTCCGCCTTGGGATTCTGTGTGCCGTTTCGTCGATCATGTCGATGCCTTGCGTTCGAGGTAACATTTCCAGACGGCCTCGAGCGCGGGTGTCGCCCGCATGGCGAGGCGGATATCGACCAGATGGGTCACGCGGCTGACGTCCGGGTTGATCTCGATGGTCGCCGAGCGCACCTGGGCGGCAAAGCGGACCGGTTCGGCGATATAGGGGAAGACGCTGCTGGTGCCCACGCTGAAGACGATGTCGAACCCGTTGTTCAGCTCGGTGAACAGACGCTCGATCTTCTCCTCGTCCAGCAGTTCGCCGAAGAGGACGACGTCCGGTCGCACGATCGCGCCGCAGTCGGGGCATCGCGGCGGCAGCGACAGCTCGCTGTAGTCGGCGACGGTGCAGCGATAGGCGCATCGCGTGCAGAGCAGGTGGTGCAGGTCGCCGTGGATGTCGATGACGTTGCGGGCCCCGGTGGCCTTGTGCAGCCCATCGACGTTCTGCGTCAGCACCCAGAGCCGCTCGAAATGATCCTGCATCTCGGCGATTACCTCGTGGCCCCGATTGGGCCGGGCGCCACGGCAGTTCTTCTCGATCTGGCCGAGGTATTTCCACGTCAGCTCCGGGCGCCTGGCCATGATCTCGCCAGAGAGCGCCCGCTCGATGGGCATGCCGTCCTCGGTCGTATTGACGTTGTACAGCCCGCCGATCCCGCGATACGTCGGCAGGCCCGAGTCGGCGGAGATCCCCGCCCCCGTGATGAACAGGACGCTGTGACTCCGCGCCAGCATCTGGGCGATCTGTTCGATCGCTTCGTCGTTGTTCAGAACAGTATGCATCTGCCCATAGCGAAAAAGAAACGCGCGAATCTCCATCCGTGCCTGTTTCGGAGGAGGCTCGTTCACATACACCGGCGGTGAGTATAGCGAAGTAGTCTGTCCGCGGCTACGGTGGTGTCGTGAGATTCTTGTACCAGACGTTCATCGACTCGATGCCGCCGGAGATCTGCGTGTTGTTGACGAGGGTGCCGCTGAATGTGTAGCCGCAGCGGGCGAACGTGATGTTCATCCCCGCCGAGACGGCCCGCGCGATGGTGTACAGAGTGAGGAAGCCGGTGTCCTTCATGTCCGATTCCATCGCCAGCAGAAGGGCCACCGCCAGGCCCTTCTTGCGGTGTTCGGGGGCGGTGGCGAAATCGGTCATTTCGGCGTTGCGGCCCTCCGGATCGGTCTCCGCTGAGGCGGCGGCCACGAGACGATCGCCGTCGAACGCGCCGTAGTAGCGGATATGCGTCGCCATCGTATGACGAAGGTAATCGGCGTCGAAGATTGGAAACGGATACGATGGGAACACCAAGCGGTAGAGGTCCGCCAGGGCAGGTGTGTCGTCTTCGAGCAGGCGGCGCGTCTCCGCCGTGGGCCGACTCTCCGCGTCGCGGCGTCTGGCCAGGGCCAGTTCGAGCACGTTATCGACGGCGGTCTTCTGTTCGGCCGGCATCGTCGCACGCTCGGGCTTTCGGAATCGCGACAGGAAGGCGACGTCGATCCGGCCTGCGTAGAAGTTTGGGATACGCGCTTCTTCCTGATAGCCGGCCTGCACGAACGGCTCGCGCCACGGCGCGGGGACTTTGCAGAAGAGCTTGCCGTAATCCCGAGTTTCGGCCAGGCGCTCGATGCGCTCGACGATCGCGGGCGCATCGGCGGGGGCCAGCTTCATGAGATAGATGCGGTCGCTGTCGGGGCCGTGCTGGATCAGACTGTGGCCGAGTCTCTCGATGACATCAGGCATGGGTGGTCCTCCGGGCGGCCAGCAGCGAGACTCCGACGAACAGAACGAGCGACAGGGCGATGCCGAACAGGCTCGGATCGAGTTCCCAAGGCAGGCTCGCCTCCTGGAACGTCAGAGAGAGCGTTAAGCCGCCGCCGCCCAGCATGCTGATCAGTGCGGCCTGGGGCCGGCTGCGCTTCCAGAAGTAAGCCCCGAGCGTCGGGACCAGCAGGCCGGAGACCATGAACGCATAGGCGTTCAGGATCAGGCCCAACACCGTGTCGAAGGCGCCGGCCAGCAGCAGAGCGAGAATCCCGACGACGAGCGTGACGATCTGGCTCAGTCGCATGAACGCGCGCGTCGAAAGACGCACGCCGAGCTGGCCGATGACGTCGTTGACCCAGTTGGCCGACGAGGCGATCAGGCAACTGTCGGCGGTGGACATGATCGCCGAGAAGTACGCCGCGACGACGATGCCCGTGGTGCCCATCGGAAGCGCGTCACGCAGGAGCATGGGCATGGCCATCTCCGGCTCGGCCGTCGGGAAGACCACGCGAGCCATCATGCCCAGGGCGATGCCCAGAAACGCCATCACCGGGTACTCCAGCAGGCCGGCAATGAAGAACGCCCGCTTGGCGTCCTTGACGTTGCGGCAGGCGTAAATCCGCTGATACAGCGTCATGGCGACGAACCAGATCGGGATGATCGTCACGAACCAGTTGACGATCTGGACGGGCGAGACGTTGGTCAATCGAAAGTGGCCATCGGGCAGCGCCTCGGTCATGCCGGCCCAGCCCCCCACTCGGACATACGCAAATGGCAGCCCGAATAGCGCCAGACCCGCCAGCAGGATGATCCACTGCATCGTGTCCGTATAGATCACCGCCTTGATCCCGCCCAGGACGGTGTAGACGAGGATCACCGCGGCCATCAGGTAGAGCGAGAGCTTCAGCGGGTCGGCCCAGGTGATGTCGGCGAAGACGCTGCCGGCCGCCAGCTTTGCCCCGGCGAGAATCTGGGCGCTGGTGAAGCCCAGGTATCCGATCCCGGAGATCAATGCCGCGACGGCAGCGACAGGCTTGCCGTAACGCAGACGCAGAAAGTCAGGATAGGTCAAGAGCCCGTGTGTGACGTCGAGCGTTTTGATGCGCGGGACCATGAGGACCGCGCAGAGCCAGGCGCCCACCAACCCGGTGAACAGCAGCCAGCTTCCCGCCAGGCCGATGGCGAAGCCCAACCCGCCCAGGCCGATGGAGAACCCGCCACCGACGTCGGTGGCGACGATCGACATGCCGACGTGGCCGGCCGAGATGCGTCGGCCGCCGACGTAGTAGTCCTCCCGGCTCTCGTTTCGGCGGAAGAAGTGCAGCCCGATCGCGAGCACGCCCGCAAAGTACAGGGCGAAGATGGCGTAATCAAGCCAGGTCATGTGTTCTTCAGTTCCTCATCGCGCCGTTCCATCCGGTCGAGCATCTCAGGCACGAGCGTGATGCGCTGGTCCGCGTCCGAAATCAGTTGGGCGATTCCCGTGACTTTGCACTCCTCGGCATCGTCGAGCTTAAGCTGGAGGCTGCACTGCTCGCACTTGCGGTCGCAGAAGATCGGCTCGTAGGAGTCGGGCTCTTTGTACGTGGTGATGACCCCTTCGAAGTTGCGCAGGATGACCTTGTTGGTGGACCACGAGATCAGATAGTTCGGCATCACGGGGATTTTGCCGCCGCCGCCCGGCGCATCGATGACGTAGGTCGGCACCGCGAAGCCGGTGGTGTGGCCGATCAGGCTCTCGATGATCTCGATTCCCTTGCCGACCGGCGTGCGGAAGTGCGAGAGCCCCTCCGAAAGATCGCATTGATAGAGGTAATAGGGTCGAACGCGGTTCTGCACGAGCTTGTGCACCAGGCGTTTCATGATGCGCGGGCAGTCGTTGACACCGGCCAGGAGCACCGTCTGGTTGCCCAGCGGGATGCCGGCGTCGGCCATCCGGGCGAGTGCCGTCCGGGCCGACGTCGTGATCTCTCGCGGATGATTGAAGTGCGTGTTCACCCAGATCGGATGATGCTTTCGCAGCATGGCCACGAGATCGTCGGTGATGCGATAGGGCAGCACCACCAGCGTGCGCGTGCCGATCCGAATCAGCTCAACGTGGGGGATCTGCCGCAATTCCGTGAGGATCCAGTCGAGGTATTGGTCCGACAGCATGAATGGATCGCCGCCGGAGAGAAGCACGTCGCGAACCTGCGGATGGCTCCGGATGTACTCGATTCCTTCGAGAATTGTCGCTTTATCGGGAATGGAATCGATGTCGCCGACCTTGCGTTTGCGCGTGCAATGCCGACAATACATCGCACACACGTTGCTGATGTGGAACAGCACCCGGTCCGGATATCGATGCGTGATCTGCGGCGCGGGGCTGTCGATGTCCTCGGCCAGCGGATCCGCCATGTCCCATGGATATGTCACCAGCTCCGACGGTGATGGAAACGCCTGGCGGAAGACCGGGTCGTTTCGACAATCGTCGGGATCGACCAGCGACAGGTAATAGGGTGTAATCGACATTGGAAAATGCGCGATGGTCTTCTCCAACTGGCATTTCTCCGCCTCTGTGAACGCGATGCCCGTAAGCTGCTGGAAGTCCTCCAGGCTCCGGACGGTATGACGGTGCTGCCAGTGCCAGTCCTGCCAGTGGCTCAGTGCGCCGGGTCCGCCGATTCGCTCGGCAATCTCTTTCTGGCGTGGGCTTGGAATAGGCATCTCTATTGTCGTCCTTTCATGGAAAGACGGCGCGCAGACGCCCGATGGCGCCTGGCGGGATTCCGTCAGGGAGTTATGGTTCGGTGTTCTGCGTTCGGGGCCGGACCGCTGTGGCGTCGCGTCGCCCGAAGAGACCGAGAGCTGTCCGGCGTGCAAAGGGGCGTTCGACCCCGACAGACGCCAAGCGCAACTGGAAAGAAGAACCGACGTACAGTCGCCCGTTCCGATGAGATTCGAGGTTCAAGCAAGTCATGCTGAATCCATTGTACCGCGCTTCTTCCTGAGGTCAAGGATTGATGCGAAATATTGACAGATCAGCCATTGGGCCCCATAATGAATAGTTTCAGGCCGAATGCGACGGGCGCGGGGGCCGCGAGCACCTTTGTGCCGGTCCGACGCGGCCCATCGACCAGAGAACGGCGTTCCAGAAAGGGGGGAGCGTCTTGGAATCAGGACAAGCAATGAAGACATATGAACAGATCAACAAGCGGATCGAGTCGGGCAAGGCGGTCGTGCTGACGGCCGACGAGATCATGGACTATGTGGACAAGAAGGGCCCAAAAGCCGCCGCCGAGGAGGTGGATGTCGTGACCACCGCGACGTTCGGCCCGATGTGCTCGTCGGGCTGCTTCCTGAACTTCGGGCATTCGGCGCCGAAGATCCGCATGACCGAGGCGTGGATCGAGGACGTGCTCGTCTACACGGGCATTGCGGCGGTCGATGTCTATCTGGGTGCGACGCAACTGCGTCACGGCGATCCGGCGAACATGTATCCGCCGGGCGAGTTTCGTTACGGCGGCGGCCACGTGATCGAGGACCTCGTCGCCGGCAAGACGCTGCAGTTGTTCGCCCTGTCCTACGGGACCGACGATTATCCGCGTCGCGAGATTCGCACGTATTTCACGATCGACGACCTGAATCAGGCCATCATGGTCAATCCGCGCAACTGCTATCAGAACTACAACGTGGCGATCAACGACTCGGACCGGACGATCTACACGTACATGGGGACGCTTGAGCCGGATCGCAAGAACGCGACGTACTGCTCGGCCGGGCAGTTGTCGCCGCTGCTGAACGATCCCTACTACGAGACGATCGGCGTCGGGACGAAGGTCTGGCTGGCCGGGGCGCAGGGGCATGTCTACGCCGAAGGGACGCAGCACGCCGGGGCGTGCGAGCGAACGCCCGATGGCGTGCCCACCGAAGGGGCCGGAACGCTCGCGCTGACGGGCGACATGAAGCGGATGAAACCGGCGTTCGTGCGCGGGGCGAGCCTTCGCGGCTATGGAATCTCGCTGGCCCTGGGCGTCGGAGTCCCCATCCCCATTCTCAACGAGCAGATTCTTAAGCGAACGTGTGTGCGCGACCGCGACATCCTCGCGCCGGTGATCGATTACAGCAGCGACTACCCGCAGAAGACGGGCAAGGTGATTGCCAAGGTCAGCTACGAGCAGTTGCGCCACGGCGAGATCGAGATCGACGGCAAGACCATCGCCGTCGGGTCGCTGTCGTCTTACTACAAAGCCCTGGAGATCGCCCACCTGCTCGCCGACGAGGTTCGCAAGGGCGAGTTCCTGCTGGCCGAACCGATCGCGAGGCTGCCGCAGGATAGTGCGATGAAGCCTCTTGTGATACGGGAGAAGGCATCATGAGCCGGACCGTGACCCACAAACTGATGCTCTACTTTCCCAAGTGCGAGTGTGAGAAGCCGATCATTTACCACCTGGTGAAAGACTACAACCTCATCGTCAACGTCTATCGCGCCAGGGTCACGCCGGAAGAGGAAGGCTATCTCGTCCTGGACGTGACGGGCACGCCCGCCGACATCGACAAGGGCCTGGCGTTCGTTCGGACGTTCAACGTCACGATCAACCACACCGGCAAAGGCGTCACGCGCGATGAAGAGCGATGCACCCACTGCGGCCAGTGCGTGGCCCATTGCCCGACGAAGGCCCTGCACATGCCGAACGAAGTGACACGGGAGGTCCTTTACAACGAGGCCGAGTGCATCGAATGCCTCGCCTGCATTCGCGTCTGTCCGTTCGGCGCGTGTGCGTCGGCGTTTTAGCTGGAACATAGGTCGCATCGGTCCCATAGGACCTATTGTCGTTGCCATGACCAAGCGCACCTATCAAACGTTCACGTATCGCGAGGCGGTCTTTCGCATCTGCTGCGAGGCGTTCGATGCGGTCGCTTGCGAGATCGTGCGGCAGCGTCAGATTCTCGAAGACTACATCCGTCGCCATCCGTCGTTCGGCGCTTCGTTCGACCCGGTTGAATTGTTGCCCGAGGCGCCCGAAGTCGCCCGACGCATGGCGCAGGCGGCCCGCGCGGTGGGTGTCGGGCCAATGGCGGCAGTCGCGGGCGCCATGGCGCAGTGGGCGGCTGAGGCGGGCCTGAAGGCTGGTGCCGCCGAAGCGATCGTGGACAATGGCGGCGATATCTACTTGCAGGCAGCCGAGCCCGTGGTCGTCGGTCTGCACGCCGGGATGGGCAAGCCCGCCAATCGTCTGGCTTTCTCGCTGCAACCGACGGATACGCCTGTGGCGATCTGTTCTTCGTCGGGCAGGATGGGCCATTCGACGAGCCTGGGCCAGTGCGACTTAGCGACAGTCGTCGCACGGGATGCGGCCCTGGCGGATGCGGCGGCGACCCTGGCGGCCAACCTCGTCCGGACGGTCGAGGACGTGGACGCCGCTCTCGAACGCATCGTGGCCATCGACGGCATCGACGGGCTGGTCGTCGTCAAGGACGACCGCGTCGGCCTGGCCGGGTGCCTGCCCTCGCTGGTTAAGATGCCTTTGTGAAGTTCGGCGCACCTGCCACGCCATCCGTGCTGTGAATGGGTGACATGCGACGTTGCGGCTGGTATGCTATGGGCGAACCAATCGGACCGGCGAAAAGCCGGTGGAATCGTTTTGCGGATGGGCATCTCAGTCGAGGGAAGAATACGATGGATACGAACGCACGCAGGATCTTCTTACCCCTGATCGGATTGTTTGCACTGCTCGTGGTCTCGGCGAACAGCCGGGCGGCGATCACCACCGGCTCGCTGTTCGAGGAGATGGTCGATATGGTGGGCCTGGCGAGGTTCCCGGAGCCGGCGTACCGCACGGTGCAGTTCTCCTCGACGGACCGCCGGAGCAACCTGCCGGGCGGGCCGGACTGGTTTGCCAATTCCGACGGCTTCGGCGGCGAGCCCATTCCCAATTTCGAGAAGGTGCTCCGCGAGCCCGACGCCAACGGGATCGGCGAGTATCTGATCGCCGACGTGACCGGGCCCGGCGCGATCGTGCGGCTGTGGACGGCCGCGATCGAAGGGCAGGTGCGGGTGGTCCTCGACGACGCCGAGACGCCGATCTACGAAGGCAGCGCCGACGCGTTCTTCCGTCGTCCGTACGAGAGCTTCGAGCCATTCAAGGAGATCGACGCTGAGACGTTCGGGCGGACCGTGTATCAGCGCGACGCTTCCTATGCGCCGATCCCGTTTGCCAAGCGGCTTCGCGTCGTGTGGACGGGCAACGTCAAACGGATCCACTTCTATGAGCTTCAGGTGCGGCTCTACGACGAGGGCACATCGGTCGTGACGTTCCGACCGGAGGACCTTCGCACATATCGCGAGACGATCGACCGCGTGATCGAGACGCTCGCCGATCCGGATGAGCGGATCCAGCCGCGTTCGCAGGCCGGCGCCAAGTCGTTCGACGTTGCCCTGCATGTATGGGACAGGAAAGTCATCGCCGAGTTCGATGGCTCGGCGGCCCTCGAGCAACTGACGATTCGATTGAAGGCGGTCCATATGGACAAAGCTCTCCGCCAGACCGTCCTTCACGTGACGTTCGACGGCTATCCGTGGGGCCAGGTGCAGTCGCCGGTGGGCGACTTCTTCGGCGCCGCGCCCGGTGTCAATCCGTACGAGTCGCTGCCGTTCACCGTGCAGCCGGACGGGACGATGGTCTGTCGTTTTGTGATGCCCTTCGAGCGGTCGTGCAAGGTCGAGCTGGTCAACGAGGGCGGTCAGCGTGTCGATGCGGTCGGCTCTGTGGCCGCGATGCCGTGGACCTGGGGCCAGCGATCCATGCACTTTCGCGCGCGGTGGCGCGTCGACCACGATGTGATCGCGTCGAACCGTGACGTCCAGGACTTGCCGTTCCTGCTGGCGCAGGGCAAGGGCGTCTACGTAGGAACCACGGCGTACCTGCTGAATCCGAACCAGGTGCCGACGCCCTACGGCAACTGGTGGGGCGAGGGCGATGAGAAGGTCTTTGTGGACAACGAGTCGATGCCGTCGATCTTCGGGACCGGGTCGGAGGACTACTTCAACTACTCGTGGTCGTCGCCGGACATCTTCCTCTATCCCTACTGCGGCCAGCCTCGCAACGATGGTCCTGGCAATCGGGGCTTCGTCACGGACTATCGCTGGCACATCCTCGACCCGATCCCGTTTCGTCAGAGCCTGCGGTTCTACATGGAGCTGTACAGTCACGAGCGGACGCCGAGTGTCTCGTACGCCCGCATCGGATACCACTACGCCCGCCCAGGGCTGACCGACGACCATCTGGCTATCACGCCGGCGGACCTGCGAGCACCCGAGCTGCCTGTGGGCTGGCAGCCGGCGGCGCGGATGGGGGCGGCCAACTCGGTATTCTACACAAGCGAGGACTGCCTCGCCGACAGGCAGAACACGCATCTGGACGACGGCGCGCTGTGGGCCGGCGGCAAGCTGCTGGTCTGGACGCCAAAGAACGCCGGCGAGCGCAAGAGTTTCAAACTCGCGATTGAGGCCGCTGGCAGGAAGCAGATCAACGTGGCCTTCGCTATGACGCCCCGATCGGGCAAGGTGGCGTTCTATCTCGATGGCGAGCCGCTGCCGCTGGCGGATCGATCCGCGCAAGTCGATCTCTACCGGCCGTATCGCACGCTGCTGCGCCGTGTGGCGCTGCGGCCGGGCGAGCTGACGGCGGGCGAGCACACGTTGACGCTCGAATGGACCGACACCACCGGCCGTGTCGCCGAGCCGGAAGTGGGCATCGACTTCTTCTGGGTGCAGCGGCAATAGCGCAACCTTCTGACAAGAGTAAAGGAAGACCGATCGATATGAGCTTCGATTTTGATACCGTGCCGGACCGCCGGGGCACCGACAGTCTCAAATGGCATCGCTACCACAGTCGGGACATCTTGCCGATGTGGGTGGCCGATATGGATTTCCGGGTCGCGGAACCTGTGCTGGAGGCGCTGCACGCGCGCGTCGAGCATGGGGTGTTTGGATACGCCGTAGCGCCGAAGGAGCTGGTAGAGGTGCTCGTCGCCCGGATGGTGCGGATGTATCAATGGAAGATCGAGCCGGAGTGGATCGTGTGGTTGCCCGGGCTGGTGCCGGCGCTGAACCTGGCGTGTCGGGCCTTTGGCGACGACGGTGACGAGGTGCTGACCTTCACGCCGGCCTACCCGCCGTTTCTTGCGGCCGCGCCGCTGTCGCACAGGCAGATGAAGGTCGTCCCGCTGCGGCGGGAGGGCAGGCTATGGACCTTTGATCTCGAACGATTCGAGAGCGAATTGTCCGCGCGGTGCAGAGTGCTGCTGCTGTGCAATCCGCACAACCCGGTCGGCCGACGGTACGAGCCGGACGAGTTGCGGGCCGTTGCGGAGATCTGCCTGCGGCACAACATCGTGATCTGCTCGGATGAAATTCACTGCGACCTTGTCCTCGACGGCGGCCGGCACACTCCGACCGCTTCGCTTGGCGAGGAGATCGCCGCCAACACGATCACGCTGATGGCGCCGAGCAAGACGTTCAATATTCCGGGCCTCAACTGCGCCTTCGCCGTGATCCCGAATGCCGACCTTCGCCGACCCTTCAAGAAGGCCCGCGAGGGGATTGTCCCCGGCACCAACGCTTTGGGCTATGCGGCCGGCCTGGCGGCGTACCGCGACGGCGAGCCGTGGCGAACGGCGCTGATCGAGTACCTGCGCCGCAATAGCCGTCTCGTGTATGAGACAATCAACAATGAGATACCCGGGCTGTCGATGGATGAGGTCCAGGCGACGTATCTGGCGTGGATCGACACGAGGCAATTGGGTCTGGCCGAGCCGGGCAGGTTCTTCGAGCAGGCCGGTGTGGGCCTCTCGGACGGCAAGGATTTTCAGGGCCCGGGCTATGTGAGGCTGAACTTCGGATGCCCCCAGAAGACGCTGCGCGAAGGCCTTGCCCGCATAAGACGCGCTGTCGATAAACGGATGCACTGACGCGACTGATTTCGGAGACTGCCACTATGAAGCTGCTCTACTGGATTTCTTGCCTGATCGTGCTCTCACCATCGCTTGCCTTTGCCGTCGAAACGACGCAAGACGACTACGGTGCACCCGCCGTCGAGGTGAAACAGGAGGCGGACCGATGGATTTTGCAGGGCCGCCGCAGCCGCGTCGAGATCTATCCGGCCGATCTGCACATGACGCTCAGCGCCGGCGGTCGCACGTGGTCCACAGTGGCTTCCTTCAAGGGCGACCTCGTCGCCGAGGCGGACGGCCAAGCGTATGCGCTTCGCCTGGCCGACGCAAAGAGGGCGGAAGTCTCGCCGTACCACACTGGATTCAAGAGTGGCGTGAAGATCGCCCTGCGAGGCTTTGCCCACGAGGGGACGGAGATCGATCTATCGGTCGCGCTGTTCGCCTGCCTGGAAGGGCCGCAGGAAGACCTGGTCTGCGAACTGGTGGCCGATGAGAGCCGTTCTCAGGTGCTGGAGTGCTTCTGGCCGCCGGCACTGACGGACAGTTCGTTTGACACGACGATCGTCCCGTTCATGCAGGGGATGCTCCTGCCGAAGGACTGGGCCCAGAGAGTCTACCTCTACGACACAATGAGCTACGGTCGCGGCCTGTACATGCCCTGGTGGGGTCATCAGCAGGCCGACTCCGCGTTGCTCACGCTGATCGAGACGCCCGACGACGGGGGCTGCCGCTTCGATCATCCGGCGGGCGGGCCGACGCGCATGCAGATGCGATGGGTCCACTCGCTGGGGCAATTGCGCTACCCGCGACGCGTCCGCCTGTGCCTCTTCGACAAGGGCAACTACGTGGACATGGCCAAACGCTATCGCACGCACGTCCGACAGACCGGCCACTTCGTCTCGCTGCAGGAGAAGATCGCCCGCACGCCGCTTCTGGCGAAGCTGATCGGCAGTCCCGTCGTCCACACGGGCATCCTGACACACATCCAGCCGGAATCACAATACTACAACAAGGACGACCCCGCGAAGAACCATGTTCTGATTACCTTCGACGAGACGGCGACGCACCTGCGCCGATTGGCCGAGAAGGGCGTGCCGCGTGCGTACGTCCATCTCGATGGCTGGGGCTTTCGAGGCTACGACAACCTGCATCCGGACGTGCTGCCGCCGGGGCCGGAGGCGGGCGGCTGGGACGGCATGAGGCGGCTCGCACAGACTTGTGACGACCTCGGCTACGTCTTCGCCATCCACGATCAGTACCGGGATTACTATCTCGACGCCAGGTCGTACGACCCGAGGCACACGATCATCGAGCGTGACGGAAGCCGGCCTATGCACGGCATCTGGTACGGCGGCAAGCAGTCGATCCTCTGCCCGCGACTGGCGCCGGGACACGTGAAGAAGAACTATAGCGCCCTTCTGGACCACGGCATCAAGGTGCGCGGCGCTTATCTCGATGTCTTCGCGGTGGTGCCTCCCGACGAGTGTTACAGCCCCGAGCACCCGGCGACGCGCACCGACTGCCTGACGTATCGCGGGATGTGCCTGGACTTCATCCGCTCGACCGGCGGCGTCGTCAGCTCCGAGGAGCCAGCCGACTGGGCGATCCCGCACCTCGACCTGGTCCATCACGGGCCGTACGCCCTGACGCCGGGGCCGGGCGAAGGGCCGGCGATGGGCGTTCCCGTCCCGCTGTTCAATCTCGTCTACCACGATGCACTGCTCGTGCCCTGGTCGATGACCAAGGGCGGCTGGGGCATCCCCGACAACGATTGGGGCTACCTGCACGGCCTGGCCAATGCAGGTCTGTCCTACATCTCGCTGGATCCGGGCGAGGCCGAGCTCGAGCGGGTGCGGACGATGTGCGCGCTGCACGAGCGCGTCGGACGGCTGGAGATGACCGGGCACGAGTTCCTCGACGAATCCCGCCGCAAGCAGCGCACGACCTTCGCCGACGGCACGACGGTCACGATCGATCTTGAAGCCGACACCTTCGAGATCTCGCCGGCGCTGTCGTCATCCGGCCCAATCGTTCGCGACCGCGACGCCAAGTACATCGGCGCCAGGCGGAACTATCACTTCGATGGCGCGATCTCCCGCGCCGTGCTGGAGAATTACCTGGCTCGCGCGATCACCATGAGCGAATTCCTGCACGGCCAGGGCAATGTGGACGACAACATCCGCATGCTCGAGAACATCGGCGCCAAGTTCATCGGCCGGGCCATCTACCGCTGGGGCGGCGAGGCCGGCCTGGAGAACCTGCTCGTCCGCGCCAGGCCCATCGCCGAGCGGATGCACAAGATCGATCCGAACATCATCCTGCAGGCCGCCGCCTTCGAGATCGTCAGCGAGCAGGTCAACCGGATTCCCATTCCGGCGAGCCTCTTCGAAGAGTTCGGCCTCGAACCCGAGCAGCGAAACTTCCGCTACGAGGCCATGCTCTATCCCGACGGCCACCGCGTCGATCAGTGGCGGCCCAGCTCGTCCCTGCCGGAAATGAGCCGGCTGGAAACGCGGATGTGGTTCACGTACCTTTGCCAGCGGTACATCGACATCGGCGTCGAGGCGATCCACTTCGGCCAGGTCGAGATCATGGACGACCGCGATCCCGACCACGTCCACTGGCGTGACATGATGCAGCGCGTCCGCGAATATGCCCGCCGACACGCCCGCCGGCACATGGTCATCTGCGACGCACACGTGCCCGGCGGCGGCATCGTGCACGACGCCAAGCTCATGTTCGACCTGCACTCATTCCCGCTTCGAATCGACGAGGTCGTCGAGCATCCGCAGCAGGGCGTCTTGAAGGTCGGCTACCTCGACAGCCTCTTCGGACGCAGCAAGGGCGGCGTGACACCGAGCGGCTGGTCGTGCGAGAGCCTGCCTTATCTCGTCGAGCTGGACAACTTCGGTCGAAGCGGACGCGAAGGCCAGAACATCGGCGCCCACTGGATCTGGGGCTACGACGAGATCTGCTGGTTCGCGCACCAGAGCCTCGAATACCGCAATCAATGGCTGCGCTACGCCTGGGACTGGATCTGCCGCCACGACCGCAACGGCTACCTCCAGATGCCCGGCAGCCGCACGCTCGCAGCGCCCGTCGGCGATGTGCACTGGTACTGGGCCAACACCCCCAGCGACGCCGTGCCAACCGGCTTCAGCCAGGAAGAAACCATCAAAGCCATCTGGGCCGACGAACCCTAAACGACACATGGCAGCCGCGGAAGCGAAGGCTTTGGGATGACTCGTGATCGGATGCGTCTGTGTGAGTGAGAGACTGCTATGAAGACTGCTTTTCTGTTGATGGTAGGGGTGGTCTTCGGCTTGGCTCCGACGGCGTGCCGGGGCGCGTCTCCGGCAGATCACTGGATCGTAACGGTAACCGGCGGCGAAGTTCGCGGCGTCGTTGAAGACGGTGTCGCGTCGTTCAAGGGCATCCCGTTCGCCGCGCCGCCGGTTGGCGAGTTGCGATGGAAGGCGCCGCAGCCGGTCGTGCCGTGGAACGGCGTGCGGGAGGCTGACAAGTTCGGGCCACCGCCCATGCAGTCGGCCCTCTTGACGATCTTGTACCGGGCCAGGCCCAGCGAGGACTGCCTGTATCTCAATGTTTGGACGGCCGCGAAGGACGCCGGCGAGCGCCGCCCGGTCATGGTCTACATCTACGGCGGGGCGTTCAACGGCGGGGCCGCCAACACCTACGATGGGACCAGCTTCGCCAAGAAGGGTGTCGTGCTGGTTATACCCAACTACCGCGTCGGTGTCTTCGGTTTCCTCGCTCACCCCGAACTCAGCGCCGAGAGCGGCAAGGGCTCCGGCTGCTACGGCATCCAGGACCAGATCGCCGCTTTGCGCTGGGTGAAGGAAAACATCGCTCAGTTCGGCGGCGATCCGTGTAACGTGACGGTCTTCGGCCAGTCGGCGGGCGGCATGTCGGTCTCCATCCTCACACAGTCGCCGCCTGCCAGGGGACTATTCCATCGGGCCATTTCCCAGAGTGGCGGATCGATGGCCCCAATCAAGACCGTTGCCGACCAGGAGAACGTCCTTGTCCCCGGGCTCGCCCTGGCGGAGCAGACGGGAAAGGCGTTTCTTGCCGACCTCGGGGCGGCCGACCTCAAGGCGGCCCGCGCGCTCAGCGCAAACGCCATTCGGAAAGGCAAGGTCAATAGCTTGCCCTGGCCCGTGGCCGACGGTGAGACGATCGTCGGCGACAACCCGCTCGAGTTGTACGAGCGAGGGCAGTTCAATGACACCCCGGTGCTGGTCGGGACCAACTCCGACGACGCGTTGTTTGGCTCGAGACTGACGCCGGGGGCGTTCGAAAAGCGCATGCGAGAGCAATACCCCCTCGCGGCCGAGGAGATCCTCGCGGCGTATCCGCACGCGACAAAGGCGGAGGCCGCGCGGTCCACCCGTGATATCGCACGCGATGTGCTCTTTGCATGGCCGAGCTGGGCGTGGGCAAAGATGCAGTCGCAGCACGGGAAAGGCAAGGCGTACCTCTACTACTTCGACGGCGCCGACAAGCCGGGTGAGGCTGGCCACGGGGCGGAGGTTCGCTACGTGTTCGGCGAGCTGAGCGGCGGCTTGTTCAGGCGGGCTGTCTCGCCCGAGAAGCGTGCGATGTCGGAGGCGATCATGTCCTACTGGGTCAATTTTGCGACCACTGGCAACCCCAATGGCCCCGGCTTGCCGCTGTGGCCCGCGTTTGACGCAGAGACGATGAGCACCATGATCTTCAGCAAGACGCCGCAGGCGGGCCCGACTCCAAACATCGAGAAACTCAAGGCCTTCGACGCCTACTACACCAGGTTGAGAGAACAGCGCCGCAAGTGAGCGGTGGCGAACGTCTCACGGGGCCGCGCATGTCCCGGTAGGCCCGGTCAGTTGCGGAGCACCTGGCAGTGGGTCCGCAGCAGGGCTCGGATGTCCACGAGGTCCGCTTCGGAGGCGAGGTACGCCCGCAGGGCGGCCAGCCGCTTGTCCGCCTCCGCGTGGCTCGTCGGATAGGCGAACAGATACTTGATCGACGCATCGACGGCGCCTGCCGTGTCGCCGGCGGCCTCGGCCTGCTGGGTTTGTATGACAAACCGCTGCCCGTGCTTGCCGGCGGCGGTGTCGAGCGCCTTCTTGAGCCGGCCGGCCGCGTTGTTGACCGCCGCTTCGAGCAGGCGCGTATCGTCGGGCAGTTCCAGCGGGTCCTCCGGCACGTTCCGCGCCGGGTCGGCCGAGACGAACTGGTCCGACTGGGTGTGCTGGCCCTCGATCCGCTCGGCAAGAAACACCTCGCCGGTGGCGGCGTCGAGCATCTTCAGCATGCAGCCGACCTTGGCCGTCCACGTCGCTGTGTGGATCGGGTACTGGAACGCGACCATGTGCGGCACGAGCACCTCCTTGGGCGTCATCGCCACACGCATCTGGGCGGCCCCCACGTCGGTCGCCGCGTTCACCACGCGCTGCTTCGCCTCGTCCACCTCGGCGCGGGCCCTTCGCCTGGCGGCCTGTGCGGCGGCATCGTGCGGATCGGCGTGATCGTACCGCGCCAACCTCGCCTCGGCCTCGGCCAGCCGCTGTCGCGCCCGGTCGAAGTCTCTCTGCGTGTGATCGAGCACGGCGACGGCCTCAGCGTACTCCGGATTCGGCTCGGGCACGTACCCGTCCTGATAGGTCGATTCGCCATGGCCGGTCTGCTTCGTGTCGGTGGTCACCTTGGCTTCGAGCACCTGCCCGACGAGCAGGGCATCGACTCCGCGCAGCCTGCCGGCCGGCACGCGGTACTGCGGATCGACCAGGTCGGTGGCGCTGAGCTGCTGCTCGTCGAGGATGGTCTGCAGGTCCGCCCGCTCGACCAGCGTCAGGTTGGCCGGGCGCGTCCGCGTCAGGTGCTCCAGCGAGATCGATCCGAGCGTGTCGGCGATGGCCTGCTGCTCCGGGCTCGCGCGGAAGCCGATGAACCCCACCGTGTAGTGCACCGCCTGCTGCACCTGCCCGATGCACTGGCTGAGCTGGCTTCGCGCATCGTAGTTGTCCGGCTCGTAGCCCAAGGCGATCACGGCATGGAACACAGCGCAGCCGTCGGCGGCATCTTGTGCGTATCGTTGCGAGGCCTCCAGATGGCGTTTCGCGAGCGTCGCCCTCGCCTCGGCGATCAGGGCGGTCACGCCAGCGGAGCCGGGCAATAGATCGTTGCTCTTGAGAAACAGACGCAGCGCTGTGGCGTAGTCGCCGCTCGCTGTGGCCTGTCGGCCCTGAGCGATCCAGCGGTCGCACACCGCCTGCCGGGCCTGCTGAAGCAGGCTGGCAAGGTCCGGGTGCATCGCATACAGTTGCCGCGCCTGCTCCAGGACGCGCAGCGCCTCTTCGCAGTCGCCCCGGCCCAGCAGCGTCCGCCCGCGTGCGATCAGCTCCGCCGCCTCGCGCCGGTCCTGCACGGCTTGCAAGACGTCCTTGGCCTCTCGGCCGTCGTCGCGGTAGTCCAGCGCCGTCTGCGCCTCGGTGACCGCCGCCTCCAGGTCGTTCCCATACAGGCGGTCCCTGGCCCGGCCCAGATAAAACTGATACGCCCGCTCCTGAATCTGTTTGAGGTCGCCCTGTCCGCCGGGCATCGTCTTGTTGATGCGCAGCGCCTCTTTCATCCGCGCCACCGCCGCGTTCCACTGCCCCTGCTCTGCCAGGGACATCGCCTCAGCGCGCAGCCTCTCCGCGTCGCCGATCGCCGTCGCGACCCGCTGACTCAACGATCGGTACAACGGCTCGGTCGGACAACACCGGACGCTGCGCTCGATGAAGCCCTGGGCGCCGCTCAGGTCGGCCTGCCCGAAGCAAAGCTCCGCCTCGCGATAATAGAACTGGCCCGCGCGGCGCTTGGTTTGTTCGAGTTCCTCGCGGTAGCGGTCGGCGGTCTTGCGGTTGTTGCCCTTCTCCGCCAGCTCGATTGCCGTTTCCAGCTCCTCGATCGCCTTCTCGTACTGGCCCTCCTGCGAGAGCCGGGTGGCCTTCTTATACGCCTTCTTGTGCGCGCAGCCCGTCGCGATCGGAAGGACCGACATCACCACCAACAGGCCCAGCAGTGTGCCCATCCTGCGGCGTCGATTCGCTCGTGTAGTCCGCCTCATTTCGCCCCGCCTTTCTTGCCGTCCATATCCAACCACATCGTCACATCGGGCCCCATTCTACCGCCTCCGCCCTCCGCCGCAACCGCCGTCGAACCCCAACACAACGCCCTTCCACCGCTATAAGGCCGCCACCGCCCCGCCCGTCACGATCCATTGCAAGTGCATAGCACAAATGATAACGTCCCGCAACGAAATCAGATAGACCTGCCACGCGGCGCCGCCAATTGGGTATTTCCATCGCCACCCGCAACGCCTGGGCAATTACAGCTCGCCAGGGTTCATCGCCGACATGAAAGGCGATCAGCCTCTGTTCTCCAGCCGTTGCGTGATCCATGCAGGATCGCGACGCATGGGAAGCACGGCGACGACATACGCAACATCATCGGCGACCTCGCAGTAGATGGCATAAGGGAACCGCTTGGCGAGCATTCGATACAAGCCGTGCTTGCGAGTGTGAATACCTGCGTACAGGGTCAGTGATTCAATGTCGGCACACAGACTGTCCCAGAAGTAGTCCCCGACGCCGGGTTCGCTCCGATCATAGAAGGCTTTCCCCTCGTTGAGGTCATCGGCGACCTCGCTCAAGACCACCACGTCTCGCGCGGTCATGTTCTGCGGCTCGCCCGCAGCTTTGCCAGCGAGATGAACTCGGCCCGGCCGCTCTCGATCTTCTCTTTCCGCTCTTCGAGGACGTCTCGATGCCAATCGGGCGACTCGATCTCGGCTTGTTCGCCCAGCAGCGAATCCCAAAGCGCCTCGATCGCTGCAAGTCGCTCAACACGGCTCATCTTCTCGATATCTGAGGTGTTCATCCTGGTCCAATCCTATTCACGTATTGCCTTCTCATACCACAACCGCCCCCTCGACGACTATGATAATCGGGCGCTGGAACCGAGATCAAGGGCAATGGAGAGAATGAAAGACAAATGCCAACCCCATCCCGCCCCGATTTATATCAGGATCGCCGTGGTCTGACCAAAGAACCCACCCCCAAACTCCGCTTGAGTCTGCCACCCGTGGGAGGATGTCTGCTATCGGGAGTTTGGGGGCATCGGGCCATAGAAAATGCTTAGCTGATGGAAGCTATGAAGAGTGCGACCACGTATGCCCAGGCAAGAGCACCCATTGTACGGTGTATGATCAGTGGGCATCGGGGAACATCATCTTTGCCAAATCCCAGATACAAAGATACCGAACGACGCACAGCTTCACCCCAGCCAAGGCCGTCTGAGGAGGTGTCCAATGCCAAGGCACCAAGCCCAAACGCTATCGGCCACATCAAGAAGATCATAACGAACACCCAGGTCTGTCCAAGATTGTGGATGAGATGAGATATGAATTCCTTTGGCATGGTAGTACCTCAGTCTTCGTTGCAAGCCTTGACCAGTTTTCCCTCTGCATCCCGAATCCATTTCCGTTTGCATACTACGCATTCATATTCAATACAACCGTCGTCGCGTAGAACAGTCTTGATTGCTCCTTCACAAGGTACTCCTTTGTCTTTGCGCAAGCCACTGTGAGTAAGAGCGGTACCGAAGACCCCTGATAAGCGAATGGGTCCCCCATGGGGCGAGGCAATCGACTCGTCCGAGTATACTATGTACCACTGGCCTGGCCGCAGACTGCGGCTTTCTCTTGCTTTTACCCCCTCTTCGTCGCACCCCAGTGAAATGGAAATTGGGATGAATCGGGAGCAAACCACAAGGAGCAAGAACCCCGCAAGGCCGATAAGTGTCCTTCGCAGTGCATTTTGTGACATGATTATGGCCCTTCATTCTGCTGCTACTTGGCGCAGACTGCACATTGAATACTCGGATGGATTCAGGTGTGGCTTTACTTCAAAGTCATGAAATGCATATGGCATAAGTGAAATCATAGTTCTTGTCATTCCGCCTGAGGGTGGAGCTGGCACCGAGACATCTGGCCGGACACAGACGGCATCCCATTCGCGCGAGATTCCTCCGCTGCGGGCTGCGCGACGCAGCCCTCCGGTCGGAATGACATTTCCCGCGCCGGGCTCCGAAGTCCGCCCACGCGTGCGAATCGCCGGCGCGTCGTAATGCGACGGTATTCGAGGGTTGAAGGGGGGTGGGGTTTGGGGGATAATCGGTGCGTCGAAGTTGTTGGCATAGGAGCCGGTTTGGATGAGGAGATGACGGATGGCAGCGATGCATACACGTCGAGCGTTTTTGAAGGCGGCGGCGTTGTCTTTGGCTGGGATGGGGCTGCCCAGGCTGGGCCAGGGGCAGGGGCGGGGGGCCGCCACAGGCAGGCCGAATTTCGTGATCGTCTTTCTCGACGATTCGGGCTGGGCGGACTTTCGGCCGTTCGCGACGCAGGACTATCCGACGCCCCACGTCGAGCAGATGGCGCGAGAGGGCTGCTGCTATCGGAATTTCTACGTGCCCCAGGCGGTGTGCTCGGCCTCGCGGGCGGCGCTGCTCAGCGGCTGCTATCCCGGCCGGACCAAGGTCTTCGGCGCGCACGGGCCGAACGCTCGAGGGCTTGACCCGAGATTCGCCACGCTTGGCGAGGTGTTCCAGAAGCGCGGCTACAAGACGGCCGTGTTCGGCAAGTGGCACATCGGCGATCAGCCCGAGACGCGCCCGCCGGCGAGGGGCTTCGATGAATCGGCCGGGCTGATGTACTCCAACGACATGTGGGAATTCCACCCGGAGAACCCGGACTACTGGGGCCAGTGGCCGCTTCAGTTCTGGGACAACGGGCGTGTCACGATCGACCGCGTCACGAAGGACCACCAGCCGATGCTCACCACGTGGTACACCGAGCGGGCAGTGGATTTCATCGGCCGGCACAAGGATGAGCTGTTTTTGCTGTACGTCCCGCACGCGATGCCGCACGTGCCGCTGTTCTGCAGCGACAAGTTCAAGGGCAAGTCGGGCGTGGGCCTCTACGGCGACGTGATGATGGAGATCGACTGGTCTGTCGGGCAGATCAACAAGGCCCTCAGGGACAACGGGCTCGAAGACAACACCCTCGTCCTGTTCACGTCGGACAACGGCCCGTGGATCTCCTACGGCAACCACGCGGGCAAGACCCCGTTCCGCGAGGCGAAGGGCACCAGCTTCGACGGCGGCACGCGCAGCGCGTGCATCGTCAAGTTTCCCGGGCGGATCGAGCCGGGCACGACCTCGAAGAGGGCTTTTGGCTCGATCGACATTCTGCCGACGCTGGCGCATCTGGCGGGGGCCGAGCTGCCCGCCAATCCTATCGACGGCAAGAACGTCTGGGACCTGATCGCCGGCAAACCCGGTGCGAAGAACCCGCACGACTACTATCCCTTCTCGACGAACGCGACGTTCGAGGCGGTCCTCAGCGGCGACGGGCGCTGGAAGCTGCACCTGCCGCACAAGTACCGCACGCTGGTGACGCCCGCCCACGACGGCGCCGCGGGCAAGTATCGCCAGGAGGACATCGGCTTGTCCCTGTTCGACATGGAGAATGATCCGTACGAGACAACGGACGTGCTGGACAAACACGCCGACGTCGCGGCGCGGCTTCAGCAATGCGCCGAGCGTCACCGCCGGCAGTTCTACACGCCGACGCCCGCGTCGTAACGCAGGGCGTCGCCTGTCTCAGGCCTTCTCGGCGAGCTTGTGGATGTTCTCGTGGATCTTGAACAGGACGATCAGCAGCTCGCAGTAGATCCGGACTCCGATGGCCCCGCCGACGATGACCACGAGTCCCATCAGGAACTTGCCGAACGACAGGCCGCCGTAACCGGCAAACATGGAGACGAGGCCGCCGATCACGACCCCGACCAGCCCGAGCCAGTAAACGAAGGTGATGATTTTCGGGGTCAGCATCGAGTCGAAGAAGAAGATCTGCCTTGCGTTCATGGTTTCTCCCGTCTGCAAATGGACACGTCCATCGCCGCACGACCCGCCCGATTCGGGCACGAAGGCCGGCGGTTCATGTTTGAGAAGTACTGTGTTCGGGAGTTCCGGGTTCAGCCATTTCAGTAGGTCAGTGCCACGAGGGTGCGCGGGGCAATCGTGGTGAACGCGATCCGGCCGCCATCGTATGAGAATTTCACATCGGCGTCGACCGGCAGGACCAGCACAGCCTTGGCATCGACGGGCTCCTTGAGTGCCAGTGTCGCGGTGACGGCCTCGTCATTGAAATTCTCGACCACGACGCAGCGGTCGCCGATCAGGTACAGGGCCACCTTGTTGGGCGCGTCGAACGTGAGGCCGAAGGGCGTCAGCATCTTGTTGCGGATCGGCGTCAGTTCCGCGCGCGACAGTTGCAGCAGGCTCTTGGGGTCGCCGCCGACTTTCAGGACGTGGAGGTTGTCGTAAGATTGGCTCGTCGTGAATCGCTCGGCCAGGGCGTCGGTGACGAGGACGGGCGCGCCGGCTTCGAGCAGGGTGCGCAGCTTGGGCCAGAGCTGCGGGTCCTTCATTGCGTGGGCCGGCAGAAAGGCGGCCTTTGCGTCGTCGCGGATCGTCGCGGTGGGCACCAGGGGCAGTCCGAGCATACCGACGAAGTCGTAGACGTACGCTTCGCCTCGCGGCTTGCTGTTGGGCGGCTTCGGCGCCGCGATCCCTCGCAGGGGCTTGCCGCGCACCAGCGACGCCAGCTCGAACAGGCCCGGGATCTCGGTCCGCAGCCGTGCGACGTTGGCCGGGCCGGTGCCGCTCAACAGCGAGCCGTAGCAGAACAGCAGCATTTCCTTTGCGTCGGCCAGCACCGTCTGGCGCGCCTGCTCGACGTAGGTGTCCTCATGCGTGCCGTAGGGATCGAACCAGCCGCCGCCGCACTTGGCCCCGCCGATCTCGCCGAGCCAGCGCATGATGAAGTACGCCTCGTACTGGACCTTGCCGCCCCATTGCGGGTCGTCGTAGTCCCGCGTCTCGGTCCCCACCCAGATGCGGTCGTAGTCCGCTGTCTGCCGCACCACCTCATAACCGCGCTCGTGGAACGCATCGTACCACTGAGGGTATTTGATGATGACCTTGACGTTGGAATTGACGGCGCGGGCGGGGGCGAGGATGCGATCCCGGCTGACGCGGACCATCAGGTCGCAGCGGTACTCTTCCCACGACTGCGTGCCGCGCGCTTCCTGGCATTCGTCGCACTGACAGTCGGTGAAGAGGAAATCGTCGATCATGATCTCGTCGAAGATCGACGCGGTATATTCGTGGATCTCCTGAATCCGCTGCTGTGTCTCGGCGCTGGTGTAGCACGAAACGACGCGCCAGCCCGTGGAGGTCTTTCCGAAGGCGGTCGGCGTGACACAGCCGGAGACATCGAAGCCAGCCTCGGCAAACCGGTCCCGCGCGCGTTCGAGGGCCTTGCGCTCGGCGGTGTAGCCGTCGCGAAACGACTCGATGAACGCATGCGTCACACCCGTTTTGCGGCACCAGTCCATCGCGCTGTCGAGCCCTTCGTCCGTTGAGAGCCGGTCGCGCACGTCCTGCGCCGTGAAGAGCGTGGTGATCCGCAGCACGTCCTTGTTCCGGTTGGCCAGCGCCCAGAGATCCTCGGCATGGCCGACCGCGGCCAGGCCGCCAAGGCAAAGGGCCGCCGCGACGAAACATCGTATCGATTTTACTGTCATCATTCGCTCACCTCACCTTCGATGTCACCACCTATCCCGAAAGAAACTCCGCCATCTTGTCCTTGATCCTGCGGCACGCATCGGCCGGGCTGGGCGCCTCGGTGACGGCGGCGCAGACGGCCACGCGCTGCACACCCGCCCGCAGCAGAAGCTCGACGTTCTCGTGTGTGATACCGCCGATCGCGACGTGACTGACACCCGTCCGGGCCAGCCGCTCCAGCCCATGGCGGATGTAGTCCGGCCCGGCGACCTCGGTCTTCGGCTTCGTCGCCGTCGCAAACGCCGGACCGAGGCTCACATAGCTCGGCATCGCCCCGACAGCTCGTTCCAGTTCGCTGTCGTTGTGCGTGCTCTTGCCGACGATCAACGGACTCAGTTGCAGCCGGCGGGCCTGCTCGACCGGCAGATCGTCCTGGCCCAGGTGCACGCCGTCGGCGCCCGCGGCGGCGGCGATGTCGATGCGGTCGTTGATGATGCTCAGAGCCCCCAGGTCGCGGCAGATGTCCACGAATTCGACGGCCACCGCGAACAGCCGCTCGTCGGGCATGCCCTTGGCCCGCAACTGGATGGCGTCGGCCCCGCCGGCGGCGCAGCGGCTGGCCAGCGAGAGGATTTCAGCCGGCAGGTTGCTCGTGACGATCGCGTACAGCCGCACGCGATTGAACTTCTCCACCGGCTGCGCGAACAGCACCACGTCCTTCTCCAGCGTGTACGCCTGGTAACGGAGCCGCTCGATGGCCGCCGCGATCGGCTTGTTCTCGGCCTGCACCATCTCCGCCAGCGCCCGCAGCGCCTCGGTGAGCCGGCGGGCCCCGGCGGTGAACGCCTCGGCCGCCGTGGCGCGTTCGAGCTGGTTCTCGACCCGCTGCCCGACGCCGACGTCGCCCAGCGTGTCCCGGCCGGCCAGCAGCTTGCCCTGCTCCAGGTGCCCGATCGCCGCACACAGCTCGTGCCGCAGTTGCTTGGCCCGCCCGCTCAGCGACCCGTTGTTGACCGCGAACCGGCAGTACTCCTCCATCACCCGCAACGCCTCGCGGGCCCGATTGAAATTCGCATCGATAATCCGATAAACCGCTCTATCCATCATCCCCGCCATTCTAAGCCCAAAACCCCATCCCCGACAGCAAAAACCGCTCGCCGTGCCTGCTGCGTCGTGTGAGGTTTCACGAGGATTGGCATGTTGGACTTGTTGGCTTGTCACGGTGCAAGTAGAATTGGCGCTGGGCAGATTGTGGATGGATGGACTATGCGCAGAGTGCTTCTGGTCTGTGTGGCGGTGTTGTGTGCTTCTTGTGCGGTGGGGCGGCGGGGGGGCGAACGGGCGTATGCATCGGACGATGTGCGGGTGTTCCTGGAGGGGTTCCGCCAGGCCGTGCTGGACCACGACGAGAGGCTCGTTCTCAAGAGGTACATCGATCCGGCGTATCGGCACGAGCAGCTTGAGGGTCTGCTGAACGGGAACCGCCGGCAGTTCTTTGATGAACTGTTCGGATTGGGCAAGAACCGCTTCGACCAGATCGTTGCGATGGAATTCGTCTGCGACGACATCGGCTTCGAGCCTTCGACAGAGGGCTCTGCCCCGAACGTTCAGATGGCCCAATGTCCGGTCCTGCTGACTTATCGGAACGGGGTCCAGGTCAAGGACACCGTCTTTGTCGTCCAGTATGCCGACGGAGACAGAACGTTCACGATCGACGGCCCCAGAGGCTGACGAATTTCCCGACACAGCGGCGACCACACAAATGCGGCTGGTCGGGCAGAGAGGGGAAGTGACAATGTCGCCAGATGTGGAAATGACACAGGGACAGCCGAAGAGGGCGAAGGGTATCAGGCCGCTGCTATTGGTTGCGGGGCTGGTGGTGGTTGGGTTGGGTCTCTGTCCGCTGTCGGGCGCGCGGTGGGTCTTTGTGCGGGCCACGGATATGGACATCAACAGTGGGGCATTGCGGCATCAGGTGCGCGTGCTCACGTTGCCGGTGGCCGAGGAGCAGGAAGATTCGCGGCTGTCGCGCGAGGTCCGCCGGCTGGGCATCGTGACGCCGGAGACGCCGCTGTGGAAACGCACGTCGGAGAGCCGCCTGTGGAGAGGCATTCACGTCTGCCACATCTACGGCGGGGTGCTTGCGAGGGCCACGGAACTGGTGATGTCTCTCGAACTGGCCGAGACCCCGGACGACGAGCGGCGGGAGGTCCTGCAAAGGTTCATGGTGGCCCTGCAATCGGCCGATCCGCAACACGCCGAGCAACAGGCCCGGCTCATCACAGATGAGATCGCCGGGCCCGTGTTTCGCGGGGCTCAGTAGCGGCGGGTGGTGGTTTTGGGGGGGTGCTGGTGGCCGATGAAGAAGTAGCGGAGGGCGTCGATGGGGTGGTCGTGGACGCCGTCTTTGAGGGGCAACTCGCCCGATGCGGCGGGGCCGTCGTCGGGGTAGTGGTAGCACTGCATCGCCTCGATCAGACGGCAGCAGCGGGGCGAGATCAGCAGCGAACTGCGGCCGTCGCCGGAACGGATGGCCCGGCGGATCAGCTCGATCCCTTCGACGATGCCGCTGCGCCGGTAGCGCATTGCGATGCCGAGACTGCGCAACTCGCGGACGACGCTGGTTCCGGTGATATCGCCGGCAGCCGCGCCCGCCGGGTCGCAGAACGTCGCGGCGACCCGCTCCTCCGGGCAGGGCGTCCGCGTCTTGATCTCCTTGGCGTGGACGTCGATGGTCGCCCGGCTGCGGACGTACTCGTCGATTATGCGAACCATCCCGTCGCCATCGACCTGAATCCACAGGCACACGAACGGGTTGACGAAGCCGAAATCCAGCGTGCGATACAGAGGCAGATTGGGATCGTAATCGACGGGTTTGACGTGAATGGTTGGGTCGAACTCGCCGAAGACGACGTTCTCGAGCGAGGGTCGGATGCAGAGCATCTCCGCTTCCCAGCCGGAGCGGCTGCTGCGGCGCATCTGCGCGATGGCGTCGTCGATCCGCAGGTAGCCGGCGGCGTTCTTCGCCCGGCCCCGGCAGTCCGACCATAAGGGACACTGCGAGCAATTGCGCGCCGTGCACTTCTCGATCGTCTCCCACAGGCACCATTTGAACACGGGCACGCCCGTTTTCGTCGCGGCGGCCACCTCGCGCTGCATGATCCCGTAGGGCCGGTGCATCGTGCTGATCAGCTCGATGCCCGCCAGTAGACCCTCCTTGCTGAGCGTGGTGAACTTGGCGGCGGCGAAGACGTCGTCGTCGAACAGCTCGACCTCATCGCAGCGCAGCTTCTGCACGTGCTGGCCGCGCACGCTGGTGGCCGACTGCGTCAGCACCTCGACCGCAGCGCCGTTGGCGAGGCGGCAGCCGCCTTTGCGAATCGGGCCATCCAGTGCGCCGGCGAAACCGCGCTGGAGGAACAGCGTGAGATACTCGTACATCCGGCTCGACTGCTCGCCCGAGCCGCCGAGGATGCGGACCTGGCAGCCGCTCTTGAACAGGCAGTCGAG
>Ga0123335_1002379_pt1 | contig 28251 bp, 16 predicted proteins | sample BiotimSIPDNA_2_FD_89707 | JGI IMG/M metagenome (GOLD analysis project Ga0123335, IMG submission 89707) | Anaerobic biogas reactor microbial communites from Washington, USA - Biogas_R2 time_0 SIP DNA | ecosystem: Engineered > Bioreactor > Anaerobic > Unclassified | place: Washington, USA... | reverse complement strand
ATAAACTGCTATACGTTGTATACATATTTACCTCCGGTTAGTCTTTTCCGCTTACTTTGTCTTTTTTCTAAAAGCCAAATTAGCATTTTCTATTAAACTAACCGGAAGTATTTCCTTATTTTAAAAGTATGATTTTTTTGACGGATGAAAATTTTTCCAAATTTAAGTGACAGAAATATACTCCACTTGTCATATTGGATGCATCCCATCTTACTGTATGCTCACCTGCCTCTGTTTCGCTTGTCAATAACTCTGCAACTTCCCTGCCTAAAATGTCAAATATTTTCAGACTTACAAATGCCTTTTTGGGAATCGAAAATTTTATTGCTGTAGATGGATTAAACGGATTTGGGAAAGCTTCGTATAAGCAGTAACTTATCCCAGTTTTTTTTCAACTCCTACGGAGTTTGATTCCATCATCTCAGCAAGTTCCCTTCTGGCATCTTCGTATTTATATCCTCGATCGGGCCAGGATGCATAAAATGTTTTAGATACCTTCCATTCATCAAATGCGTGAGGAACGATTTTATTAACTATTTCATCCGAATTTATGCCTGCTTGTTTTGCCAGCCATAAATATTCATAGTCCTGCACGCCTCTGCGCCAGGATTTCATTCTTATCGAGGCAATGGGTCCGAACAAACTTTTATCATCTTCGGTATTTGGAAAATCTTTCTGCTCTCCTGGATAAAACAGCCATCCGTCTCCGTTACTAAATCCATCTGGCTTTAAATTAGTATCCGGATCTTTAAATACATTTCTTGCAGTTTTATTTTCATCACTGTAACTCCAATAAGTTGTATACCAATAGAAATATTGATCGACATGATACTTCCACATTATCCAAGCGTTTACACGAAATTCATTTGCCGGAGCATCAATGATAAACCCTGTGCCATAAGAAGGTCTGCATCCGTTGTAAATTCCAACTTTTTCCCCGAGTAATCTGCGTTCTGCTGCCAGTTTTGGTTGATATCCAGACTTACCGCCCGCTTCGTACCAGGGATTTACATTATCAAAATAGCCAGTATGCCCAGCTAATGACCAGTAATCAACATATCCATATAAACTTGGATCCATAATTCCTGTCTTATATAGTTTCAGTCTTTTACCGGGACCCGGATTGTTATGCACCCAATCCGCTCTTTCTTTAATTTTATCATATAATTCTACTTTAGGTTCATCATACAGATACTTGAAATATTCTGTATTTGGTGCATTTTCTTCAAACCAGTTAACCCAGGCATCGGAATGAATATGCCAGCCTTCTTCAGTATCAGGGCTGAATGAACCAGGACACCCATAAGTTTCTATCGAATAGGTTGTTTGATATTGCATTATGCCCGGTCCATCATATTTATTATGATATGAAAAATAATCACCAATTATATATCGTTTATAATGATTATCTATATCTGTTAAACTTGCTTTAAAAGAAAGATCCATTCTGTGTCTGTGCGCCATCTGACAATACCTGCCTTCAAGCAGGTTATAATCCGGGTCATTAAGGGAGTGTTTTGCCCGGTGTTTATAGGTTAATCCTACATGATAATTTCCTGCACAATGAAAAAAGTTATGCAGATGTGTTTCGTCGGGTAAGATAAAATTGTAAACCTTTAATTCTAACGGTATTTCTTTATATAAATTTTCTCCTATTGTTATTGTTGCGGTTCCGGAATATATTCCGCCAGGACAATCCTTCGGGATATAAATATCAATCCATACTCCTTGATTTTTTTCTGTTTGGATATTAAACGGCGCTCCTCCTTTTGAAGGTACCGTTTCGAACGGAATTAACGCATCAGGCATCATTCCTATATAATCTTCATCTGGCATCGGTCTGTCGTTATCCCACCAAATAAACCCTGTTTTTGTTCTTCCTTTAATTTCTTGATAAGCTTCCACAAACATTTCTATCCGTTTGTCCCTGTAGTCGTAGGGATCGCCTTCCGAAATAGATGAATTTGTAATTACATAATTCTCATTTTTAAGTTCCGGCAGAATTACATTTACGCTTTCTGCGCCTTCGCTGCCTGCTTCTATAATTAATTGAAATGCTATTATCTCATTTGCTGCACCGGATAAACATATTTTTTGTCCGTCCCACACTTTGTTTTTTTCATAGTCTTCTGCTAAGATATTCGTTATGTCTTCCTGCTTTATTTTTTCTCCGTCATCTACAGCCCATATCCGGTTTATCTTTTCTTTAGATGAAAGCTGTGCGAATAAAATAGATGATGTTAAACCTGCCACAAATAGTAAAAGTAATTTTTCTCTTTTCAAAACAGTCTCCGATTAAATTATTTAGAAGTTAATAAAAGTAACTTCATAACATTCAAGAATTTGAAAACTACAAGACATTATTTAAAACTTTTATTAAGAAAGAACCATATATATATTTCGTTATAAATATAAATAAATAACATCCTTATACCAAGGATATTAAAGTTTGAAGAATTTTATTTATTTTGAAGTACCAATCCTTTTTCAGCAAAAAAAAATCCCCGCCTTTTGGACGGGGACTGCAACACAACGATAATTTATTATAAACGAGGATTATTTTCCTGAAAGTATTTTATCGGCACCGAGAACAGAAAACATAAAATAGCATGGAGCGGTAATTATATATTCTCTTTCCTGCCAGATAAAAGGCCATTCTTTGTCTTCAGCATAATCCGGACTAACAAGATTTACAGCATTCCAGAAAGTTCCTCCAGGAATGTAGCTCCAATCTGCTCTATTTGTTCCATAGGCTATTGTTGGTGAGTTTACTCCTACTCCCGAAACAAGGCTGTTTGTTGTATTTCCCGGTCTGCAGCCTAGTAAATAATTTACAACATTGTATAAATGTTCAGCTGGATATAATTCGGGCCAGAATTTATTAAGATAATATGCTGAAAAAGCTACGTATTCTGTATTAGACATCGGAGATCCATAAGGCGACTGCGAAAGCATTTTTTCGTAAACCGGTTTATATGCCACAGCAGCAGCTTTAACTGAATCTTCGAAATCTTTACAGTCAACATAGCTCATAACTCTTCCTAAGCTCCAGCCAGCATGAGTAAAACTTTTCCTGACTTCAGAACTCATTGCACATAAATCTTCTTTATATTCTTTTTTTCCTGTAGTTATTATAAGTTCTATAAGAGCTTCAAGTTTTTGATTTCTCATCCAATAATTATCATTATTACGCTTTCCATCTTTAAATCTATTATATAAATCCTCGGCTGCAACAAGACATTCTTTTGCAAGTTCAGGGTTGTAATCTTTAAGAACACGGGCTGATATTGCAAGACTGTTAACACCAATCAATTGCCAATCGGGGTTAGTTTCCATAAAAACAAGTCTGTCATCCAAAGTTGGAACTTCAAGTTCAATTTCTTTAAATGCTAATAACGGATCAAAAATCTTCGAATATCGGTTTGCAACTTTAATATGCCACATTTCTTCAATCTTTGCAGCTTTTTCCAACAGATCTTTTTCTTCGCAGAATTTATTATCGGTGTGGCTTCCGGCATCGCCAAGATGAACATACTGACGCAATGTCGGTACGATTATTCCTCTGTAAAGCATACCCATACTGCGGTAACCTGATAATATTGCAAGCACTCCATGCTCAACCTGCTGAAGAATATCAGCTTTGCCGTCAGGCTGTAATAATTCCACATGTTTATTTTCCTGATCAACATAAGTTACATCATGCTCTACACCGAATTCTTCATAAGCCAATCCAAGAGCAATAACAGTCTGCGCCTGACTTTCAATACGCAAGTCATAATCACCTGCATCGTGCCATCCGCCTACGTTTAAACCCGGCACCGGCTCCAGTGGTTTGAATTTTGAAAGAGTTGAGTTTTCAGCTTCGTTATTATAACCGTCGAAATGGCGGATGTTTAGCGGCATCATCAATGCATCGTCCTGATGACACAACCCATGCCAAACGCGGTATTTCTGGTTTACCCGCATATGGCACATCTGCACAGGAACAAAATATTCAAGAGTAGGCTGCCAAACATTTTTTTTGTAAACATCTTCATTTATACGAAATACATTTGTTGTGAAATCGCCGTATTTAACAACATAAACACCTGATTCTTTGATTTCCGTAAAATTAAATTTTGCATACTGATAACGCAGGTATTGTCCCCAAGCTTCTGGAGCTTGTTCCTTTATTGTTTTATAATTTCCATCAGTTTCCAATTTTAATAAAGAAATTTTGTTCAATAGTTTATCGTTTTTATCAAGTTCGATAAAAGCTGTTTTGGGCTGATTTGGATGATATCCAACCTGACTGATATGAACAATCGGTTTTTCAATCCAATCAGTAATAACATTCGGCGAGATTTTCCATTTAATGGCGCCTTTCGATGCTCCTACCGGAACAACTGAACGAACTGTAAACCAGCCGTTGTTATGCTGCAGACTTCCGTCAATTAATTGTAAATCAGCATTTGAACTTTCAATTACCATCCGCAGCAAATCGCTTTCGGGAGCAACTACAAGTTTTTTCCCTGTTGCCATAGGTGCTGCTTCAACTACATTATCCTTGTTTAATTGGGTAGGACCGTGCGGCTGACGAGGGAAAACTCCGTTAACATTATCCATAAAATATGTTTTTCCGAATAAATCTCCTGGAAATAATTCAAGAATGTAACCGACTTTATCTGCATATTCAGCCGGAAGCGGTTCATCGAGATCAACTGTAATTGTAAATGATTTCCCTTCTGCTTTTACTGTAACATTATATTTAATATTTATATCAGGATAAACAATAGGATTAAAACCTTTACGCATTCTGCTTTCATCGGGATAACTGAGAGGCATACTAATTGAATTATTATTTTTATCAACTTTCCTGCTTGTTAATTCCCCTTCCAAAGGACTAACACCCCTGGATTCGTAACCTTCAAGTTTTGGAATAGGCTGCCACTGACCGGGAGTTGCGTTTAAACGCAATTCGCCGTTTGTTGCAATGCGGTTTCCATGCTGAATAATTTCAACTCCTCCCTGATGTCCTTCGGGAAAAGTATTATTATAAACAAGTACATTTAAACCCGGCATTTCGAAATATCCGGCATCGTTTATTATTAATTTGTCAGTTTTATTTTGCGCAAACAATACTGAAGTAAAAAGAATACTAATCGCCAGAGATATTACAGAAAAAACCCCTTTAAATTTTCCTTTCTGCATATTTTATATTCCTTATATTATTATGAATAAATAAACATTTCAATATAATACATTTGGAAGATAAAAAAACCTACTCTGTTTTTTATAGGAGATAATTTGATTTTTTTAAATTGTTACGGTAATAAGTAAAAATGTTGGAACGGGAAACAAAACCCAGATATTTTTTGCCGCTTACTACAGGAATATTCCATAGATTTGATTTTTCGAACTTATTCATCACCGATTCCATATTTTCGTCAATATCAATTGTAACTATTTTTTCGGTTAAATCCTGAATAAGCATTTTGTCGTAAAGATCAGGTTCAAAAAGCAGATCTTTTACATTATAAAGGAAAACTACGCCGATAAAATCTTCTTTTTCATTAACAACGGGAAACACAGTTCTGTTACTTTTAGAAAAAGCTTCAATCAATTGATTCAAATATTTATCTGCTCTTAAAACAATAAAATCTTTTTCAATAACTTCCGAAACATTTAAAAACATTAAAACATTGCTGTCTTTATCACCAGTAAGCAAATGTCCTGTTTCGGCAAGTTTTTTTGTATAAATTGAATGCGGTTCGAAAATACGGGTAATAAAATAAGACAGGGCAACAACAATCATCAGCGGAACAAAAAGCACATAGCCGCCTGTTATTTCTGCTATCAAAAATATAGCAGTAAGCGGTGCATGAACAACCCCGCTTAAAATTCCTGCCATTCCTACAACAATAAAATTGGAAACATTTAATTTATTTATGCCCGTTGTATTTACTAAATGTGCAAGCCCGAAACCGGTAAACGCACCCGTAAACAGCGATGGTGCAAAAATACCTCCGTTTCCGCCCGAACCTATTGTTAACGCAGTTGCAACTACTTTAAGAAATACTATAAAAACCGCAAACATTATTATAAACCAGGGATCGTAACTGAAATTTGAGAACAGACTGTTATCAAGAGTTTCGTAGTAATTTCCGGTAAGCAGAACATCAATTGAGTTATAGCCTTCGCCGAATAACGGTGGAAAAATAAAAATTAATAATCCTGTAAGCACTAAACCAAAAAGAATTCTTTTATTATCTTTTCTATTGTCAAAATATTCTTCTAAAGACAGTGTAACACGCTTCATATATACGGAAATCAGCCCGCAGAGAATTCCCAGAAAAATATAAAATGGTATTGCATTAAAATACCATTCGTTGGAAATAAGATAAAAAAGCTGCCCGCCATAAAGAAGTTTTGATATAATTGTTGCAGAAGCGGTTGAAATAAGCAGCGGAATAAAAGACGGAATGGAAAACTCAGTTAATAGTACTTCCATTGCAAAAATAACCCCGGCAATAGGACTGTTAAAAACAGAAGCTATTCCCGATGCAGCTCCGCAGGCTAATAAAATAGTCCGCTCTTTTTGTCCAAGCATAAACAAATCTGAAATATTTGAACCAATTGCAGAGCCTGTTATGGCAATAGGAGCTTCAAGACCAGCTGAACCTCCTAAACCGATTGTAATTCCGCTTGTAAGAATATGCGAATAGGTTTTCTTGCCCTCCACTTTGGAAGATTTATGCGAAATTGCATATAATATTCCACCAAGCCCTTTATCAGTTTTTTTTTTGTAAAGAAGTTTTAATATTATCGTGGAAATCAAAATTCCGGCAATCGGCAAAACAAAAAGCCAAACATTATAAATGTTGTATTGATGAAATGATTCCGAAACATTGCGCAGGAAATGGACAAAAGTTTTAAGCAGGATTGCTGCAAAAGATGACGCAATGCCTACAATTATAGCAGCAATTATCAAAAAAGTATGGTTGCTTATATACTTTCTGCGCAAATCAAGAATTTTAAATAGAATGGTCTTTTGCATAATTTATAAATCCGATGGAGTAAATATAGCATTATTAAAAAACTTTTTTATAATATTTCTCATAAAACTTAACTGCCCGGCAATATTAGAAATAATATCCGATGCAGAATTTCTTTATATTTGCACTGTTATTTTTAACTTACAAAATCAGGAAAAATGGATATTAAATTATTGAAACAGCAGGCAGCCGAAAAAGCTGTGGAATTTGTTAAACCGGGTATGGTTGTTGGACTTGGGACAGGCAGTACCGCAATATTTGCAATTTACAAAATTGGGCAATTATTAAAAGACGGGAAATTAAAGAATATTATCGGAGTTCCGACTTCTATCGCTTCCGATAATGAAGCCAGAAAATTAGGAATTCCACTTGCTGGGTTGGACGAACAACCTGTAATTGATATTACAATTGACGGAGCCGATGAGGTTGATGACTACTTAAATCTAATAAAAGGCGGCGGCGGCGCACATCTTCGCGAAAAAGTGGTTGCCCAGGCAAGCAAAAAATTAATGATTGTATGCGATGATTCAAAAATTTCGCATAAACTCGGCGAAAAGTTTTACGTCCCAGTAGAAGTTATTCCTTTTGCGGAAAAACCTGTTAAAGATTATCTTTTAAAACTCGGTGCACAAGTAACAGTCCGGAAAAGAGCCGACGGCAGCACTTTTATTTCGGATGAACAAAACCTGATACTCGATGCAACTTTCGGAATTATCGAAAACCCTTTTGAACTTTCGGCAAAATTAAAAGAAAAAGCCGGAATTGTTGAGCACGGACTTTTTACAGGTTTAACAAGTATGGTTATTGTTGCTTCTACGGAAGGCATTAAGACATTAGGAAAATATTAATTCAGAACAAATAGCCCGTATAAACGGGCTATTATTACATTACATATTTCCGGCATCCCGATACTGTAAAAATTTTTAATATCAATACAATAAAAATTATATAATTATATTTTCAGTTTTCAGTTTATTAGAACTTATTTATTCAAAGGTGATTACATTTATTGTAATAAAATCATCTTCTTTGTTTCAACCAATCCGCTGCCTGTTTTTAACTGATAAAAATAAACCCCGCTGCCAACCTGCTGTCCGGCTGAGTTTGTTCCGTTCCATTCAACTGTGTATGTTCCTGCGGGTTTGTGTTCGTTTACAAGGGTTGTAACTTCGCGACCGAGAATATCGAAGATTTTCAACGTTACCAACCCCCCTGTTTCCCCCCTTTGGTAAAGGGGGGAGTTGAGGGGGGTTCTGAATTTTATTGTTGTGCTCGGGTTAAACGGATTCGGATAGTTTTGGGAGAGTGAATATTCTTTCCGATATAAGTTCTCATCCTCACCCATTTTTATATCTGTCACTTTGCTATAGTCATTTCCAAAATGGCCATAAATTTTCAATGAATCTGGTAGAATCGGGATATTATCGGAATCAAATTTCAATTGCATGTATTTACTATTCAAATCCTGTCCGTTACCTTGCCACTGTGACCAACTAAGATTTGGGATACCATAGCTATAACCAGAAACATTAGTACCGTTTGACAACCCGTATACTATGTTGCTATCTACTGACACTTTGCTAAAAAAACCTGATGGATATGCATTGTTTACACCACTAACATAATATGGGAAGGATACCCCTTTTCCTATAATATTTTTATATATATTGATGTTATAGGAGGTTTCACGATCAATCTCATAACCATATAGTTTAATATTGCCAAGTACAGTGTTGTGATGTATAAATACATCGTTTATGTAGCCAGCTTGCATCCCAACGATAATCGGAACACCAGTTTGGCCATATATGTGATTATAGCATACTTCAATATTAGATTGCCCGCCCTGAGTCATTAAAACAATTCCGTGCTGGCAATTATAAATCAAGTTTCCACGAAACGTGTTCATGTACCCCATATCCTTATCACTTACACCATTACCAGGTCCATTTGGAATATCATGAACTATGTTGTTTTCGAATAACATGTTTTTTACATCGAAAGACACAATGCTAGACCCGTTTAGATCATAAAAAATGTTGTCTTGTACCACAATTTTATCATAACTATTTCCTCCTGTAATTGGGTTACCAGAACCATTCCAAAAAAACATACCAGCAGGATTTTCTGAACCACCATCACCAACATTATGTATCGTATTGTTACGCCAAATTAAGTTTTTTGCATAACCATCCACCGAAAACAACCACCTGAGCCCGTTACCGTCAAAATTAAACCCTTGAAAAAGTCTTTTACTTCCACCACTAATATTTATTGTATTTCTTTGTGATGACGTGCTATTAACGACTACTGTATCGCCGGGATAGGCCATAAATCTACCGCAATTCTTTGATGCGATAGTAAATGCAGATTCACTATATTTACCCTTTTTAAAATACACATAACTTGAGCTATCCGCTGTGGCAGATGCATACGCCATAGTTGCCCACGGTGACGCCTCACTACCATTGTTCGAGTTATTACCATTTTTTGCGACAAAGTAGAAGTTTTTCTTTGTTACATCGACTACAAACGTATCTTTTAGGATGTTATTTTTCAAGTCTTTAATATGAGTGATGATCTGATTCTTCGAGGTTGTATCTGTCAAAGCAGGAGTCCAGGTAATCTCGCCTGTTTTGCTATCAATTGTCATACCTGACGGGCCCTTTATTAAATTAAATGTATATGGATACTCTCCACCTCTAATTGCTAAACGATAATTGTACTCTATTCCTGGATATGCTTTGTCAATATCCCAGCTTAATTTTTCCAATGACCAACCAGAATGCCTTGGTCCTGCTGCCAATAAAAATAAACATTGCAAATAAACAATTGTGGATATAACTATTTTTTTCATTACATACTCCTGCTTTATTTAATTAACATCCCCGATTTTCTTCATCGGGATATACAATAATTCTTAATTTTTAATTCTTAATTCTTAATTACCTTAATAGCAACATCTTCTTAGTTTCTACAAAACCGCTTCCTGTTTTTAACTGATAAAAATAAATTCCGCTGCCAACTTTCTGCCCGGCTGAGTTTGTGCCGTTCCATTCAACTGTATAGTTTCCGGCAGGTTTGTGTTCGTTTACAAGGGTTATAACTTCGCGACCGAGAATATCGAAGATTTTTAAGACGACCCGCCGGGTCGCCTCTACACCGTTATTTGGAATGTTGAATTTTATTGTTGTGCTCGGGTTAAACGGGTTTGGATAGTTTTGGGAAAGTGAATATTCTTTCCCATACGGGTTCTCATTCTCACTCAATTTAATATCTGTAATTTTATTGTAATTACCGCCATAACAGCCATAAATTTTCAATGAATCTGGTAGAATCGGGATATTATCGGAATCAAATTTCAACTGCATTGCTTTGCTATTAACATCGAATCCACTATCCTGCCATTGCGCCCAATTTAACTGTTTGGCAGTTCCTACAACTCTAGTCAAGTCTGATAATCCGTACACTATATTGCTATCTATTGCTACTTTATCTGTAAACCCGTTAGGCCAACCTCCCAAAGAGTACGGATATTGTGTCCCGTTACCTATTATATTTTTATATATATTAATATTGTTGCTATTAGCACCGGCTATAACAAGATTCGCCAATATAATGGGGTTTAAACATGTATTATGATGTACAAATATGTTTGCTACATAGCTACCATTAGAGCCAATTTGTATCCCTTGTGTGCAATTATAAATAAGATTATAACAAATTTCTGTTGAATCTGAAGACGGATTACTATTTAAACGAATCGCCTGATACATGCGTATATCATTAAATATATTATTGCGAAATGTGTTGCGTTTTCCACCAACCTTTTCATCTACACCATCACCGTCTATATCGTATGCGTGGTTGTCTTCATATAGTGAGTTTACAACTGCATAATATGTAACACTTGCACCGTGATACGCTACAGGGTCACTCAAATCATGGAAGATATTATTCTGTATAACCATATTGGTATACCGACTTTCTTGATTCCAAAAAAATATAAAACAAGGATTCGCTCTTGTCGTATCAAATACATTTCGCATTTCGTTCTTACGCCAGATTACATTGTTTACAGAACCAGCCACCGAAAATATCCACCTTAAACCTCTGCCATCAAAAACAAAACCCTGAAAAATTCTATTTTTTCCAACTACACTGAAAGAGGCAGTTCCAGTACCAGCACCTATCACAACTACAGAATCACCCGGATATGCAAAAAAACGTCCACATTTATTCACAACCATAGTAAATGTTTCACTATATGTACCTTTTTTAACATACACATAACTTGCACTGTCAGCTGTAGCAGATGCATATGCCATCGTTTTCCAGGGCGAAGCCTCAGACCCATTGTTTGAATTATTACCTTTAGCCCCGTCAACAAAATAAAATCCTGTTTTTGTTGATGTAATGTCAAACCGATGCATCAATGAATTACCACTTTTATCAGAAATTTTAATAACAACGGTATCAGTCAGCAATGATACAGGTTTCCATAATATTTCGCCTGAGTTTTTATTAATAGTCATACCTGATGGTCCATCAACAAGCGTAAATTCATAAGGATATTCACCGCCCTTAACCGCCAAACGATAATTGTATTCGATACCCGGATAAGCTTTATCGATATCCCAGCTTAATACTTCTAATGGCCACCCAGAATGATTTGGTTTTCCTGCCAATAAAAATAGACATTGCAAATAAACAACTGCGAGTGATATAACTAGCTTTCTCATTTAATATTCCTTTTTATTTTAAAATCATCCCCCGATTATAAACATCGGGATAAACAATAATTCTTAATTCTAAATTTTTAATTCTTAATTACCTTAACATCAACATTTTCTTTGTTTCTACAAATCCGCTGCTGGTTTTTAACTGATAAAAATAAATACCGCTGCCCACCATCTGTCCTGCTGAGTTTGTTCCGTTCCATTCAACTGTATAGTTTCCGGCTGGTTTGTGTTCGTTTACTAATGTTGCAACTTCGCGTCCGAGTATATCGAAGATTTTCAACGTTACCAACCCCCCTGTTTCCCCCCTTTGGTAAAGGGGGGAGTTGAGGGCAATGCTGTCAGGTTAAGCATTAAATTACCTTCCTTCTCTTTAGAAAAAACCTGTTTCCTATCTTGAGTTTTCTTTCAAAACTTCTCCCTGGTATAATTGGGATTTTATGTTTTTTAATTGTTTTTACCATTACTTGATACATCTTTTCGGAAATATCTTTTGGGGCAAGCAACATCTCAATTACTTCATCTTTTAGTATTCCTATTGCCACTGATTTATTGATTTTATATTTCGCATACTTTTGATTTGGTTTTCCCGATGTTTCCTTGTCAATTTCTTCCTGCGCTTCTTCTATTATTAACGAGCTGATATTGCCTGATAATACCCGGGCATAATAATCCTGCCTTATGGTCTCGGGGGTTCTTCCGCTAAAGTTTTCTACTTCTATTATATTTTTCAAGCAATTGAAGTATACTTCTTCATTCCATCTCAAATGATATATTTCCTTAAAATCTTCAACTGTTATTGCTTTATCCAATACGGATGTAATTATATATTCGGTTGTCCCTGTTTCTAATATTATCCTGACTAACCGTAGTTTTATGCTTTTAATCCCGCCCGTTCCGGTAAGTTCTTGTATTCCCTGTTTATATTTCCATCTTTCTGCGGTTAAATCAATTTCTATTATACTGTCTGTCATATTGTTTTTTTCTACTTCTTTTACTTCATTCAGAAAGCCTGAAGCGTTGCATCGTACCACAAAATCAAAGCCATTAACTATCATTTTTGCGAATAAATACATCGACGGATATCCTCTATCCATTATCAAGATATCTTTTGTTTCATCTCCGGTCAGTCCTTTTATTTTTGAAATGTGTCTTTCTGCCAGTTCCCGCTCTGATGTTTCATATCTTTCCAAATAACTGTTTATTGCTATATTGTTTAATACATCGTATGCCGTTGAACTCATTGCCATCGGAACACTCTTCCCTTTGTTTTCTGCAAGTCCGAATTCCCTTACCAATTCTTCTTTATTTGGCAACCCTATTCTTGATCCGTCTATTGCTATCAGTCTGTATCCCTTGTACTTTTTATAAACATCCCCAGTATAATATTCCCTTACCAGGTCTTCATTAAGTTCTATATATGCTTCGTGTTTCATTTTCATTCTCGCTTCCGAGTACGACTGTTTTGTATAACTGTTTTCTTCTATATTATAGTCAATCCGGTTAAAAAATCTTGTCAGTTCTACTGTTAAACTTTTTGTGGTCAGATTTATCTGGAATAATACTAATCTTGGAAAGCTGAACACCCGTGATCTTGTAAAATATTTATCACTTGTTTTATTCCTTTCGCAAAATCCTTTACTGAAAATTTTGCTCCTTAGCTTTTCGATTATTTGGAGTTTTTTTCATATTTACCTCATTTTATTCTGGTAAACACTTTTTACGATTTTTAAATTCAATATTTGTCACTTTTTTTCTTAACCTGACAGCATTGCCCCTGTTTCCCCCCTTTGGTAAAGGGGGGAGTTGAGGGGGGTTCTGAATTTTATTGTTGTGCTCGGATTAAACGGATTCGGGTAGTTTTGGGAAAGTGAATACATTTTTAGATTATTACTTTCCGTTATTTTTACGTCAGTAAGCTTGTCCCACTTTGTTCCGACTTGATAAATATTGCAGCCAATATCAGTTCCGTCATTTGCGTTATTAATTAAATCTCCTCCTGCAATTTCAAAATCCTCGATAATGCTTAAAGTTCCAGAGATGTTTTTAAACATCGGTTTTTCCTGAATTGAATGCACATCTCTTTCATTATATTTCAACTTCCATTTGGCAAGGCTATAATTCCTGTTATAAAACTCATTTATTGCATTAGATTTTCTTGAATAATAACAGTTGTAATCTGAAACTGTACCGTGATAAGCATTAGTATCTTGCACATAAGACCAAATTGAAAGAGGTACATCCGTAGAACTGTCGCTGTCTATAATACAGTTGTACAAAGTATCGTGCATTGCTCCTTTATCGCCTGTTATCGAAAGCTGACCTCCATACGAAATTCCTACAGCCCAACGGCTGCCAAAAATTGTGTTATGCTCTAACCGGGAGTAACCGCCTCCTGTCCCTCCAGCATCTTCCCATATTGTAATGCCGGATCCGCTGCTTAATTCCCCTTTGTTATTATTTACGACTAAATTATTCTTAATTAAGGCTCTGTCTGAAGAAAGCCAAATACCCCGTGTTAAATTGTTGTGGATAAAATTATTTAATATTTTTATCTGTTTTGTTCCATTACTGCGATGTTTATAGAATATTCCTGTGCCAACATTACTTATATCACAATTTGATACTTCAACACTGCCGTCACTGCTAAACATTATTACACCGGTATAATTTTGATTTGAGTTGCCATTGCCATAAATACGGCAATTATTGATTTTTACATTTTTATATCCATTTTTTAGATGAACCGCCCCTGTGTTATCTTCCTGATGATAATTTGTAAATAAACAACTGTCTATTATAATATCCGATGTGGTAAAATTTTCGCCAATTACAATACAAGACCCGTCAGCATTTGTGAACTGCAAACCGTAAAATTTGATATATGAATTACCATGTCCAAATCTACCAAGGTCAAATATTACATCTGCCGAATCACCATCAATAATAACCTCTTCATTTGGATATCCCATTATTACAATATTCTGTAATTCAGTTCCGCTGTTTTTTATTGTAATAGAATGTTCATGATATACCCCTTTTCTTATAAAGAGTGTGTCGCCTGCAGAAATAATATTTGAGTTTTCAGCAGAACATTGGCACCCGTAATCTCCTCCGCAAAGAGCAAATGTAATCGTCCTCCAAGGGTTTTCAATTGAACCGACTCCAGTTAAATCACTGCCTGTATTTGATACATATTTTGACCCTGCATATACTGTATTTAAGATTAGTACAACTATTGCCAATTGAACAACCGTTTTTATTTTTTCTAATTTCATTTATTCCTCCGATCGTATTTTTATTTTAAAAGTATTCCCGATAAGTAACATCGGGATTTCTGATTAAGTAACAAGGTTACTTAATCATCAACATTTTCTTAGTTTCAACCAATCCGCTGCCTGTTTTTAACTGATAAAAATAAATTCCGCTGCCCACTTGCAGAGTTTATCCTGTAAGATTGAGCCTTACGTGTGTTTTATAATAATAGCTGCACTTTCATATTTGTGGTAAGCTGAGTGATAAATAATTAAAATAACGTCCAGCAAAATATTATAATATTTTCATTAATTAATAAGATTGTTTTTATTTATAAAGTTACAAAGTTTTATTTTAATTTTATAAAAAAAGAATTGAAAACCGGTTAACAAATGGTTAACATCTCCTGTATTTCTAAAAATAAAATGAGGATTATTTTTTTACTATTTTCCTTAATGCTATCAACTCCATTATTACCATGTATTTTCTTATAATAAGATATTTTTTTATATTTAATTTCAGAATTATTAAAATTCCTTTTCTTTACGGGGTTTTCAGTGATAAAAATCATACAATATAAGAGTTCATTTTACATTTTATTTTATTTCTTATCGGTTTTTAGTTTTATATATCCTCAGAATGGGGATAAAAATATTTCTTTGCTGAAAACTAAACTTAGTTCTGCAGCAAATGATTCTGAAAAAATAAGTGTGCTGAAAGAAATAACTGAATATTATGTTTATTATGATCTTGATTCTGCATTTATTTATGCCAAAGAGGCATATAATCTATCAAAAAAAACAAATTATAAAAAAGCTGAAATCACTTATACTTTGGGAATCGTGTATTCATATTATAATGAGCTTTCTCGTTCTCAGGAATATTTTTACGAGGCTTTTAAGATTGCAAAGCAAAATAATAATACAGAATTGTTATATACTTTATATGCAGCTATTGGTATTAACTATTCGTATATGGAAGAGTATGGCAAATCATTAGAATATTTGAATAAATCCATTGTTTACTTGGATAAGTATGATGATAATAATAAAATTTCTCTGCTGATAAGCATAGGACAAGCATATTCAAATCTTGGAAAATTTAATGAATCGGAAGAATATCTTTACAAAGCGCTTGAAATTTCAAAAAAAATAAATTCGAAAATTGCTGATGTTTATATTGTATTAGGAGATTCATATCTTAGGAAAAAAGATTTCCAGAAGAGTATTGAATTTTATGATAAAACTATAAAATCAGGTGTTTCAAATGAAAGCCTTTACTATATAAGCGCTCTTGACGGTCTTTTCCAAAACAATTTAGAGTTAAAAAAATATGACGAGGCTGTTAAACAAGCTTTAGTAATCGACACTTTAGCCGGAAAACTAATGAGCTATGACGTGCAAATCAAAAATCTACTTTCTTTATCGGAGTTATATGATTACGAAGGGGATTATAAATCTGCTCTTCATTATGCAAACAGATACATTAATTTACGCGATACCCTTCAAGCTAAACAAAAAAATGAACAACTGAACTTTTTAAATATTGAATTTGAAACTTCTCTTAAAGAACAAAAAATTGCTGCTATGGAGAAAGAAGATAAATATAAAGTTATTTTATTCAGTATAATCTTTATTTCTCTTATTTTAGTTATTTCAATTATGTTTTTCATTTTAAAGCAAATAAAACAAAAAAATAAAATATTATTGCTGGAAAAACAAAAAATTCAATACGAAAAAGAACTTGAAACCTTAGAAAAACAAAAATTACGTTTCCAAGTATATGAGAAAGACAGAGAAATTCTTACGCATATCCTGCAAATTAACCAGCAAAAAGAAATCCTTACAAATGTTAAAGAAGAAGTAACCGGATTTATAAATTACGATAATATGGAAGAAGTATATAATTCTGTAAAAAAACTTAATTCGGATATACTTAATAAAATAAAACTTTGTGACGACTGGGAACAAATAAAAATGCACTTCGAAAAAGTTCATCCATCTTTCTTCAGTAATCTAAGAGAAAAGCATCAGCATCTTACCATTAATGAACTTAAAATGTGCTCGTATATTAAATTGAAGTTTAGTATTAAAGAAATAAGCCGGTTATTGAATATTACACCCGAAAGCGTAAAAGTATCTCGTTCCCGGCTTAAAAAGAAACTGCAAATTCCAGATGAGGTAAACATAGATGAATATTTGGAAATTCAATAGTCCTATTCGGTAAATTAATTATTTTAAAAACATCCCCGATAAAAAACATCGGGATATACAATAATTCTAAATTTTTAATTCTAAATTCTTAATTACCTTAATAACATCCCCTATAATAAACATCGGGATTTCTGATTAAGCAACAAGGTTATTTAATCATCAACATCTTCTTTGTTTCTACAAATCCACCGCTGGTTTTTAACTGATAAAAATAAACGCCGCTTCCAACCTGCTGCCCGGCTGAATTTGTGCCGTTCCATTCAACTGTGTATGTTCCTGCGGGTTTGTGTTCGTTTACAAGGGTTGCAACTTCGCGTCCGAGGATATCATAAATTTTCAAAGTGACATTACTGTTCATTGATAACTGGTAATTGATCATTGTAGAAGGATTAAAAGGATTCGGGTAGTTTTGTTCCAAGCTGAAATGATTGATTCTGTTACTTATATCTTCCTCTACATTTATAACACTATTTATCCTTGGAGTAAACTCCCACTTGGGATCTTTTAATAACGAATTCCGAGAATATGATGATGCATTAACAATACTGTCGCATACTGAAAATAAAAAATTGTATGCAGCCTGGTTTCCTTCAATCTGATAATTTTTTAATGAATTTATGCAGCCCCTAGAAATATTAAGATAGCTGTCAGCATACAAATCATCTTCTGTAAAATCATTTTTATTTCTTACCTCAGGAATAAATGAGTTAAGAACATCTCTCCATGATTCATAAGGAAAATATGGTTGTAGTTCATTAGCTGTTTCTGTAAAATGTGTTGGGATGTGATACGAATTTCCCAAGAAAGGATTAAAAGAAGTATTTGTATACCTGTCAATTAGATATTTTCCTAAATAACTGACAAGATTTTGCGTTGGGTAGCCTAATTCATTGAGATGAATAAAACTCATCAGCAAAAAGTCTTCCATCCAGGGAGAACTGAAATAACGTACTTTTGGATCTAAATTATTATCAGGCCTTCCTCCGTCGTCGCCTCTATTGCTAACTGTGCCCCATATATTCATCACCGGATGAAATGTGTTTGAAATGTATTCTTCTTCAAAAAAACTAATGTTGTTCTGTATCTTTTCATTCAAATAGTTTTTTTCGATAAAACCATCGGGTATTATTACTGCCGCATCAGCCATATTGCGTAAAGCCCAAGCAACTCCCCTTACCTGATCTTCTATTATACCCTGCGATTCTTTTCGTCCCCAATCCATATCGTAATTACGCGAGGAAAGGTTTCTTCCCGCCCAAAAAATCAGTTCCTCTAAAAAATAGTGTTCGCCTGTTATTAAATAAGGGACATAAACCAGAGACGGTTGATGTGCGCAATCGGTATGCCAGTCATCATTTCTTACTTCACTTAAAAATGGTGGCAGTTTATCGTTATCCCTGGTATATTTGAAATCAACCCTGTCTGTTATAATTGTAGGCCTGTCGTCTATACTTACAATATGCTTATAAAAACTCTTAGTGTTTTCCCCTTCGCGATAGTGGGTTGGAATTGAACCAGACATAAATGCATTTGTGAGCATAATATCCCGCAAACGCCAGTCATTTAAAACAAGATATTTTGCTGTCCAGGAGGGAAACAAGCCTATATCGTCCCTACCGCCAGTGGTTGGGAAATACTTTGTTATACTGCCACTCCCGAGAATATCTATATCTTTATTAAGAAATCGATCGTAAGTTTCCTGAATATTATCTTTAAATGAATAGGAAATATCCAAATTATAATTTGGGAGCATTCCTGTGTCAAAAAGGTATTGTATGTTATAAATTATATTTATTCTTGAAGGTTTTTCTCCTATCCAAAATTCTTTGCCCCATCTGGCGCTTGCGGTATGGTCAACATTTTGTTTACTGTATAGAACATTGGGTAAAGCCTGCCCGTCAGTTACAGAAACATCGTATACTACATTTCCAATAAGGTTTGCCCAACAGTTTTCAACTGTTAAAAACACCCTGACACCATTCCATCCGCTGAATTTTCGGATATTGTAAATTACCCTTATTTGATCCTGAGGAGCTACGCTTAAAGACTGATTGGCGTATGTTCGCTGTATCGGTTCCCTTAAATCATCAGCAATGTATTCTGTACAAATATTTCCTTTCAACCACAGTGTTTCATCATAATTGGCATTGTTTAATATTTCTTTTGAAGAATATGATGCCGTATTACCATTAAAAGAAAAAGAAGTAATACAATCTGTATTTGCTCCAAAAATTTGATCTTTTTCTATTTTACTTGTGCTATTATTTGTTCCACCGTTTATCAAGGTAACCGGCAACAAACTATTTGCATCTAGATTAGGAATTAAAAAAGAAACTAATGCATGACGCACACTTCCGTCGTCCCATCTTACTTTAACATCTGTTTGGGTTGGTATATTGTTTCCCGAAATTACGGCAGTAACATTTTCCGGTACATCTCCTTTTCTGAAAATATGCGATACCATTATCGGATAATTCTGAGTTGAAATTCCATCAAGCTCTTCAACGGTAAAGCTGACTATTTCTTGGGAAAAGATATCACTAATTACTAATAAAGCAACAAATATTAATTGTTTTTTCATATTTATAATCCTTTGGTCAAGTATTCTAAAAAAACATCTTTAATAACTACTCATTTTATAATCATCATTTTCTTAGTTTCAACCAATCCGCTGCCGGTTTTAAGCTGATAAAAATAAATTCCGCTGCCAACCTGCTGCCCGGCTGAATTTGTGCCGTTCCATTCAACTGTGTAGGTTCCGGCTGGTTTTTGTTCGTTTACTAGGGTTGCAACTTCGCGTCCGATGATATCGAAGATTTTCAACGTTACCAACCCCCCTGTTTCCCCCCTTTGGTAAAGGGGGGAGTTGAGGGGGGTTCTGAATTTTATCATTGTAGCCGGGTTAAACGGATTCGGGTAGTTTTGAGATAAGTTGAAATCCTCAGCTTTTTGCTCTAATTCCGAAACTCCTGTTACCGGTTGCCATCCGGCTAACCTTGCCCACATCCACCAAGCAGCATATGCTTTTTGATTAGCATTTAATACATCGCTATGTTGTGCTCCGCAATAATACCAATCTACATTTTCAGTATGTGCTTCACGCCATTCTTCAGCCCAATTGCCTAATTTTTCGCCCTCTGAATTATAATAATCGCAATTATCATGCGCATATTCAAAGAAAACTCCATCAGGGTTATAGCTTTCAATATCTGCAAAATCAAAAAGAATTTTTCCATTATTACGGCAATAGCTTCTTATTGAATCATTTGCAGCTTTATTGTTTGCATCATCCCAATGATCAAGATGTCCAGTCATATATATAAATCTAACATCAGGATAATCTTCTTCCAATTGAGTCATCGGTTGAATATATTGTGAAAATAAAGTACCATTTTCATACTTACCGCTTACTTGTCCGCACCAACTCCACATAATTACGTTAACATCAGAATTAGTTGTATCATCCAAATATTCTCTTGTATTATTTACCCAGTCAGGATAATATCCAACATCACCGCCCATTGCATAATCGTGCAGATCTAATGCTCCGTTTTCGCCTCCATTATTCCATGCAAACATATCTTCCGGAAAACTTAAACCCTTACCGCCTCCGTTTGCAAATTCAACCAATCCCAACATTCCTTCAGTTATCTGACTTCCGTGTGAAGTATGCCCGTAAGCAATATGAAGTTTTGATTTTGCGCTGTCAATCCATTCCAGCGGTATTTCAGATAATGTTGTACAGTTATGATCAATTATAATATTTTGTGCTTTTACTGGGGATATAATTATTAAAACCAGGCCGAATAATACCTTTGGCAAATATTTACACATAGAAACTCCTTTTTTTGTTAAAATATCATTTGCAACAATAATTGTGCCCTGCATCACATTTAACTTGGATAAAAATTATATAAAAAATAATAATATTGTCGCATAAAACAATATCATTATTCATAGTCTTTTTAAAAGACAATATTTTTTACAGGTAAAGATGTAAATAATACATCTTTTTAAATTCCATATAAAGAACTTTATGGCGGAGCGGTTCTATTTTTCCCTTGCGTTAAAATGAAGTTTAGGGATTTGAGATTTTTCATTCTCGGAAGAAAAAAATGAAGCATTAATTGCTCCCAACGGACGGATTAGCAAACCTTTTGTTTTTCCATCAAGCAGACGCTGCATAACAGGTTTTGAAATTGTAATAAAAGTTTTCCCGTTGGGTTCTTCGTTAACATCCGTATCAAAAGTCATCTGCTCGTTAAAAACTTCGGATAGTTTTTTCCCTTGAGTTAAGTTATTAAAAGTTACTTCCTCCTGATCCCAGTCAGCATCACCGCCAATAATTTCAAATACTCTTATTTTTCCGAACTCAATTCCTAAATCATCGCCAAAAGCTTTAACATAGTTGCCGCCCTTTGCAACTGATTGTGTTGTAAGTTCAAGCAGCCCGGAGCCGTCAATTTTCAGATTCATAAATTTCTCAAAATCCCATTTTAAAATTGCCCACTGATTACCGTTTACGGTAAGTACCTTTTTGTCGCCATCTTTATCTTTAATTTTCCAGTCATTAAAATTCACTTCCGTGAAATCAGAATTAATAACGCAATCGTCACTAACAGCATAATGATTTATAAAAGTACTTATTTCCGGAATCGGAGGATGGTAAGGAGTTAGCACACCTTTATCGGATTCGGCAATTTTAATATTTACAATTTCCGCTTTGTAATAATCTAAATCGACAATATACTTACCAATTCCCCAATCGGTTGCGCAGAATTGCACATAAACTGTATCTCCGGGCAACGCATCAAAATTATGAGTAGTGTAACTTATTATATGCCACTCATTCGTATCCGGAATATCAAACTCCATTAAATCTTTATGGAAATCTGTTGTCCGCTGAGTGTTTATCATAAAATTCACCCGGCGGGGAGCTTCGTGAACACGTACCCGAGCTTCGACCCTTAATTCATAAGCAGCATCTTTGAATTTGCTCAAATCGAGAAATTCTGTTATATCGCGCTTGATTAAAGTCCAGTAAACATTATATTTATCATTAGTGGCATCTATAAAAATTCGGGCAAAACCGTCCGTCTGAACAAAGTCCATTTCAGCATTGCCGTCGCCTGTAAAAAAGAACCATCCGTCAATCTTATTTTTATCAAATTCATCAAGAAACTGAGCTTCGCTAAAACTCGACAATAAAGTTGCAAAAATGATAACCGTAATACATTTTTCTAATCTATTAAACATTTGCTCTCCGATGTTAAATTTTTTATTGGATAAAATCTCTTAAAGTAAACTAACTTGATCTTGTTATTTTTATCCTAAAATATTTCTGTTGCTCATCCAAACTGAACAGGTAAGTGCCGTTGCAAATGACACCCATAAGATATATGGTAAAAGTAATATTCCGGCAATCGGTCTTATTTTCCAAAAAAGAATAATTGTTATTAAAATAAGTACCCACAACAAGCTAATTTCAAAAAATGCCAAAGCTCCGCTTTGCAGAACAAAAAACAGCCATGTCCACAAAGAATTTAACAATAGTTGAAACAAGTAGAAACCAAGGGCATATTTTGCATATTTGAAACCTTTTTGCTTCCAAACTATCCACGCGGAAATTCCCATAAGTATATAAAGAGCTGTCCATACGGGAGCAAAAAGCCACCCAGGCGGAGCCCATAACGGACGGGTAAGCTCCTGATAAAAACCCCTTGACTGTGCTCCTGCAAAAGAAGCAGTAAATGTGATTGACAGCCAAAGCAGCAGCCCTATTACTTTTTTTATTTTCGAAAATTCTGCCATAGTAACTCCTTTTTTAACTGTTTGAGTTTCATCAAAATTATACTGATTTAATATAAATATTTAATCCAATTATTCAATGTTCAAATTAATTATTTAATAGAAATATCAATTCAGCAAACAATCCTTAATCTGTCCGATTATTCTTTTCTATCTGCGGGCAAATCTTTATTTTTTGTATTCTTTTTTATAAATAATCAGGAGCTTACTTGGAATTTTTAACATACCTGCTGGATTTGTTTTTACATTTGGATAAACACTTGAATGAAATTATTATTTCATACAAATCCTGGACCTATTTAATTCTATTTTTGATAATATTCTGTGAAACAGGTTTAGTATTCACACCTTTTCTTCCGGGAGATTCGCTTCTGTTTGCTGCCGGAGCTATAGCAGCGCTGGGATCGCTGAATCCTATGCTGTTATTTTTTTTATTGGCAGTTGCAGCAATTTTAGGCGATACAGCAAATTATTGGATAGGCGAATTTATCGGCGAAAAACTTTTTGATTCGAAGAAGTTAAAATTTCTTAAGCGGGAACATCTCGATAAAACACATCAATTTTATGAGAAACATGGAGGAAAAACAATTATAATAGCTAGGTTTGTTCCTATAATCCGCACTTTTGCGCCTTTTGTTGCAGGAATTGGAAGTATGACATACCCAAAATTTTTAAGTTACAATATTATAGGCGGAATTCTTTGGGTAGGACTTTTCACTTTCGGCGGATATTATTTTGGAAATCTTCCGTTTGTAAAAAGTAATTTTTCTATAGTAATTATTGCCATTATTATAATATCGGTACTTCCGGGTGTATTTGAATTTTTGAGAAACAGAAAAGTTAAAACAGAAGTTTAATTAGTTGATTTTATTAAGCAAATTATAAGAAAAAGCCCGGCATAACCGGGCTTTAATTTTTATAATAAATGAAATGCAACTGTTAAGCCCGACATAACAATGGCAACCATACTCATAAGTTTAATAAGAATATTCAAGCTCGGTCCAGAAGTATCCTTAAAAGGGTCTCCAACAGTATCGCCTATTACGGCAGCTTTATGATTTGCAGAACCTTTTCCGCCTAATTGTCCGGTTTCAATATATTTTTTGGCATTATCCCAAGCGCCGCCAGAGTTAGCCATAAATACGGCTAAAACAAAGCCTGTACTTAAACCACCGACTAATAAACCCATTGTTCCGGAAACACCTAAAACAAGTCCGGTTATAACAGGAACAGCTATAGCAAGAAGTGATGGTAAAACCATTTCGTGCTGTGCGCCTTTAGTTGAAATAGCAACGCAATTTGCATAATCGGGTTCAGCTTTTCCTTCAAGAATACCAGGTATTTCTTTGAACTGTCTTCTTACTTCATCAACCATTCTTTGTGCAGCTCTTCCAACAGCATTCATTGTAAGTCCGCAGAATAGAAATGCCATCATCGAACCAATAAAAACACCAACCAAAACAATTGGATTTATTAATGTTACATTAAAATAATCCATGAAATCTGTTAAAGAAATAGCATTTAATTCCTCAAGACTTTTTATTACTGTTCCATTAGGAAAAATATATTCGCTTGGTTTATCAAGTATCAACTTTATACCCATTTTTATTTCTTCAATATATGAAGCAAGAAGCGCGAGTGCGGTTAACGCTGCCGAACCAATAGCAAAACCTTTACCGGTTGCAGCAGTAGTATTTCCTAAAGAATCGAGTGCATCTGTTCTTTTCCTGACTTCTTTACCCAATCCTGCCATTTCTGCATTACCGCCTGCATTATCGGCAATTGGACCGTAAGCGTCAGTTGCCAATGTAATACCAAGTGTAGAAAGCATACCAACAGCAGCTATTCCTATTCCGTAAAGTCCCATTCCAATATTATTCAAATCGCCGCCCGAAGCAGATAAAAAAGCGCCAATAATACCGATTGCAACAGCAAATACAGGAATCACTGTAGAAACCATTCCAGCGCCTAAACCTGCAATAATTACAGTTGCAGGACCTGTCTGAGAACTTTCAGCAATTTTCTTTGTTGGTTTATATTCTTCCGAAGTAAAATATTCGGTAGCTTTTCCAATAACAATTCCAACAATCAAACCGATTATTATTGCTCCCCAAATACCTATTGGATTTGCAATCTCCAAATAGTTAAGAACCAGATAAGACCCAATAATAATTAAAACTGAGCTTATATTAACACCACGGCCAAGAGAATTTAATAAATCCTTTTGGGTTGCGCCTTCTTTTGTCCGGACGATAAAAATACCGATAATAGAAAGAACTATACCAACAGCCGCAATTAACATTGGAGCAAGAACAGCTTTTAACTGCATTTCAGGATCGCTTAAAAATGCAGCAGCACCTAAAGCGGCAGTTGCCAAAATTGATCCGCAATATGATTCATAAAGATCAGCTCCCATTCCTGCAACGTCGCCAACATTGTCGCCAACGTTGTCAGCTATTGTAGCAGGATTTCTCGGGTCATCTTCAGGAATTCCGGCTTCAACCTTACCGACTAAATCGGCTCCAACATCGGCTGCTTTTGTAAATATCCCGCCGCCAACTCTTGCAAATAATGCTTGAGTAGAAGCTCCCATTCCAAATGTTAACATTGTTGTTGTTATTACCATCAACTTATGCCCGCCGTCATCAATAATAAAATGATTCAAAATTAAAAACCAGATTGAAATATCGAGTAAACCAAGTCCTACAACCACAAGTCCCATTACAGCACCGCTTCGGAAAGCAACCCTCAGACCGTGGTTCAATGAATTCTTTGCAGCATTTGCAGTTCTTGCAGAGGCGTAAGTAGCGGTTTTCATACCAAAGAAACCAGCCAGACCTGAAAAAAATCCCCCTGTAATAAATGCAAACGGAACCCATTCATTTTGTACTTTAAGAACATAGGCCAAAAAAGCGAATAAAAGAGTTAATACAATAAAGAAAAATCCTACAACTTTATACTGCTGTTTTAAATATGCCATTGCACCAACCCTGACGTGTTTTGCAATTTTAGCCATTAATTCAGTTCCTTCGCTTTCTTTCATCACCTGTTTAAAGAAAAACCAGGCAAAAGTTAAAGCTAGGATAGAACCGAAGGGAACAAACCAGAAAAGACCGCTTACCATATATATCTCCAGTTACTTTTAATAATAGGTTATTTATTAGGACACTTGATTAGTTAGATTATTTATGAAAATAAGCAACTAATAATAATGTAAATACTCGGCACAACATACTAATCTATTTTTATAATTTCAAGAAAAATGAATCCTTGATAACCATTACCATATTGCTGAACGGAGATTTTGAAAAATGAGGGGAAAATGATATGAATAAAGTAAAAGAAGACAGGCGAACCTGTCTTCTTTTTAATAATTAACCAAGTCTTTCTGCTAATTTTGAAAGCTGTGTTTTCAATCTTTCAGGAAGTCTGTCGCCAAATTGAGCGAAATGTTTATCGATATCCGGCAATTCATTTTTGTAAGCGTTAACATCAACACGGAACAATTCTTTCATGTCAGCTTCTTCAATTTTCAATCCCGTTGTATCGAACTCTTTAATTTCCGGCAAACGCCCTATTGCAGTATCAACAGCACTAACCTTGCCTTCAACTCTTTCAGTCATCCATTTAAGAACTCTTGCATTTTCACCGAATCCTGGCCATAACCATCTTCCTTTTTCATCTTTACGGAACCAGTTTACATAAAATACTTTCGGTGCATTTTTACCAAGTCTGTCACCCATTTCGAGCCAGTGAGCAAAGTAGTCACCCATATTGTAACCGCAGAATGGTTTCATAGCCATTGGATCTCTTCTTAAATTTCCAACCGAACCAATGTTTGCAGCTGTTGTTTCGGAAGCAACTGTAGCACCCATAAATACGCCGTGATCCCAATCGTAAGCTTCTGTAACCAAAGGAACAACCGAAGCTCTTCTTCCGCCGAAAATGAATATATCAATAGGTACTCCGTTTGGATCTTCCCAATCAGGGCAAATAACAGGACACTGACCGGCAGGAGCTGTAAAACGAGCATTTGGATGAGCAGCATCTGTACCGCTGGCAGGTGTCCAATCTTTACCTTTCCAATCGATAGTGTGAGCGGGTTTATCACCGTCCATACCTTCCCACCAAATATCACCGTCATCAGTAAGAGCACAGTTAGTATAAATAACATTTTCTTTAATTGTATCCATTGCCATAGGATTTGAATAATAAGCTGTACCTGGTGCAACACCGAAAAACCCAGCTTCTGGATTTATTGCATACAACCGTCCGTCCGGACCTATTTTCATCCAAGAAATATCATCGCCAATGCATTCAGCTTTCCAGCCAGGAATTGTAGGCATAACCATTGCTAAATTTGTTTTTCCGCAAGCAGATGGGAAAGCGGCAGCAATGTGGAATTTCTTTCCTTCTGGATTTGTAAGACGAAGAATGAGCATATGTTCAGCCATCCATCCTTCTCTTTTAGCCATTGCAGAAGCAATTCTTAAAGCAAGGCATTTTTTTCCTAACAATGCATTTCCGCCATATCCAGAACCGAATGACCAAATCAAATCTTCTTCAGGGAAATGGCTTATATATTTCTTTTCGATTGGAGCGCAAGGCCATGGAGTGTCTTTCTGACCGGCTTCAAGCGGAGCGCCTATTGAATGCATACAAGGAATAAATTCACCGTCTGTTCCTAAAACATCAAGCACTTTTGTACCAACACGGGTCATTATGTGCATATTGCAAACAACATAAGGGCTGTCTGTAAGTTCAATACCTATTTTTGCAATAGGAGAGCCGACAGGACCCATCGAAAAAGGAATTACATATAAAGTTCTTCCTTTCATACAGCCAGCGTAAAGTCCTTTCATTGTTTCTTTTAATTCTGCAGGAGCTATCCAATTATTGGTCGGACCTGCATCAATCTTATTTGTTGTACTGATATAAGTTCTGTCTTCAACACGAGCAACGTCGCTTGGGTCGGATCTGAACAGAAAACTGTTTGGTCTTTTTTTCAAAGGAATAGCACTTCCGTTATCAACAGCGTGCTGCATCATACTATTGTATTCCTGTTTTGAACCGTCGCAAACATAGATGTTTTCCGGCTGAACCATAGCAGCCATTTCATCTATCCATTTTTTAAGTCTCGCGTGTTTAATTTCCACAGACATTTTAAACCTCCTCTGGTTTTATATTATTTATTTTGATTTT
>Ga0123335_1002377_pt1 | contig 28272 bp, 20 predicted proteins | sample BiotimSIPDNA_2_FD_89707 | JGI IMG/M metagenome (GOLD analysis project Ga0123335, IMG submission 89707) | Anaerobic biogas reactor microbial communites from Washington, USA - Biogas_R2 time_0 SIP DNA | ecosystem: Engineered > Bioreactor > Anaerobic > Unclassified | place: Washington, USA... | reverse complement strand
TGCAGTGACTCCACAGACTGAGGTTCTCATTAAACCGGAGGCGCCTATCTTTATAAGCGGAACAGAAGCAACAGTTGATTTTAAGGTATACAGCATTGCCGGTGAGATGACCAATCCTCAGATCAAGTATATGAAATGGGTAAATTTGGAATTCCAGGATAAGTTTGCGAAAGAGGGAGATCCTATTGCCGCAGCAGACATTATTAATATTGCGCCACAGCCGGTGAAGATGGGGAGCAATTCATTCAGTTTCAATGTTCCTGCCAGTGCCGCAGGTGGAACCTATGCCTTTGTCGAACTTATCATAGAGGGAACTTCTGCAGACGGGAAAAAAGTAACCAGCAGTGTTGGTTTTCTGCCATACAGGGAGATAGATTACAGGTTTGAGGTGGAAATCTACGATGCGACAGGGGCCACTAAACTGACTGAGGTTACTGCCGGAGTTCCGGTTCAACTGAAAGTTACACCGCGCAAAAAAGATGGCAGCGCCATTTTGGCTAATATAAAGCCGGTTGTTGTTTCACTTTCATCAAAATACAACGTTTATTCTGCGCCGAATGATACAGTTTTCTTTCCAAACGGGATAACCGGAGAATCTAAAAGTAATGTGATTTTCACAAGAGTGCCTGAGGGCGGCCAAGAAAGGGTTAAAGTCAGTGGTATATATATAAACTATGTGCTCATTGGCTATTCCGATCCTATCACTATTCTTCCCTTAAGTCCTGCCAAAGTCACTTTCCAGGATCCTCCGTCAAATTCGATTGGATATTTAAAGCTGGGTAGACTGGCCCCTGTTACGGTTCAGGTTCTCGATAAGTACGGCAACAAGGTAAATAAGACTGCAAAGGTTTGTCTGACATCTTCTGATTCTTCAAAAGTTAAGGTGTTGCCTCCAGATACCGTTACTTCAGATTCAACCGGTCTCGCTGTATTCCAGGTAAGTACTGGATCCAAAGGAGCGCATAAAGATACTGTACAGTTAACTGCTTTACTTGTTAAGAATAATTTTACTGATAGTGCAAGTATGACTGTAAGATTGGTAAAGGACAGTCTGGTCATATTCTATGGAGATACTCTGAAATATAATCCGGAAATGGAAATCAAAGCCTGTTCAGGGACAAGAGTGCCTGTAACAATAAGAGCTGTCGACAAAAATGGAATTATTACAACGTGCAGCACTGCTTTTTCTATCAATTTGAGTCCGGGTCTGGATGCGTACGCATCAGAAAAAGCAAAGGACACAGTTAAAATTAAAAAGTCTTCTTTGATCAAAGGCGAAGTACGATTATGGCTGAAATCATCTATAAGCAGCTTAGCAAACGGGTCCATAACGGTCACTCCGATAGGTGATAAAACGATTCTTCCGGCGTTCAGAGAAAAAATTAACTTTGAAATCTGTTTAGATACAAAAACCCTGAGTGCAAAAGTGAATGCAGAGATGTATTCCTACGAGCTGTTTGATATCAGAGGCAGACTGATAGGCCGGTTCGGGAATTCCAGGACTTTCCAGAACAGGCTTGATCTTAAAAACGGCAGAATTGCGCGCGGATTATTCATTCTCAAAGTAATCGATAATAAAACCGGCAAGGTTCGTTTTTACAGGGCCATGCAGATCAGGGACCTCAAATCAATTGACTGGAAACATTAATATTTCATCACCGGGGTTCGATTATATGAGAATAATATCGACTATCAATTCTCAATCTATTCTACCTGTTAAGGGATTTTACTATGACTAAGCTTCACTCTATGTCATTATCATGCCTGTTTTTCTTGTCAACTGCCTTTTATGTAGGTACGTTTGCCTACACAGAAGAAAGCTGGATTCCTCTCAATGAGAGCTATCCCGGTGCTCCGGGAGCCGCCACCTGCATTTCTGTGGGCAAAATAATCTGTGATAAAGAGGGTGTCCTGCATGCAACCGGACAGTTCATTACTGTTTCCGGGGATACTGTAAATGGAATTGTACACAGAGATGAAGATGACTGGAAACCGCTTGGGAAAATCAAAGGCTCGATAAGAACTTTTACATTTGATACCACGGGTAATTTATATGCAGCAGGGGATTTCCGGATAAACGATTCAGATTCCGCTGTGAACTTTGCAAAATGGAACGGGAAGACCTGGAGTTCCTTTGGGGGCTTGATCGAAAGAAACTACTCATCTGTAAATACACTTGTTATCGATTCAATCGGTAATATTTATGCAGGGGGCAGCTTTAAAAAGATCGGCCAGGACAGCGCAAACAATATCGCTTTCTGGGATGGAAGCAGATGGAACAGCATAAAAAGCAACTGGTTTTCTGGTGATTCAAGCAACGGGGTAGACGGATTGGTAAACGCTATTGCATTCACAAAAACATCTATGGCTGTAGGAGGAAATTTCACAGTCGATTTCGGGAAAAACCAACTGGAGTCAATAGGGTATTGGCAAGATATAAGTTTCAAATACTTTGCGGGTCAGGGCTGCTCCCGCAGGGACTTTACAACAGGAGATATCGTAGTCGCTACTGTTTATGATATCGCTGTAAGCGCAAACCGGGAAAAGATCTGGGTCGGCGGGAATTTCAGCGGTCTTGACGGATGGACAAACTATGGCCTTGGCGGGTCATCAGGGGGTACGCTGCTTGGGCCCTCCTCAGCTGTGACATCGCTTGAACCACTCGGCAATTCAGGAGTGTTTATCTGCGGATCGCTCTCTATAAATAATCCTTATGGTAAGCCGACTCAATTCCCAAAGATAATGTATCATGGCACAGGTCACCCTGATTTCACAACTTATATGCTTTCAAATGGTCCTGATGGTACGGTTTCTGAAATGGCTTATGACAGCCTGTCAAATTCGCTCTATATTTCAGGCAGTTTTAAAAATGTGGGTGGTAAGTATTCTCCTAAAATTGCCAGATTTCAGCTCGATCTGCCTTCCAGGGCACCTTTTCCTGCCAAAACAGTGAATGCACAATATTATGCAACGCTGGCTGGAAGAGATCTTATTCTCTCAGGAATTCCCACTGGAGATTACAGGATCGCTTTGTTTTCTCTAAGCGGACAGCAGCTCTTTTTAAAAGATATAGAATTGAGATCGGGTAAAGCCAGGATCGGTTTGCCGTTTAAAGCCGAAGGCAGTTTTATTTGCAAAATTACCCCTGCAAGCGGCAGAAACAGTTACGAGTTGCAAGTAGTAAGTTGCAAGTAGCAAGTTGAAAGTCACAGGAAGGAAGAAGAAAGAAAAAAGTGAATAAAACTTTTTAGTCAATTTTTGAAGACAATCATTTTATTATCCTCTTCCTTAACCTTCCTATTGCCGGCCAACCGGTCAGCACTGTAAAAAGTGCTACTGCAGAGAGATCATAAAATATTACCGCCGAAAAATCTCCCAGTATCAGTGCTCTTGCCGGTCTGACTGAATGTGTCAGAGGGAAGAATTCAGCAGCGACACGCAGAACAGGCGGCAGATTTTCAATAGGAAAAATCACTCCTGAGAAAAAAAACATGGGGGAGAGGAACCCGGTAAAATAAAAATTGAAGTGGTTGATATTTGTTACAAATGACGTTATCAGAAGAGAAATAGCCGCAAACATCACACCGGTAAGAAATCCGATCACAGGTGCTGATAAACTCCACAGAGGAACAAGCCCGAATGCCGCTACTACCAGGATTACTGCAAATGAGAAAAAAAGACCCTTTGTTCCAGCCCAGATTATTTCACCTATAAGTAAATCGTTTACTCCAAGCGGCGCTGAGAGCATCCCGTCGTAGACTTTGTCAAATTCCAGCCGGATGAAGGTCCCATAGGAACATTCGAATGCGGATGTAAACATGGCGGCTGTGATTGGCAGTCCGGTCGCAAGGAATGTGACATATGGTATTCCGCTCATCTCACTTATGTATCTGCTCATTCCCAGGCCTATCCCGGCCAGAAAAATGAGGGGCTCCAGAAAAGGCGGCAGGCCATTACTGATAAGGCTCTTTGTGTATACACGGTAATGACGATACCAGACACCTGATATTCGTTTCGTAAATGGAGGATAAAGCTGCTGTTTACTGGACCGCATTGAGTGAGCTCCCTGTGATCTTTAAGAACAGGTCCTCAAGATTTGACTGACGAAGAAAGTACTCTCCCGGGTTAAGCCTCGATACCGCTTTCTGCAGAAATAATTGATCACTGCTGAATACTTTTACAGTTCCGCCATTTTTATCGATTCTTGTATTCTGCTGAAGAGATGGTTTTATTCGGGAGTAAGCTTCCGGAGTGTTGATCTCAAGCACAAACGGCTCAATATGTTTTTTGACCAGTTCCTGAGGATTGCCTTCCAGACGTTTTTCTCCTTTATTCATGATAATCAGATTGTCACAGATATGGAATGCCTCTTCCATGTAATGTGTTGTCAGAAGTATAGTCATCCCCTGGCGTTTAAGCCCTCTTAATTTATCCCAAATAAGGTGCCTGACCTGGGGATCGAGTCCGGTTGTGGGTTCATCAAGAATAAGAAGCTTTGGTTTGTTTAACAAAGCCCGGGCTATTATAAGCCTTCTCTTCATCCCGCCGCTAAGCTCCCTGATACGAGCACTGTGTTTATCTGAGAGCTCCATGAAATGCAGAAGCTCATCTATGCGATGTCTGGCTTCAGGACGTGGAATGTTATAGAAGCGGCAGAAGACGTAGAGGTTCTGCTCAACATTCAGCTCCTCATCAAGATTGTTTTCCTGAGGTACAACCCCGGACAGAAATTTTATAGCGAGAGGCTCAATCTGCGGATCAAAACCGAAAACAGATATTTCCCCCGCCGGTTCACAGTCCCTGTCGCTTGCCCCGTAAATCATCCGCATCATTGTGCTTTTACCAGCGCCATTGGGGCCAAGGAGTCCAAAGCAGATCGACTCCGGGACAGAAAAACTCAGATTTTTTACGGCTCTCACATTGCCATAACACTTATTGACCCGCACAGCTTTTATAACCGGCTCAGACATCTTTGGGTTCCACTAATTTAAGGGTCGAAATGGATGAAAACAGGTAAGAAATATACGATTCTTTAATATAATGCAGGGGTTTGCAGGATAGGATAATTTGGTTAATTAATGAAGGTCAGCTCACTGCGAGCTTCAACATTTGTTCTGCATCTGTTCTTCAGTGTATTTTTAGTTTCTTAACACCCAAATCAACACGGAGCTGTATATGAAAAAGGGATCCCCCTGGAAAATCGCCGGAATATTTCTTATAACGCTGATAGCCCTTGCATTAGCTGGTTTTTCGATTCTATGGATGATGTTCCCGCCGCAGAAGATAAAGAACATGGTGATTCCGCAGGTAGAAAAAGCGCTTGGCAGGAAAGTGCAGATCCAGAAAGCCGGACTCAGTATATACCCCTCAATCGGTGTTTCTTTATCCGGTGTGGAGATTTCCAATACAAACCGTTCAGGCTACTCACAGGATCCGTTTATCAGGCTTGGCCGTTTTAATATCTCGGTTGATGTTCTCTCGATTCTCAGGAGGCGCCCGGAGATCGGGAAAATCCTGATTTCCAATCCTCAGGTCCTCCTGGAAATTGACACATCAGGATCATTCAATTACAGCGATCTGGCAATGCTTGCAAAAGACAGCTCTTCTGTGAAGGAAAACAAAAGCGGCTCAATACCCATGCTTCCGGTTCCGCTTACTTTGAAGAGCCTGATAATCGAAAATGGTCTCATTCAGTATACAGACCGCAAGTCCGGCCAGCAGTTTGCAATTGAAGACATGGACTATGATCTCCGCCTATCTATTGACAAACAGCTCAAAGACATAAACGCCTCCGGCGGGCTCAGACTCAATCAGGTTTCTGTCAAAACAAAAGAGATAAAAAAGTCGCTCAGCAAGCTCTCGATCGCCCTGGATCATGATCTGGGGCTTGATCTGATTGACGGCAAAGCGCAGCTCAGGCAGTTGCGTCTCTCTCTGCAGAAAGTTGTTTTGAATCTCACCGGTTCAGTTGTCAATTTTAACAACAAACCGGAACTCGATCTGCTTCTTGATTCCGAACCGATTGCCATAAAAGATCTTCTGGCCGAAATTCCTGTTGAGCTTGTTCCTGTTCTGGCCGAGCTTACCGCTTCAGGAACTGCTGATCTGGCTCTTACGCTCAAGGGTGTCATCGAGGAAGGTAAGATACCGGTTCAGGGCTCTCTTAAGCTCAGTGATGCGATGGTGAAATATGTTTCTCTGCCCAAATCAATCAGCGGCCTGAACACGGAAATATTATTTACAGACAGCAGCCTTTCGGTTCCTGATTTGAAAATGCAGTTCGGATCCAACCCGGTCAGTATCAGGGGATCTGTTGTAAACTTCAAGAAACCGCTGATCGATGCTTTTCTCAATGCTAAACTGGATCTTCTTGACTTCAAAGATGTCATCGAGCTTCCTTCCGGCGCCGCACTTTCCGGCATCATTGAAACTGATGTAACGGCAAAAGGTGTAGTTGATCCGGCAGATCATTCTAAGCTTGACATGACAGGAAATGCCCTTTTTAAAAACGTGTCCGTATTGTGGCCTCCTCTTGTCAAGCCGGCAATCATAAACGGGAATTTCACACTCTCATCGAAGGCGATAGGGGAGAATCTCGAACTAAAGATCGGGAAATCATCAACCACCATGTCAGCTGCGGTCTCAAATTATCTCAGTCTCATTTTCAAGGATAAGGATGGTAAAAATCCCCGCACCAGTGCTGATTTCAAGATCGTTTCCACAGAGCTCGATATCGATGAGTTTTATCCGCCTGCTCCAGAGAAAGCAGAGGAGAAAAAGGCTGCCTCAACCCAGAGTACTCCTCTCATAGCTCCGCTTCCCGGAGTGGACCTGAAAGGTACGATCAGTGCAAACAAGATTGTCTTCAAGGGCATAGAGATGAAGAACATGAATGCCCGGATTAATTCTATCAACGATGTCGCCGATATTGATATCAAAACCGGATTTGTAAATGGTTCTATTTCCGAAAATCTCCACATGGATTTACGTAATACAAATAATATAGCGTTTAAAAACAAGCTTTCGGTATCAAATGTGCTGATAAGTGATCTCCTGTCTCAGTTTAGAAATCTGCTGGCGCCAACCAATTCACTCAACACGGGTCTGAAGACAATCCAGAATACGCTTATCGGAAGTGTTAATCTGAATAGTGAGCTCGCAGGCAATGGCGCCACATCGCAGGACCTCACAAAAAATCTCAAAGGAGACATCTCGCTAAAAGTCCGTGACGGAAAAATATCAAATTCAATTATTGTAGAGAAAATGTCAGGTGTAGTAGAAAAATTTGTGTCAATTGATGATATCAATTTCAGGGATCTCTCGGCTCTTCTGAAGATAGATGATGAAAAAGTATTCTTCGAAAATTTAAAAATTCAGTCTGATGCTCTCGGGGATTTCGATGTAAAAGGAAGTATGGGGTTTGATGCCGGTCTTGATATTGAAGTGTGGAATCGGATGTCAAGGTCTGCCTCCTCTAAACTCCTTTCAGCACAGAGTGGAGTTAAGAATACACTGAAAGGGACGCTGGATAATGCTCTTAAAGGTACAGGGCTCGCCGGAGCCTCCGGGCTGCTTGATCAGGTCGGGATTCCTGCAGATAGTGATGGACGTGTTACATTGAAGATAGGGGTGGGCGGAACATCCTCTAATCCCAAGGCATCTTTTCTGGGTTTTGGGCCTGGCGCCAAAACCCAGGGTTCACAGCAGTCCTCTGCTAAACAGCAGGTTACTGAGAAGGTTCAGGATGTCATAAACCAGAAAAAAGAGCAGCTTCAGAAGAAGGTCGAGAAGACTGTTGAAGAGCAGCGGAGCAAAGTGGAAGCTGAAATTAAGAAACAAACACAGGAACAGAAATCCGCTATAGAGTCTCAGTTAAAAAAGCAGGAAGAGGAGCTGAAGAAAAAGGCTGCCAGGTTGAAGAAAATATTCTGATACTCGCCGTCAAGGCCTTGCCCTTCACAAGTTTCAGGGCAGCCCTTGATAAGGAAAAGGGGAAATTTCTGCCTCTCTGAAGTATACAAGGGCTTAGGAAAATGTCCCCTTTTGTAACTCTTAACTCTTAACTTGCGACTTGCAACTTGTGACTTGTGACTTGTAACTTGTGACTTGTAACTTGTGACTTGTAACTTGTGACTTGTAACTTGTGACTTGTAACTTGTAACTTGTAACTTGTAACTTGTAACTTGTGACTTGTGACTTGTGACTTGTAACTTGTGACTTGTGACTTGTAACTTGTAACTTGTAACTTGTAACTTGTAACTTGTAACTTGTAACTTGTAACTTGTGACTTGTGACTTGTAACTTGTAACTTGTGACTTGTAACTTGTAACTTGTGACTTGTAACTTGTAACTTGTGACTTGTGACTCAGTAGTTTACAACCACTTCTTCTCCGTCAACAACGACCAGCACCACTTCCGGTTCCTCTGTCATGAGTTCCTCAAGAAGTTCGGCATTGGGATCGTGTGCAAATCTGACCGCGATCAGATCGGCTAACTTTCCCTTAGAAAGAGTTCCCAGTGAGTCCCCCATGTTAAGTGCTTCGGCAGCATTTATCGTTACCCATTTAATCATCTCTGCCGGTGAAATGTGGGGATAAGATAACTTCAGGGAAAAGAGTTCATCAAAGAGGCCCATGAACCCGGGAGAGGTAACGCTTTCAGTCCCCAGGCAAATCCTGACTTCCCTGTTTAATGCCGCATCTAATGGGAACGATTTATGACCCATCTCCCGCATATAACTGTGGCATAGCACAACCGAGGCATTTTTTGATGCCAGATAATCCAGTTCGGATCCGTTTACATAATTGCAGTGAAAGCAGATCGCGTGCTCAGGGATCAGACCGGAATTGATAGCGTAATTCATGGATCCCATTGAGGTGTCCCCGAAGAGCCATGGTCGTTTACGGGTAATCTGGAATAAAAGGTCGCCTTTTTTTTCAGAAAAGGCCTGCAGTTCCTCGGCGCTCTCGGCCATGTGAGTTGCCCAGAGTGCATCTTTGCCCCTGTGATTGATAATCTCATACTGCGACTCAGGAGAGAGGGAATAAATTGCATAAGGGCCTATGCCTGATCCTGTCTTTTTTGATTTTTCTTTACTATGTGATATTGCTTTACGAACAATATCCTGCTCTTGCGCCGGGTCTTCCGGAGAGAGTTCATTGATGACCCAGGCACGTATAGATTGCTCTTCCAGAATCGGCCCTGAAAGACCGGTTTTTGAACTGTCCAGGACTGTTGTGATACCCTGGGCCAGCAGCTCTCTTATTCCCAGGTGTATGGAGGTACAGATAGATTCTGAGGTTGCCTGCCTGACCCTTGACTGTTTTTTTGCACTCCACGCGGCGAAGGTTTCTTCTCCGGATTTCTGTATTCCTCTGACAACACCTTCTTCGAGGTGTGTATGCATATTTATAAATCCCGGCAGTATAAGTGAATCACCCAGATTCACAATCCGGTCATCAGGACTTCTGCGGGCTTTCCCTCTGGGGCCCACGAATACAATTCTGTTTTCAGAAACTGTAACGGCGCCATTCTCAAGAATGTCACCGGCTTCACTGAGGATCCATTTGGCAAAGTAAACAGTTTCCATTTCATCAGGAAAATACATCAGGGCGATCAGTTTTTTAGATTAAGGGCCTCTGCAGTTTACTATTTTATCAGGGTCTGCTTGATTTGATAACCTAATTAATTGATCATGGCTGGTTGTAAACTCATAATCTATCAGATTACTGAGACTTACAGGATGATGGTCATGATCTCGAACCTAACCTGTCAAACCTGAAATGAAAGGACCGATTATGCGTTTTTCAAATATAATCGCCACTGTCGTCTCATTAGCCCTTAGTGCTGCCCCTGTTCTTGCCCAGGATGCACCTGCGCAGCAACCGCCCGGAGGAGGTTTTGGAAGCATTCTTCCCATGATGATTCTGATGTTTGTCATCATTTATTTCCTGATGATTCGTCCGGAGCAGAAAAAACAGAAGCAGCGCCTTGAGATGTTGAAAAATATCAAAAAAGGGGATAAAATCTTAACAGCTTCCGGAATGATCGGAACTGTAGGCAACATTAAAGATAATACTGTGATGGTAAAAATTGCTGAAAATACTGTTGTCGAGTTTACCAAAAGTGCCATCACAACCGTAATAACTGATGAAAAGGCAGTTGAAAAGGCAGAGGAGAAAAAGAAATAGTGTTTGATGTCAGGCTTTACGGGGATCCGGTTCTGAGGAAAACTGCGGAACCGGTCGAAAAATTTGATGATAATCTGAAAAGATTAGTTGAAGAGATGAACGAGACTCTTCGTGCCGAGGATGGTGTCGGGTTAGCGGCTCCTCAGGTTGGAAAGTCAGTCAAGGTGGTTGTCATAGATACAACTAACGGCGAAGCGGAACCTGTTGTCCTTGTTAATCCGGTCATTGTTGAATCTTCAGAGGAAATGATAACTTCTGAAGAGGGTTGTCTCAGTGTTCCGGGAATCAGTCTTTCAGTTCCCAGGCATGCTGTTGTAACTGTAAAGGCCTTTGATCTGAACGGGAAAGAGTTTAAAATTGAAAAGGCTGATGGCCTGATGGCAAAGGCGCTCCAGCATGAAATCGATCATCTCAATGGAATAATGATTGTGGACCATGTTTCTGTATTACAGAGAACCATGCTCAGCAGTAAACTGAAAAAAATGGCAAAGTCGGGCCGTGACAAGTCGCAGGTCTCATAAATACTTTTCCCTGGTTGTTTTTTGTACTGTTCTCTTTCAGTGCTCAGGCCCGCGCTTTATTGACCCTGATCCTCCCGGGACCGATTCGGGTAAACAGCTTCCCGGGACAGAGGATAATATCGATTTTTCTGAAGCCTTCGAGCCGGATATTGATCCGGCTCACTCTTCAAGTCCTGCCCCGGTTGTAGAATTTACCGGGACGGCCTCATTTCGTTTTCCTTTATTCAGTGTAGGCAGTGGCCGGGTACGTGTGGCACTGATACAGAATGTAAGCAGTGTCAATCTGTATTCAGTTGGAACAGTGGATATAAAAACATCTGATAAATCCAGACTGGAACCTTTCAGAGGAAGACTTGCTGTCAAAACTGAAAAAGAGAGCGAATCGGTTCTTCTGACTGCCTCTTGGGGCTCAAAAGCAGTTTCACTTCCCTGTACACTCTATTCCTCTAAGAACGACTATAACTTTATTGAAGCGGGGCAGGGGAGTTATCGCGGGTCTGTGATTCTGATCAGCGAGAAAAAAGGCTTAATTTCTGTAATAAACTATCTGGATGTAGAGGATTATCTCAGGGGGGTTGTACCACTTGAAATCGGCAAAAGAAATGAGAGTGAAATAGAAGCTTTAAAAGCACAGGCTGTAGCTGCCAGAACTTACACCTACAGGCGGATTCAGGAGAGAACAGAAAAACCTTTTGACCTGATCTGTACTGTTGCCGACCAGGTCTATGGCGGGGCTACTGTTGAAAACAGGGTGTCTGATCTTGCTGTCAAATTGACTAAAGATTTAGTGCTCGTTCATCAGAACGGCCTCATTACCGCCTACTACCATTCTACATGCGGCGGATCTACCGCAGACATTGAAAACGTCTGGGATAAGCAACCTTGCCAGTATCTGCGGTCCATTAAGGACACTGATTCTCTGGGTAGGATTTACTGCCGCATTTCACCTGCTTTTAAGTGGGAGGAGAAATGGTCAAAAGCACAGTTGTCCTCTATCATCTCAAAGTGGAGCAGGGTAATAGATAAAGGGAAAGAGTTCAAGGGAGATGTTAGAGATATTAGAATCGACAAGGTTTTCCCCTGCGGGCGTGTTGAGCACTGCACAATCTATGGTTCTCATTCAAGTATAGAATCAGGCCGCGACATTGTACGATTCATAATCCGGAGGGCCAGCCCTGTGAATGCTGTGCTTCGGAGCGCCTCCTTCAAAGTGGTATCATTTGACAAAAACGGAATAAGAATCTCAGGTACAGGGTATGGGCATGGTGTAGGAATGTGTCAGATGGGTGCTGTGGGAAGAGCCATTGCAGGGTTCAATTTTGAACAGATCCTTAAAGCTTACTATACCGGAGTCGCTATTTGCACGGCGGTTCCATCGGACAGAAAATGATGAAATTTATTGCTGATTTACATATACACTCAAGGTATTCACTTGCTACAAGCCGGCAGCTTGTTCCGGAAATGTTAGATCTCTGGGGAAGAAAAAAGGGCATCAGGGTTGTTGGAACCGGTGATGCTGTACATCCGGTATGGCTTGAGGAATTGAAAAAGAGTCTCCGCTCAGGCCCTGATGGACTTTACACGTTAAAGGACAGGATGTGTCTGCCTGAAGCCGGCGGCTACGGTCCTTCTGTTTCTTTCATGTTGACAACGGAAATAAGCTGTATTTATAAGAGATCCGGAAAAGTCAGAAAAGTTCATAACCTTGTTCTTGCGCCCGACTTCAGGACAATGGAAAAGATTCAGAAGAAACTTTCGGCTATTGGAAATATCCGCTCTGATGGCAGGCCGATACTGGGTCTGGATTCGCGTGATCTTCTTGAAATAGTCCTTGAGTCGAATCCTGATGCCGCTTTGATTCCGGCGCATATCTGGACGCCGTGGTTTTCGGCACTTGGATCCAGGTCGGGATTTGACTCGATAGATGAGTGCTATGCAGATTTGGCTGAACACATCTTTGCAGTAGAAACAGGGCTCTCTTCAGATCCTGCGATGAACTGGAGATGCTCTTTTCTCAACCGTTTTTCTTTAGTTTCTAACTCAGATGCACACTCCCCGGAAAACCTCGGCAGAGAGGCAAATCTGTTTGATACAGACCTGAGTTACACCGGCATTATGAAAGCCCTTAAAGAAAAGAGTAAAGGGTTTGTCGGCACTGTGGAGTACTTCCCTGAAGAAGGCAAGTACCACCTTGACGGCCACAGGAAATGCGGAATCAGGTGGGAACCCGAGGAGACCAGAAAACATGACTTGATCTGTCCAGTTTGTGGCCGAAAAGTAACCGTAGGGGTATATCATCGCATTTTCGAACTGGCGGATACTGATCCTGATAGGGGCAGCGGCAAAAACAGGAAAAAATTCATATCGCTTACGCCTCTTAAAAATATTCTTTCTGAAATTTACAAAGTCGGACCCGGAAGTAAAAAAGTTCAGGCGGTTTACGAGACATTAATCCGTAGACTTGGTCCTGAGTTTACGATTTTAATCGACACTCCTATTGATAAACTGCAAAGCGAGAGCCCCGATCTGGCAAAAGGAATTGAGCGTTTACGGGCCGGGAAAGTTCATCTTGAGGCAGGTTATGACGGCCTTTTTGGTTCAGTTAAAGTTTTAAGCTGAGCGTTTGTTATCTGCTAGCTCTGCATTTCAGCCAGATAGTATATGTTTTCTCTATCAATGAAATGGTCGAAGATTTCTTCATTGTGAGATATCATAAGAAAAGCACTTCCCTGTGATCTCTTCTCGTCAAGCATTGAAAGCACTTTTTTAACGCTGTTAAAATCAAGGCCGTTCAGCGGCTCATCGAGTATTATCAGTTGGGGCCCAAGAACCAGAGTCCTGAGGAGGTTCAGGCGCTGTTTCTGACCGCCGCTGAGATAAGCTACTTTTTTTCTGAGAAACTGTTCCGACAGGGGACCATCAAACAGCTCCAGAAGTACTTGACTAAGGCTTTCTGCTGTATGCGAAATTTTCAGCGGCAGCCCGCTGAATGTCTCAAAAACCGTAGATTCCAGGTTCAGGGCTTCATCGGCGTGCTGAAATACCATTCCGGCCCGCTTCCCCCAGATTTTTTCAGGCCATAAAGAAGAAGAGGTCCTCTCTGTAATGTTTATCCCTCCTATACTCATCCTGAAACTCTCAGAGTGATATATCCCCATAAGTATCTTTGCCAGGGTCGTTTTGCCGACACCGCTTGGAGCTTTCAGATAAGCCATGTCACCTCTTTTGATTGAAAGAGGCTTTACTGCGGTTTGTGACTTGTCGCTGTAAATGCAGAGAGTCCTGCCGAAAATCCGGAACTCCGGATCGAATTGAAGCACCATATCATCTGTTATACCTGATCCCTGCACAGGTCTTGGAGCTTGGAGCCAGTTAAGGTACTGGTCAGCCGAAAAATCGTGAACCTCAACATCCGGCTCCTGAATTCTTGATAATTCCTTGAAGTGAATGCGTGGGAGAATGTTCCTGTAATTCTTATAAATCTCACTTATGATTGAATAATCATGAGTAATGATCAGTATGGTAAAAGGATGTGCCAGGTATTTTGTGAACAGCAACTGAAGAAAAAGGTTCCTGTAGTTATTGTCGAGACTGCCGGTCGGTTCATCAAATACAAACATTGTAGGCTGATCAGAGAGCCTTTTTTCAAGGAACGCGTTTATTCTCTTAAAGGCCATTGCAAGAAGGATTCTCTGTTTTTCGCCCCCGGACGGACGATAAGGCTTGGGATATACATCGATAATTTTCCTTATCGCAGAATCACTTTCAGTCTGCCACAGGTAACTCAGTATTTCACTGTCATTTCCGGTATTAAGATTGCCTTCTGTCAGCTGATCTTTTATGGTCATCAGAGGATTCAGGTGTGAGGATGGCTCCTGGAAGACAAAGAAACTGTTCTGCCGGACTTGAGTTGTCCATTCATCGTGGAGATGACGGCCGTAGGCTTGCCCATCAATTGAGACTTCCAGCCCCTCCTGGTCGAGAAGACCGTAAAGTGCCTTGGAGATTATCGATTTCCCGATCCCTGATTCCCCGAATAGAAAAGTAATCTCATTCTGGTAAACAGGATACTTCTCTATACGGACTATGCCGCGGTTACCGGATTTGATTTCAACAGAAAACCGGCGTTCACTCATAATCTGTGCCTCTCTGCGTATCCGTTGGAGATATTATTGATGCTCAGGAGGGAGAAGACAATAAGGAACGCGACTGTTATTCCCTGCAGGTGCTGGAACAGAAGTCTGGGAAAGTATCCAGGATGAAAAATGGTGTAACCTATTGCAAGGATATCCTGCTTGCTGTCAATTTTGGCCAGAAGACTTCCGAGTGTGACGGGGATGCTCACTGGATTGACATCTGTTGAGAGCCCTACTGAGATTATAAAATCAACGCTGCACTGAAGAAATACGGCGATTCCGAAAACTGAAATGAGCTTGTTAATTATGTGTATGCGGCTGTTTTTCCAGAGAATATCAAAGTTGATGATTCTGTTTTCAGATACCCCGCAAACTTTCATAGCGTTGTAAAAATCAAGTTTACTGAAATGATCGATCCTCTCGCGCATCAGGTCAACTGTTTCAACAAAAATAAAAATGCTCATGCAGAAAGCCATCGCCGGGAAAACAGTCAAATTCCCATGTAATACACCTTTGTCAACCAGGGCCGCAATACCGATATAGCTGAACAGAACACCGACAATCTGCGGAACTGATCTTATCAGGTTTATAAAGAATGTCAGGCTGATGTAACCCGCTCTCTTTCCTTTCAACTGAAGATGATGCAGGCTTATGGTGACGCACCATCCAAGAATCAGCGTAAAGCATACAACCAGAACAGAAATTATGAAAGTATTTACAAATCCGGTAGCTACCCTCTTCAGTGCGGGTCCGTTCAGGAAGAGGATGTCCCATAGAGCCAGAAGACTGACCACAAGAATCCAGACAGCTATCCAGAACCGGTCTTTTCCGGAAAAGAAAGACACCAGCGGGTTATGCCTGTCTGTTTTCATATTTCATTGCTTCCCTGTGTGTCAGGAGATCTGTAAGGATCTCCGTTAACTTAACCACATAAAATATGCCCAGAATTATGAAAATGACTATGTCGTAGTTCTTGTAGAGAATCTGACGAAGCATTTCATAATTCAGATATCCATGAATATTGAGGGCCATCTCTATAATAACAAGTCCGGTAATCAGAAAAGATGCCTGTTCCTTGATCGTGGAAAGATACTGGAATCTGGCATTGCGGAAAATATGTTCGAATATGTGGCCATTAAAGTTCTTTACTGGTTTAAAGATCGACTTCAGAGATATGCCATCGGGTCTGTTGAAATCAAATGAGGTATGGAGGTTTTTAACTATTGCAGTATCTATATAACCCTTACGGCTTTCTGCTGTCAGGAAAGCGTAAAATTTATTTGAGTACATCACGAGTAAACCATTTGAGATTACCGCCAGAAGTATCATGAAAATTATGGAATCTGTGTTGAATTCTGTTCTGATTGAGTATGCAATTACATAAGCAGGGCAGAACAGAATGAAATGCATTATTCCCTTCAGGAGTGAAACTGAGAGTCTGGTGAAAATGTCACGCCATGAGTATTTCTTTTTCCGGGTATCATGCAGGCTGTGGTACAAGTGCTGTTTATGAGACACAAACCTCCAGATTGCCAGTGTCTGCACACCATAGTAGGTAAAGACCATGACAATGACATAAACAAAAATGAATTTGAAGAACATGCCGCCAAGGCGTGTAAATTTACTGATTGAGAGTTGTTCCTGAAGATGGGATTGCTGAAGCTTTTTATTGAACAGGTCTTCTTTTTTCTGCAGCAGATCTTTTGTAGTAGCAGCGTTCAGATCAGCTTGATCCGGGTAGAATATGTTCATCACATCTTTAAGCAAAGCCCTCTGGAACGGATCGCGTATATTTGAGACCGGCACATCTATGAGAGACTCAACCCGCGATTCCTGATGTCTGCTTTTTCCAGATTTAGTGCTGTAATATGCAAACATGGCAAGGAGCAGAACAGCTGTTACAAACAACAGTCCGGAAATATGCTCAATGATTTTTGATCTCATTATTTTGTTTCCGGTTTGCATTTTGTCTCAGTTCTCTCTTGGGCCGATCTCGATTAATCCGGACTTGTAGGAGACAGAGTAGGGTTTCCCGAGCAGCGACTGCTCTATATCCTGCACTATATATCTTGTGCTTTGTTCAAGCTGCCCGGTCACCTGGGATGAACCTGAGAGCCTGCACTGGATTGCGCTTTTAACTGTAACGACAGTCCATGATGGAATCAGCTTATCCTGATTAGTCATCTGATTGAAATATCCGAAAATCGAATTGTATGTTTCATTTACTGCCTGGATACGTTTCTTTACGATCTGTTCAACCCCGGCAAGATCGTTCTGCCTTGCGCTTGTGGCCTTTACAGTTGTTTTCCCGGCATGGAACACATCTGCAGAGCCGCTGTACCATCCGTAACGGCCGTTCTGTCCGGAGGTGAGCAAGTAGTGATTATTTCCGTGGCGGAATACTCTAATCACCTGCTGATCTGCTTTGATTGTAAAAGAAGGTGTTCCCGATGTGCTTCCGGTGTAAACTTTGATATCTTTTTTTAACAGAACAGAATCGTTTAGAATACTGCAGTTGACCAGAGCTTTTAGCAGGAGTTTATCGGTTGACTTGTTTTTTTTGGGTAAATAGTATGTCCTGCCCTGGCAGGACAACCGTACGGCCTCTGTGATCTGGTCTCCCATCAGTTCATTCCGTTTAATGACCTGAAAAGGGGAGAACGGGGGAAAGCGATTTTTTTCTGTATCAGAAAGTGGCTGTTCGTATTGGTCAAAAATTGCAAAATCCTGAAGCTGCGGAACAATTACAATGTCTGCCGCGGTCAATTGAACCACAATGATTAAAATAGAGATGAGAGATAATTTCATCGGTTTTTGTTAAAACAGGGCGGCTGACCGGTGTCGCAGAGAGGACACCGGAGCTGCCCCTGTTCTTCTATTTTTTCTTTGTTTCCTGCCATTTTTCAATGGTGGAGAGCTGTGATGCTGTTCCGTAAAGGTCGATTGACTTCTTGTCAAGCTGAGTGCTGAAATATGCCAGCGAGGGCAGAGAGAAGAGCCAGCTTCCAAGGGCAAGTTTCTGGTCCAGCAGATCGATCTCCCTGGCGTAGGCCTGTTTATCGCCGATTTCATGAGTTGACATGAAACCGTAGATGTAGTCAAGAAGCTGGTGATACCTTTTCTTTTCGGGGCTGTCTTCTCCAAGATCGATTCTGAAAAAATTGCGCTCTGCCTCAAAGGACTGTGGATCTATGATTTGTTTTCCTTTTCTGTCAATAGCAGTACGCAGGTTGATCTGATAGGTTTCAAAATCAGGCTGTCTGAGGAAAATGTTATACATGTCAAATAAAAAGTTGCTCCTGTAGCCGCTTACGGCAACCAGTACCGCATCATATTCCCCTTTACGTATCTCATCATTCTGTACGGCATTTACTTTTATCTTGCCGCCAAAAAGGCCCGGATCATTCATTATCTCGACCAGATCGGCAAGCTCTTCCCTGAAGTCATGATTGAGGCAGGTCTGGATACGTACCGTATCAGGGAGAATAGAAAGATCCGGTTCGGGTTTATCTTTAAGCGGCATTACAATTTCTTCTTCAATGTAGTAGGATGTTGTCGGGAAGACGCTGTAGTTAAGATATTCCTCGTAGTTGTCACCCGAGCCGCGATAGTTTGCAATATGGCGCTGCTGCTCTGTGCCGGTTCTGAAAAACCTGCGCATCACTTTTTTATTGTCAATCATGCTGCGGAGTGCGGTACGCTGCTCAAGAGAGAGCTTCTGGACGTTATAGAAGAGAGCGAAAAAACAGGTGCTGATACTTGATTTGTAAAAATAGTCTCCTGTGTCACCCAGAATCGGTGAGATTGCGCCGAAAGGAGTGCTTAATAGAGTGTTGATGTTCTTGTTTTTTAACTCAGTTGTAAATGTGCTGTTGTCAATATATGGCATAAGCACAACGTTTGAAAGAAATGTATTGTAATCGGGTGATTTAATATAATGTATGGTGTTTTCAACCTCTCCGGCCTGAAGATAGGGGCCTGTACCGGTGCTGTAAAAGGATGCATCCAGTTCAGAATCAGACGGCAGTATTTTAAAAGAAAGCACTTCCTTTATATCGCCTTCTGTCCATATCCTGTCCCCTCTGAACTGTAAACGAACCTCTCCGTTTTCATCGGGACCGGAAAAGTCAAAATCGGGAATGGCCTGTGAAACAAGTATGTAGTCAGGTGATATGCTCCCGAGCTTCTGGATACGGCTCAGGGTAAACTTGAGGTCCTTTGCGGTAAATGAGATTTCTTCTTTTTCACTGACTGAAATCTTTTTTTTGTCAATTGCAACAGAATAGCTTGAGTGCCATTTCTTTTTCGGCTTCAATCTGATCACTACCTGGCTGTTCTCATCAATCGATATGAACTCGCCAAGGCCGTCTTCGTAAGTGACTCCGCTGGGATTTGCAGAAACATTGAAAATTCCGTCAAACATCACTTCGTCAAGCTTGTCAGCCAGTGGAACCGCACTGGGAACGTGCGGATCGATTCTTGGCTTCTGGTGTGCTATAAACGGCAGCACAACCTGATCTTTAAGGTTTTTGGCGAAAACAAAGTAATACACAAGTCCACATGCGGCTATTGCAGCCACTATTCCTGTTATGATTAATGCTTTTTTCATGTGTGCTCCTTTATCGGGGTTCATCAGTTCTTTTTAATGATTGGTTTCTGTACCATTACACTCAGTGAATGAACCCTGAAGGATGAATGGTAAAAGCTGATCTCAAGAATGTTTCCCTTCCCTTTTGTCATCTGAACTGGCGTTATCTGACATTCATAATTGTTCGAAGCGCTTGGTGCGGTGATTACAAACCGACCCTCATTCTTAAGCTGCCTTTTGTTAAGAGAAATCTCGTCGTACCACTGCTCTGTTGCAGCATTCTCCGCAATTTCCTTAGGAAGTTTGATATTGACATCGTAGACCGGGAAGTTTGCTTCTGTCGGGATGTCCACCATGAAACGCACTACGTACTTGTTTTTGCCACGCTTGTTGTCCGTTATCGGCACGGCAAAAACACGCCTGTAGTCCTTCGGCTTTACAATCCATTTAGCAGATAACGGATCACACTCGGCTATTCGCTGTTTGATTTTTTTGTCGTCACCTGTGTAATGCTTTCCATGTGTAACCACAGCGCGTGCTTTTGCGACTCCATTGTCATTTGGTTTAGCCATGAATTGTTCATAAAGCAGAGAAATTGCTTTGGCCGGAAACTCATTTTCTTTCATTTTTCCAAGGTGTGCTATAAGATCTGCTTTTCTTTGAGCCAGCTCTTTTTTCGATCCGGAGGAGAATGTCACGTCGTAAACCGGCAGAAAAACTGAATCGGAATAGAGAGAGTCGATGTTTTCAAGGGTGTTTACATTTTCCTCAAGGAATTTATTGATGCTGTATCTTGAGACTCTGTCGATTCTGGTGTACAGGCTGTCTTCAAGTTCCTCGACAACAGAGGATTTAAACGGGAAAATCTCCGCAGGATTTAGAAAGTTGATGTCTTCATGGAGTTTTCTAAGTTTCTCTTCTGAGACAGACCACTGATTGTTATTAAGAGCTGCTCCAATAGAGTGGCTTTGCTCTTCGACAGACATTTTATCGAGAGGTCGGTATTTCTCAATCAGAATGTTTAGATGACTGTTCTGTTTGAGAATCGCAAGCATAGTGCTGTAATCTTTCTGATCTTTGTAACTATTGAGCTGCGGGACAAGTGTTTCTGCTTCTTTGTATTGCCTCAGCACTCTGCCTGTTTCATCCGCCAAACTTTTGATATCTGCGTTAAGGGCCCCTGTGCAGCGGTATCCAATGTACTTGCCGAATGTGGGTTGATCCATTTCAGATGGAAGCCTGCTCTGAACTCCGGATGTCTTAGTGGCAGCCTCTTTGAAAAAACCATTTGAGGGCATCTGGTTCAGTTTCGCCACTACATCATTGATTTTTCCCAGTTGCTCTTTTGCCGCTGTATAGGCCTGGCTTCTGGTGTCAAACTCCTTAACGAACTTTTCCAGCGCAATGTAGTCTGCAGGAGTAGTCAGACCGGCGGTTTTGTACAAAACTCCTATTCTGTAAAGTTGACCGATAAGGTACGCATCATTATCAAACTGCTTTGCATCTTCCTTTCCGGAGAGTCTCTGGTCATAGAAGGGGACAACCTCATTGAGCCTGCCTCCTATTACAGTCTGTGCTTCGGAAATGACAGTGCTGGGAAGTTTCGCTTTCAGTTCAAAAAAAGAGATGAATGCATCAACCGATTTTACCAGTTCAGAGGGGTTTCCTCTGCATGCGAATTCTTTATTGAAAAAATCCAGAACAGAAAGATAGTTTGCCTGAAATTCCATTTCCTCTTCAAGATCAGACTTTAAAGCCTTGTAATTTTCATACGCTTCGTCTTTGCTGTTGACAATACCTGCAGGAAAGATGCTCTCGATTGCCAGAAGTTCTTTATAGACATTTCCAAGCTCTGAAGAGTGAGACTTAACTGTGTCTATGGCCTTTGCGAAATTGACTCCGTCAAGGTGGTAGCCGGAACCGATTGACTTATATGTGCTGCGGTCAACTTCGTTGTTTTTGAAGATTTCCTTGAAGGCAAGGTGCTTGTTCTCGAATCTGAAACGCCACTGGGGTGCATACCTGTACTCGACTTGAAGAATTACATCGTTCTGAGGTTTATCAACGAGGAAATAGTATCCGGATGAGTTCTTATGAATCGGGTAGACACTTTGAGTATCTGTAGTCGATTCATCTTTGATTTTTTCCCCGGGTCTCTTTTTATCAATCAGTTCAGATGTAAAAGAACTGTTGAATGCTTCTTTCTGCTTGATATTCAGTACAAGGTAGAAGTTGTCTTCCTGGGGTGATGGAAATGATAGGAAATATTTTTTTCCTTTTTTCAGTTCAAAATTCTTCTTACCGCTCATAAGCTCTATATAGCCGCTTTCTGCCGGAGAAAGCTCGGGCTTTGGTTTCAACTGCTTATACGAGGAGCATCCTGCAATCACTAATATGGCGGCGAGGTATAAGTTACGTAATTTCATTAATTACCTTCCTTTTTTATAGAGGTCCGTAGTAATATCGGGCAAAATTAAAATATAATGACTGGAGCGCTACTTCTGGCGCTTTTTTATGAATTTTTCTATATTTATATATACAAAAAAATCTATACAAATGAAATACATTTGAGTTACTATGGAAAATTACTCTCTGATCAAGCTACTTCAAAAGTTTCCTTCAGAATCTGTTAATAATTTAGAAGAAAAGGTTATTGCCGAACTTGAAGGCTCCGGGGCAGGATCATCTATTAATGGTGCTTCCATCGCTCTGGCAGTGGGGAGCAGGGGCGTTACCGATATTCTGCCTATCGTTACTGCGACTGTGTCATTCATAAAAAGCAGGGGCGGTAATCCTTTTATAGTTCCTGCAATGGGAAGTCACGGCGGAGCAACCCCTCAAGGGCAAAGTGATTTGCTTGAAGCTTACGGCATCTGCATCCGAAAACTTGGAGTACCGATAAAATCCTCCATGGAAGTTGTTGAACTGCCCTGTGGGGAGTTAAAGAACCGCATTTTTATGAGTAAACCCGCTTTCGAGTCCGATGGAGTCATTCTGATCAACAGGATAAAGCCTCACACTGATTTCCACGGCAGCTACGAAAGCGGTCTGGTAAAGATGGCTGTAATCGGGCTGGGCAAACATGCTCAGGCTATGGAAATTCATAAATTCGGTGTTTACGGACTTAAAGAGCTTATTCCGTTATCGGCTCAGAAGATTTTTTCCACTGGAAAAATCATCCTTGGTTTGGGAATAGTTGAAAATTGTTATGATCAGACTCTGCATATAGAGGCCATTGCGCCTGAAAAAATCATGGAACGGGAACCGGCACTTCTTGAGCTTGCCAGGAAGAACATGCCCTCCCTGCCGGTTGAGAATATTGACGTGCTGATTGTAGACAGAATCGGAAAAGACATAAGCGGGGTCGGGATGGACCCTAATATTATCGGGAGGATGAAAATCGCCGGTGAAGATGAACCATCCTGTCCGCGTGTTAAGAGTATTTTTGCGGCTGACCTCTCAGAAAAATCTCATGGAAATGCACTTGGAATTGGTCTGGCCGATGTTATTTCAAAAAAACTGTTTAGAAAAATCAATTTTGATGAGATGTATGAAAATGTGTTTACAAGTACATTTCTGGAAAGAGCCAAAGTCCCGGTTGTTGCCGAAAACGACAGAAAAGCACTGGCTTTTGCCCTGAGAAACTGCGGTGCCGTAGAGCTCAAAGATGCGCGGATTGTCCGCATTCAGGACACTCTTCATCTCGGTAAGATCTGTGTCTCCGAAAACCTGCTTACTGAGCTGGATTCAAATAAAAACATTGAACAGCTCCCGGGCTTCTACAAACTGTTTGATGGGGATTTTCTAAGCCCTTCTTTTGAATTATGATAGAATTGCTTGTTATTGCAGATGATCTGACAGGTGCAGCGGATACCGGAGTTCAATTTACAAAGAACAGAATTTCCACTGCTGTAACCGATCTTGGCAGCTTGAATGACGCTGTCCTTTGGAGTGATTTCAGTGTGCTTGTCGTAAATACCTCTTCCAGACACTCTACATCGGAAGATTCTGCTTTGAAAGTCAAAATGGTCTGTGAAGCAGCTGCAAAGAGAGGTGTAAATGCTTTTTATAAAAAGACAGATTCAACCCTGAGAGGCAATATCGGCGCAGAACTCCAATCACTATTGAGATCCGCAGGGCGTGAAAGGGTAATGTTTATCCCGGGATTTCCCGATGCTGGAAGGATTGTAAAAAACGGATGTCTATTTGTTAATGGTGTACCGCTGCAGGAAACATCTTTTAATTCTGATCCGCTTAATCCGGTAGATACAAATTATCTGCCTGATATCCTTCGCAAACAGACAGATCTTCCACTATATTCCATTGCTAAAGGGGAAATGGATAATTTCCTTTCTGATCTGTCCGAGAGACGCGGAATTTTCATTTTCGATTCCACCAGCAATGATGACCTTAAAGAGATCTGTGCCGTTCTCAAAGATGCATCTTTGCTTGATTTTTGTGCCGGTCCGGCCGGCTTTGCTTCATTCCTGGCGCAATGCTCTGAAATAAAACGGAGAACAATAAGATCTCAGCAACTCTCACCCGGGCTGCTTGTAGTAAATGGAAGCCTTAACAGCGTCTCTTTAAGGCAGATTCGCACCGCTATAGCAAATGGAATAAAATGCTTCGGTATAGATGATTCTTGTCTGAATTCAGGTGCTATACCGTTCTGCATCGAGGAAATTGTCGGTGAACTGAAAGAAAACAAGACAGTTATACTTACCAGCGCACTGGAGGTGGATGACAGAATAAATCAGGATAAGATTCATCTGAAGATTGGCGATCAGATCGGCAACCTGACAAAAAGAATACTTGAAAAATCCGGAGAGATTACAATTACCCTTTTCGGTGGTGATACTGCTCATTCTGTTTATCAGTCACTCGGATGTACACACATTGTCCCTGTGGCCGAGCTTATTTTAGGGCTGACCTTGTGCTCGGCTTTTTCAGCAGGGAAATGTATACCATTCATAAGCAAGTCTGGCGGTTTCGGAGGTCCTGGTATAATTACTGAACTTCAGCAGTTTTTAAGAACGCGACCAGATTAGAGTAATAACATGTGAAATTAGATGTAAATTCTCGACAAGAGGCCTTTAATAAAGTATTATTATTATACTTCATTTTCACACACGCCTCTAATGAGCAATGATTGACAGTTTAAACGTAATTATCTGGGGATTTCTATGAATCGTTCTTCCGGTTTGTTTCTGCATCCTACTTCATTACCATCCGGATATGGTGTTGGTGATCTCGGAGATGCTGCCTTCAGGTGGATTGATATGCTTTCAACCATGAAGCAGTCTTACTGGCAGGTTTGTCCACTCGGACCGACTGGCTACGGTGATTCACCTTATCAGAGTTTCAGCTCTTTTGCCGGAAATACGCTCTTGATTTCTCCGGAAAAACTTAAAGAATCGGGGCTTCTGGTCCAGAGCGAACTTGACGATTTTCCACAGCTTCCCGAAAACCGTGTTGATTTCGGAGCTGTAATTATTGAAAAAGAGAAACTCTTTGAGAAGGCATACGCCCGTTTTAATGACACAAAGGAATTTTCTCTTTTCTGTGAAAGAGAACGGTACTGGCTTGATGATTACGCGCTGTTCAGGGTTCTTAAGAATAAAAATAGCGGTCTTCCATGGTATTCCTGGGATGCATCAATCAAGCTTCGTTTTCCGGCTGCACTGGAAGAAGTCCTAAATGCTGAACGCCGGGCTGTACGTTATCAAAAATTTCTTCAGTTCTTCTTTCATGAACAGTGGATGGAAATTAAAAACTACGCCAATGCGAAAAATATAAAGATTATCGGCGATATTCCGTACTACACAGCATATGACAGTTCCGATGCCTGGGCGTGGCCTGAACTTTTCGAACTTGACGAGAACGGAAAGCCTTTCAGGGTTGCTGGTGTTCCCCCTGATTACTTCAGCGAAGACGGCCAGCTTTGGGGAAATCCGCTATACTTATGGGAGTACATGAAACAGGACGGGTATTCCTGGTGGATCAGGCGAATCAAAAAAACTCTGGAATGGGTGGATTACGTGAGACTTGATCACTTCAGGGGTTTCGAGTCCTATTGGGCTGTTCCGGCATCCAGTAAAACAGCTGTGAATGGGGAATGGGTAAAGGGGCCCGGTATCAATCTGTTCAACAGTATCAGAAATGAGCTTGGTAAACTGCCGGTTATTGCAGAAGACCTGGGGGAAATAACATACGGCGTTGAAGAACTCCGCTGTCAGGCAGGACTCCCGGGTATGAAAGTTCTTCAATTTGCTTTCGATGGTAATCCGGATAATCCCTATTTACCACATAACATTTATACTGACAGCATAACCTATACCGGAACTCACGACAATGACACATCCCAGGGATGGTTCGATAATCTCACTGTTCCTGAAAAAAATAGAGTCACCGGTTATCTTGGCTGCAATGAATCGGGATTTCTCGAAAGATTTCTAAGGCTCGCTTTCGGCTCTTCCTCCCGGCTCTGTATCATACCTTTTCAGGATGTTCTGGGGCTTGATACAAAACACCGGATGAACATACCGGGTAAGGACAGCGGGAACTGGCAGTGGCGTTTTACAAATGATCTGGTTTCAATAGAAAAATTAAGCCTGGTTGCTTCATTGACATCTATTTACGGAAGATCGCCAAAAATGGCGTGCAGTTGATATATGGATTTTGGAATTACAATTATTGGTGCCGGTGTGATCGGTCTTGCTGTTGCCGAAAGACTTTCGGGTTCAGGATGTGAGTTGCTTGTTCTGGAGCAGCATGATGGGTTCGGTAAAGAAACATCCTCCCGTAACAGCGAAGTCATTCATGCAGGATTCTATTACGAAACAGGCTCACTGAAGGCGAGGCTGTGTGTAGAGGGGAACGGTATGATGTACCGGTTCTGCCATGAACACCAGATCCCATGCCGCAGAGTAGGAAAACTACTTGTCGCAAATACACCTGATGAGGAAGTAAAGGTAGAAAAACTTTACGAGCTGGGCATCATTAATGGCGTTAAAGGACTGCAGTTGCTCGACAGAAAAGGAATTCTGGCTCTTGAACCGCATATCAACGGGCGATGCGGTTTCTTCAGTCCCGACTCAGGAATTATAGACTCTCACAGTCTAATGAAAGTGCTTGAAAACAGAGCTATTTCAAAAGGGACGACTTTCGGCTACTCCTGCAACATAACTGAGATCTCTTTCAACGGCAGAAACTATGAGCTTCAGGTTGTCGATTCCGATGGAGAGTCAATTCACATAAAAACCGGTGTTATTATCAATTGTGCCGGTCTGTCCAGTGACAGGATTGCGGCTATGGTTGGAATAAATCCGGATTCTGCCGGCTACAGGCTTAAACTTTGTAAAGGAGAATACTTCAGTGTATCGGGCCGCCACAGGGGGAAAGTGTCTCACCTTATTTATCCGGCCCCAACACCTATAAGCCTTGGTGTTCATGGGGTTCTGGGGCTGGATGACAGTTTCAGGCTCGGACCCAGCGCATTCTATGTAGATACGATTGACTATACTGTAGATTCATCAAATGCGGCTGAGTTTCTTGTCAGGGGAAGGGAACTGTTTCCTTTTATCGAGGATCTTGATCTGTCTCCAGCAATGTCCGGAATCAGACCCAAACTGGTTCAGGAGAGGAATTCTTTCAGGGATTTTATCATTTGCGAAGAGAGCTCAAAGGGGCTCCCTGGATTCATCAATCTGATCGGAATAGAATCCCCCGGATTAACATCATCACTGGCAATTGCCGCATATGTGCAGAAGATCTACGATAATCTTTGATCCTTAAGTTTTTTCTACCGCATAAAAAGTAGTGTTCACTTCGATAGCATCATTTCCCAGTTCCAGTCCCGACAATGCTTTCTCCATCCTGGCTGCTATGGGCGAGGATGGGTCGGACTGCTTGAGCATCTCGACCTCTTTTTGAATATCAATAAATCTGAGACGGAGTTCTGATGCCAGAAGGTTGCATTTATCTGACAGTTCTTTCATCTCTTCCTTTTCCCTGAACCGCAGCATTGCGCTCATCTTTCCTTTTTGAAGCAGTGATGCCCACTGTTCCAGCTTGTAAATAGGAACAGCATATTTCCTTGACGAATACAGTCCAACTCCGAACGACAGAACAAGGCTTACTATTGAACTCATCAGAAGGGTAGGGAGAATAAGGAAAACGATATGCTCCCTGCTAAGTTCCTGTGTAAGTTTATCAAGTTGATAGACTACTACAGTCTGGTATTTGAGGTAGTATACTATTATAAGACACGCTGCAGTCAGTAGTGTTGACGCCAGTGCTGCTATGACAATTTTGGCGATGAGCCTAATTTGAAGAGATTTCTTGATAAAAAAGTTACTGATCGGCTTGCGTGTGAATTTCTCAGTCATCTAAAATCCTCCCATTTCAGTTTTGGAGAATATAACTATTTTCCCGTTAGTTTTACCTTATTTTTTACATATCCGATTAAACCCATTATAAAGTATATCATCGGGTTGAATGATTTTAAATAATTTCTTAAAGGGATGATAAAAGAAATATAAGGTTGTCAATTTCTGCTGAACAGGCCGGATCACCCAGAGGTGATTTAGTGCCTATAACAGAAGTGAATTTTAAATTCACCCCAGAGATGAAATATAAACTTTGGAATTCAGTCACTAATTCATCTCTGGGGCTCCAGAGCAGGCCTTCCAAAGAGGGGTAATTCTATACTGGCATCATCTTAAATCAACAAAGTCTGTTTTTCATCCGTAGGTTATAAGGTGCGGGAACAAAAAAAGGCAGCACGAATTCTGCCTGTTCCTCTAAAAAAAGCAGTACACTGTAGGAAAATCATTTAC
>Ga0123335_1002373_pt1 | contig 28306 bp, 27 predicted proteins | sample BiotimSIPDNA_2_FD_89707 | JGI IMG/M metagenome (GOLD analysis project Ga0123335, IMG submission 89707) | Anaerobic biogas reactor microbial communites from Washington, USA - Biogas_R2 time_0 SIP DNA | ecosystem: Engineered > Bioreactor > Anaerobic > Unclassified | place: Washington, USA... | reverse complement strand
TGGGTTGTTTTTTGGTTTGTGTTGGGATGGGGTGAGTGGTTTTTTGTCCCATGGTGCATGTTGGGGGTATGTTGGGTGGGATGGGATGAGGATGAGTGGATACATTGTAAGCTGATGTTTTTTGTATGATATTTTGTTGGTTTATAAAATGTCAACAGAAAATTTTTGATCTACTGCTAAATAAGGGAGGGGAGGCACTCTGAGAGAGGTAGGTCCAAGAATAGCGGGGTTTACTGTTTCTGGTTTAGCCAGTCTGCGAGTACGACTTGGTTGGTGTTGCCTGTCTTTTCCAAGCTTACTATGCCTCTGTCTGCGAGTCGTGCAAGGATGCGGTGGGTTTGCAGGCGATTTAGGCCTGTTTCGGCTTTAATATACTTCTGCAGGTACTTGCCTTGATGTGCTTGTAAAACGTTTATGACTTTGCGTTCGTCGCCTGTTAGGGTTTTGGAGACTGATTCATATGCTGAAACGCCTGCAGAACCAGTGCTGGTGGATTGCTGGGTTATAGCGATAGGTGGCTGCACTTGGCCCATGCGTATCTGAGGGTAAACCAGGTAGTAGGAGACGCCGACTACGCCGATGATGGCTACTGCGATTAGGACTGCGAAGAGCACGCCGTAGTAGGGCAGCATCGAGCTTGTGGTTGTGATAGGCGTGGGGGTTTGGGTCATCATGCCGCCGTGTCCGCCGTTGTGAGTGCTGCCGCTGTTTCCCCACATTTGGCCCATCCAGCCGTATGGGTCTTGGTTGGTGGACGAGAAGAGTGCGAAGCCGATGACAGTTGCAGCGATAAGTGCGGCTACTGCGGTGACCAGTAAGATGAGAAAGAGGTTAACTCTTTTCATACTATATCTAAATTAGACTTATTCCCCGTGGATTTAAGGATTCCCACAAAAACACTACTTTTCATGCGCAAAAACTGTTTCACAGGACTGTTTCAGGATCGTTTCAGCCAACTATCAAACCACACGTAGCCCAATAGAGTTGTGAGGAACAAAAAAACAAAATTAGTCCTTGCAATATTGGGAGTCGCCCTCGTCACGGCAGCGTTAGTCGGCGTTACAGCGGCTCAATTCGCAGGCACCCAAAACCCAGCAGTCAACCCGACGGCTACACAGACCGTTCCACCATGTGCAGACGTCAACGGCACAGTTCCGCCTTACTGCATCAACAGCACAACAGGCGAGCCATACTGCTACACTAACGGCACCTATGCAGGCTACTGCTGGAACACAACAAACGCAGGCATTTGCCAAGGCGGCGGCTGCTACGGTTACGGGTATGCAGCACAAAACCAGAACCAGTACTGTAACGGATACGGCTATAACTACACAGAACAGAACCAAAATGCTTACGGCTACGGCGCTGGCATGATGGGAAGAAACAGTGGTTATGGACGAGGCTGCCACCCATAAAAGGGATGGTTAACCCAGTCCATCTCTATTTTTCTGTTTTACTCGATCGGCGTCGGCTTGTAACGGGATAGTATGCCCTTGCTGATCTTTGGCGGACGTGGTTTCCAAGCGGCTAAGCGGGTTTTTAGTTCTTCATAGCTTAATTCCACTTTAAGCACACGGTTAGGTATGTCGATGGTGATTACGTCGCCATTCTGGATGACCGCAATTGGTCCACCGTCAAATGCTTCAGGAGCAACGTGACCGATGCTGCCGCCTCTTGTGGCGCCGCTGAAGCGTCCGTCAGTAATCAGGGCAACGGATTCAGCGAGTCCCATACCTGCGATTGTAGCTGTTGGGAAAAGCATCTCGGGCATTCCAGGTCCGCCTCTTGGTCCTTCATAGCGGATAACCACAACGTCGCCTGGCACGATTTGTTTGCCGCGGATAGCGGTTAGAGCTTCGTTTTCGGAATCGTAGACTTTCGCTGGGCCGGTGTGCTTCATCATCTTCTCGGATACGCCTGCGGATTTGATGACTGCGCCTTTAGGAGCGAGGTTGCCGGTTAAGATGGCGATGCCGCCTTCTTTGTGTACTGGGTCGCTGAGTGGGCGGATGACGTTGCGGTCTTGGACTTCAGCGTTCTGGATGTTTTCGCCGACGGTTCTGCCGCTAACTGTCAGCTGGTTAAGGTTCAGGTGATCTCTGAGTTCTTTTTCAACCGCGGGGATTCCGCCTGCCAGATCGAGGTCTTCCATGGCGTGGACGCCGCTTGGGATCATACTGCAAATGTGAGGAACTTTCCTGCCGACTTCGTCGAATGTAGATAAGGGCAATGTTACACCTGCTTCTTTAGCTATTGCCGGCAGATGCAGGGTAGTGTTTGTTGAGCCCCCAAGTGCAAGGTCAACGGTGATTGCGTTCTGGAATGCTGCTTTGGTTAGGATCTGTGATGGTTTAAGATCGTCCTTGACTAATCGTACGATTTGTTTTCCGCTTGCTCTGGCGAGGCGCATTTTGAATGCGCTGTTGGCAAGTGAAGTTGCACAGTAAGGCAGTGACATGCCCAAAGCTTCAGTCATGCAGGCCATTGTGTTTGCGGTGAACATGCCGCTGCAGCTTCCACATCCGGGGCACGCATCTGATTCAAGCTCGAGCAATTCAGCTTCGGATAGTTTGCCTGCGGCTACTTGCCCGACTGCTTCAGGCATGCTTGCGTAACTGACTTTTCTGCCATGATGCTTTCCAGCAGCCATTGGGCCTCCTGTAACAACGATGGAGGGTATGTCGACTCTTGCGGCTGCAATGAGCATACCAGGAGTGATCTTGTCGCAGTTAGTAACCATAACCACTCCGTCAAGGCTGTGTGCACGAAGCATGATTTCAACGCTGTCAGCAACGATTTCTCGGCTTGGCAGACTATAGCGCATGCCTATGTGTCCCATTGCGATGCCGTCGCAGACTGCGATCGTGCTGAATTCGAAGGGTATGCCGCCTGCTGCTAGGATACCCTCTTTTACTGATTCGGCGATGTCGCGTAAGTGGATGTGGCCGGGGACGATGTTTGTGTAACTGTTTGCTACGCCGATGAACGGCTTTGTCATGTCGTCGTCCTGTAAGCCTAAGGATTTGAGGAGTGCGCGGTGAGGCGCTTTTTCGGTTCCGGTTTTAATTTCGTCGCTTCTCAAGTTCATTTTACCTTCTACTAATAAGCGGTTCTTGTTGATTATTGTGGTAATGGGTAGCAGTTAAGTTTTATGCGCCATAAAGAGCCATTTGTGTTTATGTGTTTTGCAGATAGGTCCTATCCCCTATTTAAGCTGACTTGGGCTTGAAATGGCAGTTTGTTGCGCTTTAGATGTTATTTTTGATTGGCTGTGGCGCTATAGTGCCAAAATTTGACCAAGCGCTCTAACCACGTTGGTGTCAATAATTTTTAAATATCGAGAAGGCGGATGGAAGGCTAAAGTGATAGTTGCCTATCGCGGGGCAAGCCTTCCGGGCGGAGACAAGAGGCTCAAGTGACTCCAAGGAGCCATTTATGCCGAATTTATCCCTCATTGCCTCTGTAGGCAACCATCTAGTTTCATTTCTATGTTAAACTATAAATAGTTACCGTTATAAAGTGATAAGATAGACAGCGCTTGTTTAAATTTCAATCAATTCAGTTCATACCAGCTTAGCATTTTCCCTAATATCGAGAACTTTTTAGGTTAATTTCAAGCAAATCTTAAAGACAGAATAAGTAAATCCCTTAGCTTTCAGGGGGCAACTCTAAATTGCCGACACCGCTAATAATTACATATGAAAACCGCTAAAGTTGAAGAGACTAAACCATTCAAGAATGCTCATATGGTTGACGCAAGAAAAATTCTCGAATGCCCCGGCGCAGAAGTCATCCACATGGCTCTAATACCAGGGCAAGCACTAAAAAGACACACGACACCCGTAGACGTATTCTTCTATATACTCGAAGGCACCGGCGAAGTAGAAATCGGAGAAGAAACCCAGAAAGTACAGAAAGACGCAGTAATAGATAGCCCAAAAGGTATCCCGCATTTGCTCCGCAACACAAGCGACGGCGTATTCAGGTTTCTTGTGGTAAAGCTTCCAAAAACAGCCTAACCAACAACTATAAAGCTTCAGAGAATGTGCGCTTACTGCACACAACCATAATTCTTATATCCCCCTTTAACACTGAAACAAGACACGTGATTTAAATGGGGTATTGCTTTATTCAACCGCTTCCCTAAGTCTATAAAGTTTTTAGACACCACCCTAAGAGATGGTGAACAAACACCCGGAGTATCATTAATTCCCGAAAACAAGCTGCGTATAGCCAGGAGGCTAGACGAACTCGGCGTCGACGTTATCGAGGCTGGGTTCGCCGCGGTTTCTGAAGGCGAATTGGAGGCTGTAAGCATGATCGCACATGCAGGATTGCGAGCTGAAGTCAGCAGCGCAGGCAGAGGCACCCGTGGCGACATCGACGCCGTCATCAAAAGCGGCGCCTCAACCATGAGCATGATTATACCTACCAGTGACTTGCATATCGAGTGTAAACTCCGCAAAACCCGTGAGCAGGTACTCAAAGCAACCGAGGACTGTGTAACCTACGCTAAAGCCCACGGATTAACTGTTGATCTCTTAGCGGAGGATTCAACTCGAAGCGATTTTGAGTACCTCGTAAAGGTGTTCCAGACGGCCGTCGACTGTAAAGTTGATCGGGTAACCGCATGCGACACTGTCGGTATCCTATCGCCTGATCGCAGCTTCGAGTTTTACGGCAATTTGGTCAGTAGGCTAAAAGTGCCAGTAGGTGTACACTGCCACAACGACTTCGGCATGGCAGTAGCCAACACGATAGCAGCATTAGGAGCAGGCGTAACCGAAGCCCACGGGACCATAAATGGCTTAGGTGAACGTGCAGGCAACGCTGCACTTGAAGAAATCGTGGTTTCACTACGCAGTCTGTACAAACTTGACCTAAACATCAAAACTGAACTCATATACAGCACAAGCCAACTAGTCAGCCGCCTAACAGGCATACACACTCAGCCTAACAAGGCAGTCGTAGGAGAAAACGCCTTCACACACGAGTCAGGAATCCACACTCAAGGCGTCCTAGCAAATCCGCTCACCTATGAACCCATCACGCCAGAACTCGTAGGATGCAAACGACGCATCGCACCCGGCAAACACAGCGGAACAAACGCTATCAAAAATGACTTAGCAAATATGGGGCTTAACCCCACCGAGGAGCAATTCAAAGACATATTCCAACGCATTAAAGAACTCGGCGACAAAGGAAAAGCAGTCATGGACGCAGACGTGCTCGCAATCGCAGAAACCGTCATGGGATTAAGCAGCGAAAAATCCATCGAGCTTGAAGAGATCACTTACGTCGGCGGCAACAAAGTCACAGCCACAGCATCTTCCAAGCTTAAGCTACACGGAAAAAACGTCTGGGGCAGCGCCATCGGAGTTGGCCCAGTAGATGCAGCCATCAACGCAGTCAAAGCAGCCATAGGCGAGAAAGAACACATTACACTAGAACAGTATAACGTTAAAGCCATCACAGGTGGAACAGACGCAATGGTTGAAGTCGTTGTGCACCTGCGCAGGGGTGAACGAACTGTCACCGCCATGGGCGTCCGCGAAGACATCGTTAAAGCATCCATCGAAGCAGTCATAACAGGCTTAAACGTGCTAAAGACGGACTACAACGGCAAAAACGGCCACCAATAATTTTTTCCTTTATTCCTTTTTAACTGTTTTACACACACCAATGTATCCAATCTTTTTACCATTCACAACCACTGGACCAACTGAGACTGAAACGTTAATTGAAGAGCCATTTTTGTGTCGCCGCTCTGAGTTAAAGCTGTTTGCTTGATCAGTAAGCCGCTCAAAAGCTGCTATTGCTTGATTGCCTAATTCTTTGGGAATCATTGTATCGATGAGGTTTTTACCTATTAACTCATGTGGTTTGTACCCGAAAAGTTCAGTAAAGCGGGGGTTTACCTCTAAGAATCTGTATTGGTCATCGATGAAGTAGACCGCCTCAGGGTTTGCGTCAAAGAGCGCCTTGAATTTTTCTTGATTCTCAATGAGGAGACGATGCTGACGGTTCTGCTCTGTAACATCACGGAAGATGCCTTGAAGCAACGTTTTACCTTTAATGGTTATGAGCGATGCTTTAATGACTACATCCAGTACTTTGCCATGCTTAGTAACTACTTGACGTTCAACGGGGGCATTTGGGTCCTTTATGTGGTTTTTAAAGAGCGTATTGCCTGTTCCTCTGGGATGAAGCATCTCTTGCTTTTCCCCAATCAACTCATTTTTCTGGTATCCAATTAATCTTAACGCAGCTTGGTTACAATCCACTAGTATGCCTGTGTCCACGTCTGCTAGAAATACAGGGTCGCTAGCTTCGTTGAACTGCAGTCGGAATCTGGCTTCGGATTCAGCTAAAGCCTCATTTGAAAGCCTTAGTTTTTCTTCAGCCTCCTTGCGTTCTGTAACGTCATGTACCATACCGATAGAATGAGTAAACTGACCACTTTCGTCGCGGATGTTTTCCCATTTTTGGAAGGCAAATCTAGTGCTGCCGTCCGATTTTCGGATTATACGGTGCTCTATTTGGTAGCTATCTTTACCTTCTCGTAGCGAAAGTGAATAAGCTGCATCAAAGGCTTCTCTGTCATCGGGGTGAACTGCCCAAAGGAATGCTTCATAATTTGCTTCAAACTCCTGCGGAGTTATCCCGAAAATGCGGTAGACCTCATCTGTCCAGTACAGTCTATCAGTAGTTAAATCCAGTTCCCAACTGCCCAGATGAGCAATTTCTTGACTTTTAACCAGCCGCAATTCGCTTTTTGCCAGTGCCAAGCGGGTTAACTCAAGCTTCTTCTGATCTGTTACATTCTTGAGTGCACAGCGAATAGTTTCCACGGTACCTTTTTTACCCTTAATCGGTAGCCAAGAGACTGACCACCAGAAAATGTCTCCGTCCTTCTGGATGGTTCGGAATATGCTCTTGCCGGAGTTGCCCTCAAATGCCGACTGCCAATTTAGACCAATCTTTTTTCGATCTTCAGGGTAGGAATACGCAGCAGATTTTCCTTCATCTAACCAGTCAGTGTATACTTGCAAGGCTCTTGAAAGGTTCTCGTTAACGTTGTGTGAAATGTAGGTTATTTTTCCTCGGGGCTCAACCATAAAGATTACTGAAGAATCTTCTTCGTGGCAACCATAGTCAGCTAAAAGTGGATCTGCAGTCTGTGCTGGCATATTGCCTTCGACTTCTCTGATTCGAGCGTAGAGTTCAGTTGATAACCTCCATTGAGCATCGAACATCTCCGCCTGTAAAGCTGAAAACTGTGTATTATTAAGCCACAAGCCTATATCGTCAGAGAAGCTGTCATCCTCTGAAGCTGAGTAGACGAGCATGCTTTCCTTTCTATCTACAATGATAATTCTGCTACGGCTCATGCTCATATGGCGGATATCAGCATACTTTGACAGCGATTTGACATCCTCCAAGTTAGCCTCATTTATGGGAATCATCACTCGGAAATTTACTCCCCGACGCTGAAGCTGCATAAAACTCTCCTTCAATCCAAACAGCAGTCGCGTAGCGCATTTCTCAGTAGCGGAAAACAGTATCTCTTTATTGCACCGTTGCGGCGCAAACATTTCAGCCATGCGCTCAAAAACGTACCTTCTGGACTCTATAACTTCAAACTTGTTAGCTTCCGCCTGAGGCGCATTCTTTCCCACAGCTTCAAGAGCTTGAGCGGAATCCTCAATTCTGCCCTCGAGTGTTGAGAGGCTGTTGCGTTTTTCTTCGAGGCTTCTTTTAAAAGCCTTCCCAGGTGGCGCTACAGCATACTGCACTGGTTTTTCCAAAATTTTGGTAACAAATCCCTTGGAAACTAGGCTGTCGAGTATCCGGTAGGTATCTGACCTTTCGGTGCTTGTTGTTTTACTTAATTCTGCAGGTGATGCTTTGCCCTTCTTTAGTAGAGCTATGTAGATGGCTGTTTCTCGCGCGTTGAACCCGAAATCTTTGAGAAAGGCTTCTATCTGAACAATATCGGATTGAATTGGTCTGTTGCCTATGTTAGAAGCCACTTAAGTAGCACCCTTAATCGTCAGATGTTGTTTGGCTGTTAAAAGCTTTGTTACAACATCGCGGGGAAGGAATTGCGTTTGTGGTGTAATTTCGCCCTCACAAATCTATAACTCAATTTTTCGATACAGAGTATTCTCAGGAGATGTAAGAATTGGCAAACTTTGAAAAAATTAACGTTTCAACGGCTAAAAAATCCTTAGCCGCAATAGTAACAGTTCTCATGTTTATAGCTATGGTTGTTCCGTTGGTTGGTGCAGCAACAGTTGAAACCACTGTAGTTACAGCAACCCCCGGAAACCCCATAACAGTCACCGCTGGGACCACAACCATCGTCAACTTCCAAATCAGCCTTACCGCTGGCGGAAAACTAGACAGCCGCATAACCGAAAGCACCCCAGCCACTACAAAAGTGCAAACCCAATACTACCTCACAGACGGCACAGCATCCTCAAACACTTGGAGCAATCCTATCCAATTCTATGATAGTGCTAATTCAGTTGCAACCAAAAACAATGTGGTAGCAGCATCCATCACTGTTGATGCAACCACACCTGCAGGCAACTACCAAGTAGACGTAGTCGTTGACACCCCAACAAATCCAACCTTAACACCTCAAGCCAACGCCAATCAACTACTCTCCTTACCTAATACCCCGGGAAAAATCCTTATTCACGTCGTTGAACCATCCGATCCACAAGTCACAACAGACACTACCCCACCAACAATCACTGCTCCAGCAAGCTTCACCTTCGAAGGAAACACTTTGGGAGGCGCTAACATACCTGCAACTCTCAGTTTAGGTGCCGCAACTGCAGTCGACATAATTGACCCCTCTCCAGTGGTCACTAATGACTTTACTGGCGGCTTCGTCGCATTGGGTCAAAGTTTAACGGTAACTTGGACAGCAGCAGACGCCAGTGGAAATAAAGCAACTGCAACCCAAACAATCATAGTCATCGATACAACTGCACCCTTTATCAATGCGCCAGCAACAGCATCAGTCGTTGTGAACGCGCCAAAAACAGCCCTAACTGCAACCGCTTATGACATCGTCTGGGGCACCGTTGAAGTCACAAGCAACGCTCCTGAAGCTTTCCAGCCCGGCGCAACTACCGTAACATGGACCTCAACCGATAGCAGCGGTAACACAGCAACAGCAAACGCACAGGTACAAGCCACCTACAACTTCATCGGCTTCTATAGCCCTGTGGGCAGCGGCTTAACCTCTAAAGCAGGAAGTACTATCCCAATCAAATTTGCACTAACCGACTACTACGGCAACTACGTCACAACCGCAACAGCAACCATCACGTTTGCAAAAGTTACCGCTACAGGCCTAGGCGTAGCACAGGGAGCAGCAGCACAAGGCGCAACAGGATTCCGCTATGACACATCAAGCAACCAGTACATATTCAACTGGGCTACACCGAAAACAGCCGGAACCTACCAGCTACAGGTTGCATTAAACGACGGCACATTACACACTGTAAACGTTACTCTCAAGTAAGCAGGTCTTCTGCTTCTTTTTTTGTGCCATAACAATAACCAACAAGGTAGTTTGTTTTAAAAGTTTAAATGACAGGATTTAGACTAAAGAGACACGACACGCAAAAATCCGCGTCGTTTGCCGGGGTAGCCTAGCCTGGCTAGGGCGCCAGACTCATAATCTGGAGACAAAATAGGGCCACACGCCCATTGCCAGAAGTCGCGGGCTCGAATCCCGCCCCCGGCACCAATATTTTGGTCAGCCTTTTTGTTTGAGCTCTTGTGCGAATTCTTCCGCTGCCTTTAGGTCTTGTTCGTTGGGGTGACCTTTATTCATGCCGCCGAAGACTTTAAGGAAACTATTTGTGTTGTAGCCTTTGCAGCTGAATTCGCCGATAATCTGATATCCTTTGACCTGCAATTTCTGTCTTAGTTCAGTATGGTCTTTGGCGATTTTTTCTTCGCCCTGGATTGCGCTGGTTGAGAAAATGAACGCTTTTTTCTCTGTGACCTGAGGTAGGTTATCGGCTAAATCAAGTAAGGGTTTGTAGTGTTTTCCGCTATCTATCCCTGCGCCAAAACCTACCAAATCATACTCTTGCAGCTTATCTGGGATGATCTGTTGGGGTGTAATTATCTCGGCGCCGAAAAACTTAGCGAAGACTTCAGCGACTTTTTGCGTGTTATGATGATATGAATAAACAACCAAAAGAGTGTTCAACATAAACCCTCTAACCACAGTACTCTTTCAGTGCAGTGAGTGCTTTTAGGGTTACCCATTTGCTGTCTTCACCCTTGCGTTCGATGTTGGTTTGGTATCTGCCGTTGCATGTGTTTTCCAGTTTCCATCGCCCAAGTGTGTTCTGCTTAGAAATGGTAAGCTCTATTGCATCTTGCATACGTTCATCCTTATAGCCTAAACCCGCAAGAATACCCAGAATTTCTAAGGCATCCGTCTGGTACATGAGTGGAAAACCGAACTTCATCCAACCGGGTTTTGATACCTTGGTTAGTTCGTGGCTTTTCTTGTAGATGTGATGCTTAAGAAAGTATTCAGCGCCAGCCTTTATGGTGGCCTCTGTTTTACTATTTCTATTTTCTGCGGGGACTTCTGATAGTGCCTTGAGAGCTTTTGCTGCGCCCATGTGGCAGCTATGTTTCCCAAAACAACTCACAAACTTGTCGTAGGGCCAGCCCTTGGGTGCTCCTTCGCCGTCGGCGTCGTCGAAGCGCTGGTAAGTGTTAATCCATTCTATGCCTGCTTGGACTCGGGGTCGTCGAGGTAGCCCAGCCTGATTAAGCTGTAAACCATGTTACCTGTTAGACAGGGAACTACGCCGCTTTGTCTGCCTCCGCCAGCCGTCACGGCGTGCGCCATCGAGAAGCCGTGGCTCTCAATATTCTGACTATTTTGGAGGATAAATTCGCAGGCGGCTTTTACTTTAGGGTCAGCAGGGTCGACACCCAACTCCGCAAGAGTGATGAGTTGCCATACAGTGCCCTTGTATTTGGCGGTGTAGAAGCTGTCGGGGGTTTCCCAGTAGCCGCCGCTGTTCATTTTGCCCAATATTTTAGGGACAACACCTTTGGTCATGATTGCGTTTTTTGTTTCTATGACTTGGGAATCAGTCAAGGATTTTTCTAGAATGCCTGTTAAGGTGAAGTAGCGGACAGAGGGGTTTTCCCCTTCTAGAAGCCACTCAGTTGGGTCCGCTTTTAAAACTGTTTTCCAGTTAGTCACAGACATCACTTGGTAGAGTAGATTTGTTTGGGCACTTAACTTTTTGCATTAAGCCCTTTGCTCACTTGCACTGGGATTGCTGATAACATGTTTTTTAAGCAACCCAGTTCATACAAAACAAGGTATACCCTATGAATTGCCCCCGATGTGGTAATCTAGCAACTGAAGGCTCAGCGTTCTGCACAAAATGCGGCGCCCAACTTAAAGAGCAAACAAGCCAGTTCCTGATGGTAACCACCCCAACTGTTGCAGGTTTTAAAATCAAACGGGTTCTCGGCATAGTAACGGGTTTAACTCCGCGCACCAGAGGTATTTTCGGCCAATTTGTGGCAGGCTGGGAATCCATGGTAGGCGGAGAAGTCACCGCGTTCACCTCCGAGGTTGAGAAGGCTCGCTGGGAAGCTATTGACCGAGCAAAAACCCGCGCCATCTCTCTGGGTGCAAATGCCATCGTGGGGTTGGATGTAGAAACCTCAGATATGGGAACGCAGAATGGGATTATGCTGTTCTCGGCAACCGGCACTGCTGTAGTGATTGAGCCAGAAAGCAATTCCGATACAGTCTAGTTGATGTCTGTGTCTGATTTGAGCAGTCCACCAATCCACGCTACTGAATCTCTGCATGGGCTTCTTAAAAAAGCAGCAAAAACCAATCCAGATAAGACTGCGCTGGTTAGTGCCACTTTAGAGGTTACTTATGGAGAGCTGGATGCGTTTGCTAATCAGTTCGGTAATGAATTGGTAAAGCGTGGTGTTGTTAAAGGCGACCGTGTAGCGCTCTTGCTGCCGAATTCGCCGCAGTTCGTAGCGTCATTCTTTGGCGCGCTAAAGGCAGGCGCAACCGTGACGGCGATTAATCCGCTGCACCGCGAACGCGAAGTCACCTATCAGCTGCTAGATTCAGGTGCTAAAGCCATAGTAACGCTGGAAAGCCACAAACCATTAGTCGACAAAGCCAAAGAAAACACCCCGCTTGAACACATTATAGTAACCGCAACCGACGAAGACACATTTTTTGGGTTAACCAAAGAAGCATCCTCAAACAAACCAGACGTATACATCAACCCTGATGAAGATTTAGCTGCACTCCAGTACACCGGCGGCACAACCGGCACCCCAAAAGCGGCCATGCTAACCCACCGCAACCTCACCGCAAACGCAGCCCAATTCGCCCAAGCCATCAAAGGCACAAGTAGCGACGTTTTCCTGACGGCGCTGCCTCTTTTCCACATCTACGGCTTAACCACCAGCCTAACCACGCCAGTCAGCCTAGGTGCAAAAATGATGTTGCTGCCCAAGTTTGAGCCAGCCAAAGCGCTTGAAGCTATCCAGCGGCATAAAGTCACTGTTTTCTGCGGTGTCCCAACCATGTACCAGTACCTGCTCGCCAGCCCCGATCTAGAGCGGTATGATTTGCGTTCGATCCGCGTCTGCATCTCTGGCGCTGCGCCGTTGCCGCCTCAGGTTCAGAAGTGCTTTATGGAGGTTACGGGTGGGGTGCTGGCTGAGGGTTATGGTTTGTCTGAGGCGTCTCCTGTTACTCACTGTAGCCCAGTCGAGCGAGTGCGGGTTCGTGTGGGTTCAGTTGGGTTGCCGTTGCCAGAGACGGAAGTGCGTATTGTTGACGCTGAAACAGGTACTCGTACACTGCAGGTTGGCGAAGTGGGTGAATTGGCAGTTAAGGGTCTTCAAGTGATGGCGGGCTACTGGAATCGCCCAGCCGAAACCGCATCTGTGCTGCGAGACGGCTGGCTTTTAACCGGCGACATAGCCCGAATCGACAGCGACAGCTATCTCGTCATCGTTGATCGCAAAAAAGACCTAATCAAACATAACGGCTACAGCGTATACCCGCGCGAGCTTGAAGACATCCTCTACGAGCATCCAGCTGTGAAGCAGTGCGCGGTAGTAGGCAAAGCTGACGCCAAAGCAGGCGAGAACCCCGTGGCTTATGTTGTACTAAAAGAGGGCTCAGCAGCTTCAACGGAGGAAATCAAGAGTTATGTTAACGGAAAAGTAGCAGCTTACAAAGCAGTTCGCGAAGTCATTTTTCTTCAGGAGCTACCATTGAACGCCGCTGGGAAAGTGCTAAAGCGTAACCTCAGAGAGCGCATTTAAGCTGGTTTTTGGGCTAAAACCGCGTTCCAAGCCGAATTTTCTTTTCTAAAAATTCCAATATTGGTAAAACCGACTGACTGCAGCATAATCCGTATTTCCTCAAGCGTAAAGAGGTGCACATGCACTTTCTCTATGAGCGCCGCTTTTTCTTTGTCGTAGCAGCCGTCTTTAACCATCTCGTTAATCATCAGCAATTTGCCGCAGGGTTTTAGCACCCGCAGTATTTCCCTGAAGGCGTCGGGCAGGCTGGGCCAGAAATAGTAGGTTTCAACCGCCGTCACCAAATCAAAGATGCCACTCGGAAAGCCAGTTCGGTCAGCTTGGCCCTCGGCGATCTCAACTTTTCCTTGTTCGATGTCTTGCTTGTTGAGCTTGCTGGCGTAGGCAACAATGTCAGGCGAGTAGTCGACGCCGTAAACCTTGCCGTTCGGCGCGAGTTCGACGAGTCGGTTGACGGTTTTGCCGCCCCCACAGCCAACGTCTAAGATTTTGAAGTCTGGGTTGATGGCTACGTGTGTGAGGCCCCAGCTGGTTAGCTCATAGTGCTCCCTGTTCATTCTGGCAGCTATTACTGTGCCTAAATGGCCTGTTGGCCGCTGGAACTGGTCATACAACCCCGTGACAATTCACCCTAATTGAAGGTAATTGGGGAAGCTAATTACTTTGATGTAAAGAAAGCCCGATTGTCAACGTTAAAAGACACACATGGGCTACCTATCTCAGAAGCACTACCTCCTCCCTTATTTAAAGAGGTAAATAGTCAAGAAATCTTGACGAAAAACCTTTTCCTTAACTAACCCTCGCTTTGGTATCAGTGGCAATATTGACAGTAATTCCCTTCAGAAAATGCCTCACAAAAGCATCTACTTGTAGGTTGATATGGGTTGAAGTTTAAGGCCTTACTTTTGGCAGTCATCCTAATAATTTCAAGCGTAGCTTTTCTCTATACCCAGCAAATAAGCAAAGAAGGAGCTGCCATTTCGGACGATTTCTATTTCGGCGTCTCCTTCGGAGGCCAAACCGTCCAGCAGGCAAAGACCCTCATAGACAAAACCCGAAACTACACAAACTTCTTCATAATCAACTCCTACGACCTATCCACAAACGAAACAGCGCTAAACGAAGTCTGCGACTACACAGCCCAAGCAGGCCTAAACTTCATCGTCTACTTCGAGTTCATCTCACGAGTAGCCTATCCGTGGCATCAAACATGGCTGGACACCGCTAAAGAAAGATGGGGCAACAGGTTTCTGGGCATTTATCTTAGGGATGAGTTAGGCGGAAAACAAATTGATCTGCAAGAAACCGTCAAAAACGCCGCCAACTACAGTGATGCCGCAAACCGCTTTGTCAACAATATAACCCTCTCCAACAGCATGACCGATGCCAAGAGTAAGAACCTCAGAACATTTACCGCGGACTATGCGCTTTACTGGTGGGATTACAAGGCTGGCTACGATACGGTTTTTGCAGAGTTAGGCTGGGGCCTAGACTCTACTCAGCAGATTGCGCTCTGCCGGGGAGCCGCTAACATGCAGGGTAAAGATTGGGGTGCCATAATTGTGTGGGAGGATTATGAGCCGCCGTATCTGGGGAGCGCCCAAGAAATTTACGATGAAATGTTACTTGCTTACAGTGGGGGCGCTAAATACATTGTAGTGTTCAATTACCCAACTTTTCCCGAGTCAAACCCATATGGTGTCCTCTTGGAGGAGCACTTTTTAGTTCTAGAACAGTTCTGGAATTACGTAAATGCTAACCCCCGTGGGTACAGTGGCGAGGCGAAAGTTGCGCTGGTGTTACCTGAAGACTATGGTTGGGGCATGAGACGCAACAAGTACATCGGTGTAGATAATATCTGGGGTCTCTGGCCTGAAGACGAGAAATCACCCATCATTTTAGAGAATGCAAAGGCGCTGCTCGGCGAATACGGGTTAGGACTTGATATAATCTACAGCGATGAGACAGTAAGCTTTGAAGGCAAATACGATAAAGTGTTCTTTTGGAATTCTACCATAATTACTTGGTAGCGATGTTGAGTTTAGTCAAGATATCTTGACGAAAACCCTTTTATCAAGTCCTCCGGGACACCCTGTCAGAGCAAAAATGGCTAAAAAGAAACTGGCAGTAGCTGCTGTTCTATTTGCAGTCCTGATTGTAACTTCCGTTGTATGCACATCGGTAATGATACAAAACAGTTGGAACAATAAATGGACCGATGGCTTAATTCTAAAAAGTTTCAGCGCCGTAACCTACGGGGACAACATAACTGGCGGTAAATTGGTAATTTCCAACCCAACACAAAGAGCCTTTGAAAACTTAACCTTAAACCTACGAATTGACGATTCACAACTAATATCACCCTACTTGCGAGTAGTAATGCCGCTAGCAGCAGATCCCCCATTCGCAAATTGTAGCGTACCAATAACCAAAGTAAGTATTGATCCGTACCAGAACATGACCCTCCAAGTTCTTCTATACAATCCCGACGAAAACACGCCAGCGTTCTACAACACAAGCGTAACCGCGCAGACTTACCGTCCTCACGTAATCGCTATCTACCTGACCCGAAGCAGCTTCGGCGACATCATAGACGGCCAAACATTTCCTGTTCCGCAACAGAAAGCGTACCTGCAAATCATCAGATATAGCCCCGTAGAACATAGCCAATATACTTGGCATCGGTTCTTCAACGCCAGCACCCAACGGGACGAATACATAAATGATCAACCTAATTATCTTCAAACATACTCTCAATCGTATTATTCTCTGGATTACTTTTCGTATATCTTCGCAAAAGCATACAACCAGATTGGTGAACATTACTTTAATGTCACAGTCTTCAACAATAGCACTTTCACTGTTAACCGAATTGCAGTCACTATAGATAATCACGGTACTGCTTATGCTCATCTCGATAAGGTGCTAAAACCGAACGAAACCTATAGTTTCCCATTGTCCGTTTCACCAGACGCCGTCGAGAATTATAAACCCGTTGAAAGCTGTGCATCCGGCGACGTATTAGGTTAGTTAAGAAACCTTGACGGTTACTCTTTTATTTTACAAAAAAGCATGCAGTCAATGGCGATGGAATGGCGTTATCACCTCAAGTTGGCACTAAACCAAAGAGGCTTGGCAAGAAATCAACTGCTGCTCTATTACTGATTATCATTGTTGTATCCTCCGTCGCCATGATAGCCTTCACCTCAAGCGCTCCAGAGGCGCCGCCGGATACAATAAACCCTGAACCACAACTAAATGGATTGGAGGCAAAAGGTTTGCAGTTCATAAAAGAAGTCCTCGCAGTTGACACCACAAAATACAACGTGACAGTTCGGACCATGAATAACCCAACGATGAGCACTGCCACCGCCGAGCAGATAGCGCAAGCCGGCAGCAACACCCAGTACAACCTGAACTCCTCGACAAGCACTCTCCAAGTCACAGTTACATTCAAAAAAGGCTACATTACTTGGGCTAACCTTTACTCATACACCGGCGACATATTGTACACGAGGCAGCCTTCAAGTAGCATAGTTGATGCAGTCCAAAGCTTCCTCACGGCATACCAAGAGTTTGGCGGACACAACGTTACGGACATGCTCCAAACCCTCGACGGGCTCAACCCATTAAACGGAACCACCGTAAACTTAGGTAACCTCACGCTTACAGTGACCCATCAGGACCTCACGGGCACCTACTTCGGCGACAACTATTACTTCAGCTGGGTAAATACCTACAGCGGATGCGACTACAAGCACCTCTCTATAACTTTTCAGGATGGACGATTCGGCGGCTTCATCGACAACAGCTTGGTTTACCCAATCGGGGATACAGCAGTCAAAATTTCCCGTCAAGAAGCACTGACCGTCGGGTTGGAAGCGGCCGAAACCTACGCCTATGAAATGCCTGGCGGAGTCTGGATAAGCGACTTCAACATCACGGGAACTGAAGTCCTCCTTGACCCGCAAACCAGAAACGACGTATTATACCCATGCTATACGGTTAACCTGTACTTCAATGGAACCTACCCCGGCAGTGTACATGGATTAATGGTGTTTGTGTGGGCAGACACGGGAGAAATTCAATCAATCAGCAAGATCGCTTATTGTGACCCGACTGACCACACCTAACCGTTCGATAGCTGACTAGTTGTGGTTGTGTCTGCACTACTGCAAAAGCTTTTAGCGCCTGAACCGCTAGTTTTTGTGTGACTAGCCATCAGGCGAGTTAACGACTTTTTAGGCAAAATTAAAGTGATTATAGTGTTATCTGTGGATATTGTCGAAGGCTTACAAGTGCAAGTGGAACATATACCTAGACAGCAACTGACAGAGGCATGGAAGAAGCTCAGCCAAAAGCCCTTCCCAAAAGTCAAGATGCTTCGCTTAAGCGACGAAGACTTCGATCATGCTCTGCAGCACCGCCGATGCCTCGAAGATGACCTTCGGGAAATCGAGGAATGGGGCAGAGTCCTCTCCACAAAGGGCACGGACGCCTGCATCTTTAACGCGGAAGAAACCGACAACGTAGACTACATCATACTGGTTAGACAAAACCCTTACCACAGCTTAGAAGAAATTATCCTACACGAGCTAGGACACATCGCGAGGGGCGACCTCTGATTTCTACGGTAGGTCGCAATTGCCGCGTCACTTTCTTTGGTTCTAAACTACCTGGTACTATCGCCACAACCAACCTACAACCCAAACCAGCTGCTGAACCAAAATCAGCTGTTACTGCATAAAGTTATGGAAGATGAAGTAGCAGGGCTATGTTCTCTTCTCTAAATTAAAAAAAATTAAATTAGATTACCCGAGGATAAGACCCCAGTATCTTCACGAACGCCGCATACTTCTGCAGCGCCTCTAAAGCTTCAATGCAGCGCTTCTCAGTTTTATGACCCTCAAAGTCAAGATAGAAATTGTACTGCCATGCGGTTGTCTTAGTCGGTCGCGATTCGATCCGGGTCAAGTTAATGTTACGTGAAGCGAATTCACCCAATGCATGATAAAGAGCACCCGGCGCATGTTTAGTTTGAAAAATAATTGAGGTTTTATCGTCCCCAGTTGGTGCAGCATCTTCATGTGATAAGACAAGAAAACGGGTGTAATTGTTTAAGTTATCAGCGATGTCTCTTGCGAGAATCTTCATGCCGTACAGCTCAGCGGCTTTCTCGCTAGCGATTGCTGCCGCGTTGAATAATTTGCGCTCCTTGATTATTTTAACGCTACCCGCTGTATCATAGGCAGGTATGATTTCCCATTTGTGCTTCTCAAGGTAACCGCGGCATTGCCCCAGCGCCTGAGGATGCGAATAAACAGATTCAACCTCTTCAATTTTAGTTTGCGGGTTACCGATCAGCACATGAGCAAGTTTCACTGCCACTTCGCCGCAGACTTTCAGGTCATAGGCCAAAAAGAGATCATAGTTTTGGTTTACGCTGCCCTCAATAGAGTTCTCAATCGGAACCACACCGTTGGGCACTATGTCGTTTTTGACGGAGTCGAATACTTCTCTGAAATCCTTACAGGGCACCGGCTCCACTTTTCTACCGAAAAACTTGTAGACAGCCATCTCGCTGTAGGCGCCGGTTTCTCCCTGATAGGTTACCTTCACTTTGTATTTCCCTGCTTGCTATTCTTTAGCAACAGCTTGTTTATACCGTTTATCATTGCCTCAACAGATGCCATAACGATGTCTTCTCTGGCTGCACGTGCACTGACTATTCTGCCGTTTTCGTCCTCGACTTTAATGACTACCTCTGCGACTGCGTTGGATCCACCAGTGATTGCTTCCAGCCGGTATTCGCTTAGTCTGATCTGCTTTAGGTTGCTGGTCAGTTTTGTGATAGCTTTTAGTACTGCATCGACTGGTCCGACGCCAGTTTCTGCGGCCACGTACTCTTTGCCGTCCAGCATTAACCGAACGGAAGCTGTAGGGATGACTTTGATGCCTGTTACAACTGCCATATCGCATAAGTCAACGATTTTTTCTTCACCGACCACTTGACCCATGACTGCGGATGTGATTGCAATCAGGTCTGCGTCTGTCACCATTTTGCCTTTGTCGCCTAATTCCTTGACGCGTTTAACAATGTCAGCTAACTGGGCATCTGTAGGGTGAATACCGATTTCGTTTAATTCAGCTTGTATACCACGGGTTCCAGCCAGCTTGCCAGCGACTAGTTTACGTGTTCTGCCGACTAATTCGGGGCTAATCGGCTCGAACGTTAATGGCTGCTCGGTTACGCCTCGTGTGTGGATGCCTGATTCGTGGGCAAAAGCGTTTTCGCCGACAATTGCTTTGTTGACTTGTACAGAGACACCGCTCAGGGATGAGACCATGCGGCTGGTGCTGTACAGCAGGCGCGTGTTAATGTTTGTCTTGTAGCCGTAAACAACGTGCAGAGTAGTGACTACTTCCTCTAGTGCCGCGTTTCCCGCACGTTCGCCTAACCCGTTGATTGCAGTGTGGACTTGGTCTGCGCCTGCTTCAACTGCAGCTAGGCTGTTGGCGACTGCTAAGCCAAAATCGTTATGGCAGTGAGCGCTGAGCGGGACCTTGATATAGCTTTTCAGTTCCTTAAAGAACTCATAAGTCGTGCGTGGTATCATGCAGCCGACTGTGTCAGGCGTGTTTAAACTGTCCATGCCTGCATCTTGTGCGGCTAGACAGATTTCTTTTAGGAACGGCTTCTCGGTGCGTGTTGCATCCATGGGTGAGAATTCGCAGGCTACGCCATGCTTTTTAACGTACTGTATGGATTCGACCGCTGAGTCCAGTACCTGCTGGGGGGTCATGTTGACGGCGTATTTCATCTGCACAGGCGAGGTCGGAATGAACACGTGGATTATGTCTACGTCGCATTCCAGTGCCGCATCGATGTCTTTTTTGGTGCATCTGGATAAGGCGCAGATTTTAGAGGTTAAACCCTGTTTAGCGATTTCTTTAACGATTTTGCGTTCGCCCTCTGAACTGCTTGGGAACCCTGCTTCGATTATGTCAACTCCGAGTTTGCTAAGTTGTTGTGCTATCTCGATTTTGTCTTCTGCTGTTAGGGAAACTCCGGGGGTTTGTTCCCCGTCTCGTAAGGTTGTATCCAAGATTCTTATAGAGCGCACTTTATCGCTTGTCATGGTTTAATCAACTTTTTACTTTTAAATAGCTGACGCTATGGCTTCAGCCATGCTTTCAGTTGAGGCTTCGCCGCCTAAATCTGGAACCACTGTACCGCTGGCTAATGTCTTGATTGTGGCGGCTTCAATTGCTACCGCTGCCTTGATACAGTTCTGGTCGCCATAGCGTTCACCCAGCCAGTCCAACAGCATCTTCGCTGACAGGATCATACTGATGGGGTTAGCAATGTGTTTACCCGCTATATCTGGCGCGCAGCCATGGATTGGTTCAAACAGTGCAAAGTTGTCGCCGATGTTTGCGCCCGGAGCCATACCTAAACCGCCGATTAGCTGGGCTGCTTCGTCGGATAGTATGTCACCGAACATGTTGCAGGTGCACAGTACGTCGAAGTCTTCTGGTTTGCGGATCAAATGCATTGAGGCTGAGTCAACGTACATGTCGTTGTAGGCGATGTCTGGGTACTGCTTCGCGACTTCAGCGCAGACTTTCTTGAATAAGCCGTCGGTGACGCGCATGACATTTGCTTTATGTATGGCAGTGACTTTTTTCTTGCCGTTTCTTAGGCGAGCGGTTTCAAACGCTTTTTTGGCAATGCGTTCGCAGTTCTGTCGTGTGATAACTCTTAGGCAGACGGTTGTGTCGTTGCCTATTGTGAATTCCTGGCCCTTGTAGACGTCTTCAGTGTTTTCACGTACGAAGATCATGTCTATGTTTGGTGACGCGACTGGAGCGTGCGGGTAGGCTTTCAGGGGACGGATATTTGAGTACAGATCAAATATTAAGCGTAGTTTGACAATAACGTCTGCTGCGGTTTCGCCTACTGGACCTTTCAGGCATGCATGTGAAGATTTTATTGTCTCCAGTGTATCCGCTGGCAGAGCTTGGCCGCTTGCTTTTAGCACAGCATCGCCTGCTTCTGCTGGAACCATAGTTAATTTTACGCCATACTTTTTCTGAGCGGCATCCAGCACTTTCAGCGTTGCCGCTGTTAATTCTGGGCCGATGCCATCGCCTTGCATTAGGGCTATTTTGTATTCAGTCACTTTTTGTTCATCCTCTTGCGTAAGTTCTCGATTAAGCCGCCGTCTGTTAGGATCTCCATGATGGATGGTGGCAACTTTGTTGCTTCAAAGGTGTTTTTGGTTGTTAGGTTTTGGACTTTGCCTGCTTCTAAATCCACTGCTAATTCGTCGCCTTCTTTGACGGCGTCGTGGATACCTTTGCATTCAATTACTGGCAAGCCAATGTTGATTGAGTTGCGGTAGAATATGCGTGCGAATGATTCTGCTATGACGCATTTCACGCCTGAGTACTTCAGCGCCAGAGGGGCTTGTTCGCGGCTTGATCCGCAACCGAAGTTTTTGCCTCCGACGATTATGATGCCGCCTTTAGCTTTGTCAACGAAGTGCTCATCTAAACCCGCCAGTGCATGCTGCGCTAAGTCGTATGGGTCTACCAGTATGAGGTATTTGCCGGGTAAGATTACGTCTGTGTCGATGTTGTTGCCTAGTACTGCGGCTTTTGCTCTGATTTTGGATTCCATTATGCTTTAACCTCCGCTGCAGACACGATTTTGCCGGCTATTGCGCTGGCGGCTACTGTAGCCGGTGAAGCTAAGTAGACTTTGGCTTGGGTGCTACCCATTCTGCCGATAAAGTTGCGGTTGCTTGTAGCAACGCATGACTCGCCCGCTGCTAGCAATCCGATGTGGCCGCCTAGGCAGGGTCCGCATGCGCTTCCGCAGACGATTGCGCCTGCTTCCGTGAATAATTGCAGCAGGCCCTCGTCGTTTGCTTGTTTCCAGACCTCTTGTGAGGCTGGGATGACTAGTGCGCGGACGCCATCTTTGACTTTTTTACCCTTCATCACTTGGGCTGCGATGCGCAGATCTTCTAATCTGCCGTTTGTGCAACTGCCGATGAATGCTTGCTCGATTGGGACGTCGCCGATTTCAGATACCGGTTTTACGTTGTCGACGCTGCTTGGGCACGCTATCTGCGGCTCTAGCTTGGCTACGTCGAATTCTACGGTTCGTTCGTATTGTGCGTCTTTGTCGCTTTGTAGGGCTTTGGTGTCTGGCATTTTGTCAATTCTGCCCGCTAAGAACTCGGTTGTGGTTTCGTCTGGGGCGATTATGCCGTTTTTGGCTCCGAACTCTACAGCCATGTTGCACAACGTCATTCTGCCGGCGGTGGTCATGGCTTTGATTGTTGGGCCTGCAAATTCGGCTGCTTTGTAGATTGCGCCGTCTACGCTTAGGGTACCGATGATGTTTAGGATCAGGTCCTTTGGCGTAATGTACTTTTTAAATTTGCCCTTGACCTCGATTTTGATAGTTGAGGGTACTTTGAACCAGATTTTGCCTGTAGCCATGGCTGCGGCTGCTTCTGTTGAGCCGACGCCTGTGGCGAATGCGCCAAACGCTCCGTAGGTGCAAGTGTGGCTGTCTGCACCGATGATTACGTCGCCTGGTTTAACGTGTCCTTGTTCAGGCATGACTTGGTGGCAGATTCCGCCTCGGCCTACGTCGTAGATTTTGAGGTTCTGTGTTTTTGCGAATTCTCGCATGGTTTTGTGAAGCTCCGCTGCTTTAACGGATTCAGCGGGGACTTGATGGTCTAATATCACTACTACTTTTTTGCTATCCCATACTTTGGGGGTGCCTATTTTTTTGAAGGCTTCAACTGCTAAGGGCCCGGTTAAGTCGTGGATCATTACCATATCCAGGTTTGCGTCGATGATTTCGCCTGGATGCACAACTTTCTTGCCGGAGGCTTTAGCTAAGATTTTTTCGGTAATATTCATTGCAGTTCTCTTTCCTGTAATCAATTTCATTTAGGACTGAGGCAAAGGCATTTTTTAAAGAACGGACAATTAAGCATTTCCGCTATGGATTAGCGGTTTACTCGTCAATTCTTATTGATTTTGCTCCTCGCTGCAGCGCGGTTATTCCTGTCCTTGCTAGTTCCATGATTCCGAAGGTGCGCATCAGGTTTAGGAAGGCATCTATCTTGTCGGGGGCTCCTGTGATTTCAACGGTTATGCTGTCGGTGGAGACGTCGATGATTCTGCCTCTGAAGACGTTTACGAAGTTTATGATGTCACTGCGTTCTTTTGAGTCGTCAACTTTTACTTTGATTAGTGCCAGTTCACGCATAACGTAGTTGCCTTGTTCTAGCTCTGCGACTTTTAGCACGTCGATTTGTTTAGCGACTTGCTTGATGACTTGCTCAACTGTTTTTTCGCCTTCGTTCACGGTAATGGTCATGCGTGCGATGTCTTTCTGTTCTGTTGGTCCAACGGTTATAGATTCGATGTTGAAGTTTCGGCGCCTGAACAGATTTGCAATCATGTGCAGGACACCGGGTTTGTTTTCGACTAAGACAGATATAATTTTAGTTTTTCCTGCTTCCATTTAGTAGTCACCCATCTGTTGTGGTAATCCACAGCCCGGCGGCACAAACGGAACCACGTCGCATTCGCTTGAGATTGGCACGTCGATGACTGTGGTAACTTTACTGGCTAGGGCAGTTTTGACGGCTTTTTGGAATTCCTCTATGCTGTTTGCTCTGAGGCCCTGTGCACCATACGCGTCGGCTAACTTGACGAAGTCTGGTGATTTACCCAATTTAACTGCGTTGTAGCGTCGGTCGTATAGAGTGCGTTGCCACTGTGCCACCATACCTAAGACGCTGTTGTTTAGCACTATGGCTATGACCGGGATGTCCTCTGTAACGCTGCAGGCTAACTCCTGCTCGCTCATAATGAAGCTGCCGTCTCCTGCAATATCAACGACTGGGCGGTCTGGACACGCGACTTTTGCGCCTATGGCTGCTGGGAAACCGAAGCCCATTGTTCCAAGGCCTCCGCTGCTGATGAATGTGCGAGGCTTTAGCGCCTTTAAGTACAGTGCAGACCACATTTGGTTTTGGCCGACTTCGGTGGTTACTATGCCGTTGTCGGGTAGCAACTCACGTAGCGCTGCTAGCAAGTGCTTTGGAACGATGTCGCGTGGTCTGTCCTTTAGTAGCGGGCTTAGCTGTTCTTTAGCTTCCTTAACGCGCTTAGTCCACGCTTTGCCTTCGCCTTTCTGCAGCTTCTCTTTTGTGGCTTGCAGAAGCACTCTCATGGCGATTTTTGCGTCTGCTAAGATTGCGACATCGACTTCGATGTTTTTGTTGATTTCCGCATTATCGATCTCTATTTGAATCTTTTTTGCATGTGAAGCAAACGTATCGAGGTTAGCGGTTGCGCGGTCGCTGAATCTTGTTCCGACTGCCAGCAGCACATCTGCTTCGCCGATTAGGCGGTTAGCTGCCGGGTTACCGTGCATACCGACGCTACCCAGTGACATGGGGTGGGTTTCTGGGAACGCTCCTTTGCCCATAAACGTGGTTGCGACAGGCGCCATTAACAGGTCCGACATCTGGACGATCTCGTGTGATGCCCCTGAAGTGATGGCTCCACCGCCGACCAGAATTATTGGTCTTTCAGCTTTGGCTAGTAAATCGGAGGCTTCGCTGATTTTCTGCGGTTTAGGCTCGGTTATCAGCTTGTAGCCTCTTAGGCTGATTTTGTTTGTGAATTCAACGTCTGCGACGCCGGTTTGGACGTTTTTCGGCATGTCAATTAGGACGGGGCCTGGCCTGCCTGTGCCTGCCAGGTAGAATGCGTTGTTGACCATGCTGGGTATTTCTGAGATGTGTCGTGGCTGGTAGCTGTATTTTGTGACTGCTGTGACTATGCCGATTATGTCTGCTTCTTGGAATGCGTCTCTGCCGATCATGTAGCTGGTGTTGACGCCTGATGATGGGACTTGTCCTGTTAATGCTACGATTGGTACGGAGTCCATGTAGGCATCTGCGATACCTGTGACTAGGTTGGTTGCGCCGGGGCCGGATGTTGCCATGCATACGCCGACGCGTCCGCTGGCTCTTGCGTATCCTTCCGCCTCGTGTGCTGCACACTGCTCGTGGCGTGCTAGTATGTGACGGATTTTTTTATGGTAGTTTAGTTCGTCGTATACTGGAAGGATGGCGCCGCCTAGGATGCCGAAGATTGTGTTAACTTTTTGTCGTTCTAGGGATTCTAAGAGTGCTTGTGCACCGCTCATTTTAGTCAATTCTTTCATGGTCTCCTGTATGTTTATGGGATATACTCTCGTCTGAGCAGAAAATTGTTTGCGAGAATTCCGTGGCTTGCTTAGAGGTGTACCTGGGAGAATGCTTAGAATAATACCCGTCGATCCCAGCTATTGAGGTGACGATCCCTCATATTCATGCCTCTTATGTACTCCACGTAGTTATGAAGGTACGGAGCAAGCGAATAAAAAGATTGTGGTGTGCGCTTTGCTGTCATGTAACGAGGAGTAAACATGCAACCGGGTTTTCGGATGGTTGAATATCATAAATGCCTGTAATGCTGTATTTTGCTGGTTAAATTTTTTCTTTCTTAGAAGATGCTGGGGTACCCTCTTGTTTCAACAACAACCAACAGGCTTGGCAGAGGCGTCTGTTTTGGCGTCAGCTGATAAGGCGGGTTGCAGCTGGTTGCATATTGATTCTGTAAGCAGATAGATTCTTGGCTGTGCAGCGGCAGTTTAGTTTTTAATTTAGAATAAGGGAACTCCGATCCACTACTTCTGCTACCCGTCGCTGGTTGAGGGCGGCTGTGTTTCTGGTGCTGCAGATGGTTTGGGTGGCTGGCTGATTAAGGCGGTTTCTATAAGCAGAACAGACATGGCAGCTTATAACACAAATCGAGTATAGTCAAGAATTATGGACTAACCTTGGTCAAGGAACCTGTACAAGAAGCCTTTAATGCAAAACCCCAAACCAAACCTTTAGTGGTGGCAGATATGAAAACAGCAGTCGGCATAGCACTCATACTAATCCTCGCAGCAGCGTCAAGTCTAGTTATGGTCAAGACGGCATCTGCCTCAATACCTAAACCGTCAGTACCAGAATTCACTGCAAGCTACGTTGATTACTCATACGACATACCATCAACTTACCGTATAGATGAATTCTCTGGGCGAAACATGAGTAACAATAACGGCTACCATGTAGACCAACAATCTGTACTCTTCAAAATCAGAAACCAGCCCTTCACCTCATATAATGATTCAAACGGTAACGTCATCAACCGGTACTTTAACTTCCGCTATAGAGGACACTTTGGAACTGATTGGCGCTATTACCCCTTCTCGGAAGCGGGCGGCGGCACCGTAAGATACGGCAGTACATTCTACAGTTTCACAGATGAAAGACCACAGATTTCCCAATCCACCTCAGATTACACGGAAAAATAGTTCACGCTAGCCTTTCTGTTCAGCGAAAATAAGCCCACTATTGGTAGCCCAGTTGACTTTCAAATGCAGGCTATAGAGGGTCACATAGACTACGCTGGAGACGGCTACTACAGCTTTGTAGGGACAGCAGGTGACTGGAGTCCCATGGAGACCTTGACTATCGGAACCAACGAATTGACAATCACAACTTCGCCAAATCCGATACCGCATGACTCGAATGACACAATCCAGCCTACGCTTACACCTGCTCCGACATTAAACCCTACTACAGCCGAGCCCATAATAGACCCCACAGAGACACCCAGCCAACCAGATACACAAGCAAACGTCTTCTCGGGGGTCTACTGGAAAGACATCGCCTTAGCTGCGGCTTGCGGTATAATTGCTGTCCTAGCAGTTGCGCTTGTACTGTCACGGAGAAAAAGAGCATGACAGTGAAAGAAGCTTTCGCAGTATTGATAATCATATTACTAGCTTCAACTCTAATGGCGTTCCAGCCGGTTGAGGCCACCTTCACCCCAGCCATCCCCCAATTCACGTTAGCTATAGTAAACCACGCATACGATGAACCAACTACCTACACAACCAACCAGTTCACTGGAGTAACAACATCTCACGGCGGCACACACTACGAATGGAAAACACTCGACATTACCATCACAAACCAGCCAGTCACAACAGACGGACAAAACTCCCTTCGATACAACATCCGCTTTAAAGGCCAATACACTGAGCAGTGGACAGAAAACAACGGCGAAGGAGCATTCTACCCCCAAAATTCTAGCTCATCAACCACATTATTCAGTTACTTCCTTGGAGGGAGTTACCCTGGCGCCCCGGGGGCTACATCACAAATCGCTGGTCTGCCCGATGGAACTAAAGTGTCCTTTCAAGTTCGAGCCCTATGGGGTTATGACGACTACGATTTCACTTATGGTCTTCGTTCATATCGCTTTTACACTGTCAGTAGCAGCTATAGTGATATACAGACAATAACGTTGGGCAGCGGCGAAGTCACAGTCGAACAGGGAACAGCTTCAGTTACAACACCAGCGCCCATAATCACTGCTGAACCGACTAACAACCCAACGACTAAGCCAACAATAGACCCAACCATGCCGCAGGTAACACCGCAAGATCATCAAAATACACCACAGGGAAATTGGCCAACACTTAGCTGGGAGCAAATCGTTATTGCAGTTATGGCTATGGCGATTGCTGTTTTAGCGGTGGGATTAGCAGTATTGTGGCGTAGGCTGCCCAGAAAGTAGGTTTTCACAAAGCCTTGGGCATTTGCCTATTTTGCCTTTATCAGTGGATCAAAAAATTGTGTTGTTTGTAGTTGGGCTTTTTTTGTTTTGTGGGTGTGGTTTTTTCTGTAGTGTACTATCCCAGTTTTGGGTTGTGGAAAAGGTTGGTTTTTTGTTTTGGGTTGTTTTTTAAGTTGTATACGATGGTTTTCTTGTCTTTTTGGTGGTT
>Ga0123335_1002372_pt1 | contig 28313 bp, 17 predicted proteins | sample BiotimSIPDNA_2_FD_89707 | JGI IMG/M metagenome (GOLD analysis project Ga0123335, IMG submission 89707) | Anaerobic biogas reactor microbial communites from Washington, USA - Biogas_R2 time_0 SIP DNA | ecosystem: Engineered > Bioreactor > Anaerobic > Unclassified | place: Washington, USA... | reverse complement strand
CGTATGGAACGCTGATCGATGCAGGGAAATGTGAGATTCTCGCTTGGGGCGAAGGAACGCTCTTGACAGATTAACGAAACAGAAAGATGGACAGAAAAATGAAAAAACGGATGTTGGTTTTGACGCTGGTTTTTGCGGTTCTAGGTTGCTTTGCAGAGACATTGCCCCTGAAGGGGAAAGTCGTCTGGCAAACGGATTTTTCCGATGAGACGGGAGTGCCGAAAGGATGGCTTGTCGAAGGTGGAATATGGAACGTTGAGAATGGCGAGCTGGTCGGCAAGGCCACAACCTACAGAAGCGTGATCCAAGGGCCGGAAAGCCTGAAGTTGACGAATTTCGCGATGGAATGCGATGCGACGGTATTGGCCCGCCGCGACGACCTGCGTTGGTTTACGCTAATGTTGCGTTGCAATCGCAGCGGGAAGGATGGATATGTCCAATTGATGTTTCGGTACAATATGAATACCTACAGCGGTTGCGAATTCGTGAACTCCTGGATGGGAAAGAAGGAACGCCAGTGGGAATTGCTGCAGCGCTTCAAGATTGACTGGTGCAAGAACTTTGACGATACCCGTCGAATCCGTTGCGAGGTCCAGGGTCGTCGAATGCGTGGATTTTTGAACGGGAAGTTTATCGGCGAGCACATATTGCCGTCGATCAATGTTCATCCTGGTTCGATTGGGTTCATGAATTCCGATTGCACGGTCAAGTACGACAATGTGGTCGTGGAGGAATTGCCCGAACCCGATGCGAATTACCTCGATGGGCCTCGTGATGCCGCGATTGCCGTACCGTTGTGCGTGGCCCATCGTGGCGACATGGAGCGTTTTCCCGAGAACACGCTTGAGGCGGTGAAAGGGGCGATTGAGATGGGATTCGACTATATCGAGATTGATCTTCGGATGTCAAAGGACGGAGTGGTGTTCTTGCTGCACGACGATACGTTGGAGCGTACGACGAACGGCACGGGGCAGGCGAAATTGAAGACGATGGCGGAACTGAAGGAGCTGGATGCCGGCATAAAGCGGAACAAGAAGTTCGAGGGGATGAAGATTCCTACGTTTGAAGAGGTTTGCCAAGCGATGCCGCCCAAGGGCAAGTGCATGCTGATGCTGGACATCAAGCAAAGCGAATGCATCAAGCCAGCTTTGGAGATGATGAAAAAGTACGGTTTGGAGTATCGTGTCATCGTTGGCACCTGGAATTTGCAGCAGGCCGACTTGGCTCGCGCTGCGTTGCCCGGGGTTCCTGTCCTGTTGAATTCGGGGAAGTTGAGTTTTACGGATGCGGAGCTTCGCACTTACGTCATGCACGGAGTTGGTGCTGTTGCCCCTTCGACCTATACTGCGTTGCCGCTTTCCCAGGCGCGTCGCCACACCCTCCAGGTTTTCACGTGGGCGCAGAATTCGCCAATAGCCATTCGCAAGGCGATTTTGTTTGGTGCGGATGCGATTACGACGGATTATCCGAGCGTGCTGAAGTGCACGTATGCCGAGTATAAGGATGAGATGTTCCAATGATATGACGTAGCAAGGAGGTGGCTCCGATGAGATTCCTCGTCTTCATAGCGTTGGCCATTGCAGTCATCAGTTGCACATGCGCTGAGATACGGTATGACTTCGAGGACGGGACGCTCCAGGGCTGGAAGGTTCTGGAGGGTGAGTTCGGGCAGTTGATCGGCAGCCGCGAATTTCAGTTCAACAAGCGGACAGAACGCTACACGCAGGATGGAAAGTACTACCTGACGACGCTTGAGCAGCCTGGAGGCAAGCATCCCAGCGATCGCTACATGGGAATCATCGAGTCGCCGTTGGTGTGTTTGACGTCGCCGAAAATCAGCGTGAAGGTTGGTGGCGGCGCCCATGAGGCCGTTGGCTTTTCGGTTCATTTGGAGAATGGCCAGGCATTGGGCTTTGCCCGTGGGGAGAATGACGAGATCATGCGGGTTCGTGTCTTGGATTTGCCCGAGGCAGTAGGCAAACGAGTCTATTTTCGGATTTTTGACGAACACGAGGGGAGCTGGGGGCATGTTACTGTTGACAGTGTTGTCTGCGAAGGTGAGGAATTGGCTGAGGAATCCCGTGCCCGTTTTGCGGCTCGCACGCTGGAGTTGTCCCGTCGCAGCGAGAGCCGTGTGACGCTTGAGTCATTGCGCAAGGGCATCGAGTCGATTTGGCGTTGTTTTCCTGGCGAGTATCCCGGGGAGGCGTTGCTGTCCGAGTTGTCGTCATTGGGCAAGGATGACGATTTGCGTGAGTTTTCATTGCGTGCCTTGGTACGTATGAATCCAGTAGTGAACAGCGCCCCGATTTTGTTCGTGACGCGCAAGCAGTTCCGTGTTGACCATCACAATACGGCGACGATGTTCCAGACCGGCGAGATCAACACCCGTTCGTACGACACGTCGGGATGCCTGAAGCAATTGGATGTGAAGACGGGGCTTGTGACGAGCGTTTTCGCTCCTGGGAGCGGTTGCACCGTACGCGATCCCGAGGTGAGTTTCGATGGCAAGCAGGTCGTGTTTTCGATGCGTCGCGGGGCTGATGACGACTATCATGTCTATACCTACGAACTCAGCACGGGGAAATTGGTTCAGCTGACCAGGGCGAAAGGTGTTTCCGACATCGATCCCCTGTGGCTGCCTGACGGCGACATCGCATTCACGTCCACAAGGGAACCGAAGTACTGCATGTGCAACAGGCACATCATGGGGAATCTCTACAGGATGGGACCGGATGGCTCCAATATTCTGCAGATCGGGAAATCCACGCTGCACGAGGGGCATTCATCGCTGTTGCCTGATGGGAGGATTCTCTACGACCGCTGGGAGTACGTGGATCGGAATTTCGGCGATGCCCAGGGGCTGTGGACATGCAATCCCGACGGTACGAACCATGCAGTATTCTGGGGCAACAACACGACGAGTCCCGGAGGCGTGATCGATGCCCGTGCGTTATCCCATCCCAATCGTGTGATTGCGGTCTTGAGTTCTTGCCACGATCGTCCTTGGGGTGCATTGGGGATTATTGACCGGAGCATTGATGTTGATGGTCGCGATCCAGTTCTCCATACTTGGCCGGAGGATTTTCGCAAGAAGATTACGGTTGAGGGGCAGTCCTTTGATTCCACGGTGAGCTTGAAGATAAAGTATGAGGATCCCTATCCCCTTGACGACGGTCTTTTTTTGTGTTCCCGTCAAGTTGGGCGTGGCGAGTTGATGGGGTTGTACTACTTGGATTTGCATGGAAACGAGGTCTTGATCCATGTTGAGGCGCCCGGTTGCTACGATCCGATGCCATTGCGTGCTAGGACGCGGCCTCCGGTGTTGGCGACTCGTCGCAACTTCGAGCATCAGAAGGCGAAGGGCCTTGTTTATTTGCAGGATGTCTATGTCGGCACCCACATGAAGGGGGTTGAACGTGGTTCGGTAAAATACTTGCGTGTTGTTGAGTCTCCTGAGAAGCGGAATTGGACGTGGGGCGGCTGGCAAGGGCAGGGCGAGCAGGCGCCCGGCATGAACTGGCATAGTTTCGAGAACAAGCGGATTTTGGGTACGGTTCCTGTTGAATCTGACGGCAGCGCGTACTTTGAGTTGCCTGCGAACACGTTTGTTTACTACCAGGCATTGGATGCGTCGGGTCGCATGGTGCAATCGATGCGTTCGGGAACGTATGTGCAGCCTGACGAGGCACAGGGCTGCATTGGTTGCCACGAATCCAGGACGGCATCTGCGGAGTTGATCGTTGCGCGTCCAAAGGCGATGGGGCGTGCCCCGTCGAAGTTGGACGGTTGGCTTGGCGAGCCTCGGTTGTTCAGCTATCAGCGCGAGGTGCAGCCCGTGTTCAACGCCAAGTGCATCAAGTGCCACGACTATGGGAAGCCTGCGGCGAAGAAGTTAAATTTGTGCGGCGACCGTGATATCGTGTTTTGTGCGTCCTACGTTGATTTGTGGGCATTGGGGTATGTCAAGTGCGTTGGTGGCGGGCCTGCTGCGATTCAGGAGGCAGGGAGCTGGGGAAGCAAGGTCTCGAAGTTGACCCAGGTGCTGGAAGCCGGTCACAAGGATGTGGTCTTGACGGATGAAGAGTGGGCGCGCTTGCGGACGTGGATTGACATCAATGCTCCATACTATCCCGTATATGAATCAGCTTATCCCGACAATCCCGGCGGCCGTTCCCCCGTGACTCGTGACGAGTTGAAGCGGATCAAGGAGCTGTCCGGGGTTGAGGTATCGTTGTCGTGGGGGAAGCGTCAACGATCCCAGCTCAATTTCGACCGTCCTGAGTTGAGTGCGATTCTGTCTGCCCGTCCAGAGCATCGCGAGGAGCTATTGACGTTGATCCGTCAGGGGCGCGATCGTTTGAAGGCGGTTCCCCGTGGTGACATGGATGGATTTGTACCTTGTGCAAAGGAGCGCAAGCGTGAGTTGAAGTACGCGGAGCGATTATCGATAGAGCATCAGGTATACGAAGCAATAAAGTCAGGCAAGAAGTGTTTTGATAAAGAATAGGAAATGACCAACCAGAGGAGCTAAGGCTATGAGACGATTGAGTTTATTGTTGCTTGGATGTCTTGCAGTGTGTACCCTATGTGTTCGCGGCGTTGAGTTTGTGACCTCGGACACCATGTGGGATTTTTGCGGCGAGGAGGTTCGCGGGGGGAAGGTGTCCTGCGAGATAGCGCAAGCGCCTGAAGCACCGGATCGCATGAGCATGAAGTTGACGTTCCGCAAGCAGGAATCGTACATGCAATGGCTGGATGTGATGTATCGTCCGACGCCTATTCAGGACTGGACGAACGAGGAGTACGTTGAGTTTGACTATTATACCAATCAAGAATTCAACCTGATGATCAAGATTACTGGCGAGAACAATCCAGGCGCGAACAAGGCGGTGATCGAGCATCTGATTTTGATTGACGGCAAGTCCCCGGCACCCGGCAAGTGGCATCGCCTGAAAATTCCGTTGCCCAAGGATCCGAAGCTGAAGAATACGGTGGACATGATCAGTGTGTACGTTAACATGAACGATCCTGCGTTTTCGGAAAACAAGGATTACGTCTGCTACATAGGAAAGATGGAACTCAAGCTGAAGCCGAGACCGGTGTGGCCGCCGCGGGGAAAGGACATTGCGGGCAACTTCACCACGATCTGGGAAGGGCCGATTGACGAAAAGTCGCCTTGGCTGAAAGTCGGAGGACCCGACAACCAGAACAAGCATCTTGCAAGCTTCAAGGACGGGGCGATCTACTTCGAGTCGAAGGCCGAGGGCTGGAACGAGTTTGCGTGGTCTGATGTCAAGCGTTTGAGGTTGAAGAATAACATGACGTACTTGATGACGTTTGACTATCAGGTGACAGAGAATCTGTCCGGGAAGAATGCGATGTTCTACAGTTTGGTTCGTTGCGCCGAGACGATTACCCGCGACGTTGGCTGGCAGCGCTGGCATGGTTCGGCAGGGAACCGGGGGAAGCGTTCGGTGATATTCAAGACGACGGAGATGCCTGATTATCGCGTGATTTTCGGCATTCGCGATTGCGGTGGGATTGCGATATCGAATGTGGTGATCTCTGAAATGGGCGCGGCGAAACAATAACCTGGGAATCTAGGAGGCAAGATATGAAGTGGCATGTACTATTGTTGGTGTTGATGTCGTCGATGTTGCTGGGCAAGCCAGTAGAGCGCGATGTGTACTTGACTGGTGCCTGGGGCGCCCGTCCTGGTGGCGAAGGCTCGCCGAGCTACTACGAGAAGGCTGGGTTTACGCTGATACAGGAAGGCAACCATAGATGGCTGACGAAGAAAGATTGGTATTATATCGGGACGGTTTCCGGCCGTCCTCCAACAGCGGCGGCGCGACCTTTCGAGAGCGCCGACGGGAAGATCCAGAATTCGATCAGTTTGTTCACGCATGTCAATTTCAATGCGCCGAGCGTTGAGGAATGGTGGAACGAGTACGTTCCCCAGGTGGTTGAAAGGAAGTTCGAGCCTGAACGGATACGGTTCTGGAAGGTCCACAATGAGTTTGGATATTCCAGCGGGGATATTTTCGACTACAGTCCGGGATCGATCAGCAAATACCGCGATTGGCTGAAGGCGCGGTACGGCACGGTTGAAAAGCTGAATTCAGGCTGGAAATCAAGCTGGAAGTCCTTTGACGACGTCGAGCCGCCGCGGAAGAATTTCAAGGAGCAATTGGGGAATTGGCTTGATTGGCGTCGCTTCACGTCTTGGAATTTCGGCCGTTACTTCCGCGAGACCGGTGATTTGGTACGTCAGAAGGTGCCTACTGCCCGTGTGTCCGACAACTTTTACAACACGACCGGCCTTGACGGCTGGGATTTGTTCGAGTTGGCGAAGCAGACAGATTATCTTGCCCTTGACATATACGCGATAGGTCGTTGGGCGGGCCTGATGTCCCAGATGGATTTGGGTCGTTCTGCCGCCCGTGCTTGGGGCAAGCCATTTCTGATGATGGAGTACCACGCCGGTCCGAACCATTGGATTACCGAGGTGTATGATTGGCATTTATACGTCGAGGCGTTGCTGGCGTTGGCTCGCGAGAGCCGTGCCTTGCAGTGGTACATGTGGAATTCCGGGAAGAGCGGTCGCGAGGAGGGGATCCATGGGATTTTGGATTGGTCCGGGAATCCTACGGAGCGTTTGACTGCGGTGACCAGGACCTCCGCCTTTTTGCAGCGTTTTGCTCCAGTGTTCAACAGGATGAGCGGCAAGACCAACGTCGGCATCGTGATCTCGAACGACTCGCAATACCTGCAACGCGCCCTGGGAATGAACGTGTACTTGCACAAATCGACGAACCAGAAAATGGGGCGCTTGATGAATTTGGCTGGTTACGCCTTTTCGTTTGTTGATGCCCAGCAGTTGCCTGAGCTGAACTTGAGCGAGTACGATGCGTTGATTTTGGCAGGATGCCCTGTGGTTTCGACTGCGGCTCGCAAGACGCTTGAGGCATTTATCGATCGCGGCAAGGTCGTGGTCATCCATCCCGAATCGGGGCTTTACGATGAGTTCGGACATCCTGTTTCGATGGTTGAATGGGAGGATGAGACGATCGAGGCCAAGGAAGGTGATTTGTTTGCGCTTCGGAATCCGAAGGCTGGCGAGCAATATCGAATGGCCGTGTCGCCATGGGTGATGTCCAAGACCAGCATTCGTGAGCCGGAGAAGGAGCTGGCGGTCGCTTCCGAGTATGGGAAGTTCCTTGCTTCGTTGGGGGTTAAGCCTGGAATGGAGATTGGCTGCGAGGGGATAGGTCGCGGGGAGGTCGATGTCAGGTTGTTGCGTGATAACAAGCTGAACGTGCTGTTTGTGGCGAAGACGACGAAGGATGCTGCGGACTTGACGCTGAAGCTCAATGGCTTTGACAAGGCGGCGACGGGATGGCTCTACGCCCCCGATACTGCGGCAGTGCGCAAGATCGAAGGAAAGGTTGTTGACGGTGCATTGCAGTTCACGTTGGCGCTTGGCGACAATGCGGGATGTGGCGGTGTTTTGCTGTTCGGCGAATGGCAGCCTGTCGTTGACTTGTCGTCCGCCTCTGGCCAAGATACGTTCCGTCCAGGCGAGCAAACGGAGTTGCTGGTTGGCGTCGTGAACCTGGGCACTGTTGCTGTATCTGGCCGTGCTTCGTTGACCTTGCCGGCCGGTTGGGTTGCCCGTCCCGTTTCCGGCGATGGATTTGCTGGATTGCGTCCTGGCGAGCGTACCCAGGTTGCGTTCAAGTTGGAGGTTCCTGCCGATGCATCCTTGGATTTCTTTGGCATTAACACGCCGATCGAGGCGAAGGTCACCTTTACGGAAGGCGCATCGGGAGACTTGTTTGCGAAGATGCATCCGTTTGTGAAGCCGACGCTTGACGTGCGAGTGGTGTATCGCGACAAGATGCTGAATCCCTGGCAGGAATTGACGCCGCCGGTTTTGCGTTGGGGTTGGGACAGCGAGGTGCGGACGCCACCGCCAGCACCGATGGCGATCCGTGGCGATACGCCAGCGATCCTGGAACTTGACTGCCGAAAGGATTTGATTGGAAAGCCGTTGTCCTTGAGCGTAGTTCACGAAGACGGGACGCCTGGCAAGATTCGAGTTGCCGATGGAGGCAAGGCGGTTCTCGTTGACAAGCTTCCCGTCATATTCGATTTGCCGGAGAGCGGGACATATCGGTTGACTGCGGATGTAGCGGGATACTCCCAAATGGAAACGTTCTTGGCGGCGGCAGGGATTGAGACTGCGGCGCGTGTGCTGGCGAATACAAAGGCACAGAAGCCAGGTTCGATCAAGCTGGCGGTGGCGGCAGAACGTCGATCCGCGGGAACGCCGCTTTTGGTGGCATGGCCGACGGATGCCGATGGCGAAGTTTTGGCGCCCTACAACTCAATCACTTCGGGTCGCCTATACGATTCGTCTGGCCGCTTGGTCCCCTTTGAGTTTTCCAAGGGAGGGATTGAGATCAATGCGGATGTTGCAGCTGACGGAGTTTCGGTATTCGAGTTTGTTCCCAACGAACCGAGGCTTGAGGGGACACCCAGGCTGTCTTGCGAGCAAGTTGACGCTGCGACGATGGTGGTGACTGGCGACACGTATCGGATGACGCTGAATACCTTGTACGGTTGGATTACGAAGATGGAGTTGAAGACGTCCCAGGGCTGGCGCGATTTCCTGGTCGAGCGTTCCGGTCCCGTGTTGAAGACCGAGGCTGGCAACCAGGTCGGCCCCGAGTCTTCGGAAGGCGTCACCTTGTTTTCCTACACGTTTACAAGCACGTCGGGCTACCTTGAGTTTGAGCGTCCCTACGATGGCGGGAAGATATCTATTCGCGAGCGTTGGTGGTTTGAGCCGAATCATGCGAAGGTAGATGTCCGGTTGTTCAACAGGACGATGGGACCTTTGCAGTATGGCGATTTCACCTATGAGATTGGCGTCAACGGGAAGACGTCTCCCAAGTGGTGTGTACTGAATTCTGAGGGCGAGCTTTTCCAGGAAGGCACGATGCCTTCGAATGGGCAGTCAAGCGCTAAGCAGTCGATGGTTTTCTTCTCGCCTGAGGGAGCCTCGATGGCTGTGACTCTCCGGCGCGCGGCACGGAATTTGGGTTGGGCTTCCATTGCCAATTCCGTCAAGCATACGCCGAATGTGACGAAGATTGATTTCATCCGCAGTTTTACGTTTGATCCGGTCGATTTCCTGCTGGGCGAGTTTGACTTGTGGATGTCCTCTGACGGTTTGCCTGCGCAAGGCGACCCTGGTTTGACGTGGTCGTTTTGAGAATGAAGTGATCAAGGAGTAGGTTATGTTGTTGTCTGCCGAGGTTGTGAGTTCCCTTGAGAAGGTGCTTTGTCGCCCCGAGAAATCCTGGGAGGATTTTGGCGAGTTGTCCGGTTTGCGCGGCGAGCGCTTATCCTTCCAGGTTGCCGTGAAGTCGAAAGATGCGGAGTATGTGAATTGCCGTCCTGCGGATGGCTTCCCATATCCCGATTGGCTTCGGATACGGTTGGTCGAAAGCGTCCCATGCTATCATCCCGGCATTAATGGCGACGACGATCTTTTGGCGACGGTGCCGAGCCTCCTGCCCGACCCTCTGATGGAACTGGACGAGCATTCCAGGATATCACGCCAAAACTGGCACGCGTTTTTCGTCAATGTTACAATCCCTCGCGATGCACCCGTGGGCGAACTGGAAATCCCCTTGCAAGTCGATGCCCACGGGTACTTTGGCGAGAAATCCAGCCTTTCCGTCTCGAAGACGATCAGGATTTTCGAAACCATGATGCCTGATCGGCAAGACGCCAACATTATCAACTGGTTCTATGCGGATTGCGTTATGGCGCAACATAACGTGGAATGCTGGAGCGAAGAACATTGGGCGTTGCTGGAAAAGTACGCCAGGAACTACGCAGAACACGGAAGCACCTTGATTCTTACTCCGCTGTGGACTGTGTCGCTGGATATCGCGCCGGGAAAGCAACGGCCAAAATGCCAGCTGCTTGATATCACGGAAGTCGATGGCAAGTACGAATTCAAATTGGATCGGCTGGAGCGTTGGATCAATATGATCCGCAAGGTCGGCATCAGGGGACTGGAAATTTCCCATGTGTACACGCAATGGGGCGCCAAGCACTGCCCGGGCATTTTTGTCAAGGACAAGAACGGAGTCGAAACCATGCGTTTTGGATGGGAATGCTCCGCAGTATCGCCGGAATACACGGATTTCTTGCGCCAGCTGTTCGCCGTGCTGATTCCGTTCCTGCGCCAACATGGATTTGATTCGACGAATTGCTACTTCCATGTATCCGACGAGCCGACGCTGGATCATTTGGAAAGCTATTCGGCAGCTGTCAAGGCATTGCGTCCGTTGCTGGATGGATTTTCCACGATCGACGCCTTGTCGCACTTCGAGTTTTACGAGCGTGGGCTTGTGACTCATCCGGTACCTGATTTTCAGCATCTGAAGCCGTTTTTGGAGGCTGACCTGGAAGAGCGCTGGTGGTATTATGCCGGAAGCGGCAAGAACATGCCCGGGCGTTACATCGGCCAACCCTCTCGCCGCAATCGCGTTATCGGGATTTTGATGGCGTTTTTGGGGTTGGATGGCGGTTTTTTGCACTGGGGCTACAACAATCACAGCACATTCCACAGCACCCGTTTTGACATTGATCCCTACAAGGAGACAGATTGGGGGCGTTGTGGTTACAGTGGTTGCGGCTTCCTGGTTTACCCTGGACCTGATGGTCCCGTTGATTCGATTCGCAACGAGGTGTTTTTCGAGGCTATCCAGGACTATCGTGCTTTGAAGGCATTGGAGGCGAAGATCGGTCGTCAAGGGATGATTGACGTGATCGTTTCCTCGCTTCCCGCCGATGCTGCTCCCCTAGCGGTCAATGCAGTGCCCAAGAGCAATAGCTGGCTCTTGTCGTTGCGGAATGCCGTCAATGCGGCATTGGGATGAGGATCTGGGAACCACGAATAAACACGAATTATGCGTTTGTAAACGAGCTCGTACTTGAACCGAACCGTTAATTGACACGGAGGCGAAGATTGTTCAGGGGAGTTGCAAGGAATCGATGTAGTTGTCCTCGAAGTAGATCGATTCATTGAGCGGGTGGTCTATGCAACGTGATTTGAGGGCGCGGATTTGGTTGATGAAGGCGTGGTCGACAGCCAGCCTTTCGGCGCCCCGGAGGGCGGTGTTGCCAAGCAACTCGACGGTGGGCGGCGATGGGCTGGGCGGGATGAGGTTGATGCTGAAAAGACTGTCGATGCGAAGATGTTGGGCAAAACCACCTGCCAGATAAATTTTGCTTAGGTTTTGCATCGTGAGCTTGCTGTCTTGGAGCAGGGTTGTAATACCGGCTTGCACGGCGGCTTTCGCCTTGAGGAGTTGCTCGATATCGAGTTCGGTTACGATGATGTCATCGGTTAGTTTGAGTGCTTTTATGTTGTTTTGAGTTGTCAAGCGATTTTCGAGCGCTTGCGGCACGAGCCTTCCGTATTTTGTGAGCCATCCTTCTTGTCTTCCTCTTGCGAGCAGGTCGATCATTGCAGACCCGCAGATTCCGATTGGCTCGGCGTTGTGGATGGTCGTGAAGGTCCAATTGGGTTCGATGTGATCGATGGCTCCGGTGACAGCCCTTCGTCCTGAGGAGATTCCTGCTCCTTCAAAAGCTGGTCCGGCAGCAGCGGTTGTGCAGAGGATTTGTCCGTTTGGGAGGGCAAGCGCCATTTCGCAATTAGTTCCCAAGTCGATGAAGAGTTCGTAGGGGTTAAGGTTTAGCGTAGCGAGTCCTGCGAGCACATCGCCGCCTATGAATCCACTGAGTGCGGGGGCTGCGAAGACCGGGGTGTCCTGCGGGACTGCATTGAGATTGAGTTCACGGGCGGTTTTCGGCGTGAACTCTGTGACGTTTGGCATGTACGGTGCCTTGCCGATCGGGGCGGTGTCGATGCTCCAAAGGAGCGAGGTCATTACGGTGTTCGCGGCTACGGCGATGGCTTTCGGCGGCGGATCGGGCAGCTTTTCCAGGACTTCGTCCAGGGATTTTGCGGCTTCCAGCTGAAGCTGTTCCAAACCAGTTTCTGTAGCTGCATGGGTGATTCTGGAGATGACGTTGTCGCCGAATTGGATTTGCCGATTGAAAGCCGAGGCTGTTGAGCGTGTCCCGTCCGGGAAGAGCTTGATTGCGGCAACAGTTGTGGTTCCCAGGTCGATTGCCGCGACGGTATCTGTTGTTGGTTTCGTTTTGTCATTTGCGAAGGTCGTGCTGATGCTTCCATCTTGGGTTTGTATTGCCAGGCTTGGGATATCGATCAGTCCCGTTTGGCTTGTCAGCTTTGTTTGGCAGGCTTTCGCTTGATGCGTTGTGCCATTTCCTGCGACGAGGAATTTCCCGTTGCATTCGAACGTGCCTTCAAGGAGCGTGATTATGCAGGCGTTGCAGCTTCCTCTGCCACCGCATCTTTTGTTCCAGTTGAGGCTGGGTGCTGGCGGCTGGTCGGCGATAGGTTGTCCTGTGAATGCGATGTGTATGATCATGGTTTAGATTGGGTCTGGGATTCCGAAGCCTTGCGCGACTGAAAGTAGCTGCGCGTGGGTGAGTGCCATTGCGAGGGCGTCGGTTGAGTCCAGGGCTAGGGCGTCGGTTTGGATGCGGAGCATTTGGGAGACGAGGAGCGCGACTTGTTGCTTGGAGGCGTTTCCGAGTCCGCATATGGCCTGCTTGACTTTTCGTGGTGCGTACTCGTGGGTCGGGATGGATTTTTCGGCAAGTGTCGCGATGACTGCGCCTCTGGCGGCACCGAGGATGATGGCTGTCCTGACGTTTTGGCAGTAGAATCCACCTTCGATGGCTGCTACGTCGGGCTTGTAGAGTTCGATCAGTTCCCTTACGCCTCCTGCCAGGCGCCTAAGGCATTCGGATACGGGCGCCTTCTGGTCAGTTTTAATGACGCCGCAATCGACCGGTACTTGCACATTGCCTTCGTTCTTGGTGTCGATGATTCCCCAGCCTGTGCACCTTAGCGCCACGTCCAAGCCGATGATTCTGAGTTGCGGCAGTAGCGTGTTGTCTTGGTTTTTCGGTTGGGTATTTCGTTGAAGGACTTGTTTTCTTGCGAGTATTTTTTCTAGTTCCGCGAGGTTTTTGACACGCATGTTTCTAGTGGTCGTGTGTATGGCTTTAGTCGTATTCGAGAATGATTTTAGCGTCTGTCGGCGGTTTCGGGATAGCCGGCTTTGCCTTGAGGTTGTTTGTTTGCCTGACTTGTACCGAGCCTGGTTTTGCGCCTTTTGGTTTTGAGACGAATTTCGCTTTAGTGCATGTTACGGCGACATTGCCTGCATTTCGCGCCTTGCTATGGTAGGCTGCGATGGCGGCGGCGGCGTCTTTGAGTTGCCTGGTGGGTTCTGGTTTATCCTCGGTTTCTCCGGTGAATTTCAGTATGACATGGCTTCCTGGGAGTCCGTTGATATGGAACCAGAAGTCTTCTGGGTGGGCAAGTCGAAACGAGACCAGGTCGTTGTCCACTTCCGTTTTGCCCGCCCAGGCTTCCCAACCGTCACCCAGGTCGTATTTCCAGAATGTGACGGTAATGGGATTTGGTTTCATTACTGCAACAGGCTATTGGCGAGGATGTTGATGCCGAGCGCGAGTGCGTCCCTTGAGTGGATGCCTCCGCAGTACGGGCACTGGGCCAGTTCCCAGCCGCAGGCGAGACCGTGCGGGGAGAATACGACGCCCAGGTGTCCGTCCACGTTAATTCCGTAGAGTTCGGGGGGAATGCGAGTTTTGCACTTCAGCTTTTCGGCGAGCGCTGGAAGCGGCTGGACGTCTTTGATATTGTTCGGGTATGCGAAAACCGGGTGCGTTGCGGGAAGCTTTTCCAGCTGTGCGCCACCGAGGGCGGCGGCAATTTCCCGTTGGAAAGCCTTGCGGAAGCTGTCGCGGCCGCAGCAGCTCTCGGCAAAGACAACACCACCTTGACGGATATACTTTGCGAGGTTGCCGCGTTCGGCGGGAGTGAGCGTAAAGTCCTGGTGGCCGGTGAAGTAGACGAACGGGAGGTCGAACAGGTGGCTGGACGTTAGTGCGACTTCCTCGCGTTCGAATTTGACAGCGACCTTGGTTTGCTCATGGAAGTTTGACAGGAGCATTGACAAGCCAGCTTCGCGGCATTTCCAGAGTCCGCTGTACTTGACTTGCGCGATGACAAACTTGTCGCTTGTCGCCTTGTCCGTATCAACGAAGTCGAGTGCCTGCGAGAGCGGTAGCGCGGCGGAGCGTTCGGACGAGATGTATGCCATCAGGTTTGCGCCGAGTTGCTTTGCGGTTTCGATTGTGTATCCGAGGCAGCGGTGTTTGGGTGTGTCGGGCTGGTCGTCCCATCCGCAAGAGACGTCCCATCTGAAGAAGAATACTGCTGTTCTGCATCCAATGTCAATGCCGATCACTGCAGGATCTCCGTCTTGTGCTCCTGCCTTGAGGGCGTAAGGTCTGTACTTGATGTCCTTGATGTCGAAGTAGGACTTGAAGAGCGGGTGGTCGTTTGGGAGCCTATAGGGAGGTCTTTCAGGAATAAGATCCCTGATTTCGCGGAGCGCCGCTTCTGCGAACGCCCGCCTTCCACAACATGATTCCAGTACCAGCGTTCCACCTTTGAAGAGATAGTTCCTGAGTTTTTCCTTTTGCTCTGGCGAGAATGCGAATGCGTCGTGTCCAGTACGATAGAGCACGGGGACGGTTTTGGGGTCTGTTGGGATTTGGCCATCGGGAAGCGTCATGTCTGAGAAATGGACATTGAGGTTTTTTGCCATCCACTTAAGCAGATTCTGCGCGTCCGTCGGGTTGGTCGCCCAATCGTTTTGATTTTTGGTCGAGATTTTTGCTATGAGCACCGGTGGTCTTGGCGGGTTTTTCTTTTCAGTACGCCTTAGCGGCACGACTGGGAGGGGGAGCGGCGGGAGTCCTTCCGCTGAAGAATGTTGCGCCGGTGGTGCGGGGGGCGGTGCGGCGACGCAAGTGAATGAGGTTTCTTCCTTAGAGACGTCGCTGTCCATGCCCAGGTCGCCCAACAAGACATCGGCTGCTTGGGATGTGATTCCGAGAACCAAGAGCAAACTTGCTATCCACTTGCTTTTCATGGTGAGCACCTCGTTGCTTATTATTAACTTAGAGTAAAAGCTAAAACACAATTAGAAGAAAAATACACCCGATAAAAACAAATGCAAGGGGCGCATGTGCGCAAGGGCAAAGTTTTTGTCGCGAAAAATGAGTGTAGGCAATAAAAAAGTGAAAAAAGGGTTCACTTGTGGAAAATGTTGCTATAGTAGTTATCTATTGGGAAAATGAATTCCGGCATTATGTCATAAGTGAAGCTACAAGCGAGGTAGATGATGAAAAGATTGCTGGCTTTGGTTTTGTTATCGGCGTTGTTCGTGCGTGGTGTTGGCCTTGAGGAGGGGTTTCAATCACCTCCGATGAATGCGCGTCCGCAGACCTGGTGGCATTGGATTGATGGGAACATCACCAGGGATGGGATTACGAAGGACTTGGAGGCGATGGCAAAAGTCGGCTTGGGCGGCGCGACGATTTTGGACATCACTGGACCTGCGCCATCAGGTCCGGTCAAGACAGTGTCGCCTGAATGGTTTGGGTTGGTTCAGCACGCAATCGTTGAGGCAAGGCGCCTGGGGTTGGAGATATCGTTGCACAATTGTCCCGGATGGTCGTCGTCAGGCGGTCCCTGGATTCCGAAGGAGCACGCGATGAAGCGTTTGACTCATACGGAGACGATTGTCGAAGGCGGCAAACGAATATCGATTACACTGCCACGAGCATGGGCGACGATGGATTTCTACCGCGACATTGCGGTTTTGGCATTTCCAATGGTGTCCGGCGACGGGTTTGATTTCCGCAAGGTTGATGGGGTGAAGGTAAGCGGCAATCACAAGGATCAGTCTCAGGTTGGTTTTCTGTTCAACCACAAGGGTAACGAGCGAGTTCAGTTGGGTCCTCGTTCGGACGGCAAGATGCACGAGTTCGTCTACGAGTTTGCGGAGCCGTACAAGGCGAAGATGGGTTCGTTGGAGGTTCTGTGCAACGATTGGACAGGGACGTCGATTGCTGTATCCAGCTCGGATGATGGGCAGAAGTATCAGCCTTTGATTCAGAATCATCGTGTCCGTGGTGGCTTGAATTCGTTTGTGTTCAAGGAGGTCACGGCGCGTTTCTACAAGTTGACCGTACGGGATGCGGGGTCGGCAGGAATCGGGGTGCGTAGTTTCCAGCTGTATCCGTTTAGCCGGATTGGGAATATTCGTGCGAAGGCGTTGTATTCGTACGGGATTTACGACCCTGATGCCATCGAGCCGTCGCCAGACGAGATCATCAAGGAAAGCGACATTATCGACTTGAGTTCGAAAATGGACGCCGATGGAAAGCTTGAGTGGGATGCGCCAGCCGGACGATACGTGATCTGCAGGTTCGGGTATTCGTTGACCGGGAAGCGCAATCATCCGACGACCCAGAGCGGGAGCGGATTGGAGTGCGACAAGATGTCGAAGGCGGCGGTGCGTTGTGCCTGGAATGGGATGATGGGGAAGATTGTTGAGAATGCGGGTGAACTGTCCGGTGCTTCTCTCAAGGGTGCGTTGATAGATTCGTACGAGGTCGGTTCGCAGAATTGGACGGATACTTTTGCGGCGGACTTCAAGCGTTTGCGCGGGTACGATTGCATTCGCTACCTGCCGGTTGTGACGGGGCGTTTTGTGAATTCACTTGGTTTTTCCGAGCGTTTCCTGATGGATTTCCGCCGGACGATTTCAGATTTGTTTGCGGAGTGCTATTCCGAGTATTTCAAGGAGTTGTGCGTACAGTCGAAGTTGGATTTCTTGTCCGAACCCTACGGAGGTCCATTTGACAACTTGCTACAGGGAAGGTACGCAGACATTCCGATGGGTGAGTTTTGGGGTGGTTCGAACAATGCCGGGAATGCCCGGTTTGCGGGAAATCTTGCCCAGGTCAACGGGAAGATCTATGCCGGCGCCGAGAGTTTCACAGCCGATCCGGTCAACGGCCGTTGGCAGAGCTGTCCCGATATTCACAAGGCGCAGGGCGACAATGTGTTTTCGCAGGGGGTCAACAGGTACATCTTCCATTCGTACGCCCATCAGCCTTGGGACGTGTCTGGGCCCGGTATGACCATGGGGCAGTGGGGATTCCACTTCAACCGCCACAACACGCTGTGGCCGGACTACGAAGGATGGCTCGGATATGTCGGGCGCGCCCAGTTCATGCTTCAGCAGGGACGAATTGTCTCGGACGCCTTGTATGTCGCCTCGGAGGTGACTCCCTGTGGCGAGAACTATGATCCACCCGTTCCGTATGGTTATCACAGCAATGCCTGCGATGTTCGCTCGTTGCTTGATCGGATCGAGTTGCGTGGCGATGGCAGGATTGGTTATGCCCATGGGTTGACGTTCCCGGTTTTGGTTGCGACGAGGACCCGTTACGTTTCTGCCGCGGTTTTGCGCAAGCTGTTGGCATTGGCCGAAGGCGGCGCGAATATTGTCTTGGGCGAGCGACCCACGTGTGCTTTTGGCTTGAGTGGTTATCCAGGTTCCGATGACGAGGTCAAGCAGCTGGCCAGCCGCCTCTGGGGCGACCTGGACGGGAAGGACAAAAAGATGCGTTCGGTTGGCAAGGGGCGCGTGTTCTTCGGTGTTGGGATGGACTATGTGTTCGAGCAACTTGGCCTGAAGCCTGATTTTACAGCGGTGAACAAGCTGGAGTCAAATTTCCGGATCCAGTACTTGCATCGTCGGACATCGGAAGCGGATATTTACTTTGTGAGCAACCAAATGGGTCGAGTCAGCGAGTTTGTTGCGACGTTCCGTGTGTCGGGTCGCGTTCCCGAACTTTGGGATGCCGAGACGGGCGGGCGATTTGATGCGCCGTCGTATCGTTTTGTTGACGGGATGACTGAGGTTCAGCTTCGTCTTGATCAATCAGGTTCTGTATTTGTCGTGTTCCGTCGTCCCGCTTTTGGTGACAAGGTTGTCGATGTCGCGTATGTTCGCGATCGTTCTGGGGACGAGGTCAACCAGCTTGTGATTCGCAAGGCCGAGTACCGCGCCATTGACAGGAATGGCGGGATGGACGTGACGGCGATGTTGAACGGGATGGTCAAGGGCGGCTCGTTGTACGTGATTGCATCGAACGCAACCTTCCGCCACGATCCGACTCCGATGAGGGTGAAGGAACTGTATGTCGAGTACACGTACAACGGCAAGGATGGCTCATGTACTGTCCGCGAAAATGGTTCTCTTGAGATTCCCGTTGGCGTTCAATCGATTCCCACGTACGACTCTCGCCGTCTTGATGACGGTAGCTTGGAGATTGTCGTTTGGGGCAATGGCCGCTTGGTTGTTGACGGTTCTGGTCGTGACGTTCGCGTTCCGTCGAAGGTTGGTTTGAGTCGTGACTGGTCGGTATCGTTTCCCGCTGGTCGTGGCGCTCCGAGCGAGATCAAGCTAGACGCATTGGCGTCGTTGAGCGAGCATTCCGAGCCAGGCGTGAAATATTTTTCCGGGACATCTCGATATGTGAAGGAGTTTGAATTGAGCAAGGATGACGTTGGCGATCCTGTGTTGTTGGACTTGGGCAATGTTCAGGTGATGGCGCGGGTTTATGTGAATAGGCAGTATGCCGGTCTTTTGTGGAAGTCACCGTATCGCATTCGCATTGAGCCGTACCTGAAGGTTGGCAAGAACGTGCTTGAGGTTCGGGTGACCAACCGATGGGTCAATCGCCTGATCGGCGACGAGGAGTTGCCCGATGACGCCACATGGCGCAATCCCGGCGCTGGAGGTTCCCAGGCTTTGGCAGCTTGGCCGCAGTGGTTTTTGGAAGGGAAGCCCAGCCCGACGGGGCGTGTGGCGTTCACCACCTTCAAGCATTGGCATAAAGGCGACCAGCTTAAGCCCTCTGGCTTGATCGGTCCTGTCCAGCTGATCAGAGGTACGAAGATCCAGGTCAAGCCATAACTGGCTCAATCAAGGAACCGAAGTTTTTCGGCGAAGGGTACGCTGTTTCGAGGTTCTGGACGTCAACGGATTTTTGGGGCCAATCACCTGTAGCGTGTTTGCTTTGAGAAAATATCGTTTTTTCCGCTCATGCCCTTGACTTTTCATAAAAAAATTCGTATATTTAAACTTTCTTTAATTTGCATTCATGAAATCAAGTTCAAAGACAAGAAAGAAAGGGAAAGAAGCAAATGAAAAAGGCATTGAGGTTTACGTTGATTGAGTTGTTGGTTGTCATTGCGATCATTGCTATTTTGGCTGCGATGCTGTTGCCTGCGTTGTCGAAGGCGCGTGAGAAGGCTCGTGCGATTTCATGCACATCAAACATGAAGCAGATCAACTTGGGCTTGGCGATGTATGCGGATTCCAACGAAGGGTATCTTCCCAAGTCGCGTGAGAATCCAGGCACCTGGCACCAGATGATCCGTGACATGGTTGGTGACAAGAAGATATTCCGTTGTCCTGCCATCACCAATTCGTTGATGCTTGCCTATCAGGCGACCTCCATCGGCGGCGTTGCAGTCGCGAATGACATTCCACAGTCGTATCTGGCGCATTCCGGCTATGGCATTGCGTCCTATACGTCTGCGGCGGGCGCTGTTCTTCCTATGAACATCAGCTCTGGCATGTCGCAGTCCGCGATGAAATCCCCATCCTCGTTGATTTTGTTCGGCGAGAATGACAGTCGTACGGATCCCGAGTTTTGGGAAGGAACTGGCGGCAGCGTCAACAATTGGCACTGGGCCATGAAGGGACACCAGAACAAGACGAACCTGGGCTTTGGAGACGGTCACGTCCAAGCGCTTGATCCGCTGAATACCATTGGTTCCGTGAACATGTGGTGCACCAAGGGATCCAGCACGCTGCCAGCTAACATCCAGTTGATGATGGCAAAGGCACGCAGGTATATCCTTACCGGAAACTATACAGACTAAGCAAACGGTCGCTTGAAGCAACGAATGTCAATGAAACCCGTGGGCAATAAAAGGCTCACGGGTCTTTTTTTATGCAAAAAAACGCTTTTAAACCTAATAGAATGTTGAAATGACCTTGCTTTTATCGTTGTGCTTTATTATAATACTAAGTAAGCATGTCGTTTGTAATGTATGTTAAGGAAGAAGTTGCAGGATTCGGAGTAAATTGTAATGAAAAAAAACAGTCGTTTTACATTGATCGAGTTGTTGGTTGTTATTGCGATCATCGCGATTTTGGCTGCGATGCTGTTGCCTGCGTTGTCGAAGGCGCGTGCCAAGGCACATGCAATCAGTTGCATTTCGAACATGAAGCAGATTTGCTTGGCGATTTCGATGTATTCGACGGACTACATGAGGTTTCCCCCGTCGTACCAGGCGAATGCGCATGACAACAACGGAATCTGGTATCAGCTGGTCATTGGCTACGTGGGAGACAAGAAGGTCATGCTTTGCCCGACGGTTGAGCCCAGGCAACGTCCCCAGTATATGGAACCCTCGCTGGAAACGGATTTCTGGGTCTGCTACGTGTCGCACTCCGGCGGTGGCATTGGTGGCATGAACGATTCTGGAAAGGCTCCTATGGGTCCCCGTGGCCAGTGCATGAATCCGACGAAGGTCAAGACTCCTTCGCAGTGCATCTTGTTTACTGAGAATGACGGCGAGGTTCGTAGGGATGCATTCATCTGGGGAACTGACGACGCAAACAATTCCAACTGGTTCTTCAATGGCCATAGCGGGATGACCCACTTTGCCTTCAGCGATGGCCATGTACAGGCTTTGAAGCCTTTGAATACGCTTGGCAACCCCAACATGTGGGATCCCAATGGCGGATCCGGTACTGGAACGGGGCAAATAGTTGCCGGAATGCAAGCGGCTCAAGCCAATGCGGCGAAATATTAACCACTTAGCTGCAAGCAAGGAGGCGGGTGTCATGAAAAAGGTTTGGGCTTTTACGTTAATCGAGTTGCTGGTTGTCATTGCGATCATCGCCATTTTGGCTGCGATGCTGTTGCCGGCATTGGGAAAGGCACGTGGGAAAGCCCATGCGATCAGCTGCATTTCGAACATGAAGCAGATCAATTTGGCACTCAACATGTACGCGATGGATTACAAGAAGCTTCCACCGTCGCATTCGGCCGTCGATCCTGCCACCCTCTCAGGTGTCTGGCTTCAGTTGATCTATAATTACGTTGGCGACAAGAAAGTGATGCTTTGCCCGTTGGGCGATTTCGACCGGAAAGTCGCGAAGCAGGACCCCAGCTTAGAAACAGGCTTGCCGCGCAGCTATAGCGCTCATTCAGGTGCGGCAGGCGGCACATTCTTCAGCGCATCAGGCAAGCTTCCCTTGGGACCAGGTTCTGCGTGCATGTCGCCTACCAAGATCAAGCAACCGTCACAGTGCATCCTGTTTGGCGAAGTGGACCCTGAAAGGCGCGCCGACTGCTTCTATTGGGGCAATGACGCTGTCACGACTGGATGCTGGGATCTGACGAACCACGGTTCCATGGCGCACTTCGCGTTTGCTGACGGGCATGTTGAGGCGATGAAGCCGTTGGCGACTCTTGGCACTCCCAATAAGTGGGATCCTACCGGGGGTTCTGATCAAGGCAATGGAATCTTGGATCGCATGCAATACGCGCAGTCCTTGCTCTCGCAGTAAGTTCATTTAAGTGGTTGAATGGCAACAGACCGCCAATTGTGCTGCAATGTACGATTGGCGGTTTTTTTGTGTGATTCCGAAGGATTGGAGTGAAGATGGACAGGAATGAATTGGTGGACGTGTTGTCTCGCCTGAGTTCAGCTCGGATTGGGGTTGTCGGGGATTTTTGCCTGGATGGGTATTGGGAATGCGATTTTTCCGGCAGCGAGATATCTGTCGAGACGGGCTTGTCGACCCATGCTGTTAGGACTCAGCGCTACGGCTTGGGCGGTGCCGGGAACGTGGCTGCGAATCTGGCGTCATTGGGGGTTGGTTTGATCGAGTGCTTCGGGGTGATTAGTCATGATCCCTTTGGCAGGCAAATGGAGGATTTGTTTTCTGGCTGGGGGATAGGGCATGGGAATGTGCTGGTCCAAGAAGTCGGATGGGCGACTCATACCTACATCAAGCCGATTGACGGCGACGTGGAAGGCAATCGGTTGGATCTGGGAAACTTCAATGTTTTGGCTGATGAACTGGCAATGGCTCTGTTGGATCGGCTGGAGTCTCGACTGGAAGGGTTGGATGTGGTCATCGTCAATCAGCAAGTGCGAAGCGGCATCCATAGCTCGAAGATTTTTTCTATGGGGCTGAAGTCGTTGTTGTCTCGTCATGGGGAGTCTTGCTTCTTGTTGGATTCCCGGTCGATGTGCGGGTTTTACGGTGATGCCATCTGCAAGTTGAATACCTACGAAGCGATGAAGTTGCTGGGAAAGAGCGGTGCCCGGCCTGATGCAATGCTCGGACTCACAGAGTGCAAGGGATTGGCTAGAGAATTGTTCGAACTTCGGAAACATCCCATTGTCTTGACCTGCGGTGAACGTGGTTGCCTAGTCGCAGATGCCGAAGACTGCCGGGTTATTCCTGCGGTACGCATCGAAGGCAAAACGGATACGGTGGGCGCAGGAGACAGCCTTTTGGCTGGCGTGGCGGCAGGATTGGCGGCTGGGTGCACGTTACCACAGGCGGCAAGCCTGGGAAATCTTGCCGCGGGAGTCACTGTCCAGAAACTGCATCAGGCCGGAACTGCTACGGCCGAAGAAGTGCTGGCAATTGGAAGCAAGGCCTGAACCCCAATAAACTCAACACAAGACCAGCATGGGCATGTGAAGCTTGACCCTTCGGATTATTTTGCCTTTGCCATTGAGCGTTGGATAGGTGGAATCCAGCAGGAGCCGCAGATGCATTGCTTGCGGCCGCAGGTGCCGTCGGCAGGAGGAGCAGGGGAACGGATGATGGAATTTTCGACGAGTTTCTTGAAGTGAATCCAGTCGGGATCCTGTCGTCCCATGAACATTTGCCCTTGTGTCGTGATCTGTCCCCATCCTCCGCTTGGTATTGGGAGCGCGATGTTAAGGATTCTGCTTTTGTCTGGTTCTGCTACATTGACGAGCGCCATGTATGGTTGCTGTGCGAGTTGGTCGCCGAAACGTTTTTTGATTGCATTGCGCAGGATTTTTTCGCCATTTGGATCGATTTTGTCCAATTCTGGTCTTGACCATGAATAATCTCCGTAGCATTGTGCGTTAAGGTCAAGCCAAGTGATGATGAGTTCGAGTGCGTTTTTGTCGTCGAGGATTGGTTTGCAATGCCCGTCGAGCAGGAATTTCGCGAGTTTTCCGGCGTGTGCGAAATAGTCTTTTGGCTTGCTTTGCTTTGTTTCCTCGTTTCGCTGTGCGATGACGACGAGTTTTTCGGGGTGTGTTACGAGGGTCTGGTATGACGTTGGAACCAGGGTTGACCTGGGGTATTCGGGATATCCGTCAATCGGTCTTTCGACGAGTGTTCCGAGGAGGTTGAGCTTTTGAGTTTGCTTTCCGAGTCCGTGGCATTGTATGCAGTATCTGTCTAGTACGGGTTGTACAGATCTCACGTAATTGAAGCCGCCCTGGTAGTCCTGATTTTTCAGGGGCGTTACTTTCTTTGGGATCATCGAGCTTGTTGCGGTTTGCCTGCCTGCGGTTTGCGTCCTGTTTTCGTGGCATCCGATGCAGGCGACGATTTCTCCTGGCTGTGCGTAGATGAACGATCTCATGGACATGACGGCAAGCCCGTCGGCGTCCAGCGCCTGGATTTGGATTGGGATGCCCGAAGGCATTTCGAAACAACTGGATCCATCGCGATTGACGGGGACGGTTCCGATGACTCGCTTGACGACTTCCTGCCTGACTGCGCCACGGTGGGGCACTGCGGGCGTCGGTTGCCCGATGATTTCATTGAGCCTGAGAGCAGAGAATTTCGTGTTTAAATCCTGTCGTGTGATATTTGCGTTCTGGATATAGACGAGTCCTGGCTTATCTGACTTGGCATCGGTTTCCGAGATGGTTGACATCAGCACTGGCGGTTTAGGCCTTGGCACGAGCGGTATTGGGCATACGGTCGAGGTTGTCGGGTCTCGATAGATTTCCTCTCGTCCTCCGAGGGAATCGATCAGGACGATTCCGTAGGCGCTATGGTTTTTGTCATGGTTTTCCGGTCTTCCCGGGAGCGGGCTGTATGCTGCGAGGGTCAGGTCTTCGTTCAGTGGCCAAGGGGAGCAGTAGTTTGTCATTGCCCAGCCTTCCGTTTCCGGGAAGGGGACGTCGGGTGTGAGCCTGGTCAGCGGTTCAAGTCCGTCTTCTCCGATCAGCGGGTCGATGTGTATGATCGACCCGTTTGTGTATGCGTGGTGTGCCGTCGCTGTTGCGATGACTTTTCTTGAGTTTGGTATTGCCCTTGCTTCGGCTTGCATGCAGGGGTTGTTGGTGTAGTTTCCGTAGAAGTGCGCTGTTCCCGTTCCGTCTTGTCGAGTCGTCCAGAGGCTTTGGTAAACGGTATCGTGCCGATTGATGTAGTCCCATCTTGTGTAGATGATTCTTCCGTCATGGAGCACGCTTGGATCCCATTCGTTCGCTTCCCCGAAGGAGAATTGTCGGATATTGTTTCCGTCCTTGTCCATCAAGTAGAGGAGGTATGAAGGCGTGTACCTCGTCCAATGGCATCTTCCGTAGATGGAGCATCTCGTTGATACGAAGACGATGTTTCCGTTGGGTAGGTAGCATGGGTCGTAGTCTTCGATGAGCACGGTTTGTCGTTTGCCCCAGGTTTCAAGTGGGTCGTCCTGGCGTCCTGTCAGCTGCCTGAGTCCTGTTCCGTCCACATTGATTTCCCAGATAAAGAACCTTCGGTGGTTTTTTGTCTTGACGGTGTGGTCGCAGAATGAGAAGGCGATTTTCCTGGCGTCGAAATCGAGGTCTGGATGGAGCACGCTTCCCTGGGGGAGTTTTCCCTTGAGGAGTTCGATTTCCTGGGGCTTGTCGCTTTTCCAGTTTTTAAGTATGACGAGTCCTGGTCCTGGTCTGCTGAAGCGTCCCAGGTACTGGTCGCATTGGTGGTTGAAGGTCGTTGGCGGCTGTTTGTTGACAAGCAGGTCCTGGAAGTCGAGGGCAGGGTGTTCGAAGATGATTTGCCGTCTGAGCTTGGCGATTTTCCGGAGCAGCTTGTTCCAGTCTCCCTCTGTGTTGTCCGGCGTTTCCTTGGCTTCTTGCTTGAGGGCTTCCAGTTGCCTTGCGAGTTCAGGCAGTGCTCGTTCTTTTTGCACGAGTTCCAGTGTTTTCCGTGCGAAGTCAAGCGCTTCGTCTGCCTTGTCGACAATTTGCGAGGCGAATCTTGTTTTGTAGTAGAGCGCGAGGAGCTTTTGGAGGTTGGCTGGGTTATCGTCGATATCTTTGAGTTGATTGAGGTAGATTGTCTTCGCCTGTCCCAGTCGATTGGCGTGTTTTGCGATAAGATCTCTGATGGTTGAGTTGATGTTGCCTTTTTTATTGAAGAGGATTTCGTGTGGCTTGTCCTGTGATTCCATGTCTTTTTTGAGCAATTCGGCGATTTTAGGGAAATCCCTGTCGTGGCAATGTCCGAAGACGAAATCCATGGTTTTTTGCGGGATGTTCCTTTGGATCGTGAAGTCGATCCACCTGCTTCCATGGGGACCCCAGTCGTTTCCGACTTTTGTCAGGAACTGGGTGTATTTGCCATCGAGTGGTACGTAGAGGTGTGAGACTGCGTGCGCCCACCATCCTTTTGTGAATGGCTGGTCTCCGATGATGAAGGATGGCGCCCTGTAGGTTTTGTTGACGAAGAGTCTTTGCCATTCGACGTAGTGCCAAGGGATCGTGATCGTTGTTGCGTCGAGTTCTTTTCCGTTTGCATCGACGAGAGTTGGTTCGAGCCAGGCTCCGTGGTCGCCGCCGGTTCCATCGCCTCCCGGTCCGACGGTCAGCCAGATTCCCTTTAGTCCTGTGACGTCCACCTTGAGGTCGATCGCCCGGTCTCCCTTGCGGAATTGTCCTGACTTTGCCATGGGTTCGGTTGGGAGATTCTTGAGAACGTTGGCAAGCTCAATGGCGTTGGCGACGGAATTGGCCCACGCCTGGGCCTCGTCAAGCTTGGTTTCTGCGAATGTCGTGCAAAGAAAAGCACAGAAAACAATGGTCGGGAGGATGATTTTACGCATGAGACCTCCAGTATGTGGCACTCAGGGCGCCTTGGTTTCAGCAAGGATGAGCTCGATGATGTCGCCGCCGGAGATTCTCCGTGCGTCGGCTTCGAAAGAGCGCACGATTCTGTGCGATAGTACCAGGGGGGCTGATGTCCTGATGTCCTCGGTGATGACGAATGATCGTTGGTTCAGGAATGCATTGGCTTTTGCGGTTGCCTGAAGCGCCAGGCTGGCACGTGGCGAAGCTCCGACATCGACCAGTTCGTTTTGGGAACGCGTTGCCGCGACGATGTCCACGATGTATTGCTTGAGCCTGTTGTCGATATGTGTGTCGGCGACCTGTTTTTTTAGCTGGATGATTTGGTCGCATTGGATGATTGTGTTCAATGTTGTTTCGTCCTGAGTTCCTGCCTTGTCGAGGATTTGGATTTCCTCTTCCGCTGATGGATAGCCAATGTTTGCCTGGATCAGGAATCTATCCTTTTGCGCTTCCGGCAACGGAAATGTACCGGAGTGCTCAATGGGGTTTTGAGTTGCGACTACGAGGAAGGGATTGGGCAGCGGGTAGGCTTGTCCTGCGATGGTGACTTGTCGCTCCTGCATCGCTTCCAGCAGGGCGCTTTGGACTTTGGCCGGTGCGCGGTTGATTTCGTCCGCGAGTACGAGATTTGCGTTGACCGGACCGATCTTCAGTTCATAGTCCTGCCTTTCCGGCCTGTAGATCAAGCAGCCTGTGACCTCCGATGGCAGGAGGTCCGGCGTGAATTGTATTCGTGAAAAGGAGCCTCCGACGACTTGTGCCAGTGACTTGACCGCCAAGGTCTTGCCTAATCCGGGATTTCCTTCCAGGAGTATGTGCCCACCCGTCAACAAGCCGCATAGCAAGGCGTGGACGAGATTGTCCTGTCCGACCAGGTTTTTAGCCAGTTCCGCCTTGATCTTGCTGATGGTTGAAGGGTTGTCGTTCATTGCTTCGCTTCGCTGGTATTTTCCTTTTCCTGCTGGTTCTTCTTTGCTTCTTCTTCCTGCTTTTTGCGCTCTTCTTCTTCCGCCTTGCTTTGTTCTCTCATGGCTCGGAGCCAGGTCGTCGCGGCGGTCCATCGTGTCTTGATTTGGATCCAGGTTGTTTTTGGTCCGCATATGGCGATATGCAAAAGCAGGAGCGTGACGAATGTCAGTGCGACGGCTGCGCCATCGGCCCAGCGCTGGGTGACGATGGCCGAAAGCCGTTCCATTTCCTCTACAGCCGCATCGCCGGTCAGGGTTTCCTTGGCTGGCCTGAAGAGACCGCCTGAAGGAGCGCCTTCATCCCCCATGAGCGAGAGATTCAAACTGGCCAAAATGCCTTGCAAGTAGGCGATGGCAGGAAGCACTCGCCACCAGCAACCACCCTTGAGCCAATGTTCCGCCAAGTAGTACATCGGAACCGTGAACAGTAGCCCCCAAAGCATGAACGATGTCATCCCGATGCACGATATGCTGCTTAACGTCACGGTGATGGGAGCAAAAGGCTTCAATAACCTTGACCCATATCCCAAAAACGCAACGGCAGCGGACGTGCCCGCGCAAACCGCCAACCAAATCCCTACATAACGCCAACCGCTGGGCGAAAAGCTCTTGACCTGTTCCTGCTCTGATGACATCTGAACCTTTCTCGATGGTTATACAATTCCATAAATACAAAAACAGTAATATAATGCCTTGGCAAGATTTGCGAGAAAAATTGAAGTTGGATTAAACCTAAAAAAAGCAGTTGATATCGTGACGCCCGTCAATTGGCTAAACAAGGCATGGGCATCCGGGGTGCTTGCAGTATATCCGAAGGAGATTATCATAGTGCAGGTACTCGCAGAACGTCACGCTTTTTGTGCATGAATAGCCTCGGAGAGGCGATATCATGCTTAACCCCCCCCCCGCAGGACCGGAGCCCCGGAGGGGCGGCACTGTCATGGCGTCGATATGCGCCGCGGCAAATGAAGGCACTTGAGCCAACGCCTTTGATTTTCTTTTGATCCGCAATGTCGACGCCGGTTCATGTGTCGCCTTTCCAAGGCTTTGATCTCGGGGGG
>Ga0123335_1002361_pt1 | contig 28399 bp, 21 predicted proteins | sample BiotimSIPDNA_2_FD_89707 | JGI IMG/M metagenome (GOLD analysis project Ga0123335, IMG submission 89707) | Anaerobic biogas reactor microbial communites from Washington, USA - Biogas_R2 time_0 SIP DNA | ecosystem: Engineered > Bioreactor > Anaerobic > Unclassified | place: Washington, USA... | reverse complement strand
GCAATCATGCACTGGGTGGTCAGCATGAGGGAAGCCACGCTGGCCGCATTCTGCAGCGCGAAGCGGGTCACTTTGGTGGGATCGATGACGCCGGCTTCGATCATGTCTTCATAGACTTCGGTCCGGGCATTGAAGCCGAAGGCGCCGGACTGTTCCTTGACCTTTTCCACAACGATGGTGCCTTCCATGCCGGCGTTCGCGGCAATCATCTTCAGAGGTTCTTCAAGGGCCTTGCGTACGATGTTGACGCCGACCTGTTCGTCACCCTCAAGCTTCAGAGCCTCCAGTATCGGAAGCGTACGGATATATGCCACACCGCCGCCGGGTACGATGCCTTCTTCCACGGCAGCCCGGGTTGCATTCAGGGCGTCTTCGACGCGGGCTTTCTTTTCCTTCATTTCCGTTTCCGTCGCCGCGCCGACCTTGATCACCGCGACACCGCCTACGAGTTTCGCCAGTCTTTCCTGAAGTTTCTCCCGGTCATAATCGGAAGTCGTTTCGTCGATCTGGGCGCGTATCTGTTTCACACGGCCTTCCAGGGCGGCCCGTTCGCCGGCGCCGTCGATGATGGTGGTGTTGTCCTTGTCGATCTGGATTCTCTTGGCGCGTCCGAGATCTTCCAGGCGCGTATTTTCCAGCTTGTAACCCATATCCTCGGAAATCACCGTTCCGCCCGTAAGGATGGCGATGTCTTCAAGCATGGCCTTGCGCCTGTCGCCGAAGCCGGGGGCCTTGACGGCTGCGACATGGAGGGTGCCGCGAATCTTGTTGACCACGAGGGTCGCCAGGGCTTCGCCTTCAATGTCCTCGGCGATGATCAGCAGCGGACGACCCATCTTCGCGATCTGCTCAAGAATGGGCAGCAGGTCCTTCATTCCACTGATTTTCTTTTCATAAATCAGGATCAGGGCGTCTTCCAGGCTGACTTCCATTTTTTCCGGATTGGTTACGAAGTAGGGAGAGAGATAACCCCGGTCGAACTGCATGCCTTCGACGATCTCCAGTTCCGTCTCCAGTCCTTTGGCTTCTTCGACGGTGATAACGCCTTCCTTGCCGACTTTACCCATGGCTTCAGCAATGATATTGCCGATGGTTTCGTCGTTGTTCGCGGAGATGGTCCCGACCTGGGCGATTTCTTTCTGATCTTTTGTGGGTTTGCTGATATTCTTGAGCTCGGTGACAACGGCGGCCACCGCTTTTTCGATACCGCGTTTCACATCCATGGGATTGCTGCCTGCGGCAACGGTTTTGGCCCCTTCCCGGTAGATCGCCTGGGCGAGGATCGTGGCGGTCGTGGTTCCATCACCGGCGACATCGCTGGTCTTGCTGGCCACTTCCCTGACCATCTGGGCGCCCATGTTTTCAAATTTGTCTTCCAGTTCGACTTCCTTGGCGACGGTGACGCCGTCCTTGGTTACGGTCGGCGCGCCGAAGCTTTTATCGATAATCACGTTGCGGCCCTTTGGACCAAGCGTTACCTTTACGGCATCAGCCAGGGCGTTGACACCGTTCAGGATGGATTTTCTCGCTTCTTCATCATACTGCAGTAATTTTGCACCCATACGTATATGCTCCTCCTTCGTTGTTATCTTCTGTAATTATTTCTCCACGATCCCCAGAATATCATCCTCTCTCATGATGAGATATTCCTGTCCGTCAAATTTAACTTCCGTACCACCATACTTGCTGAACAGAACACGATCACCCACTTTCACATCCAGGGGCAGCAATTTGCCGTCTTCCGTTACCTTGCCTTTGCCAACGGCGACAACTTCACCTTCAATAGGCTTCTCTTTTGCCGTGTCGGGGATAATAATGCCTCCCTTGGTTTTCTGCTCTTCCTCGAGTCTCTTAACGATCACTCTGTCCTGTAATGGCCTGATGTTCATGCGGAAACTTTCTCCTTTCCTGTTGATTTTTTTGAGATATAAAAAGAATGTGGTTTCTTATCTCCAAAACGGGTTTGGCGGTAACTTAAACATAAATTTCTCCCTGTCAAGTCGGTTCCAAAAAAATTTTTGCTCTGGCTGATCTTCAGGCGGAGGATTTATTCAGGACAAATACTTTTTCGGGAGAATGTTCTCGGATTTTTCCGAACAGCATTATTTCGATTGGAGGTTGGAATCGGGAGATTATCCCGCCCTGGAAAAGAAAAGTGAAACGATGGTTCCCTTGCCGGGAGTGCTTTCAATCCGCATTTTTCCGCCATGCGCCGCCATGAGGTGCTTCACGATGGACAGACCCAGACCGGTCCCACCCAGTTCCCGGGATCGCGCCTTGTCCACCCGATAAAATCGTTCACCGAGTCGGGGAATCTCCCGGGGAGGAATGCCTATACCAGTATCCACAACCTGAATGATCACGAAATTCCCCTTTTCCTCCTCACTGCCTGAAACAGTGACGATTCCCCCGGCTGGCGTGAATTTTACGGCATTGTGAAGCACATTCATCAGGATCTGCGCGGCCCTGTCCCGATCCGCGAGGATATTCAGGAAAGCTTCCGGAAGATCAACATTAAGGAGAATATTTTTTGCCTTCGCGTCGGCATTTACCATGGGCAGTATGGAGCGGATCAGGACGTCTACAGAAAGAGGTTCAAGATGGAGACTCGTTTCGTTGAGTTCAATACTGGAAAGCGTCAGCAGATCGTCCACAAGCCGGCTTAACCGTTCCGCGTTGGTTGCGATGGTCTGCAGGAACTTCCTTGCCGTTTCCCGATCATCCAGTGCGCCGTCCAGCAGAGTCTGAAGAAAGCCGATGATCGCGGTCAGAGGGGTTTTGATTTCATGAGTTACGTTTGCCACAAAATCGGTCCTTATCTGCTCCAGCTTTTTCAGCCGCGTCACATCGTGAAAGACGAGCATCGTTTTTTCCACTCCGTCCGGAAGATCCTTGATGGCGGAAATACTGACATCCACGACGCGAGGATCTTTTCTTCCCAGCCTGATTTCCTGTAGAACGGGCTTCCGCTCCATGCGGAAACGATCCAGCGCATTCTGCAGATCCGCGTTGAGAAAGGCTTCCAGAAGTGTTTTCTCCCGGATTTCCGTCTCCGGTCGTTCGAGAATGGCCTCAATAGCCTGATTGCAGGACTCGATTCGATTCCGGGAATCCAGGATCACGACTCCTTCCACCATGCTGGCCAGGGCAGATTCAAGTTTGCCTTTTTCTTCATGGGCCAGCCGGATTTTTTCCCGATACTCCGTGACCAGATAATTGATGTCTTCAGCCACTTGACCCAGTTCATCGGCGGAATCCACGAGGAGGGTTCCGGGAAGTTCTCCCCGGCGGATGGCCCGGGTATAATCCCTCATTTCCAAAACAGGCCGGGAAATTTTCCAGGTATAGAGAAAGGCAAGCAGAAGCGCGGGAACAAGGGCAAAACCGATTGCCCGGTAGAGGGAACCATACATACGATCCACCGCATGTTCCACTTCCAGCAGGGAACGGGCCATGCGGACATAACCCCGGATGCTCTCTCCGTCTCGAAGCGCCAGCGCCACATAAAGCATATCTACCTGGAGGGTATGACTTTGCCGGATGGCTTTGCCGGAACCCTTGATCCTGGCTTCCTGAACCTCGGGACGGTTCATGTGGTCTTCCATCCGGGGCGCGTCGACCTGTGAGTCGGCAAGGACATGACCGCCCGCATCGATCACGGTCACTCTGGCTTCGGACACTTTTTCCAGATGGCCAATCTGATCTGCCATCTCAGGGAGTGGCAGCAACGCCGTCAGACGCGCATAATTCAGAAGGCTTTCCTCGATTTTCCATGTCTCGTTCCGGCGAACCTGTTCGGTGAAAAAGAAGCCCACAATCACCGCTACCAGCAGGATTACCGCGAAATAGCTGAACAGGATCCGGAGAAATAGTTTTGGTTTCAAGCCATCCGCCCCTTGGGTTCCGTGGAGGAATCGTGACGCACGCTTTTCCCCGTCACCATGTAAATCACCATATCGGCAATTCCTTCCGCATGGTCGGCTATCCGTTCCAGGTTCTTGGAAATCTGCATGATCAGCAGCGCCACTTTAATTGTCCGGGGATTTTCTATCATGAAGGTGAGAAGTTCCCGAAAAACCTGTTCTGTCAGCTCATCAACAATTTCATCATCTTTACGAACCTGATCAGCCAGTTCGACATTTTCATTAACCAGGGCATCCATACTTTGACGGATCATCCTCTGAACGATCTCCCCCATGCGGGGAATATCGATATAGGGTTTCAACTGAGGTTCTTCATTCAGCAGCAGAACCTTCTCGGCGATGTTGACCGCCATGTCTCCGATCCGTTCCAGATGGCCGTTGATCTTGATTGCCGTCGCGATAAAGCGCAAATCTCTCGCCGCCGGCTGCCGCAATGCCAGGATGCGGATGCATCGCTCTTCATTTTCCGAATCAAGCTGATCGATGGCGTTGTCGTCGGCAATAACCTTCCGCGCCAGTTCAGAATCCCTGCCCAGCAGGGCCTGCAGGGCATTTTCGATGGCCCTCTCCGTCAGCCCCCCCAGATAAAGCAACCCCTCCTTGAGCTCCTGAAGCTCCTTCTCATAATGTCTGCTCGTATGTCTCTGGTTTGCCATGATCCCCCCGTGTCTGAAGTGAAGCGGCAGATTGCCGCGGCCTATCCGAATCGCCCCGTGATGTAGTCTTCCGTCTGCTTCTGTTCCGGATTGGTGAAAATCTTTTCCGTGGCGTTGTATTCAATCAGCTTCCCCAGATAGAAAAAGCCCGTCATGCCGGAAACCCGGGCTGCCTGCTGCATGTTGTGGGTAACAATGATGATCGTATAGTTTTCTTTGAGTTCGTCAATGAGTTCTTCGATCTTGGCCGTGGAGATGGGATCCAGGGCGGAAGTCGGCTCATCCATGAGGAGCACGTCGGGTTTCATGGCCAAAGCGCGGGCGATACAGAGGCGCTGCTGCTGGCCTCCTGAAAGTGTCATCGCCGAACGGGGAAGAATGTCCTTCACTTCCTCCCAGAGCACTGCCTGCTGCAGGCTCGATTCCACCAACGCTTCCAGATCGCTTCTTTTTCTGAATCCGTGAAGCCGGGGACCATAGGCGATGTTGTCGAAAATGGTTTTGGGAAAGGGATTGGGTTTTTGAAAAACCATTCCGATCCGGCGACGAACTTCAACGGGGTCCATCTCGGGCGCATAAATATTCTGGTCTTCAAAAAGCACTTGCCCTTCCACTCGGCAGCCGTCGATGAGATCGTTCATCCGGTTGAGCAGACGCAGCAGTGTGGATTTTCCACACCCCGACGGCCCGATCAGCGCAGTCACCCGGTTTTTTTGAAAATCCATGGTGATGTCGGTCAAGGCCTGAAACCGGCCGTAGTAGAAATTGACGTTCACGGTTCGAATAATCGATTGTGTATCCAATGTTACCACCTTTTCTTTTTGCGCATACGGCTTCGAATGATGATGGCTAACAGGTCGATTCCCAGAACCAGCGCCATCAAAACAAGGGCCGTTCCGAACTGAAGGGGACGGGTTTCCTCGATCCGGGTTCCGGCCGTTGCCAGAACATAAATATGGTAGGGTAAGGCCATCACCTCGTCGAAAATTGACGAAGGCAGCTTCGCGGTGAAAAACGCGGCAGCCGTGAACATGATCGGCGCCGTTTCACCGGCGGCGCGTCCTATTCCCAGAATGGAACCGGTCAGAATTCCCGGCAGGGCGTTTGGCAGGACAATCCGAGATATGGTGCGCCATTTGGAAACGCCCAAGGCCAGTGACGCTTCCCGGAAGGTCTGAGGAACAGCTTTGAGCGCTTCCTCAGATGCCCCGATAATGGTTGGCAGGACAAGGAATCCCAGGGTCAGCGCTCCGGAGAGAATGCATGATCCGAATTGCAGGAAAACGACAAAAAAACCCAGGCCGAACAGTCCGAAAACCACGGAAGGAATACCGGCAAGACAGTTCACCCCCAGGCGGATAATCCGGATTATCAGCCCCTGACGCGCGTATTCCGTCAGATAAACCGCCGAGGCGATGCCCAGCGGCAGGGCCACCGTAATCGCCCCCAGCGTGAGGTACATGGTCCCGAGAATCGCCGGCATGATGCCCCCTCTGGTCATGGAATCACGAGGGGGGCTGGTCAGGAATTCCCAGTTGATCGCCTGAAGGCCGTTGCTGAAAATATAAAAGAGTATTCCACCCAGGGCAAGAATGATCAGAAGAGCGCATAGAGAAACCGCACCCATAAAAAGATTCTGCTTAATATAACGCCATTTCCATTTCATGATAATTTTTACCAAAAAGCTACAGCGTGGCCGACCCTACCTGCTTGAAGCGTTGGGAGACGTAGTCTGCAATCATATTGAACAGAAGAGTCACAAAAAACAGGATGATCCCTGTGGCATACAGGGCGTGATAATGACCGCTGCGGAAAGGCGCCTCCCCCATTTCCGCAGCAATGCTTGCCGGCATGGGCCGCACCGGGTCAAAGATGCTTTCCGGAATGGCCGCCGCGCCGCCCGCCACCATCAAGACGACCATGGTTTCCCCCATCGCTCGAGCCATGCCCAGAATAACAGCCGCCGAAATACCGGACAGGGCCGCCGGAACAATCACGCGGGTGATTGTCTCAAATCGCGTCGCCCCAAGGGCATAGGACGCTTCCTTGAATTCCTGGGAAACCGCGTAAAGGGCATCCTCAGAAATGCTGGAAATGGTTGGAATCGCCATGATGGCGAGCATGAGCGAGGCGTTGACGATGTTCAGCCCCGTTGGCAGATCAAAAGTCTCCTGCAGCCACGGCGCCAGAATCACCATACCGAAAAATCCCAGCACCACGGAAGGCAGACCGGCCAGAAGTTCGATCGCCGATTTCAAAATTTCCCGGATGGAGAGAGGGGCTATCTCAGCGATGAAAATCGCGGACAGCACCCCCAGTGGCACTGCGATCAGCGAGGAAAAGAACGTGACGATCAGGGACCCCACAATCAACGGCCAGATTCCGTATTCCGGCGGTTCGTAGGTGGGATACCATTCTCTGCCTAAAAGAAATCCCGTAACAGACACTTCCCGGAAGATGGGCAACCCTTCACGGAAAAGAGAGACCACGATCAGCCCGAGAATAAGAATGGATACGAAAGCGATCAGGAGAAACAGCCCTTTGATGATCTTTTCTTTTCCTTGCCGGGTCATTCTTCCTTTCCTTTCTTACTTCTTGACCTTTTTGGCATTACCCTTTGCCGGGGCCTTCACCGGCACAAATCCATCCTTCGCCAAGTTGCTGCCCTGCGGGGCTGAGAACAAAATTGATGAAACCGGCCACGTCGCCTTTCGGCTCGCCATTGGTATACATGTAAAGTGGTCTGGCAATCGGATAGGTTTTTGCCAGAACATTATCCGAAGAGGCCTGCACACCGTTTACCGTCAGCCCCTTGACCGAACGGTTCAGATATCCCAGTCCGATGTAGCCGATGGCGTAACGGTTTTTGGAAATCGTCTGCACGACTGCCCCACTGGATGCCTGTAGTTGGGCCCTGGGAGTGACCTTGGCGCCGTTGAGCACGAGGTGCCCCCAGGATTCGTAAGTTCCCGAACTGCTGTCTCGGGAAACCACCACGATGGGTCGGTTGTCACCGCCAACCTCTTTCCAGTTTCGAATTTTCCCCTGATAAATCTGACTCAACTGATCCAGAGTGAGTCCCGTAATCCGATTTGCAGGATGGACAATGGGAACAATGGCATCGATGGCCACCACATGTTCCAAAGGCTGGATGCCTTTAGCGCGGGCACTGGCCGCCTCTTTATCCTTGATTTCCCGTGATGATGTGGCAATATCCGTTGTCCGATCCATCAGAGCCTTGATGCCTTCACCTGACCCACCCCCGGAAAGGGAAATATTCACTCCCGGATGTGTTTTCATATACGCTTCCAGAGCAGACTGCGCAATGGGAAGCACTGTTGTCGAACCCTTGATGACCACTGTCGTCGCGGCGGCAGCCGGAAGGCTCCATGCCAGTAGCGCAAGACAACTGATAAACCATGACATGACCTTTTTCATATTGCTTTACCTCCTTGTAATTCGATGTTTTTTCTCTTCACCAATTGATTGCCGCGGTCACGATGAATTGAAGTGTGTTTCTTCTTACAGGAGAATTGTTGCAATATGATGACAGGATGATGAAATTTTTGCGACAGTTTTATGAAGTACACCTTTTGGACTTCATGTTCAGGCCCATGTGGATTTTCTGGAAGAGGAAATATCGGAATATGAATTTCCTGAAAGATTTTCTGCTTCTCGAAAGATTTTATTCCATTAAAGCCAGACTTTTCAGCGCCTGGCAATATCTTCATCGTTTTTTAATCAATTTGTCATACCTTTGTCACAATTCTGTGATTGAATAAGAGAAAATGTTTTATATGGTAAAGCTCAATAAATCGGGATGCCTTTGTCGTCCCCAACATTTTGGGATATGAAACGGGAGCATCAGTCAACCGTCGAAAAATTTTCATCACAATTCAGGAGATACTGACATGAGCAAAATCAAAGTATTGTTTTTATGCACGGGAAATTCCGCTCGCAGCCAGATGGCGGAGGCCCTGCTTCGGCATCTGGCCGGGAACACATTCGAAGTTTTCAGCGCGGGGCTTGACCCGAAAGGCATCAATCCCCTGACGACCCGGGTTATGGAGGAAATCGGCATTCCGCTGGAGGGTCACTATGCAAAACATGTCAATGAATACATGGGTAAGATCCATTTCGGCTATCTGATCACGGTCTGTTCGGATGCGGAACAACGATGTCCGTCAACGTTTCCCGGCATCAGTCATCGACTTCACTGGGCTTTTGATGACCCGGGAGCATTTGTCGGAACGGCAGAAGAAAATATAAAGAAGTTCAGAGAAATACGTGATCAGATCGATCTTCGTATCAGGTTATGGCTGGAGGAACGCAAGTCAGAAGGTGCTATTTAAGAATTTCAGATGTTGATACGAATGACTGACAGTTATCCATGTGATTGTTTTCTGCACAGGCATGAGGTTTTCCCATTTTCCTACATACCAGTTAATGGCTGGCATAGCGTCCGTAATCAATCCGTATTGTAATCATGAATGAATATGGCATGATAGCGTCACATCGACAAAGTGAACATTCAGTTCTCAACATCTCGCAGGAAATAACCTGAAAGGGGGAAGGAACATGGCATCTCAGAATAAATCATTGGAAACAACTAAGCTCCTTCGGAAACGGAAAATGAGATACTACGGTTTGAACAATATGATCCTGAGCAATACAACGGTTTATCTGAATCCCTACACGGAAAACGGCAGTCCGCTCTCCGTCGAAGAGGCCGCCATTTATGCCGCTGTCTCCAAATATTTCAACGACGGTGAATCCTGATCATCAGGTCGGATACCACTCTACCGCCTTCGTGCCGCCTTCAGATCCTTTCCGATCAGAAATTGTCATCTCCCCCGGGTTTCAATGACCGGGCTGGAGATGAGCCTGCCTGAAATATACATCGCCATCCAGAAAATCATTCAATCTTCTGAATGCCGGAATGACAGATAAAGCAATCGCAACCCATTGATCAAATTATGGGATTATTCCAAACTTCTTTAACACTCGCCTGTTACATTTTATCCTCTTCTTTTTTTATTGTCTTTAAAGTATATTGTGTCGTTTCGTAATCGGCGGCGGCATTTGATCCCGCATTTGCGACTCTATTCCAGAAACGCGTACGATCCGGCGGAAACAGGAGGCAGAAGATGAATCAGCTTGGCAGCAGATTGATCCAGGAAGGGTTGATCACGGAGCAGGAGCTCTCCGAAGCCCTTGAAAGGCAGCAACAGCAGGGAGGAAGGATCGGGCAGAATCTCGTTGATCTTGGTTTCGTGAAGGAAGAAGATCTTCAGCGCTTTTTTCAGGCCGCCCCTCCCATACCGACAACCATTGAGGAAACAGGCCTTGACATGGGATTCATCACGGAACTTATCATGAAGCATACGCTTTTCATGGGTGAATTCAAGCTGTCTGAGGTGGCTGAACGGACAAAGCTTTCCATGGCTATCACACAACAGGCCATCGAGATTCTGCGCCGTGACAAGTTCGTCGAGGTTACCGGGGGGGCAGGCTATGCAAGCATCACCTACAATTTCAAACAGACGGATCGCGGCAAGGAATGGGCGACGGAACTGACGAATCTCTGCCATTACGTGGGCCCGGCGCCGGTGACCCTGGACGCCTACCGCAGGATGGTGGAAATCCAGAGCGTGAAAAATGTCATTGTCGACGAAGAAAGCGTTAAAAAAGCCTTCAATCATCTGATCATTACGGAGGATATCCTGAAGCGTCTTGGTCCCGCCATGAGTTCAGGCCGGGCCATTTTCCTCTACGGCCCTCCCGGCAACGGAAAAACGGCCATCGCCGAGACCATCGGCCGCATCCTGCCGGATACCGTCCTGATCCCTTACGCCGTGACCGTCGGCGGACAGATCATCAATGTCTTCGACCCGGTCAATCATTTCCCCATTGAAGATTCAGGATCGCAGGGCAACATCGATCCGCGCTGGGTTCTGATCAAAAGGCCGGTCATCATCACCGGGGGAGAGCTGAACATGCGCATGCTCGACCTGGATTTCAACTCCATATCCAAGTTTTATGAGGCCTCTCTCCAGATGAAGGCGAATAACGGCCTCTTCATCATCGATGATTTCGGCCGGCAGCAGATCGATCCCCAGAATCTGCTAAACCGTTGGATCGTACCCCTCGACCGGAGAATCGACTTCATGAACCTGCATACTGGAATGAAGTTTTCCATTCCTTTTGACATGCTCGTTATCTTTTCCACCAATCTCGAACCGAAATCACTCGTTGACGAAGCATTCCTGCGAAGGATTCATTACAAGATCAAGATCGATCATCCCACGGAAAGAGAGTATTATGCCATTTTCAAACTGGTCTGCAGGGCGAACGGCGTAACCTTCAACCAGGAAGTTTTCGAATATCTCGTAGAAAATTACTACCGGAAACTGGGCGTTGATTTCAATGCCTGCCATCCGAGGGATATTATTGAACATGTGTTGACCAATTCCCGGTATCACCGCAAGCCCCCCGAGCTGACCAGGGAAAATATCGACATTGCGTGGGAAAACCATTTTGTGGATATGTAAGAACGGAAAACCGGGATCTTTAATCGTACAGGATCGGATCGGGATGAACCGGATTCACGAACCCCGGATGCAGGATTTCCGTTGACTTGAGAGCGGGCACTCACTACTGTGCCCTCGTTTTTTGACATTTTTTATAATGGAGGCGTCCTCAATGAGTTTATATGTCAACAACCAGAAATTAACCCAATTCGTACAGAAGATTTTCTCCAGTTTCGGCGTCACCCGGGAAGATGCCGTCATCTGTGCCGATAATCTGGTCCTCGCCGATCTGCGCGGTATTCCTTCCCACGGAGTGGCGCGCCTTCGACGTTATGTCGACGGGATGTCCAACGGCACCATCCTGCCGCACAGCAAGCCCATCATTGTCCGTGAAGCCCCATCCACCGCCACCGTCGACGGCCAGGCGGGACTGGGACAGATCGTGGGTCATTTTTCGACGCAGCTTGCTATTGAAAAAGCCCGGAAAACGGGAGTAGGAATCGTTGCCGTCCGCAATTCGAATCATTACGGCATCGCAGGCTATTACACCCAGATGATGCTTGATGCGGGCCTCCTGGGGATATCCATGACAAACACAGCCCCCCTTGTGGTGCCGACGTTCGGTCGGAAAATGATTATCGGCACCAACCCCATCAGCATGACCGCTCCGACCCGGCGCAATAAACCCTTTTTTCTGGACATGGCCACATCGGTGATTCCCCGCGGCAAGCTGGAGGTCTATGACCGGATGGGAAAGGACATGCCCGAAGGGTGGGCTGTGGATTCCAAGGGCCAGACCGCCACGGACGCAACGGAGGTTCTGAGAAACATGGTGGCCCGTCTCGGCGGGGGCATTCTTCCCCTTGGAGGGGAAGGAGAACTTTACGGCGGTTACAAAGGCTACGGCATTGCCCTGCTGGTGGATATCCTCTGCGGGGTCCTTTCCGGAGGCGCCTATGCCGATCTGGTCGATATCAAGGGGCCGGGCGGCGCAGGTCAACCGGCGCTGGTCGCCCACTTCTTCATGGCCCTGAACATCGAAAATTTTGTAGAAATGGAGATTTTCATGGAAAAAATGGACGATCTCATCGACCGCCTCAAGGAATCTGCCAAAGCCGAGGGTCAAAATCGGATTTATATTCACGGCGAAAAAGAATATGAACTGTACGAACAGCACCGGCAGACCGGCGTCCCGCTGGAGGAAAATGTCCATGAAACACTGAAGGCCATTGCCGGTGAAAGAGGAGTCGTATTCGATCTCTGATGCCGATCATGATAAAAGCTGAGCCGCCTGCTTTGTGCGGGCGGCATTGTATCCTTGACAGTCCCCTCCCCTCTCCCTATACTTCCATGAAATGACAGGCGAGTACCTGTCGGGAAGAAAACTTTCGGATATTCGATATAGTCATTTTCGTTATCGCTTTATTAAATAAGTGTGGCGATCTGCCCTATGGGAAAGAATTCCGATTCCGTAAAGCCCCCCGATGTGAATCTGCCGGCCAAGGTATCCGGCTGGCTCTCAATGTCCCGCCCCGCCTTTCATATCGTGGGCCTTCTGCCTTTTTTTCTTGGAACTCTCCTTGCCTGGAAACTTGAAGGCGTATTCCACCCAACGGTTTTCCTGCTGGGCAGTCTGGCCGTTATCCTGATCATGCTTTCCACGTATCAATCGGGAGAATATTTCGATTACGAGGAGGACGCTCTATCCAGAAAGCATCACCCCAGCCGTTTCGCTGGCGGTTCCGGCATCCTCCAGAAAAGAATCCTCTCTCCTTTGGTCGCTTTAATTACAAGCGTGGTCAGCATGCTCCTTGCGGTTCTGATCGGCGTGGTGCTTCAGTTCGTCCTGAATACCGGCCCCTGGACTCTCCTTCTGGGGTGCGCGGGGGCACTGCCGGGATTTTTCTATTCAAGGCGTCCTGTCCGTCTCGTGAACAGAGGAATCGGAGAGCTCTTTATCGGATTCTGTTACGGATGGCTGCCCATCGCTTCCGCCTTCTATATTCAAAGCGGCTATATCCCCGCGATTATTGCCTGGATGAGTCTGCCCGTCGGATTGACGATCTTCAACGTCATTCTTCTCAACGAGTTCCCCGACTATCCGGCGGACCTGGCCGTCGGCAAGCGCAATCTTCTCGTCCGTTTCGGAAAAAAACGCGGGGCTGAACTGTATTCCCTGGCGGCGTTCTTCGCCTGGATATCCCACCTGCTTTCCCCCTGGTTCGGCGTTCCCTCCCTCGTGATTCCCTATTACCTTCCGGTCATGATCCTCTCGGTTATTCTTGTCGCAATGGTCTTGCAGAAAAAATACGAAAATCGTATAACCCTGGAAATTCTCTGCGGTCTCAATATTGTGGTGAACATCGGCACGACGCTTTCCTACCTGCTGGCCTATTTATAACATTCGATAAGGATTCAGGGTTTTCTCCCGGATCAATAAACGGAACAAATCAATATCATTGACGGCAGTGAAAGGAAAAGAAAATTGCTCAGACAGGTCAAACCGTTTTACATGCCGCCGACTCTGATTCTTCGGCAGATCGGCAGCGCGATCCTCATGGCTGTATTAAACGACTGGAAAAAATTTCCTTCCTGGCTTGTCCATCACAGCCTGAAATCTATTCCCGTTGCCAACGGCGCCTACGGCATGGGCTGCATCGGATATCCGGGGCACCCCGTCTGGGAAGTCACCCGTGCCTGCAATCTGAGCTGCATTCACTGCCACGCGAAGAGCAGCCAGGCCGCATCGGATGAGCTGACCACTGCCGAAGGTAAGCGCCTCATCGATCAGATCGCCTCCATGCCGGCATTCCGCACTCTGGTTTTTACCGGCGGTGAGCCGCTGGTCAGAAAGGACATTTTTGAACTGCTTCGCCATTCACAGAAAGCCGGGCTGGCTAACATTCTCGCCACCAACGGCACTCTCATCGACGACGCCATGGCCCGGAAGCTTAAAGATCACGGAGTGGTCTGCAACGCGATCTCCGTGGATGCGCCGGACGAAACAATACATAATTACGTCCGGAATTCCCCACGTGCCTTCGAACTGGCCTTAAGGGGCATCGAGGCTACGAAGAAGGCGGGAATCCTTCTGCAGATCAACACCACCGCTATGGAATACAATCTGCCCGTACTGTCGGAGCTCATTGACTTCATTAATGATCAGGGCGCCTCCGTTATGCTGATGTACCAGCTCGTGGCGGTGGGACGGGGAGAAAAAATCAAAAGCAAAACTCTGAAAAAGAGCGCCAACAGGGAACTAAGCGAGCTCATTTCCAGAAAGCAGAAGCAGGTTGAGACCATCATCGAACCGATCGCCGGCCCCCAGTACTGGCCCTACCTGCTCGAAAAGAAGGGCTGGAACGACGGCCCGGCTCTGAAGTTTGCGGAACAGGTCTTTTACGGCTGCGCTGCGGGAAGGGACTTTATCTACATCAAGGCCAACGGTGATGTGTGGCCCTGCCCTTTCGTGGAAATCAATAACGGCAATGTCCGGGAAAAGCCGCTGAAAACCATTTATGAGGAAGCCCCCGTTCTGCGTCACCTGAGAAATCGGGAAAATCTGCTGAAGGGATTGTGCGGCGATTGCCGCTACCGCAGGATCTGCGGCGGCTGCAGAGGAAGAGCCTTTGCTTACAGTGGCGATTACCTGGCCGAAGACCCCCGCTGTTTCATCCGAAGCAGGACAGCCGAAAAATCCATTTCGGAGTGAGGCTAACATTTTCTTCAATTACTATCTCGTTTTGATTTAAAATTATTGATAATTCGATGCCGTCAGCTTCTGAACCTGGCATTTATGCGTCACTTGGAAATTTCTTTTGCGGTGCGACAACAAACCTTTTCCTTCCTCTGTCTCTGCAATCGATTATATGCACCTGCAAATAAAGTTTTGCATTCTGAATTTCAGGAGCAAAACAAATTATGCAGTGTGCCTCGTTTTTGCCGGTCTCACGATACATGGTAAAGTGTTCTTCAATGTTCTTAAAGTGATTTTTCCCTCTTCTAAGCCCCGTCTCGCCTGCATTGGCTTGTAAAGCCGTTTCTTTTTCTTGACATCACAAATTTCCTGATTAGAATCTGACAGTCTTTTTTTTCATTCTCCAGTACCCATGTCTTTTTTCCTTTGTGTGATCATGTTTAGAAAATGCTTGCCGACAACAAACTGGGTTATGTCCGATGTCAACAAGGAGGCACAATATCTCCTTGTCAAGGAACTGGGTATTCACTGGATCATGTCTTCCATCCTGGCGAGCCGTGACATCCAAACCCCTGATGACGCCCGGAAGTACCTCTATCCATCCCTTCACGATCTTCACAATCCTTTTCTCATGAAAGACATGCAGCTCGGGGTCGATAGGCTGATTCAAGCGGTGTACCAGGGAGAAAAAATCGTGGTGTACGGCGATTATGACGCCGATGGAATTACGTCCGTAGCTGTGCTTGTCAAATTTTTACGGGACATTCAGGCAGACGTTTCCTATTACATCCCCGACCGGATTGACGAAGGATACGGTCTGAACAGGAAAGCAATTGACCGGATAAAAGAAAAAAGCGCCAGTCTGATCATAACCGTCGATTGCGGCATTTCCGATTGCGACGAGATCCTGTACGCCAGGTCGCTGGGTCTGGACACCATCATACTCGATCACCATGAGGTTTCCGATTCGCTTCCCACAGCCGTTGCGTCCATCAACCCGAAACGCCCGGACTGTCCCTTCCCGCTGAAACACCTTGCCGCTGTGGGCATCGTTTTCAATTTCCTGATCGCTCTGCGCGGAAATCTCCGGAAAGTGGGATTCTGGCACGGAAAACCCTATCCGAACCTCAAGGAATATCTTGATCTCGTGGCCCTGGGGACGATCGGAGACATCTGTCCCATGGTCGACGAGAACAGAATTTTTGTCAGAGTAGGCCTGGAATTGCTCACAGAAGGGAAAAGAGTCGGAATCCGCGCCTTGAAGGAAATCTGCGGCGTCGACACTCAGGCCGTCGATACCGAGAAGGCCTCCTTTTCGCTGATTCCCAGGATCAACGCCGCCGGCCGCGTTGGATTGCCAGATGACGCCGTTGAGTTGCTCCTTGCCGACGATATGGGAAAAGCCAGAGACCTCGCGGTAAAGCTGGACAGCTACAATCGCAGAAGAAGGGCTCTGGAAAAAAATATCCTGGAAGAAATCATTGAAGATCTCGAAAAGACAATGAGTGACCGGAACAGGACAGCTCTGGTCATGGCTTCGGAAAAATGGCACCCGGGAGTAATCGGGATTGTGGCATCCAGGATAGCCGATCGCTACGACCGTCCGGCTATCCTGATCAGCCTGAAAGACGGAGTCGGGAAAGGATCCGGCCGGAGTATCGCGAATTTCAATATTTATCAGGGCTTAAGGGAATGTGAAGATTATCTGATATCCTATGGCGGCCATCGGTACGCGGCCGGTATTTCCATCATGGAAGAAGACATCGAACAATTCGCCGAAACGCTCGATGAAATTGTAAGGGAAAATGTTCTGCAGTCCGATTTCATCTCCGCGACGTTCATCGAAGCACAATGCCATTTGAACGACATTACCCATGAACTGCTGGCGCAGATGGAACTGCTGGCGCCCTTTGGAAGCAAAAATCCCGAGCCGGTCCTCTGTGTGCGGAATGTCAACGCCTTTTCGCCCGCTGTCGTAGGGAACAACCATCTCCGCATGCGCGTATCGGAAGCGGGTGTGTCGCGCAATACGATCTGGTTCAGCCAGGGACATTTCATTCGTGAACTCAACGATTCCTGTCTTGATATCGCTTTTACACCGCAGATCAACACCTGGAACGGAGCTTCCGACATTCAATTGAAAATGAAGGACATCACGATTCGCGGCAACTGAGGAATCTGGAATTTCCGAGGTATTTAACTGGTTTGTTCAAACAGTGTTTAAGATAAGGGTGTTACCCAATCCCGAGTTTCTCGATGCGATAACGAAGCGAATCAAAGCTGATCATCAGAAGTTCCGCCGCCTTCGTTTTTGATCCCTTTGATTTCTCAAGGGCTTTTCCGATTATGGCCCGTTCGAATCTTGCCAGTTCATCGTTCAGATTCAACCCCTGATCAGGGATATTCTCAATTTTGAATGTCTCGTTCTTTGCTGCCGAATTCTCTCGGGAAATCATCAGATTCTCAGGAAGGACGATGCTGGAATGCTCCAGGGCCACGCTTCTTTCGATAATGTTTTCCAGCTCCCGGACATTCCCCGGAAAAGAATAGTCCATGAGAAGTTCCAGGGCATAATTAGAGATATTTTTAATCCCTTTGCCGAATTCACGGGAATATTTTTCAATGAAGTACTTTGTCAGGACGGGGATGTCATCCTTTCGTTCCCTCAAGGGCGGAATGGAAATCGGGATGACATTCAACCGGTAATAAAGATCCTCCCGGAACTCCCCTTTCTGGACCATCTCCTCGAGATTCCGGTTTGTCGCCGAGATAATCCGTACATCGACGCGAATATTTTCCGTGCCGCCGATTCTCAGAAAGGTTTTTTCCTGAACGACTCTTAAAAGCTTGACTTGAAGAACGGGGGGCAGCTCGGCCACTTCATCGAGGAAAATCGTCCCGCCCCGGGCGATCTCAAACAGTCCCGGCTTATCCGCGTAGGCTCCCGTAAAGGATCCTTTGAGATAACCGAACAGCTCGCTTTCCAGAAGATTTTCCGGTATGCCGCCGCAATTGATCACGACAAAAGGCATGTCTTTTCTTGGGCTGTTCTCATGGATGGCCTTGGCAACAAGCTCTTTTCCCGTTCCGCTTTCCCCGAGAATCAGAACATTGGCCGTCGTATCAGCCACTTTCTTGATCAGGGAATAAACCTTGAGCATTTCCCTGCTTTTCCCGATGATTTCGCCAAAGCAGACTGAATTTTCGATGTCCCGGATAAATTTTGCGTCATCCTGCATCCTGCCGTTGGACTCCAGGGCACTTCGGATCGTCGACGTAAATTCTTCGATGTTGAAATCCTTCTCGATATAATCGTAAGCTCCCTCTTTCATTGCCCTGACCGCCGTCTCTCCGGAGGCATAAGCCGTAATCAGGATTACCAGAGATTCAGGAGAAACATCCTTGACGGACTTGAGAAATTCGATCCCGTCGATTTTGGGCATTCTCAGATCGGTGATGATCAGGTCGAAGCGCTGCTTCCGGCAACGGTCCAATCCTTCCCCGGCATCTCGGGCGCAACTGACATCATAACCTTCCCTGGTCAGCATTATATCGAGAAATTCTCTCATCCCCTTATCATCATCAACGACAAGGATTGTTGCCATACCTTCCTCCTCCCTTAAAACTCAAGCAACCCGGACATCCTTCGTGAAAATTGTTTCCGTTTCCGCCAATTCCTGATTTTTCGGCAGGCAGACCCGGAGACGGGTCCCTTTTTCCTTTTCGCTGGTTATCGTGATCGTTCCGGAATAATTCTCGATGATCTTCCCGACCACCGCCAGACCGAGCCCTGTCCCCCTCTCCTTGGTCGTAAAGAAAGGCTCGAAGATCCGGTTCATATCTTCTCTGGAAATGCCTTCACCGCTGTCTTCGATGTCCAGTTGAACACATTGGCGTTCGTTCATAACCACCACAGGGGTTGTTCTGATATGCAGACGCCCTCCCCGGGGCATGGCCTGCAGGGCATTGAGGATAAGATTCCAGATGACATGCTGCATTTCTCTTTTGTTCGCGTACAACAGGGAAGGTTCCGGATAGTTTTTCTCCACCGTGATGTTCTCTGAGCAGTCCGGAATATAAACAAGAGATTCAAGGATTTCATCGATCAAAGCATTGAGATTCATCCATTCCTTCTCACCTGCAGCCGGCTTGGCAAGCAGAAGGAAATCCTTCATGAAATTTTCGAGCTGATCCTTTCCTCTGAGAATGATCTTCATGAGCCGCTCGTCCGTTGGATCCAGCTTCAGATCTTTTTTCAACATATGAATCGAACCGCTGATGGCAGCCAGCGGGTTTCTGATTTCATGAGCCAGGCCTGCGGCCATTTCCCCGATAAAGGCAAAACGCCGGCTTTTTTCATAGGCGGCCTCGATTTTCTTGATGGAAGTCAAGTCCTGAAAAATCAGGATTTCTCCTATGTGCTCTCCCTGGCTTCCTCTGAGCCGCGACAGGGAACAGCCAAGGATCAGTTCCTCATTATTCCGGTTCCTGATGTTCATTTCCATTCGCCTGCCCGAACTCTTACCCGTCTGGATGCAGGAATATCGGGCGAATAGAGAAGCATAGCCGGGAAAGACCTCATGAATACTTCGATTCAGAACATCCGCGACTGAAAGACCTGTTATGTCGACCGCAGCACGATTGAAGGATTTGATCCGGTCTTCCATATCGATGGTCAAAATGCCCGCATCGACCGACTCGATAATGCTCTGGTGCAGAAGATCCAGCTGATCGAAGGCATTTTCCTTTTCAGCAAGAAGCGTCCTGGCGGTTTTTTCCTGTTCGATCACGAAACTTGCAAGGAAAGCCACGATATAAAATGACAGCGCATGAATGAATATTCTCGAATAGAGATATCCGGCATTTCTCTGGACTTCCGGGATAATCGACTGATACTGCGGGGCAATCACAGCGAAATATTCCAGATTCAGAAGAAGGCCATAGGAGAGACTGCAGGCGGTGGCCACGATTAATCCTCCTTTTCTTTCCGCAAACAGTACGGTGTAAATGATAACCATGGGATAGAGAACGGAATAGATGCTGCTGACGCCACCGGTGATATGAACGAGAAGCGTAATCAGAAACACATCGCAGACCATCTGAATATAGGCATGAAGATGAGAGTTTTTGACGACTTTCAGCAAAAAAACATAGATGAAAGAGATGATATAGGTGGTGAGAATGAGGCTGTAAAAGGATGGAAAGCGGATCTCCGGGTAAAGGGATGTCTGTTTGAGGTCGATGAAAATGATGATTACCAGAAGAAAAGTGGCAATGGCCACCCGGCAGACAATCAGCCAGCGCAATCTTTCCAGCAATATCACTTCCCGCATTGAGGAATTTTCATGAGACTTCATTTCAAAACATATACCTTCTTCCTGCAGAAAATTTTATCTCTTCAATATTTGCGGTGTTTTCACGAAAGAGTTTTATCTGTCAAAAACGACGCCATGCTATATTATTTCATCAATTAAATCTAATGAATTTCGACGATGCAAAAGCCCTTTCTCCTTCTCCTTTCAGCGCTGATTTCGGGCATTATCGCGGGGAACACATTGCCCCTTCCGGTTTACGGATTGTTAATCGCTTATTTTCCTTTCCTTGTCCTGCTTTTCATTGGAATTTTCCGGAAAAACTCTCTTCTGACTTTCCTGAGTGTCATGGCCATCCTGTTTCTTCAGGGAAGCATGAACATCTCCCAGCTTGACCATCGGCCCACCAGACAAACCGAAGCACTCCAGTATCAGAATAAACGTGAAATGCATACACTGGAGGGAGTGATCTGTGAGAGCCCTCAATATCTGCCGGAAAAAACGAAGTTGATTCTGCAGACAACCCGGATACTGAAAAATGGAGTCTATATTCCCCTGTCAGAACGCGTCCTCTTGACGGTCAAAGGACGTCATGACCTGAAATATGGCGATTTTATCCGTTGCGAAACCTGTCTTGGAAAACCGCATAATTTCAATAATCCTGGTGGACTGGATTATGAGAAACGTCTGCGTTTCGAAAAAATCTCCTTCACGGGCTTTATTGCGGAAAAATCGCGAATCGTTATGCTTCGCGAAGGCCAGGGGAATTTCTTCAAGGGGGCCATCGAACGATTTCGAAACGATATCAGGAGAATTATCATCGCTAACGCCCCCCATCCGGAACAGACGGTCCTTCAGGCTATGATCATCGGGTGTCAGAAGGAAATTCCGCCGACACTCATGGAAAAGTTCAACATAACCGGCACCTCCCATATCCTGGCCATTTCCGGTTTCAATGTGGGCATCATTGCTTTGTGGACCCTCGTGGTCATTCGCCGGCTCTTCAAAATTTCGGAGTATCTCATGCTCCGTTTCAACATCATCAAACTGTCACTTTTGTGGACCATTCCGCCTGTCGTTCTTTACGCGCTCGTAGCAGGAGCCGGAATGTCCGTTCTCCGGGCGGCAATCATGGCCCTTGTCTTCATGGCCGCGCTCCTTCTTGATCGCCGGCAGGATCCGGCCAACAGCCTGGCCGCCGCTGCCGTGCTGATCCTGATGTTTTCCCCAGACGCTCTGTTCGACATTTCTTTTCAGCTTTCCTTTGCCGCGGTTGCCTCCATTATAGGGATCAATCCCGTGTTCTCCCGATTCATGATGAAGCCGGAGTCTCTCCCGGAATCAACCGGCAAAACGGCCTGGATTGTAAAAATCAAAAGGAATATCCTGTTGTTTCTGATCACGACGGTGAGCGTCACCCTGGGAACTATGCCGATTATCGTTTTCTGTTTCAACCGTCTGTCCCTTGTTGTTCTCCCTGCCAATATGATTCTGGTCCCCATACTTGGCCTTCTGGCCCTGCCGCTCAGCATGATGGTCATCGTCGTGAGCCCGTTTTCAGAAATGCTTGCTGGTCTTTTGATCCATTGTTCAGCCTGGCTGATCAAACTATCCCTGATTCTGATCGATTTCCTTGCCGGACTGGACGGTGCGGCCTTTTATGTCTGCACGCCGTCTTTATGGCAGATTGCGGCATTCTACATGCTTTTGATTTCCGGCATCCAGATGATCGATCTCTTTCGACAGGATGATATACCTGGGCTCCAGCGGAAAAGACGTCTGTTCGGACTTCTGTTTATTGTCATGCTCACCTTTCTGGCAGGCGGCAGCGTTCTGCAATCCGTTCAGCGGATCAACAACCGGGAACTGACAGTAACGGCCATCGATGTTCATCAGGGAAGCGCGACCCTCGTCCGGTTCCCCGGAGGAAAGACACTGCTGCTGGATGGCGGAGGACTTCCCGGGGACGCCTTTGATGTCGGTCGCTTTGTCGTGGCGCCCTTTTTATGGCATGAAGGCATCAGAAAAATCGACATCGTTGTTCTTTCCCATCCTCATGCCGATCACCTTGGCGGACTTCCCTTCATCCTGGAGAATTTTCACGTCCAGGAAGTCTGGTCCAATGGAGAAGCAGCGGATAACGAGATGTATCGTCGTTTTCTGGAAATCATTCACAGGAAGGGTATCCGACACCGCATTCTCAAAGACCAGAAAACCGAACTGAGCGTGGAAAAAGTCGGAATTCAGGTATTTCATACGGTAACTCCCGATTCTACAGGAAGGACTTTCAATGAAAAGTCTCTGGTGGTGAGGATGACCATCGGGAAGATCAGTCTGATGCTGCCGGGAGATATTTCTGAGAAAGAAGAGAAACTTCTGCTTAAAAAGGGTCTTGAGCTCAGCAGTGACGTTCTTTTTGTTCCTCACCATGGCAGCCGGATGTCCAGCAGCATGCCCTTTATGGAAGAAGTGCGTCCAAAAATGGCCATTGTGAGCTGTGGCCCGGATAATTCCTTCGGTGTTCCGCATCGGGAGATCCTTGAACGATACAAGGCCATCGGCGCTCCTATATTCAGGACTGACATGAATGGAGCGGTTACCGTGCACTCTGATGGACAGAATCTTCGGGTAAAAGTATTTAAAGGAATTATCGACGGAGGACTTTTCTCGAAATAATTTTCCTGTCTTTACGTTCCGGCGCCTAAATCATGGAAGAACATAATTTTATTGTCATTCACCTGGTTCTATGTTAAGCAGCAGGGTCGTTAAAATCGAGACTGGGTGTGGTTAATCAAAATGGAAGTCATTACGGCCGTTAAGGGTTTCAAGGACATTCTTCCCGAGGAAACGGGAAAATGGCGTTTTGTGGAAGACGCCGCACGGGAAATTTTTTCCCGCTTCGGATTCAAGGAAATCCGTCTTCCCGTTCTGGAAAAGACGGATCTTTTCAAAAGAGGGATTGGTGAATCCACCGATATTGTCGAAAAGGAAATGTACACTTTTCTCGACCGGGGAGACGAGTATCTGACGCTTCGGCCGGAAGCGACGGCTTCTGTGATCCGGGCTTATCTGGAACATGCGCTCTACAATGCCGAACCGGTCAGCAGGCTGTTCACCATCGGCCCCATGTTTCGCAGGGAAAGACCCCAGCGGGGCCGTTTCCGGCAGTTTCATCAGATCGATGTGGAACTGCTGGGCCTCGATGACCCGAGGGCGGATGCGGAAGTTATCCTCATGCTCATGCATTTTCTTTCCACCGTCGGTCTGAAGAATGTGAGCCTTGAACTCAATTCTCTGGGATGCTCCTCCTGCCGTCCCGCTTTCCGAAAAGTCATCCTGGAATTTCTGAGCGGAAAGGAAGACGGCCTCTGCGACGACTGCAAACGGCGTCTCGGATCAAATCCGCTTCGTGTTTTTGACTGCAAGGCAAAGGAATGCCAGGAGATCATCGCCGATGCTCCCCGGCTTTCCGACTTTATCTGCAGCGACTGCCGCACACATTTCGAGACCGTTGCCTCCACGCTGACGGAGCTGGATATCCCCTTTAAAATCAATGCCCGCATGGTCCGGGGGTTGGATTATTACACCAAGACAACTTTTGAGGTCACCACGGAGCACCTGGGGTCTCAGAATGCCGTGGTCGGCGGCGGCCGTTATGACCGTCTTGTCGAGGAACTGGGAGGCCCTGATATTCCCGGCATCGGCTTTGCGGTTGGTTTTGAACGCTTGATCGCTCTTCTGCAGGCAGAAAACGCGCATTTTCTGCCTCTACCGGATCTCTTCATTGCATCCCTTGGAGAGTCCGCGCAGAGATTGGCCTTCCTGTTATGCAACCAGTTGCGGATCAAAGGGCTTTATGTCGAGCAGGATTTCTCGGCCAGGAGTCTGAAAAGTCAAATGAAGCGGGCAAACCGCTTGAACTGCGCCTATACCTTGATTCTGGGCGACAGAGAACTGGAAGAAAAAAAGGCCGAATTTCGGGACATGAAAACGGGAGCCCAGCAGACTCTTTTCCTGGACAACCTTGAAGAACAAATTCTGAAACTTATAAAAGAGAGGTAAAGACGTTGTCGGATTTCATCACGATTAAGAAGAGAACACATTACTGCGGGCAATTAGACAGCAGCGATAGCGGAAAGGAAGTCATACTCATGGGATGGGTTCACCGTCGGAGGGATCACGGCGGTGTCATTTTTGTCGATTTCCGAGACCGCGAAGGCCTTGTTCAGATTGTTTTCAATCCGGAATACAGTCCCGCTGCTCACCAGGAAGCCCACAAAATCCGCAGCGAGTACGTTCTGGCCGTTCGGGGAGCGGTTCGCAATCGGCCGGAGGGGATGGTTAATCCTGACATGAAAACAGGAGCCATCGAGGTCATGGTCGAGGAGCTGGAAATTCTCAATGAATCGCAGACCCCGCCTTTCAGTCTCGAATCCGAAAGCGACATTTCGGAGAACATCCGACTGAAGTATCGCTATCTGGATCTGCGCAGACCACAGATTCAGAGGAATATCATGTTGCGGAACCGCGTTGCTGCAGAGACGCGGCAGTTTTTTCAAAGCAACGGTTTTATCGAAATCGAAACGCCTTTTCTCACGAAGAGCACCCCGGAAGGCGCCCGCGATTATCTCGTTCCCAGCCGCATCAACAAGGGAACCTTTTACGCCCTTCCCCAATCTCCTCAGATATTCAAGCAGTTGCTCATGGTTTCCGGCTTCGACCGCTATTTTCAGATCGTCAAGTGCTTTCGCGACGAAGACCTCCGCGCCGACCGGCAGCCGGAATTTACCCAGATCGACGTGGAAATGTCCTTTATCACAGAGGACGATATCATCGAAATTATGGAAGGCCTGATGACCCATCTCTTTTCTCGATGCCTGAACCGGACTTTTTCGACGCCCTTCCCCCGTCTTTCCTATGCGGAAGCGATCGGTCGATATGGAAAGGACAACCCGGATATCCGGTTCGGCCTTGAACTCAGAGATCTGACCGATATTCTTGCCGACTCGGGGCTTACTGTCTTCCGCGAAGCCGCGGCAGGCGGGGGCATGATCAAGGCGATCCGCATCCCCGAAGGGAAGCGTCTCTCCCGTAAGGATTTGGATGACCTCCAGAATTTCGTCTCCATTTACGGGGCCAGGGGCCTCGCCTGGGCTCGTGTACTTGCCGACGGATGGACATCGCCTATCTTCAAATTCCTCACCGCGGATGAAGTCCGGCAGATCAATGGCAGAATGGAAGCGGTCGAAGGCGACGTCCTCGTTTTTGTCGCGGATACGCCGACCGTGGTCAATGACTCCCTGGGGAATCTCCGTATCCATCTGGCCAAAAAGCTCAATCTGATCGATCCGGAACAATTTGCCTTCGTCTGGATTACCGAGTTTCCACTCATGGAATTCAGCGATACGGAAAAGCGCTATGTTTCCACGCATCATCCTTTTACATCTCCTGTACCCGATGATGTGAAGTACCTTCCGGGAGAACCGGGGAAGGTCAGGGCGCGGGCCTACGATCTCGTGCTCAATGGTTCCGAGGTGGGAGGCGGCAGCATCAGGATTCACAGAAAAGAGATCCAGTCCCTTATTTTCGAAGCTCTGGGCCTGGAGAATGAAGAAGTCCGCAGCAAGTTCGGCTTCCTTCTGGACGCCCTGGAATTCGGGACGCCGCCCCATGGCGGGATTGCCTTCGGTTTGGATCGACTGGTCATGATGATGACCGGGGCGGAATCCATCCGCGATGTCATCGCCTTTCCCAAAACGCAGAAGGCCACCTGTCTGATGACGGATGCCCCGTCTATGGTCAGCATTGAACAACTGATGGAGTTGTCCCTTAAAATTGTTTAGTCTTCCCTATTGACAGACATTGCCAGCTTATTATAGTAATTTTCTGTAACTGCTATAGAAAATAGTCTCTTTAGCGAAAACTATTTGCGTTGGAGTTTGAGATCATGGCCAAATGGAATCCCCAGAAAAGAGTGTTGAATCATGAGCATACCCGATTCTGGCGCTTTGAATTGCGGGATGTGGATGAACCGAATCTTCAGAAAGAAGTATTCCCCTATGACGAAGTCAGCCGGATCGACTTTGATCACCGGATTATTCCCATCCAGCCCGCTGAAGAAATTTTTATTACCGATACGACATTTCGGGATGGGCAGCAGGCCAGACCTCCTTACACGACTCAGCAGATCGTCGACCTTTACCAGATGATGAGCCGCCTTGGCGGATACAATGGAATTATCCGGCAGACGGAGTTTTTTCTTTACAGCAATCGGGATAAGGAAGCCGTCAGAATGTGCCAGGACCTTGGCCTGCAATATCCTGAAATTACGGGTTGGATCCGGGCTGCCCGGGAAGACATCCCCCTGGTGAAAGAAGCCGGTCTGAAGGAAACAGGGATTCTGACCTCCGTGTCCGACTATCACATCTTCCTTAAATTGAACATGACCCGAAGTCAGGCCCTTGAAGAATATCTGGGAATCGTCAAGGCGATCCTGGATGCCGGCATCGTTCCCCGCTGCCACTTCGAAGATATCACCCGTGCGGACATTTATGGATTCTGCATCCCCTTCGCCATCGAGCTGATGAAGCTTCGGGAGGAAAGCGGTGTGGATATCAAGATCAGGCTCTGCGATACCATGGGATACGGTGTGACCTATCCGGGCGCTTCGCTGCCGCGTGGTGTCGACAAACTGGTGCGGGCGTTCATTGATGACGCCGATGTGCCCGGCCGACTTCTGGAATGGCATGGCCACAACGATTTTCATAAAGCCCTGATCAACGCGACTACCGCATGGCTTTACGGCTGCAGCGCCGCCAATTCCACTCTGCTCGGGCTGGGCGAGCGGACGGGCAATCCCCCCATTGAGGGGCTTATTATTGAATATATCGGGCTCATGGGAAAGACAAACGGGATCGACACGACGGTGATTACTGATATCGCAAATTACTTTAAAAATGAAATCGAATACAAAATCCCGTCCAATTACCCCTTTGTCGGCGCGGATTTCAATGTTACCAGGGCTGGTGTTCACGCTGACGGCCTGATCAAGAGTGAAGAGATCTACAACATCTTCAACACGACGAAGATTCTGAAGCGTCCCATCGTACCCATGATCACCGACAAGTCCGGAAAAGCTGGCATCGCTTACTGGATCAACTCGCATTTCGGACTGTCCGGCGACAGTACCGTGGATAAGCGACACCCCGGCATTTCGAAGATCAACAAATGGATCGCGGATGAGTATGAATTGGGGCGAGTCACCACCATTTCCACGGAAGAACTCGAGGCGAAGGTTCGCAAGTATATGCCGGAACTCTTCATGTCTGATCTGGAAAGGATCAAATTCAAAGCGGCGGAAGCAGCCATCGCCGTACTGCGCAAGATCATCGATGATCCGGCCATGAAAACGATGCAACCTGAACTCCAGGAACCGGTAATGCAGCGGTTTATCGAGGAATACCCCTCGATCCAGTTTGCATACGTGGTGGACATGAACGGCAAGAAGACCACGAGAAACATCACGAATATCGTTGATCGCGCCAAATATGAAAACTACGGCGTGGGAACGGATCAGTCCGATCGGGAATGGTTCATCAAGCCGCTGCAGACGGGCAAACTTCATGTGACTGATTTTTACATTTCCAAAATGACGGGCGCCCTCTGCTTTACCGTTTCAGAACCGATTACAGATGACAATGACGATATGGTCGGAATTTTTGGAGTGGATATTCGCGTTGAAGATCTGGTTAAAGAGCCTGAATATATCGCCGAAGCAACGCAGATCGCCCTGAAAGCGGAATATGACGCGAAATACAAATCAGATCACTGGCTGTAAACAGATAAATACAGGAACTCACCACTGCTCTTCGACAACCCAGTGTTCGAAGGGCAGTTCTTTTTTTCGGGAGGAGGGAACCAGTTCTCGAATGAACCGGGATGGGCTGAGATTGGCAAACCCGGCCCATCTTGAATAATCCGTCTGGGGATAGCAGAGGTAGAGGTAATCCTTGGCCCGGGTGGCGGCCACGTAGAACAGGCGCGCCGCCTCGGCCTCCTCCTGCGGCGTGAGACGCGCCTTTCCCCACTGGTAGACTCCCGGCTGGGCATCTTCATCGCCCGTCTTGGGCAGCAGCACCCCCAGCTCAGGGTCCAGCAGCGGGCCGTAGCGTTCGCGCACGCTGTAGCCCACGTCGCCGATCACCACCACCGGGAACTCCAGGCCCTTGGCCGCGTGGACAGACATGATCTGCACCGCATCGCCGGCCAGGGCGCGGGCTTC
>Ga0123335_1002356_pt1 | contig 28443 bp, 17 predicted proteins | sample BiotimSIPDNA_2_FD_89707 | JGI IMG/M metagenome (GOLD analysis project Ga0123335, IMG submission 89707) | Anaerobic biogas reactor microbial communites from Washington, USA - Biogas_R2 time_0 SIP DNA | ecosystem: Engineered > Bioreactor > Anaerobic > Unclassified | place: Washington, USA... | reverse complement strand
CAACATGGTAATAATATGATGGTTAATACCTTAAAGTTACGAAATTCCAAGGTCTTTTGCAAATATATTTAATTGATAATCAATATATTATATTATAATTTTCTAAAAATTGTCATATACTTAGATATACGATAATTATTTATCTCTATCTCTTTTATTTTCACAACTCATGCTCTGTTATAAATACACCTAACCTCGTTTCAATATCATTTTGTAATCCATGCTTTTTCACTAATAAGGTTTTATTCCTTTGTAAAGCAAGTAATTCTTGAATTAAAGAATAATGATTAGGATTGATACATGATTTTTCGAGTAAAATTCTTTCCTGCAATCCGATATCATCATTTACTAAATCATAACCGTAAACTTCATTGTATATATCATTGACAGTTGTACTGAAATAACCATCTCGGTACCACATAATCTGTATCGCTATCAGTTCTTGACTTGTAATAAGATTTATGCTTGAACGATGTTGTTGCGTTTCTTTTTGAATAGTTAAAAGTTCTCTTAGCAACTGTATCCTATAAGCAATAGTATAATTACCCATACAATGTCCTGTGTCATCTATTGCTATTTGCCCATTCCGACGAGTTGTATTCCTATTCTCAGAAATGTTCCTATTTTCTACTAGTCTGTTTCGAAAAAGGAGCAATGGTTTCATCCATTTAACACCGCTATTAATCAAAGCCGTCATTGATTTATCCTCTTTAACAACAGTACAAGTCCAACAGCCAAATCTACTTTGCCCGCATGATTTATGGTGGTCATTTGTCACAACAGATGGACATTCATAATCATCTGCTGAAGCATCTGAATATATTTTAAAGAGTATTTTATTATCAAATCCCCAAGGAGAAGGAATAGCATTAATTATATACCAAACTTCTTCTAGCATTAATTCTTTGATTGGTGAATAAATAAAAGTATTTGGATTCAATGGATGTTTAGAAAGTCTCTGTCCTTTAATATTATGTCTCTTAATAGATCTTGCTCTCTGTTGACTTTCGAATAGTCTTGCCCCTATTAATATTATAACTTCACCATTAGAGACTACCTCGCGTGTTATGAAATCAGATGTTGGCTTAATTTTCAATTTTTCAGTGCAAAAGCGAAATGAATTATTCGGAACAGGATAACCTTTTCCTATAACACAACTCCAAAATGTATCTTCAATTTTAGGGAATGTAATTCTAACTGTTATTGGAAGTCTTTGTTCTCTAGCTGATTGTCGAATTTTATGTAAAACAGACGTTACGTATTCTTCTATGATTGGATTTTCAACCATTGTATCATTACAAACAACATAAATCTGCCTTTATAATTCTACTTCAGGCCATTCATCTTTAATTTTTTGAAGTGCAAGCCAAACCAATGTAAGTAAAACCGTGGAATCCTTTCCTCCACTAAAACCAATGATCCAAGGACGATTATATCTATCTTCTTCTAAATACTGATCTATTAGCTCATCAATTATTTTGGATATTTTCATTTTAAGCATTAAAGTTAAACTGCTATAAATAAATAACCGTCATTTTAGGTTAAGCAAATTTATGGTTTTATTTTGGATTGACAATAATTGTTATATGATGAAAAAATGAGAATAACCTTTTATGTTAATTCTTTTTTCCACCTATCCAGGTCCATTTGTGCCAGATATACTCCAGGGGACCTTGTTTGTGCTTGCGAAGCCACCACTTGCAGAGATGTAGTTGAAGCAGGAAGATCAATATGCCGATAATAAGGCTTATCGTGTAGCCGCAGTAAGGAGCAAGGTAGAGCCCGAAAGGAAAATAGATAAAGGCTCCTATAATAGACTGGGTGACGTAATTTGTAAGGCTCATCCTGCCGTAAAAGCGCAGACCTCCAACTTTATCACGGAACTTTTTACTTTGATAAAGGAGTATAAAGGATGCTATAAGCACCAGCGTAAACGCCAACTGTACACGTTCTGTTTCTCATGTCGAAAAAATCGTATTTCTTCGATACATTTTTTTTCGTTACGGGGCTATCTATGCAATTGCTGTGAAACAAATAAAACGGAAGCAGGCACTTCCGTTTCTGGGTCGGGATGAAAGGATTCGAACCTTCGACCACCTGGTCCCAAACCAGGCATTCTAACCGGACTGAACTACATCCCGAATACTTTTAATTCTTATAAAAGCGGTGCAAAGTTACGGTTTTAAACAAAAACCGCCAACTGTTTTGGAGTTTACTTTAGCCGGTCTGCTCCTATTTCAGGATCTCATAAGCCTTGAAACACTTGACCAGCTTTTCGGTAGCTATGTCTATCTGCTCTTTGGTATGCGTAGCCATGAGCGAAAAACGTATCAGAGTGTCATCGGGCGAACAGGCGGGAGGAATAACGGGATTGACGAACACACCCTCCTCGAACAGCATTTTCGTAATGTAGAAAGTCTTGTAGAAATCCCTGATATAGAGAGGTATGATGGGTGTCGATGTGTTGCCTATCTCAAATCCGAGCGTTCGGAAATTTTCCAGTGCATAATCGGTCAGTTCCCAAAGTCGCCCGATCCTTTCAGGTTCGCTCTTCATAATATGCATGGCTGCACGTGCCGCAGCGGTTGCAGCAGGTGTATTGCTGGCGCTGAATATATAGGGTCGGGAATGGTGGCGTACCCAGTTGATAATCTCCTTATCGGCAGCAATGAAACCGCCGATGGCCGCCAGCGATTTGCTGAATGTGCCCATGATTATCTCTATCTGGTCGGTGACTCCGAAATGGCTGCATACGCCACGTCCGCGGTCACCCATAACTCCCAGTCCGTGAGCCTCGTCAACCATTACGCAGCAGTTGTACTTCTCCTTCAAAGCAGTGATCCTCGGCAAGTCGGCCAGATCACCTTCCATACTGAAAACTCCATCAACCACAATCAGCTTGAGCGAATCCGGCTCACAACGTTTCAGGTTTTTTTCAAGCGACTCCATATCATTGTGACGGAATTTCATAGACTTGGCAAATGAAAGGCGGCGACCGTCAACAATTGAGGCATGGTCAAGCTCGTCACATATTATATAATCGTCGCGCCCCATAAGACAGGAAATAGATCCCATATTGGCCTGAAAACCGGTAGAGAAGATCATAGCCTCTTCTTTTCCGACAAATTCGGCCAGCTCGGCCTCAAATTCGTTATGCAGGTCGAGCGTACCGTTCAGATAACGCGAACCGGCACAACCGGTGCCGTACTTTTTTACAGCCTCTATCGCGGCTTCAATAACCTTGGGATGGTTGGTAAGTCCCAAATATGAGTTGGATCCAAACATGAGCACCTTACGGCCCTCCATTGTAACTTCGGTATCCTGCATACTGGAAATGCATCTATGATACGGATATATACCCTGTGCCTTACCTTCCTGAGGTAATGTATATTCAGCACACCTTTCACTCAATTTGTTCATAGGGCACAAATTTAGTCAAAAAATAAATAGTATCTTCGCATCGATAAAAAGAAGTACAATTGTTGTCCGATGAAAAAAAAAGCAGCATTCCTGTTTAACCCCATATCAGGTCCCTATAGACTTATCCCTGTCAAACCCATGATAGAACGTTTCGTCAATCGCGATCTGTATGATTTTACCATTATTGACACCGAATATCAGTACCATGCCAGGAAGTTAGCTGCCGAATTTGCCTCAAAAAACTACGATGTAGTATTTGCTGTCGGAGGCGACGGAACGGTTAACGAAGTAGGAAACGGTCTGATAGGAAGCAACACGGCACTGGGCATAATACCGTGCGGTTCAGGCAACGGACTTGCCCGGCATCTGGGAATCTCTATGGACCCTTTCAAAGCAATAAAATGGCTTAACAAATCCAAAGTTGTCAACATTGACTATGGAAAGATTGCCGGTCATCCGTTTTTTTGTACCTGCGGAGTAGGCTTCGATGCTACGGTCAGTGAATCATTTGCCAAAGCAGGTTCACGCGGGGTAGTTACTTATCTGGAGAATGTTCTCAAGGAGATGATCACCTACAAAATTGAAGAATACCACCTCTCATCAAATTATGGTTTCGATGAGACAGTGGATGCTTTCATAGTGAACTGTGCCAATGCCGACCAATGGGGTAACAATGCGTATATTGCCCCTAACGCATCGGTTCAGGATGGAGAACTGGATATAACTGTGATCCATCCGTTTGCGGCAGTCGATATACCGCTTATGGCTTTGCAACTATTCAACAAACAGTTGGACAAGAGCAGGAATGTGACTGTCCACAAATTCAAAAAATTAACAATTACGCGAAAGTCGGAAGGAGCGGCTCATTTTGACGGTGAACCGATAATGTTAGGCACCAAAATAGATATAGAAGTTGTACCGTTGGGAATAAAGGTCCTTATTCCGGACAAAAATCGTTATCTTTGATATGTAAATGTTTTTCCAACTGTAAAATAGTTTTTTGTTTTATTGTATGGTTTTGACAATATACTTGAAGGCAAATTAGTAAATTTGCCAATTATTGTACAAAATAGACAGGTAGATATAAAGGGAAATGAAGACGAAAAAAGATATAGAAGAAACTTTTGACGAATCAAACCCCGCTTTTTCCATGATCGCCGATTATGACGGCAACGATAGCGGACTGTTTGAAAACACTATAGATGATGTTGTACCTGTACTTCCATTGCGGAACATGGTGCTTTTTCCTACGGTAGTCATGCCCATATCGGTAGGCCGTGAATCATCACTTAAATTAATACAAAACGCTTCAAACGAGGGTAAGCAAATTGCCGTATTCTGTCAAAAAAATCCTGACGTGGAGAATCCCGGATTTAAAGACCTCTACACTACGGGTGCTCTTGCTAAAATCATAAGGATATTCGACATGCCTGACCAGACCACTACTGTGGTGCTTCAGGGAATGCAGCGGATTAAACTAAAAAACATAGTCGGCGTTCAGCCATACTTGCTTGGAAACGCCGAACTCATGCCCGAAGTCCTACCCGCAAGCAGTAACAAAGAGTTTAAGGCTATTATCGCTTCATGTAAGGATGCCGCCGTCAAATATGTGAAACTCTCGGACGGTATCCCGTCTGATATGGCTTTTGCACTCAAAAACATTTCCAACGGGCTCTTCCTGATCAATTTTATATGTGCAAACCTGCCGTTTGACATCAAAGATAAAGCACGTCTGCTCAGGGAACCTACAACCTCCAGCCGCGCCCTGACACTGCTCTCAATACTGAACCGCGAAATCCAATTGATAGAGTTGAAGATAAGTATTCAGCGCAGGACACATGAAGAGATAGATAAACAACAAAAAGAGTATTTCCTGCAGCAAGAGCTCAAAAACATACAGAGCGAATTGGGCGGCAGTGTACAGGATCAGGATATAGAGGAGATGCGCCAAAAAGCATCCCAGAAAAAATGGAGCGATGATGTACGGAAGATGTTCGACAAGGAGTTGCTCAAACTGGAGCGTACCAATCCGCAGTCGCCTGACTACAATGTACAACTCTCGTATTTGCAGACTGTTCTGAGCCTTCCCTGGAATGAATTTACCAAGGACAACCTTGACATGAAAAACGCCCGTAAGGCTCTTGACAAGGATCATTACGGATTGGAAAAAGTAAAGGAACGGATACTGGAACATCTGGCGGTCATGAAACTCAGGGATGACCTTAAATCGCCCATATTGTGCCTGTTCGGCCCTCCCGGAGTCGGTAAGACCTCGCTTGGACTCTCTATAGCCAATGCGCTGAAACGCAAGTATGTACGTATATCATTGGGTGGTCTGCACGACGAAGCCGAAATCCGCGGACACCGTAAGACCTACATCGGAGCCATGCCCGGACGTATAATTAAAAGTCTTATTAAAGCCGGATCGTCAAATCCGGTTTTCATTCTGGACGAAATTGACAAGGTAAGCCGGATGACCATGCAGGGCGACCCCTCATCGGCACTGCTGGAGGTACTTGACCCCGAACAGAACAGCGCATTCCATGATAACTATCTGGACATTGACTACGATCTGTCCAAAGTGATGTTCATAGCTACAGCCAACAATCTGAATACGATACCTGCCCCTCTGCTGGACCGCATGGAGGTGATAGAGGTGAGCGGCTACATTACCGAAGAGAAGATCGAAATAGCCAAACGGCATCTGATCCCGAAAGAGATGGAGGCCAACGGTCTGAAAAAAGGCAGTCTAAGTCTGACCAAGGCGACAATCGAGTCTATAATAGAGAACTACACACGTGAATCAGGCGTACGGGAACTGGAAAAGAAAATCGGTAAAATATGCCGGAAGATTGCCTATCAGTATGCTACTGACGGTGATTTCAGCCGTAAGACTGTCAAACCCGGCGATCTGCAGGAACTGTTGGGCGCCCGTCCCTACTCCCGCGAGAAATATCAGGGTAATGATTATGCCGGAGTGGTTACCGGCCTTGCATGGACGGCGGTTGGCGGCGAGATAATGTTCGTTGAGACCAGCCTGAGCCGGGGCAAGGAGGGTAAGCTGACACTTACCGGAAATCTTGGTGATGTAATGAAGGAGTCGGCCATGCTGGCAATGGAGTACATACGTTCCCATAGCAGCATACTCAATTTGGATCATGCCGTCTTCAACTCATGGAACGTCCATATCCATGTACCCGAAGGGGCTATTCCAAAAGATGGCCCGTCGGCCGGAATAACCATGGCCACCTCGATAGCATCGGCCTTCACACAGAGAAAAGTGAAGGCACATCTGGCCATGACAGGCGAGATTACGCTTCGCGGTAAAGTGCTGCCGGTTGGCGGAATACGAGAAAAGATCCTGGCCGCCAAACGTGCCGGAATAACCGACATAATTCTGTGCGTCGAAAACAGACGTGACATAGAGGAGATCCCCGCCAATTATCTGAAGGGTCTGAAATTCCACTATGTAAGCAATATAAACGAGGTGTGGCAGATAGCGCTTCTCGATGAGAAGGTATCCGATGCGCAGGAGATTGTCCCCATTCGGTAAACCGATAAGTAAACTGAAATTGAAAGGATTGGTTTTTAAACTTCAGCACACTGACGGCACCAGCAATGCCAGAGCCGGCAGGATAACTACGGGACATGGTGTAATAGAGACGCCCATATTCATGCCTGTAGGCACCGTCGGCTCCGTCAAGGCTGTGCAGGTAACTGAACTTAAAAACGATATCAAAGCCGAGATCATTTTAGGCAACACCTATCATCTCTATCTGCGTCCGGGAACAGACGTGCTGGAAAAGGCAGGCGGACTGCATAAGTTCAACAGCTTTGACCGCCCCATACTGACTGACAGCGGCGGCTTTCAGGTCTTTTCGCTTACCGGACTCAGGAAAATGAACGAAGAGGGTGTGACTTTCCAGTCGCACATAGACGGCTCCAGCCATCTGTTTACCCCCGAACGGGTCATTGACATTGAACGCTCGATAGGCGCCGACATAATTATGGCCTTTGACGAGTGTTGCCCCGGAACTGCCGACTATAACTATGCAAAAACATCCATGGAGCGGACCCACCGCTGGCTGGACCGCTGCATAGAGCGTTTTAACGAGACCAAGCCCAAATACGGCTATTACCAGGCGCTATTCCCTATTGTGCAGGGCTGCGTTTATCGGGATCTTCGGATAGCATCGGCCGAATATATCGCCTCCAAAGAGGCCGAAGGCAATGCCATAGGCGGACTGGCCGTAGGCGAGCCTGCCGAGGTTATGTATGAGATAGTTGACCTTTTGCACGGGATACTTCCCAAGGATAAGCCGCGATATCTGATGGGGGTTGGCACACCGGCCAACATCTTGGAATGCATCGCCCTTGGGGTTGATATGTTTGATTGCGTAATGCCGACCCGAAACGGCCGCAACGCCATGCTGTTTACCAGAGACGGAATCATAAACATCCGTAACAAGAAGTGGGAGGATGTCTTTGAACCTATTGAAGCGGAAGGGGCCTCTTATGTGGATACTCTTTACACGAAAGCCTATCTGCACCATCTCTTCAAAGCCAAGGAATACCTTGCCCTGCAGATAGCATCGCTCCATAATCTGGCATTCTATATATGGCTGGTCAAGGAGGCACGCAAGCATATCCTGGCCGATGATTTCCATAACTGGAAAGAGATGATGGTAAAACGGACAATGCAGAGAATTTGACCCGAATTTCACAATGAAAAATAAATTTGACATAAATGTTCCTATCAAACCAATCAAACTTGACTGGTATATCATAAAGAAGTTTCTGGGTACCTACTTTTTTTCAATTGCATTGATCATAACGATTGCCGTGGTATTCGACTTCAATGAGAATATCGATAAGCTCAAGGAGGCAACGGCACATGAAATAATATTCCAATACTACCTGAATTTCATTCCCTACTTCGCCAATCTTTTCAGTCCTCTGTTCGTATTCATTGCCGTCATATACTTCACCTCTAAAATGGCTGAAAATTCCGAAATAATAGCGATGTTTTCATCGGGTATGAGCTTTCGGCGCATGATGATACCCTACATGGTTTCAGCCACTCTGATTGCCGGACTTAATCTGACCCTTGGGGCATATATCATACCTAAAGCCAATACCGGCAGGATTGAATTTGCGACAAAATACATGAACAAAAGGCCCAGGAACAGCGGCACCACGAACATCCAATTAGAGGTTGAGGAGGGTGTAATAGCCTATATGGAACGGTTTGAGACCTATAATCAGGTGGGTTACAGGTTCACTCTTGACAAGTTCGAAGGGAAGCAACTGGTGTCGCACATGACAGCACGTACAATAGTTTACGACACACTGAATTCTGAAAAATATCACTGGATAGTCAAAAACTATGAGATCCGGGACCTGTCAGGACCGGTCGAGATCATAAGCCAAGGAGCCGAATTGGATACCATTATACACTTCGAGCCTGCCGATTTCCTTGTCTCATACGGCCAAGAGGAGACCATGACATCGCCCGAACTCAGAAAATATATCAAGAGACAGAAAGAACGCGGTTTCGGCAATATTCAGGAATTTGAAATCGAATACCATAAGCGATATGCCATGTCCTTCGCCTCATTCATCCTAACAATAATAGGTGTCTCACTATCCAGCCGAAAACGCAAAGGCGGCATGGGACTGCATCTCGGAATAGGCCTGGGACTCAGTTTTGCATATATACTTTTCCAGACCGTATCCTCTACATTTGCAGTATCGGGAGTTGCTTCAGCCTTCTGGGCCGAATGGTCTCCCAATATAGTCTTTGCGATTATAGCTGTCATACTCTATATTAAAGCACCTAAATGAGATTTGACGAGATTGATTTTCAGCCGGCGTTGCTTGATGCCATAGACTCAATGAACTTCATTGAGTGTACTCCTATACAGGAAAAGGCAATTCCACTGCTGCTTCAGGGCAGAGACCTCATAGGGGTAGCCCAAACCGGCACGGGAAAGACTGCCGCATACCTGCTCCCACTGCTTAACCGTCTTCTGACCGATGGTTTTCCCAAAAACGCCATCAACTGTCTGATCATGGTCCCCACCCGGGAACTGGCCCAGCAGATTGACCAGCAGATTGAAGGATTCACCTATTTCACTGACATTTCGAGTACCGCTGTTTATGGCGGAAATGACGGTATCCGGTTTGAACAGGAGAAACGGGGATTTGCCATGGGCGCCGACATTGTGGTTGCTACCCCGGGACGTCTGATAAGCCATATAAGTCTGGGGAATATAGACCTTTCCAAAGTATCGTTCTTCATTCTGGACGAGGCCGACCGTATGCTCGACATGGGGTTCTACGATGATATAATGCAAATCATTAAGCAACTGCCGCATAAAAGACAGAACATGCTCTTTTCGGCCACCATGCCCGAGGAGATACAAAAGATGGCCGGCGCAATTCTGCATAATCCGGTCGAAGTGAAAATAGCCGCATCAAAACCGGCCGATAAGATCCTTCAGGCTGCATATGTATGTTACGAAGCCCAAAAGCTGGGTATCATCCAGATTCTGTTCTCAAAGAGCGCCCCGCAGCGTGTCTTAACGTTCGCCTCGTCAAAACTCAAAGTCAAGGAGATAACAAGGTCTCTCAGACGCATAGGTCTGAACGTGGGTGAAATGCACTCGGACCTGACTCAGGAGGAGCGGAACGGGATAATGCACCGTTTCCGTTACGGTTACATCAACGTACTGGTAGCCACAGATATAGTATCCCGCGGAATTGACATTGATGATATAGAACTGGTAATTAATTTCGATGTGCCCCATGACCCCGAGGATTACGTCCACCGTATCGGACGTACCGCCCGTGCAGGCGCCGAAGGGTGCGCACTGACCTTCATTAACCCTAACGATCAATCCAGATTCCGCCGGATTGAACGTTTTCTGGGTAACGAAGTCTATAAGGTACCCATGCCGCCGGAATTGGGAGAAACCCCAAAATATTCCCCTGCTTCAAACCACAGCAAGAAAGGCGGTAAAAAAAACGGACGACACCCCAGGAAAACAGACCGCAAGAAGTGATTATCAATCAATACTGCTCTTTTTCGTTAGGGAAGTCACCGCTCTTAACATCCTTCACATAATTGCCAACGGCATTGTTTATAGTCTCAGACAGATTGGCGTAACGCCGCAAGAAACGGGGACTGAATTCGGTGTTCATACCAAGCATATCGGCGTAAACAAGTACCTGACCATCTACTGCGCCGCCGGCACCAATTCCGATGATGGGTATTGTCAGCTCTCTGGCTACACGCTCGGCCAGCACTGCGGGAATCTTCTCCAATACTATCGAGAAACAGCCCACTTCCTCCAGTTTATGTGCATCGGACAACAGTTTTTCGGCCTCGGCCTCCTCCCTGGCACGGACTGTATATGTACCGAATTTGTTGATAGATTGGGGGGTAAGACCCAGATGTCCCATAACCGGAATACCTGCTTCAATGATATGACGCACCGAAGGAAGGATCTCTTCGCCGCCCTCCAGTTTCAGGGTATCGGCATGTGATACCTTCATTATTTTTATGGCATTGGTCACAGCCTCGGAGTCGTTGATCTGATATGTTCCGAACGGCATGTCAACCACCACAAGCGCCCTGTTCACACCGCGTACCACGGACTTGGCGTGATATATCATCTGATCCAGAGTAATGGGCAGTGTAGTCTGGTTGCCGGCCATCACATTCGATGCCGAGTCGCCCACCAAAATTACGTCTATACCGGCTCCGTCAACTATCTTAGCCATAGTATAGTCGTATGCCGTAAGCATTGCAATCTTCTCGCCACGCTGCTTCATCTCCTTGAGACGATGTGTGGTTACTTTTCTCTTATCTTCAGTAATATATCCCATAATTTCAGAAATTTTGCCTTAGATGAAATCGCATGTGATTAACGATTGTTCAATAAAAGTTTTGCAAAGGTAAGCAATTATCAGCTTGAATTAGTATTTTTGGATAGTTAATCCAGTTATGGCCCAATCTTCAAACCTTAAAATCTATAAAGCATCGGCCGGATCAGGCAAGACTTTCCGGCTGACCGTGCAGTATATAACAATGCTCGTGAATGAGCCGGATTCGTACCGCAACATTCTGGCAGTGACCTTTACCAACAAAGCTGTCGCCGAAATGAAACAACGTATCCTGTCACAACTGTACGGAATAGGACACAATCTCCAAGGCTCCCAAAGCTATTATGAAGAGGTTAAGAAGGCGGTCGGTTTAGATGAGCAGACCATTCGCCGCAACGCCCTGCTCTCTCTTTACAAAATTCTGCAGGACTACGGCAGGTTCAGGATTGAGACCATAGACAGCTTCTTTCAGACCGTGCTGCGCGGTCTGGCCCGCGAACTGCATATAGGCGACGGACTCACACTGGAGCTTGATACCGGTATTGTTGTTGATGAGGCGGTCGATTCATTTCTGGCAGAAGTACAACACAACTCGCCCGACAAAAAGAACATAATGGCCTTTGTGGAGAGCAATATCGAGGACGACAAGGCATGGAAAATTGACAAAACCCTTAAGGGGTTTTCTCAGGAACTTTTTAAAGAGAGATTTATGGAGAAAGGGCAAAAACTGCGCCTGATGCTCTCCAACCCCGATGCCGCAATAGACTACAAGCGCAATCTTGCAGCAGCTCGTAATGAAATCAAACAGATGTTTGAAGAAGATATTCTAGAAAAAGGCCGCGAATTTGAGACTGCCCTTTCCGACTCCGGTTTCGGTATGGAGAAACTCGCATCAAATCCACAAAAAGTTGCCAATAAGATCATTGACGGTACCATTCTCGACACAAACCTTACCAAGACTTTCCAGAATTGCATTGACGACCCTGAGAAGTTCTTCACTAAGGCTACTCTTAAGGATTATCCCCAGCTTTCATCTGTTGCCGGCGGGCTCTCCGATATTTTTTCAGAGGTTGAAACGCTGCATACCGAATACACCAGACTGAAAAACTCCTATGATCTGGCGCTGCAGTATATTCATGAGCTGAGTCTGCTGCTCAGTATCCGCAAGGAGATTGACCGTCAAAGTGAAGAACAGGAACGATTTATCCTTGCCGACACACCGCAACTGTTGAGTGAGCTTAAAGAGGGTGACACATCGTTCGTATTCGAGAAGACCGGCAGCTTTATCCGGCATGTTATGATTGACGAGTTTCAGGACACCTCACGCTTGCAGTGGAGAAATCTTTACATTCTGCTTCTGGAGTGTCTCGCATCCAGACAGGACTGTCTTGTGGTGGGCGATGTCAAACAGTCCATATACCGCTGGCGAAACAGTGACTGGAACATACTTAATTCCGGACTGGAAAAAGAGCTCTCCACATTTGGGCCGACAGTAATATCTATGGACTCTAACTACCGAAGCTGCCGGCGCATAATAGAGTTCAACAACACCCTGTTCCCTCAGGCGGTTAAAGTTCTTGCCGAATATTACAAAGAGAAGACCGGAACTGACTACCCTGCCCTTGCACATGCCTATGACGGAGTGGAACAGAAGTCTCCCAAAACCGATATCAGCGGCTACGTCTATGCCGAGGTAATAACTGAAAATTTCAAATCCAATGAGCTTTTGGATCTCATTTGTGACAAGATTGAAAAGCATCTGGACAGACTTATCGCCGGCGGCGTAACCCAAAACGATATAGCCATACTCTGCCGTAAGAAAGACCATATATCGGGTATTGCCGAGTGGTTCGCTCAGAACAGACCGGAATACAACATGATATCAAGCGAAGCTTTCCAACTCAGTTCATCGGTCTCGGTAAGAATTCTGATCAATGCACTCAAATGGCTTTCGGACAACAGTGACACCATTGCTCTGGCGCAGCTCGTTTGGGATATGGAGTGTTATGTAAAGAAATCAGAAAAGTCTTTTGACACGATTATGGCAGATGCCCTTGAAAGTCATCTGCCTGAAAAGTTCACTGAGCAACAGGCGTCACTTCGCTATCTGCCCCTCTATGAGCTTACTGAAAAACTGTACGGCATTTTAGAACTCAACCGTATCAGGGGGCAGGACCAGTATGTGATGACCTTCTTTGATCTAATATGCCAGTGGCTGAGCCATAGTACAGGCGAACTGTCGGCTTTCATAACCGAATGGGACGAGAATCTATGCAGCACCCCCATTCCGGCGACCGATGTGAACGGCATACGGCTTCTAACCATACACAAGTCCAAAGGTCTGGAGTTCCACACTGTAATTGTACCCTTCTGTGACTGGAAGATAATAAGCAGTCGTCATGACGAGCGGATCTGGGTGGAGCCCGAAGAGGAACCTTTCAACATGTTGCCCTTCATTCCGGTAGGATTTAATGACAGGCTCGGCAAATCGGTATTTGAAGAGGATTACAGGAAGGAGGCCGGCTTACAGGTGGTCGATAACCTCAACCTGCTGTACGTTGCCCTGACACGCGCCGAAAACAACCTGATCCTGTTCAGCAACCGTCCGCTCAAAGGCGGCTATTCAGTCAATGATGTGCTGGAAAATTGCCTCAAAGAGGTATTTGACCGCACTGATACTGATGACGGCATAGTGTATGAGTGCGGAGAGATCTCCCCGCACAACGAAAAGAGTGCCGAAACAAGCAACAATCCGTTTAATCTGAAACCCGATTCGCAGGAGCTTGTAATGCGCTCCTACCCCATCAGTGCCAATTTCCGCCAGTCGGGCGACTCCACCCGTTTTATCTACTCCGATGAGGATGACGGGGAACGCCGGGAAGAGTATATAGAGACCGGCAGACTGCTGCACAATCTGTTTGCAACCATAAGAAACGAATCCGATGTGGATGCTCAGGTTGACTCAATGCTCAGAGAGGGGCTTATTGGAACAATAGGCGATGCCGATAAACTCAAACATTTGATACACGACCACATAGCCAAATCAGGTGTACCCTCATGGTTCAACGGCAATTACACGCTGTTCAATGAGGCATCAATAATATTCCGTGACGGAGATGTGCTTCAGACACGCCGTCCCGACCGTGTAATGATAACCCCTGAAGGTCATGCCATTGTGGTTGATTTCAAATTCGGACGCGAACGGGAGGAGTATATGCATCAGGTCCGCGAATATATGAACCTGATAAAGAAGATGGGCTATCACAGCGTAGAGGGCCATATATGGTATGTTTATAATAACAAGGTAACCGACTGCTGACACTATGGAACCATTCCTTAAAATCGTAGCACAGGATCTTTTCAGAAAGTGCAATGACAAAGCCAAAGGGCTCTCAGACATCACGGTAGTCTTCCCGAACCGCCGTGCCCGACTCTTCTTTGACGACTGGCTATCAGCATGTTCACCGACTCCAATATGGTCACCCGAATACATCACTATAGAGGATCTTTTCCTGTCACAATCCGATCTGCGTCCGGCTGACAGGATTGAGATGGTCTCCCTGCTCTATGATATCTATATTGATGAACTCCATTCCGACGAGTCGCTTGACAGTTTCTGGTCCTGGGGAGAGCTTATGTTATCCGATTTTGACGATCTGGACCGTAATCTGGCATCGGCCGACCAACTCTTCAGCCTTCTCAAAGATCATAAAGAGATGGATGACATCTCATTCCTCAGTGAAGAGCAGATTGCTGCTTTGGAGCAGTTCTTTTCAGAGATGAGAAAGATCAGAGAGACCGAACTCAAAGAAAGATACAAGACTATATGGAGTGTTCTCGGAAATATCTACAACCGTTTTGTCAAACTGCTGACAGAAAAAGGCATAGGCTACAACGGAATGATTCAGAGAAGAGTTGTAACCCAACTTGACACCTCCGGTCTGACTGCCCGTAAATATGTATTCGTCGGATTCAACAGTCTGGATAAGGCTGAAAAGAGCCTGTTCCGCTCAATACAGAGTGCCGGCAAAGCCATGTTCTACTGGGATTATGCCCTTTCATACACCGAAGGCAATCTGCACCACGAAGCCGGGCGGTTTCTGCGAAACAATATAAAGAAGTTCCCCGGCGAGCTGCCGGCTGACCTGTTCGAAGAGATGTACAAGGCCAAACTCACCATTGTGGAGACATCGACCGACAACGCCCAGGCGCGGTTCATACCCCGGTGGCTGGACTCGCTGAAACCTGAGGGCAAGGCAGGCAGAGAGACCGCCATAATTCTGGCCGATGAATCTCTGCTGCAACCCGTTCTGCACAGCATACCCGACGATAAGATAGAGAATGTAAACATAACCATGGGTTACAAGCTGTCGGAGACAACGCTCTTCGGTCTGGTCACCGCACTTGTCGATATGCAGCGCCTTGCTGCCAGGAACAAAGGCCGGTTCAGCATCCATTCGATAAGCCGCGTTTTGGGTAACCCCATGACCTCTGCCTTGTCGGAAAATGCGCTTCCCATACTTGAGAGCCTTAAAAAAACCCGCCGTATTTTCCCCGATATAACTCCCCTTACGTCCGATGAAAAACTCTCCCTGCTCTTCACCGGCACCGCCGATAATCTGTCACTTCTCAAATATCTGCTCGCTGTGCTCAAATCATTCGCGCCGGTAATCCGCGAGGATGAAGAGAACAGGCTGTTCAAGCCGCTCAACCAGGAGACTCTCTACCGCATTTACACTCAGCTCAACCGTCTGCATTCACTAATAGAGTCCGGCAACCTGAATATTCAGATAGAGACACTGTGCCGTCTGATACGCTCCGTCCTCTCCTCCACGACCGTTCCTTTCCATGGAGAACCTATTGTAGGCATGCAGATCATGGGGCTTATCGAGACCCGTAATCTGGATTTCAAAAACGTACTGCTGCTCTCAGCACAGGAGGGATCCCTGCCGCGCAGCGGCCGGCAGACATCGTTCATACCCTACAATATACGGCTGGCATTCGGACTGACAACGCTACAAGATAGAAGTGCCGTTTCATCATACAACTTTCACCATCTCATACAGAGAGCCGAAAACGTAACAATGGTCTATAACAGCAATGCCGATGCTCCCGGAATAGGCAAAGGTCAGATCTCCCGCTATCTGATGCAGCTTATGGTGAGCGGCAGTGACATAAACCGCCTGACACTGAAATCGGAACGCTCGGATTCTGAGCCTCAAACGCTTACCGTAGAAAAGACCGTGCCGGTAGTTGAAAAGCTCATCGGAAAATATGACATATCTCGGGAAAAGTCATATCTATCGCCATCGGCCTTGAACACATATATGGACTGCAGGCTTAAATTCTATCTTTCCCAGATAGCCCGTCTGAAAAAACCCGATGAGAGTGATACCGGAATAGATGCCCTTACATTCGGCACCCTGTTCCACAAGAGCATCGAGATATCCTATGAATCGCTGGCATCGATGAATAGTAAGCGCATCATTACCCGTGAGAGTCTGGAAGCTCTGCTAAAGGACCACAAACGGCTGGAAGGATTTGTCGAGCAGGCCTTCATGGAGGAGTATTTTGACAACAAGAGGATTGCCAGGGAGGATTACAGCGGCATACAGTCCATCAATTACAACGTAATAATCAAGTACCTGCGTCAGATACTGCGTATGGACGCACAACTCTATGCTCCGTTCACATATATGGAGAGTGAGTCCGAAGCCTTCAGTGACTATATGGAGGTCCTACATCCGCTCAATCCAACATCAAAACTCAAGGTGCGCCTGCAAGGCATCATAGACCGCATTGACAGTAAAGACGATATTATACGTATAGTTGACTACAAGACAGGCAGCAGCAGGGGAAGCAACAAAAACAAACCCAAAACGATCGATGAACTCTTTCCGCCCACTCCTGCAAAAACCCGTAAGTCCCATGCCTTCCAGATAATGTACTATGCCTACATAATAAGCCGTCATGAAAAATTCAAAAACAAAAAACTGGCGCCGGTACTGCTCTATACAAGCTCCCTCTCCAGACCTACACCAGAAGATATCTACTACAAATTTGCAGGTGAGCCCCTTACGGACTTTACCCGGCAGTGCGGCAGTGAATTTGCCGCCGGTCTGCAATCATTGATCGATGAGATCTTCAATCCCGATACCGACTTTGAACCGACCGACGACAGGGATGCCTGTATGTTCTGTGATTTTGCATCACTTTGCGGACGAACACCATGACCGACAGAGATTTGACAGAACAATTCATAATGGAGAACCGCACAGCCGACGTGCGCTCTCTTGCACTCTCACACCATCCCCAAGGTGTGGATATGCGGTATGCCCTCACACAGATTGCCGGCTGGCAGACCGCCCGCCTGAAAGTGCCGCTCTGGGCTGCCACAGACGGCATTGTCTATCCTAAGCGTCTGTCGCTTGAACAATCCACATCACAGCCGGTAGCAGAATGCAAAGCAAAGTTCATAGAGAATCTGTTTGGAGCAGGGTTCAAAACAGCCGACATTACAGGAAGGAATCGCAAATCCCGGCGGCCTCCGGAACCGGGAGCGGGGTTCAGAATGGCCGACCTCACCGGCGGCATGGGTGTGGACTGCTTTTTTCTCTCACGCAGTGCTGCCCTGACCTGCTACAATGAAATCTCGGATGAGCTTTGCGCCATTGCCGCAGTCAATTTCAAAGCCCTCGGCCGTCAGGATATCAAGATAAGCTGCCGCAGCGCCGAAGATTTCATTTCCGGCCTTGAACCCGACAGTTTTGACATTCTGTACATTGACCCTGCCCGCCGAAGCAACACCGGGCGTAAACTAATATCAATAGTTGACTATCAGCCTGATATAACTGCCATGCAGGAGAATCTGCTGCGTGTATCACGCTACGTAATGGTCAAGCTGTCACCTCTCCTCGACATAACCCAAACTCTGACTGAAATCAAAAATGTGAGCCGTGTAATAATAACAGGGCTGGATGGCGAGTGCAAAGAGCTCCTGCTGCTTATGCAGCGCGGATTTGCATCGGAGACGCAAATTGAGGCAATCGATATATTTTCCAACGGCAATTCGCTTGCACCCGTTGTATCGACCAGAGAGAAAGAGAGCGCCCTTCCGCTGCCCATAGCCCACCCCTTGCAGCTCAGACCGGGAACCTATATCGGCGAACCGTCTGCCCCATATATGAAAAGCGCCCTGTTCCGCACTATTGCAGACCGCACCGGAACCGCCCTGCTCCATCCCGACTCCCATCTGTTCTGGAGCAGTGACCGCCCCCTGGATTTCCCCGGCCGCCTGTTTACCATTACCGGAATAATCCCGTTTGACAAGAGGTCGCTGGCGCCGTTGGCCAGGACCCGTGCCAATCTGTCCGTACGCAATTTTCCCGATTCGGCACCGCAACTGCAACACAAGCTCAAGCTCCGCGATGGAGGCGACCGCTATCTGACAGCAACCACCCTGGCCGACACCCGAAAGGTCCTGCTCGATTTAAAAAAAACCTTACCGGATCAAGAAAAGGCTGTACCGGATTAAGAAAAGGCTCCGGTTTTATAATGGTAATCCCTTTGCCTCTTAGAGAAAATAGCCTTAACTTTGAAACTATATATCAATCTCTTTAATAAAAAAAGATATACACTCCCGTGAAGATTATTATTACAAGCGACTGGCATCTTGGCAGTACCTTCCATGGAACGGACAGACTGCCGGAACAGAAGCATTTTCTCGAATGGCTCCTAAGTCAGATTGAGAGCCTGAAGCCCGAGGCCCTGCTTGTTGCTGGCGATATTTTTGACAACGGTAACCCTTCGGCTGCCGCTCAGGAGACCTATTTCGAATTTCTTTCTAAGGCTACAACATCTTGTCCCGGACTGCAAACCGTAATTATAGCCGGGAACCATGATTCGGCCATGAGACTTACCGCTCCTGCAGCACTCCTTTCAAAACATAACATTGAAGTCAGGGGAAAAGTCCAACGCAACTGGATCCATTATGAAAGTGAAGATGAAAACAGCGCTCCCGGACGGTGGGAGATGTCGGTCGATGACCTTGTGATTCCAATATATAATGACGATAAGAGTGAAAGGGTCTGGATTTTGGCTCTGCCCTATGTGCGGAGCAGTGAACTGACACAGGCCGAATCATACGGGAAAGGCATGCGTGAGATTATAACCATGTTAATGGAGAGAGTAAACAGCCTCCGTGCACCTCGGGAGCTTGCAGTCATGATAGCCCATCTATACGCCACCGGCGCCGAGATTGCCGACGGTTCGTCAGAGCGTATCCTTGTGGGCGGTCTTGAAAATGTTGCGTTAAACGACTTTGAAGAGCACCCCGATTATCTGGCAAGCGGTCATATACATAAACGTCAGCGCATCAAAGGTACTGACTGGGCACGGTATTCGGGCAGCATCATGCCCATGTCATTTGCCGAGAAAAACAACCGCCACGGTATAGACCTGCTGACAACTGATGGAGACAGTTATGATGTGGAGTTTATCGAATACACCCCACAGCGTAAACTCATAGAAATACCGGAAGAGGGAACCGTGCTGATTGAAGATGTCATAGAGGCGATAAATGATCTTCCCCCTCTGGATCAGGAGAATCTTCAAACCATGTCCTACATAAATGTACGAATGGCCCGTGAGGAGATGGATATGACGGCAAGAAAGAAGATTGAGGATGCCCTGAGCAGCCGTCACGTCATTTTTGCAAAATTACAGTCCGTTGACAGCAATCTTGCTCAAAACATTCAGGACGGACGGGATGGAGAGACCGGGATACGGTATGAAAACCTCTACAAACGGGATCCTATGGAGGCCCTTACAATAGGTTTTATACGTGAAAACGGCGTAGAGATGAGTGACCGTCAAATCGAACTTGCACAAATGGTCATTGATGAAGCAAGAAAAATGGAGACCGAAGTAAATGCAGAAGTATGAAAATCCTTGAATTGCAGACAAATAATATAGCATCCCTTGAGGGGTTCAACAGGATCAGCTTCACCGAGGCTCCTCTGGGCGATTGTAAGATATTCTCCATAACAGGTCCTACAGGCAGCGGCAAAAGTACACTGCTGGATGCCATCTGTCTGGCGCTTTACGGGAAAGCTCCCAGATATGACAGGGAGCTTACTTTGGATCAAAGGGCAGAAGAAGGTGACGGAAAGAGCGAATTGCGTTCAAATGACCCGCGCAACATAATGACCCGCGGAGCAAAAGATTGCTTCTGTAAGGTTTACTTTGAAAGCGGCAATCTGATCTATCTGGCTGTATGGTCAACCGAATTTAAGCGCATCAACTACGCTCCTGCCCTGCTGACGGTCAACAAAATCACCCTTGATGCCGAAGGACGGTATATTACAGGTGATTTCACAGAGCGCACCGCCCGGGATATCATAGGTCTGGAATATGAACAGTTCGTAAAGACCGTACTTCTGGCACAGGGAGCTTTCGACGGATTCCTCAAGGCCGATTCGGAAAAGAAATCGGAGCTTTTGGAACGTCTGACAGGCATAAATACTTACAAATATATGGCCGGACTGATACGCGGCCGCAATGAAGAGGCCAAAGAGAAACTGCAAGATATAAACTCCAGAATAGGTGCACGGAAAGAGTTGCTGATTGAAGATGAGGAGGAACTGAACCTACTCATCTCCGACATTGCAAAGGCCGAAGCCGACGCCAAAGCGGGCCGGGAGAAACGCGACCGCATAAAATCGGATATACTGTGGTGGAACAACGAAAGAAAACTCAATGACGGACTTGAGAAAGCCCTGGCTGAACTTGACAGAGCCGAAACGGCAGTAAAGGAGATTGATGAGATGCGAGGTCGGATGGAGATGTACTACACCCTTGAGCCGGCAATCCGAAAATGTCGGGAGATAGGCGATGCCAATGCCGAGAACCGGCGGCTGACAGAACTTGCGACCAACAACAGGGAGAGACTGAAAGGACTTACAGCCGAATTGAAAATCGCCTCCGACAGACTGGAAGAGTATAAGGCCGGAGTGACCGCGGCAAAGGAGAGACAGATTGAAAAGAGACCTACCATCCTGAAAGCCCGTGAGTTACAGACCCAAATAAAGAGCGAAGAGGCTGAACTCGGTAATGCCGTCAAAGAACTCGACAGCGCCCGAAAGGAGCTGGAAACAACAGAACAGGATCTTAAAAACAATCAAGAGAGTATAGGAAGTGCCGTTAAGGAGATTGAAAGACTTACGGCTGAATCGATTGCTATTAAAAAAAGGCACGATAATGAAATCGCCGCCCATAACATGAAGACAGAGGCCGACAGAGAAGAGCTCCGCAAGCTGCATGAAATGTGGGAAAAAGAGGACGGCGAGAGAATCCGCCGGGAAAGGGATGCGGCATTCACAATCCGAAGTGTGGGCGGTCAGATCGCCACCATGAAGTCCCAACTGGAGAGAGGAGAAGCATGTCCGGTATGCGGCTCCACCCAACATCCGGCTCTGATTTCAGGTCTTTCCGATATCTCAGTATATAAAGATGAGTATGAACGGGACTATCAGGTCAAAGAGTCTAAATTAAGAGAGTACAATGCCGCACAGATTAAAATCGTAACTCTTCAAAAAAACATTACAAGTTCTGATGAAGTTCTAACTAAAATAATTGCCCGGCATACAGTGGAAAATGAGGCACATCAGAAGATGCTGGCCGATGCCAAGAGCAGACAGGCCGCTCTTGAATCCCTTAATACCGCGCTGATCAAAAACGTAGATGATAAGAACAATGTTTTGGACAAAATAACTAAAACTGCCGGCAATATACAAAAAGCAATCGCCGAAAAGAGGGAGAATCTAAGACAACTGATTGGCGATAGGACAGTTGAACGCATAGAGGCAATCCTTGAAGAGGCTCTGTCGGAGGCCGAAAAGAGGGTAAAAAATCAGGAAGAGGCGATCAATGCACTAGGTAAATCGATCAAGGCAGTCGAGACCGCCATCGCGGAGAATATGAATGAGGTCAAATTGAAAAAGGAGACAGCAGATTTAAAAAAATCGGAACTTGAGGATTGGATTGTCAAATACAATGTCAGTCACCCGGAAAGCGTAGTATCGGTTGATACCATTACCGGGTTGCTGTACGATACCGCCGACTGGGATGCCGTCCGCAGAAAGGTCACCAGTCTTATCAACAAAAGGACGGAAGCGCGTACCAATGTAGATAATTTTCAAAAACAGCTTGCCGAACAGAACAAGACCAAACCTGAAAAGGAGCAGCAGGAGTTGGAACAGAGCCTGACAGAGCTTGAAACCTCCATTTTAGAGGAGAATAAGAGACTGTTGGAAAAGAAGACAAGACTGGAAAGCCACAAAAATGCAACCCGCGAGCTGGGTGAACTGACCCTGCGGCTGACAGAAGCGACTGCCGACAGCAGAGACTGGAGCATGCTCTACAGGGCAATAGGAGGCAATAAAGAGGGTAAACTGCTTCGCAAGATAGCACAGTGCATAACTCTGGGGTTCCTTGTTGAAAAGGCAAATGCCCAACTCCGGCTTTTCAACCGCCGCTACAGTCTGGTGCAGATCGAGAACACCCTTACCCTGAAGGTCATTGACCACGACCGCGGCGATGAGGAGCGCGTAATCTCCTCGCTTTCAGGCGGCGAGACCTTCATTGTGAGTCTGGCGCTGGCTTTGGCGCTAAGCGATCTGTCATCGAAGAATATCTCGTTCAAGAATCTCTTTATTGACGAAGGATTCGGGACCCTTGACTCGGACAACCTGAGAATGGTGATTGACGCACTCTCGGTCCTCCAGTCCGAACAGGGCAAGACCGTAGGCGTTATAAGCCATACGGCCGAAATGAGCGCCGGCATATCAACCCGGATTGTCCTGACCAAAAGAGGCAACGGCAGCAGCTACATTCAAATAGAAGCATAGATTAAGCAGGGTGACATGTATTCCTTTACCTTATCGTCTGATTCGGATTGTTTTTTACCCGTCTGCCACCCACTATACCCATTATGAAATCCCCGGTATGAAACCCCAGTAGCGGGGACTGTTTTTTAATAGTTTAATAATTCCTGATACAGAGCCTGAGAAGAATAAAAATTCTTATCAACCGCTTGAACAGAGAAATGGTAATAGCAATGGCTAATGTCCTCAATCTTGAGGGAGAAGACATCTATGATGCCATTGTTAATCATTCTGACGAACTTGCCCATATATGTGATATCTATCGGCTAAAATTAGCCGTTTAAGAACTTGCAAAACTTAAATTAAATTATTTATCAAATGATGATATATAACAGGATTTCAACTCCCTTATTTCTGAGCGCAAACGTTCTGTGTTAACGGACTCAACCTTAGGGACAAATAACTCCACATTATCAGCCATATCAAGAAAACGTACAGTATCTCCCTCTGCATGATACAGTTTTGCCAGCAAGTTGAGCGGATAAAGACGGTTAGGCACCATATAGAAAGCATGCTTATATCTTCCTTCAGCCTCACGATATCTGCCAAGTGCCAGGCTGTTATTACCCATCACATTCCAAAACATGGGATCACTACTGATTTCAGTTCCCATCTTAAGGATGGAATCACTTTTCTCATATTGACCTGTTTTATTAAGCGATTGACCGTATGAAAACAGAAAATTACTGTCATGTTTCATATATTCAAATAGCGCTTCACAACTTTCAATCACATATTCATAGTATTCATTTTCGTGCCAACGCACTGTTTGCATCCATGAACTGTTAATCTGCTTACGTTGTTTAAAGACAGGCTTTTTCCTTACCAACAAAAACGTTAATATCATAAAAAATACTGACGCAACAGCAATAATCCCAATGTTGCTACTATTCTTTCCATCAAATAAACAAGCACCAAGAATTATTGAGAATAACATCCGCATTTGCATGACATGAAGTGGATAAGAAAAAAAAGCAAAGACTGAAAAAGAAACCATCCCGCAAAACCATATTGTTCCCCTTTTAAAAGATATTACTACAGCCGTAGTCACAATTCCAATAACTAACAGCATAACTATTGGCCCCGTCTCTACACCTATGAACAAATATTCGTTGAAAGCATTATCAGGACAACCGGCAATCATACGTTCTTTTTCGTTTATTACACTCCAATCAAGGTCGAAAGCCCCTTTTTTTTCTATTCGTTCTTTGAAATAATCTGCTTGTGCCCGACCAAAAGCACCGCCGAATTTGCCTAATCCAGTTCCCTTCCAACCATTCTCCAAGACTGCTTTAACACAAATCTTATCCATAAACAGCCTACCATCTGCTGATGGCTTTTTAAAAAAATAAGCGCCAATTCCAATTAGTGTCACGCAGACAAATAACACTAAACAGTTTTTTTTTAGTAAAAACCTAAGCCCTTCTCTAAACCCTTTTGTCTTTAAAAATAGCAGCGCCATACTAAAACCTAATGCTAACATCGCACTACGGCTTTGAGTTAAAGAAAGAATGATAATCGAAATAGAACCGTCTATTGCAACTAACCAGAATATAACCTTTAATAATCTCTTTTGTTTAAACATGTCAATGTTCATAAAACAATATGCAATAAACAAACTTATACAAACAGACAGGAATCCCGCGTAAGGACCAGGATTATTAAACGATCCTGTTAGAGCAAATATAGAATGGTTAAAGCGCAATATACCCAAGAATTGATAAAGGCCCAATATCGTTTCATATCCACAATACAGAGAGAGCACCAATACCAGTAACGAATTTATATATAAACGTTTCATTTATTCCGTTTTTCTTATTTGGTCCAGGAACAAATTCCTGACATTAGTGTTATACAGGATGTCTCCAACTAATATTACTTTCTTATCTTCATTAAGCAGAAAAGTATGTAAAAGAGGATTTTGAGGGATATGTTTGTTCTGACTTGAAAAAAAATGCTTCTCATCTACTATTATAGGATAATCTATTTCAACATTCTTAAGCATAACTTTCAAAGAAGTTGTTTGATTCTTTTGGGGCGTAAAAATAAATATCACATTAAACGGATAATAATTGTTCAAAGAATCAATTGATGACAACAAAGTTTGCCAAGAATGCAATTTCCTTGATTCACATACTCCACAAGTCATTGAATCATGATATACCACCAACGTTTTATAATTATCATCAAACAATAATGAGTCAGGATAATTGTACGAATATCTGAATAAACTGTCAACAGCCAATTCAATTGTAGAAGAATAGAATTTCGTTATTTCCTTTTTAAGGTTGATATTGCAGTTACAGGAAATAGGTGGCAGCAACATCATCCATATTATAACCGTTTTTTTCATTGCTATTTACAATTGGTCTTTGAAATGATATAGCACTATTGAAGGATTCTTTGTTTCTGTGATTATCTGATAGTAATCTAATGCCTTCTTGTAATTAGTATTCATCTTGCTTTTTTCGGGCAACGAATTGAATGTTTCTGTCCATAGGTCTGGATATAACACACTCACAAAAAAATCCTGATAGCAATCATAGAACAAAGGCAGAATCACATGATCATAAAAAAGTACGTCATCTTTATATGACTCGCTGTCAAACAAATACTTATTATTAGTCAAAGTATCTACCAGCATCAGGTATTGGGCATCCTCCGAAATTGACAGACATTTAAATCTTATAGCAAACATAGAATTGGCATTATACATATTACGAATATCGGCACTGCCCTTTGAGTCTACTAGCATGTTTACACCCAAATAATTAATATTTTTCAGCCCTTTAACATTAAAATTCTTTTCCTTGAAATCAAATGACAGAGTTTTCTCCAACCCGTTATCCTTTGTTACAGTATAATAATCGTTATAAAAAGGGATCTTATATAACGGATTCCCTTCCATAGACGTAAACGTTTGTAACATCGGCGCCGAAAAAAGTTTCTCAAAATGCAAAAAACGGTCAATCACAACCTCATTATCTATATCAAATGTAACCAACATAGGACCCTCAACGCCTCCACAGGAAACAATCAGAGTAGATTCATCAACGAAAGCTATCCGTTCGGGATAAAAATCCAGATTGACAGTTTTTATGAACTGTCCGTCACTTTTATCAAACAACAGCACTTTTTTACCTTCAGAATCAACAATAACCAAATACTTTTCAGAGACCATAAAATCCTCTATATCAAGATAGTCAAAAGATGCGCGTCCTTTCCTATTAATTAAGAAACGATTTTTGCCCTTCCAATCAAAAGCATACAAGATGTCATTACTTGTCAAGTAGATTCCGCTATCATCAGTGTGAATGATATCAATAAAGCCTATCAGATGCTTGTCTTCAAGCGGCACAACTCTGATACTGTCACATACAGAAGACAAAACAGTCTGTTTTATAGCATCATCAATATTACAATCGATGATTCTTTTAGAATTCTGCATTATTAAACCTTGATTACTCCTACCGCATGACAATAAAAGGAGAACAGTAATCAGAATAAAAAAGGTATTATTTTCAACTCTTTTCATTACCATATATGATTAGAAACTTAGTGACACGCAAATAATGAACGTATCACTAAGCTATTTCTATTTATTTCTTACTCTTTTTTTCTGTCCATTTGCCCTCGCCACATAGAATTGAGAGAGTTTGGTTAAACACAGTAGGAGTCCTATAACATACTTGAGAACCCTGCATTGTTGCACTGCAATCCTCTAGAGTACCATCATCCTTACATAGTAAAGTAAAGCCCTCATCTCCATTTGAGCATACGCAATCAACAGCCTTGAGTTTCTTACCTTCCCACCATCCTTCACCAGCTGGATCTGTAAGAGCCTCCACATTCTGATCAACCAAAATCGAGATCATATCATGCTTATTTACTACTGCTCCTCCCAAAATCATAGCACAAATCATAAGACTTGTATATACAATGATACATTTTTTATTTTTCATAATGTTTTTAATAATTAATGATTAGAAATAAATGGTTATTTTCTCTCTGAAATAAACTGAATTTTTTTATCACTACCTTTGCATTGTTCAATTTTTTAAGGTTATACTTAAGATTTGGATAGAAGGGGTGTCATGGTGAACCGTGCAAAAGTTTTGGCCATACTGTCCCCTCTTTTCTCCAAATCAGTTTATTAACACTATCAATCTGTACAGATATTACTATCATTTGTTACTACCAATCAAATTCACCGCTATCTTCAATTATGAACGGCCGTTCATCTCTACCACGTGTATAATTCCTCAGCCACAACGGGCAATTAATGGGAATATCATACTTCAGTACATTTTCTGTCGCTTTTTGATAACATGCAGACTTCCATCTGTTGCCGTTCCAGTATAACAGTTCATATTCATTCCTTGGATACACATCATTATCATAGCTTCTAGGCATGACCATAACAGATGTTACAACTGCTGGCTCTCCCATATCCATTCCTATCCAGTTACCACCAGGTTGGTTTATCTCAAAATTAGATAGCAGATTACCATCGTACGCACGGTCTATCGGGAGTTGTAGGTCGCTGGTAAGGAAGTACTGCTTGGTTACGTCTTTCTTGCCAAGGTCAAAGGGATACCGGTACCTGGAGCGTTCAATGTACCGCTGCCGCTCTTTGTTAATGGCGTAGGAGTTGCGATATACTTTGGGCCCGCGCTCATAGGGGAAGAATCCTCCGCATATCATGGTGGAGAGGTCCCACTCGGATGTCTCCTCCATGCCACGGTCGGAGAGTATGACGAACCAGCGGGTAGCGGCGGTGTAGCGGCTGCCGACCGGCGTCTCGTCCAGCACGGCAGTGATGATCTCTGCATCGGGGATGGTATGGAGAGGCAGGTCGGAATACTTGCTGTCGGTGATGGTAAGCAGACTGTCACGCTGCTGTTCGGGGGTGAGTGCAGTATCGGCAAGGATACGGGCAGCATAACCGTAATAGTCGTAAATCTTAGTGCCTGCATAGGAGTAGTGTGCGGGGAGATTCTCTATGAGATATTCCGCAGCCCGAAGTTTGTAGGGGTTGGGGTCAGCAGTGCGGTAATGGCTAAGCACGGCCTCTAGTTCAGCACGGTTACTGCCGACCGACTCAAGACTACGGTTTAACTCTGTACTGTATGTACAGCAATAGAATAGAAGTGTGATTACCGGCACTATGGCCGGAATGTGTTTTTTCATCAGT
>Ga0123335_1002354_pt1 | contig 28447 bp, 22 predicted proteins | sample BiotimSIPDNA_2_FD_89707 | JGI IMG/M metagenome (GOLD analysis project Ga0123335, IMG submission 89707) | Anaerobic biogas reactor microbial communites from Washington, USA - Biogas_R2 time_0 SIP DNA | ecosystem: Engineered > Bioreactor > Anaerobic > Unclassified | place: Washington, USA... | reverse complement strand
TGTGCAATACTGCATTCTAGACTATGGTTGGCGGTTTCCAAAGAAGCAATATCATTTTCCAGGCCAACTATCTGGTATCCTAGCGTAGAACTCTTTATACAGAGATACACCAGCAGAAGGGCATAGGCAAACAAGAACAATATGGTCTTAATTACTAGCGACCTGCCTATGTTGGCTTTACGCAAAGTGCCTTTTACCTGGGGCTGATAGTTTACAGCCGGCATGGCCGGTATGTATGCTTCTTCTTCCCACTTTCGGGCATAACTGTGCCCCGCCTGTACCATACTATTCCTCCTTCTTGCCTTATAGAACTAGATCCTGGCTGCCACCCTCAGCTTGGCACTACGTGCCCGGGGGTTCGCCTCACATTCTTCTTCATCAGCTATAATTGGTTTTCGGGCTATGATTCGAAGCCTCGGCTGGTGTTTGCATATACACACCGGTAATCCTGGGGGACATACACATTCTTTGCTTTCTTTCTGCATAAAAGTCTTTACTATGCGGTCTTCCAGTGAGTGGAAAGAAATAATACAAAGATGTCCGCTTGGCCTTAGCACTTCCACCGCCTGAGGCATTACCTCTTCAATCGCTTCAAGTTCACGGTTTACCTCGATTCTGAGAGCCTGAAAGGTTTTACGTGCTGGATGCTTTTCTCTGCGATACTTGGCAGGTACCGCACCCTGTATGATTTCAACCAGTTGTAAGGTTGTATCTATCGGTTTTATTATCCTTTGCCTGACAATGGCTGCTGCAATCGACCTGGCGTATTTCTCTTCCCCATATCTGAAGAGAATATCAGCGATGTCAGCTGGATCATACTGGTTTACTACGTCCCAGGCGCTAATTGGTTCACTGCGGTCCATCCGCATATCCAAACGGGCATCTTCGTGAAAACTAAATCCCCGCTCAGCCTGATCCAATTGAAACGAAGAGACTCCCAGGTCAATCATTATGCCATCGGCTTGTTTGATTCCCTCTTCATCCAATAATACTGAAAGATCTCTGAAATCACCTTCGATGAATCTTACACGGTTATCTGTCAGTTGGCGCCTAGTATTATCCAGGGTATCCTTATCGCGATCGATCGCTAGCACCTGTGCATCTTGACTGAGTTTCTCCAGCAAGGCCTTGGTATGCCCGCCTCCCCCAACGGTGCAGTCTATATAACACCCATGCGGGTCAGTCAGCCAATTCTCAACACTAGGGCCCAGTAAAACCGGTTGGTGCAATCCTGCTCCTCCTATATGCCCAAATCGAGGCTCTCGGCAACAGTTTCATAAGTAGAATCAGTACTCTCATCATAAGCATCCCATTTGTCAAGCGCCCATATTTCAACCCGGGTATGAACCCCAATTATTATTATATCCTCAAAAATATCTGCATACTCTCTTAAATTCGACGGCAAAACTGTTCTTCCTTGTTTATCTATCTCTAATTCTGAGGCGGCAGACAAAAATTTGCGCATAAAGGCTCTTACATCAGCCCTGGTGCCGGGAAGAACGCGCAGCTTATCTTCGATGGTCCGCCATTCATCCAGGGAATACAGAAAAATACAGTTATCCAGTCCCCTGGTTGCGATAAACCTATCTCCTAACTGGTCTCGCAGCTTCGATGGAATGGTAACTCTCCCTTTGGCATCTAGCGAATGTTGATATTTGCCCAAGAACATTTGTTCTGCCCCTTGTGGATTGTTTTTAGGGATTATACTCCACTATGCTCCACTTTACACCACTACTTATTCTACTTTTATTTTCCGTACCCTTCTTTGTGAAACTTGTATCAATCTTTGGGCTGAATAATCGCTTTCCACGATTAGACTCAAACTCCCATTATTAAGCACTTCAGGTTGAGCTATGCGGAATAATGTCATATTAATAAATGTGTCTATAGTCCTAATGCGGATTCTGGGATAGCATAATCCAAAGCGGGGTCAAGAAATGAATGATATGCGGGCTTTACTAGCAAAGAAAAATGCGCGATCCTAATCAATAAGAAAGGGGCAGAGAGTCTGGTCTCTGCCCCAAACTATTGGTCAATTAGCTAGTATTAATAGGTAAAGGTTACCTTGGCCGTTCCATTGGATTCCATATTCTTGCCCAACGCTTTGCCAGTACCATTCATGCCAGTTACTTCGATGGAAGTGATTCTTCCACTGGCGCTGTCAATCGTGATTTTTGCATCCATAGTTAAAGAAAATGTTACTGGTATACTGGTGCTGGAACTATCCAGTACCGATTTGAATGAATTGGGTACGTCAATTCCCTTAATCGTGATTACATTACCAGACATAGTTGCGCCGCTTACGAGTTTCACGGCATCAGCTTCCGGACCGCAGATCAGCTCAGAGAAAGGAACGAAAGCGCCTTTAGGCTTGCTGGTGCCCAATGCACCCAAATCACCAGCCCAGCTGCTGCTGCACTTCTTGTCGGCGTCGATGCTTCCCGTACCGTCCAATTTTACAGCGATATCGCCCATGCTAGTACCAAGAACATTGGCACCAACGGTAAAGGTGCAATTGGCTGGTTTGAAAGCAGCAATAGCAGCCTTTATGGCAGCATCCGGGGTAGCTGCGGCTTCGGGTTTTACTTCGGGCTCAACTTCGGGCTCAACTTCGGGTTTAACCTCGGGTTTAACCTCAGGTTTAACTTCGGGTTTAACTTCGGGCTTGGCCGGAGCAGCAGGGTTGGTGATAGCTGCCGTCTGAGTAGCTGCATCCCAGTCTACAGTTCCGCCAAAGGCTTCACCGATAAAACGCAGGGGAGCCAAAGTACGTCCATTTACGATTTGGCCAGGAACATCAATAGTTTTTACGGCTCCGTTGATGGTCGGCGAAGTAGAACCAATTTTCAGAACAACTGTTGTACTTCCCTTTATACCGGTAGCAGTTTTGGTGGCGTCATCCCAGGTTACCGTAGCACCCATGGCTTCAAAAATTGCCCGCAGGGGAACCAGGGTCCTTCCATTGTCTATCATCGGCGGAACATCAAATGATACATTTTTGCCGTCCAATACTACCTTGACATCTCCTGCCATAGCAGGTGCGGCAAATAGGGTCAATAGCATGGCCAATGCCATGAATATAGCGATTTTCTTCTTCATTATGTTATTTGCCTCCTCTTTTCTTAATTCATACTCTTACTAGGCTTGATTTTCTGCCGGTGCCTGGAACATCTCTTTAGGAGCGCGTCCGATGGCTACCAGGAGAATGAGAGCCAATGCTATGAGTCCGGCGCCGACTTTCATGGCGCCAGCCTGCTGGTCGACAGCAGGAGTTTGGAATACGTATACCACACGTCCTGTAGCACCTTCGGGCTTGCCCAGGAAGGTGTCAGCCTTGGCAGCATTTTCGCCCAGAGCTGTCGCTGTGGGACCTGCGGCCTGCAGAGAAACCAGTCCGGTGGTCAGTGCATCTTTGGCTCCGCCAGCCCCGGTCCCGATTTTGCTTGCACCGTCAGCAAGCTGATCCAATCCAGGTACAACCTGACCGTCAATGCTTTCCTTCATGTAACTCAGCGCATACATTATAGTACCAGGCGATCCATTAACCATAACCTTCATCGGCTGGCCATTGGCGCCTACCGAACCAACACCAACCACCATGACACCGAGGCCGGAATCGATCTTATCCAGCGCTGCCAGTGTCTCCTTGCTGCCTTCCTCCAAAGCCTTAACACTGGCCGGGAACGGCATGGTTCCGCTTCCGGTAGCGATGGTGCCGCCATCGCGATAAGCCTTGATATTGGAAGAAAGGCGGGACAATTTGGGTTCGATGTTAGCAGTAATAATCTGCTTCTGAGGTCCAGACACCTGAGCCTTCAGATAAGCAACGTCGTTGTACAGGCTGGTAGTATCCGAGGGTTCCACTACTGCTTCACCGGCATGACCCACACTGGTGTCCAGCAGACCCAGAATCATCTTCTGCATTTCATATGCAGGCAGAGCACGATCTTGAACACCTGCCTTGAGCAGCCCTACAGCATCCTTCAGACCCGGTGTTTTGCCGCTGGCATCAGCGCCAGTCGCGGCATTGTATGAGCTGGCATCAAAAGCTGAATTAGATAGGCCATCGCGTATCATCTTCATTTTTTCAACCAGGGTCCCCATACCGCTGCTTAAGGTACCCATGCCATCTTTTATCTTGGCAAGACCAAAAAGGAGCGTAGCATTCTGACTTCTTTCACCAACACCCTTTTGAATCTGATCAAAGCCGTCGTACAGCTTGTTGAAGCTCTCCTCAAAGGTACCCAGATTATCGATTTCCGACGTGGTTGGACAGATTGGTATAACCACGATCTTGCAGCTGGGCAGATCGATCTTGGTAGCATCCGCTTCCAGTACGGTGTACTGTTTTGCCGGATACTTGGGCGGAATCAAGGGGACGGTCCAGTTGACCTGGGTTACGCCCTGAACGTTGACCGTAACACCCTCTGGTGATACCTCGGCAACACCTGGGGCTTTGATATTGGTGAATATTTTGTTGTTGAATTCCCATCCAGAGAGAGATACTACGTAAGGTGTATAAATTTCGGTTTCCTTTTGTACAAGCTGGCCTTGGGAGTTCTTGAACTCTAATACCCGCTTTTCTCCGGTCAGATTCTCCAGATTGCAGACTATCTTCAGATGACCGCTCTTACCGGCTAATTTGTCGGCAGGCATTTTCTCTCCATCCAGATAATATTCAACCTTGACACTTACCGGGTATTTAACTTTTGCATATTCTTTCTTGTCCAGAGCCGCTAAATAATATAAATCTTTTGCCGTTTTCCCTCCGGCTTGAATCCCTACATAGCCAGTTTTCTTTACTACTGCTTCAGAACTGTAAAGGTTTCTGACTGACGACAGGTTATAGCCCATGCCATCTTTGACTTCAGCCGGACTACCAGCCGGTATACGCAGGTTATCCAGGACCTGAATACTGGCGATGCCGCTCTGATTATCCAAAGTGGTTACTACCAACTCATCATCCTGAATACCGCTCCCGGTCTCCTGTCCCATAGCAAATGAAACCGGTAATAATAGCATAGTAAGAGCCAAAACACATACTATATAGGCTCTAAATCTGGATCTTTTCAGCAAATTCTCATACCCCCTTTCACTATTGGTTTACTGCCATAGCAATCTTTACTACTATCAAGGACATAACCAGTCCAACCAACAAAGACACAACTACACCAACAAACGATGGTGCCAATACAGCCGACAGGCCAGAAGCATTCGCCAGATAGGTGCTGTAGACAGCTGCGAAACCGGAAGCCCACCCCAGGAACATCGCATCTATCCTCATGCCAACAGTTGATACGAGTACCAGCAGGAACAACGAAATACCACAGACTATTGCTACATAAACCAGATTGTCAGGTGGCAGCGGCATCTTCAGCGCGAGCACCACTATGCCGGCAAAGGCAACAACCACCCCAATCAATAATGCCAGTGCAGTTTTAAAATAATCCCCAAAGGGTCCGATAACTGCAAACATAGCCATAGAAATCGCTGCCATGTAGAAGGCTTTTGCCCCTATCATATCCTGGCAGAGTACAAAGACAGCGAAAAACACTGCTACCAGCAGTCCTAGACCAATAGCTTTTTTCATAGATTCACCTCCTTCTGTCAAAATTTTTCGAACATTGCTACGAAAAGGCCACATCTAATGCTGAAGTGATAGATAAACTGAAAATCATTGGGAAAAATTGTGTTCATAGGTAAGAGATACTAATGGTATTCACTATATTAATAATATGAAAAAATGCATATTACATGACTTAAGCTTAAAGCTACATTACAACCTGTATAAGTCTTGTTCCTCGAGGAATTTGATACCCCTTTCTTTAAAACTGTCGCGAGCCTTCTCAATATCCTCTACCTTAAAGATCACCAGAGCGTCACTGCCGGATGAACCAATAAAGGCATAAAGATATTCAATATTAAGATTCTCTTCGGACATCTGTTCCAGGATACTGGCCAGGCCACCCGGAGAATCGGGGACCTGGACGGCGATGACCTCAGTTTCACTTACAGTAAACTCGGCCTCCCGCAGAATGCGGTAGGCTTTATCCGGATCATTAACAATAACCCGCAGAATTCCAAAATCAGATGTATCAGCAATTGACAGGGCTCGGATATTGATGCCGGCATCACCCAATACTCTGGTAACATGGGCCAGACGTCCGGCTTTGTTTTCTAGAAATATCGAAATCTGTTTAGCCATTGTTAACCCTCCTTTATATATTCCTCTTATCAATTATACGCTTGGCCTTACCTTCACTTCGTTCAATGGAGGAAGGTTCTACCAGGCGGACTTTTACAGCTATCCCCAAGCCGCTGTTCAGTTCCCGGGTTATGGTGCCCTCCAGTTCCTCCAAGCGTTTCACTTCGTCGCTAAATACATTTTCCGAAACCTCGACCTGAACCTCGAGACGATCCAAATTATTTCTGCGTTCTACGATCAGCTGATATACTGGCTCTATCCCCGGTATCTGTAATAAAATACTTTCTACCATAGAAGGAAATACATTGACCCCGCGAATAATAAGCATATCGTCCGAGCGCCCCAGGATTTTTTCAATTCGTGCGTGAGTCCTTCCGCAGTCACACTGTTCACGGTTGATACGAGTCAAATCCCTGGTACGGTAACGAATGACCGGATAGGCCTCTTTGGTTAATGACGTTATTACCAGTTCTCCATGGCTACCTTCAGGAAGTACTTCACCGGTATCAGGATCAATTATTTCAGCTATAAAATGGTCTTCGGCCAAATGCAGCCCATTTTTATAAGCACAATCTACTGCTACACCCGGGCCAACCAACTCAGTCATACCATAGATATCGTAGGCATCGATTTCCCACTTGCTCTCAATCTCTTTGCGCATGTTTTCGGACCATGGTTCGGCTCCAAAGATCCCTGATTTGAGTTTGAATTCCGATCGGTCCATTCCCAATTTCATAAGTTCTTCATAAATAACCAGGGCATAGGAAGGTGTGCAACCCAACATAGTCACACCATAATCATGCATCAATGTCACCTGACGTTTGGTATTTCCACCTGAAGCCGGGAGAACTGCAGCACCCAATTTTTCAGCACCATAGTGGCCTCCTAGTCCACCAGTGAAAAGCCCGTACCCCCAGGTAACCTGAATCACTGAATCACGTGTAGCGCCTGCGCTGGTCATAGCCCGAGCTATCATTTCAGCCCAATTATCAATATCATTCTTTGTATATAAGGCCACTGTTGGTTTACCGGTTGTGCCAGAAGAGGATTGAATTCTCACTACATCCCTCATCGGCACGGCCAATAAGCCAAAGGGATAATTATCGCGGAAATCCTTTTTAGTAAGAAAGGGCAAATATTTGAGATCCGCCAGGCAGTTAATATCCTGAGGTTTTACCCCAAGCTCATCCATTTTTGCTCTATAAGATGGGACAAAAGTATAAACCCTGTTTACAGTTTCTTTGAGTCTTCTTAATTGCAGCTTCTCCAGTTCTTCCCTGGGCATGAGCTCTTTTTCTCGATCCCAATAATTCATTTATTCTACCTCCTCAAGTATTTTTCCTGCAAATGGTTCAAAAAATTGCAAAAACTTATTATCCAGTTTAATAACATACTGACAAGAAGCAATTTTAAAAATTAATATATGACAAAATGGTATCCATTGGGATTGATATAAGTGGGTAGTGTTAATAGACTCAATGTGGTATAAGATAAGCTAAAATGATGGGGATGACGACCACGTTCCGGCACAAAAAAACCCCACTGTTGCCGTGTAGCCGCTGGTTTAGACCTGCTAAGCAGGTGGGTGCCCGCCTGTATGATTAATGTGTCCCAGTGAATGGGCCTACATGCCTCATACCAGAGTCAAAGCTCCCTTAATCCGAGTGTTGGCAAAAACTGAACGACCTAACACGCACACAGCAGGGGGTTCTTTCATGAAAAGAAGCCTTAGCCTTGCCACAATGATAGCACAGAGCTGAAACTACTGCAAGAAACACAATACGTAAATTCTTCCATTCTTCTGGCTATTTCTCTCGAATCTTTATAGCCAACTCCCGGAGCTGTTTAGGGCTTACTTCTGATGGTGCAGACATCAGCAGGCATGATGCGCTCTGGGTCTTGGGGAAAGCGATCACATCCCGGATGCTGTTGCGTCCAGCCAAAATCATAACCATGCGGTCTATTCCAAAAGCAAAACCACCATGGGGCGGAGTTCCATATTCAAAGGCATCCAGCATGAAGCCAAATTTTTCACGAGCATCCTCAGGTGTATGCCCAAGCAGACCAAACATCCTCTCCTGAATTTCTTTGCGATGTATCCTGATACTTCCTCCGCCTATCTCGGTCCCGTTGAGTACCAGATCGTAGGCCCGGGCTTTGACTGCTCCCGGTTCTTGCTCCATGACGGCCAGATCTTCCTCCCTGGCGGAGGTGAATGGATGGTGCATAGCCACCCAACGTTTTTCCTCATCATCGTACTCAAGCAAAGGAAAGTCTACCACCCAGGTGAAAGCTAAGTGATCTTTTTCCACCAGATTGAGCCGTTTGGCCAGTTCCAGACGCAACATGCCCAATACCCGTTCCACTATCTTGGTCTGGTCTGCACCAAAGATGAGTAGGTCACCCGGTTGAGCTTCCAGCTGCTTTAGTATTCCTGCTACCTGCTCCTCGGTCAGGAACTTGGTTATGGGTGACTTCAATTCGTCTTCCGCCACCACGATCCAAGCCATGCCTTTGGCTCCGAACTCTACCGCCAGTTTGCCAAGATCATCGATCTCGCGACGAGGAAAGGATGCGCAGCCTTTTGCGTTGATGGCTCTGACTACTCCTCCACCCTCAATGGCACTGGCAAAGACCTTGAACTCGACTCCTCTTAACTGCTCAGTCAGGTCAACTATCGGCAGATCAAAACGCAGATCAGGCTTATCGCTGCCATATCTACTCATAGCCTCGTCATAGGAAAGCCGGGGGAAAGGACCCGGTATCTCCCGACCAGTGGCCTCTAAAATGACCCTTCTGACCATATTCTCTACCAGGGTTATGATGTCATCCTCATCAATAAAGGACATCTCCATATCCAGCTGGGTAAACTCAGGCTGGCGATCGGCCCGGAGGTCCTCGTCCCTAAAACAGCGGGCAATTTGAAAATACTTCTCCATACCTGCCACCATGAGCAGTTGCTTGAAAAGCTGTGGGGACTGAGGCAGGGCAAAGAACTCTCCTGGATGCACCCGGCTAGGTACCAGATAGTCACGTGCCCCTTCCGGAGTACTGCTGGTGAGAATAGGAGTCTCTATCTCAATAAAGCCCTGTTCATCAAGGCAATCCCGCATGCTTTTGATTATACGATGCCTGAACATCAGGTTTTTCTGCATTTCTGGGCGACGCAGGTCCAGATAACGATATTTAAGCCGCAGGGTCTCATCAACATCGATATTGTCTTCAATGTAGAAGGGTGGCGTCTTGGAAGAATTCAGAACCTCCATCTGTTCGGCATATACTTCGATCTTTCCAGTCTCAAGATTGGGATTTTCCGTCTCGGCTGGCCGCAACCGCACCTCACCGCGAACTGCCACGACATACTCGCTGCGCACCTGTTCAGCCAGTTTAAAGGCGTCTTTAGCAGTATCCGGACTCAATACCACCTGAATGATACCAGAACGATCGCGCAGGTCAATAAATATGAGGCCACCATGATCACGTCTGGTGTCTACCCAACCGTTGAGTACTACTGTTGCTCCGACATCTGCTGTAGTCAGGCTAGTTGCCATGCAGGTTCTTTTCATGTTAAACCGTTCCTCCTACTAAACTATACCAGCATTTCCTTGATCCGATCTATGGCATCTACTGCAGCCAAGCTCTGCTGCTCACCGGTCCCCATATTTCTTAGAGTAAGCTGCCCACTTTTCACTTCATCCTCGCCTATGATAATTGCCAGAGCAGCTCCCAGGCGGTCCGCATACTTCATCTGAGCCTTAAGAGCGCGCCCATTATGATCCTTAGCCGCCTTTATCCCGGCAGTTCTTAGTTCTTGCACCACTTGAAAGGAGAGCTCTTCAAACTGGTCACCGGCGGTAATAACAAAGACATCCAGGCCGTTTTTGCCAGTCTGCTGCAAGTTAAGCAGGTTAAGAGCCAGCAGCAGGCGTTCCAATCCCATGGCAAAACCCACTCCAGGGGTCGCCGGTCCCCCGCACTCCTCCACCAGTCCGTCATAGCGCCCGCCGCCACCTACCGCGCTCTGGGCACCGATACCTGGTATATGGATCTCAAAAGCGGTATTGGTGTAGTAATCCAGACCACGCACCAGATTATCATCATGGGTGAAGTCAACGCCATTACTCTCAAGAATAGACTGGACCTGACTGTAATGCTGCTGACAGCTGTCGCACAGATTAGCTGCCAGGGTCGGATACCCTTCAATTACCTGGTGACATGACGCTTGCTTGCAATCTAACACCCGCAGTGGATTTATCAGATAACGCTGATTGCAGTCTTCACAGAGCGAATCTTTTACTGGAGTGATATGCTCAATAAGCTTTTCACGGTAGACTTCTCGGCATTTCGGGCAACCTACCGAATTCAAATGAAGTTCATACTCCATTAACCCCAGGTTGCTTAAGATGTCAACCAATAATATTATAACTTCAGCATCCAGATAAGGGCTCCGACTGCCAAATACCTCTACGCCAAATTGATTGAACTGTCTGAAGCGCCCGGTCTGGGGACGGTCATAACGGAACATAGGTCCGATATAGTACCATTTGACTGGCAACATGCCGCTATAAACGCGATGTTCGATAAAAGCCCTGGCGCAGGAAGCAGTGTTCTCCGGCCGAAGAGTCAGGCTACGCTTGGAGCGATCGAAAAAGGTATACATTTCCTTACTGACAACGTCAGTGCTGGTACCTACTCCTCGTTCAAACAATTCAGTGTGTTCAAACATGGGGGTGCGGATCTCCTGGTAACCATAAAGCTCGGCAGTGCTGCGCAGCACACCCTCCAGGTAGTGCCAGGCAGCCGAATCGGGCGGTAATATGTCATATGTACCCCGGGGAGCCTTGGTCTCCATATAAACCTCCAGTGAGGATCAAACACCCTGACCTTCACGTTTTATTCCCTGATAATTCTAATTTAAGGCCCTTAGCTTGTCAACTTTGCGCCGGGTCAGAATTTCAACCGTCCGGCAATAACTATTCGGATCGCGTGGATTATATAGCGAGGTAAGCTTCCAATCCCACGGATCGACGAATTTGCTGGCACCTCCTCCTCCCAGGCCCAGTATGGTCTGCCTTTCCTCGATCATCTGTATATTGTACAAACAGTAATTACCAGGAAGCGCGTAACCAATGTTCTCCATACTGGCCTGCATATACTTCTGACGATAGAGGTAATAGGGCTGATAGCCTGAACCGCGTAAGATACCGGCAAATAGCTCCACCCCTTGCTCTACCTCTTCCACCCTGGCCACTGCTGTCAGCGCATCGTGTGAATTAAACAGCGATGAACCCCTTTTCAATGCCAGGGTGTGTACAGTAATATTCTCTGGATTCAATTTTAAGATTTCTTCTGCTGTGTGTGTGTTCTCCCGGATCCCCTCTCCGGGTAATCCAACTATTAAGTCCATATTAATTTGTTTTATACCACTATCCCTCACCCAATCTACCGCTCGCACCACTCCTTCCCGATCGTGATTCCGCCCGATTCTTTGCAGGGTGGAATCATTCATTGACTGAGGATTAATGCAGATCCGATCGACTCCATTTCTATAATAAACCTGGAGTTTATCGCGACTGAGCGCGTCCGGTCTGCCCGCCTCTACGGTGATCTCTGCCGTGTCCGCCGAAATATACTGCTGGTTCAGCAATCCAAACAGTCTTTCGCTTTGATCCACAGAGAGCACCGCAGGGGTGCCTCCGCCGAGGTAAATACTTTCTACTCGATATCCCAATTCTTTCAGGCTGGTTCCAACGGTTTTAATCTCGTATTCCAGAGCTGTTAGAAATTCATCCATCTGACCCGGCCGCCCACTCAGGACAGCTCCGGGAAAGCTGCAATAGATGCAGCGGCTGGGACAAAACGGTATGCCGATATAGAGCCCAATAGCCCGGTTGCTGGTTTGCGGCTTCGGTAAAAAGGGGCGGTTGTTTTGAGCCACCTCCAGCAGCAATCCTGCTTTCTGCCCCTGCATCAAATGATCCCTTTGCAGAGCCTGGACTACCTCACCGTAATCAATGCCCTGGTCCAGCATACGCTGTACCAGTTTAACCGGGCGCATCCCGGTCAGAATGCCATAGCTATTGATATCTCTAGCTGCATGGTCGCAAAGGATCTCATAGCAGAGATGACGCACCCATTGCTTGGTTTGCCTTAATCTTTCCGCTTCGGAACCATTAACATCAAAATCCCTGGCGGCCTGTGAAGTGCCCCGTTTCGAAATTACTTGGATTTCCACCCGGGCCGTTCCACCTGACCATTCACAATAGATTGACACCTTCTTGTCATATTGGCTACCCTCCTGACGGGTTAAGTCATCCCCGGGAAAAGCCATGCGCACCAATTCATGAACAGCATCATATAGCCACACCTGGTTCAAATCAAGAAATATCAAGCCTTGTCGCCCCCGTTTGCTTCATATATGAACCCAGGAATTTCACTTCCTGACAGTATTCGCTTAATTCGTTCAATAATTCGGCTGTTCCTGCCTGATTGGACAGTTCCACCTCTATATAGAAAGAGAATTCCGCACTGTGCTTTCGGCTCGGTCGTGACTCGATCTTACCCAGATTAAGCTGTCGGCGGGCGAATATACCCAGGGTATCGTATAGGGATCCGGGACGGTCGCGTAAAGAAAAAATAATACTGCTTTTATCGCCTTCAAGTCTAAGTTCTGGCCGGCCTATATGAATAAAACGAGTCACATTATTTTCTTCTGCTATATCCGGATAGATTATCCGCAGGTCATAAAGCTCAGCAGCAGAGCTGTTGCCAATAGAAACCGCCGGCTTGCTCTCGGAACGCAGGATTTGGGCAGCCCGGGCAGTACTGTCACAGATTTCAGTGCGCACTCCAAACAGGCTGGTCTGTATGAAGTTTTCGCACTGAACCAATACCACCGGCTGAGAAATCAGCAACTCCACCTCTTCCAGTGCTAAGTTAGTGCAGGCCAGCAGGTGCTGCTGAACCGGCATATACAGTTCACCCCTGATCTGTACGTTATTATTCTGCAAGCCTTCGAAGGTCGGATGGATAGTCCCGGCCAGTGAATTCTCTATAGGAACCAGGGCTCCTTCCACCCGACCGCACTCCACCATTTGAAACACTTCCTTTATTGTCCCTGCTACTTCCAACTCAACGCCGGCGCCCCAATAAACCCCGGCAGCCTCTTCACTGAATGTTCCGCGCGGGCCCAAAACTGCATAAGCCATTTACCTGGCCCTCCTTCCCACTGCCCGGGCTACCGGCTCAATTTCCTTCATCAGCTGGCTGAAACCACGCGGGGTCAATGATTGATCTCCATCGGAAAGGGCTTTTTCCGGATGAGGATGGACCTCTACCATGATGCCGTCAGCTCCGCCGGCAATAGCCGCCCGGGCCATAGGTGTCACCAGACTCCGAACCCCGGTAGCGTGACTGGGATCTACTAACACCGGCAGATGAGACATCTCCTTTACCATAGCCACTGCCGCCAGATCCAGTGTGTTGCGAGTCCAAGGCTCACTTGAGCGTATTCCCCGTTCACAAAGAATCAGCTGGCTGTTGCCCCCGGCCAGAATGTATTCTGCCGCCAGCAGCCACTCCTCAATGGTGGCTGACATTCCACGTTTGAGCACGATAGGCTTATTGATCTTACCCAGCTTCTTCAGCAACGAGAAATTGTGCATGTTGCGGGCCCCCACCTGCAGGATGTCTGCATAGTCAGTCACTACTGCTATATCTTCTGCATCCATAACTTCTGTGATCACTGGCATGTTCATCTCTTCGCCTATTCGGGCCAGGATTTTCAGACCGGCCTCACCCAAGCCTTGGAAGCTATATGGTGAAGTCCGGGGTTTGTATGCACCGGCTCTGAGTATATTGGCCCCGCTCCCTCTTACTTTGAAGGCGGTTTCCTTCATTATCTCTTCGTTTTCCACTGCACAGGGGCCAGCCACTATGGCCAGCTGTTCTCCGCCGATGACACATCCTCTAACCCGGACCTGAGTATTCCCGTTATTTGTACTGCGCGAAACCAGCATATCCATGCCCTCTTTAATCTGCAATCTGGCCACTTTAACTCCTCCTTTTTTCAAATAAAAAAACAGACCTCTCATCCCCAGAGGGACGAGAGGTCTGTAAACTCCCGCGGTACCACCCATTTTGCCAATACTGGCCGCTCATTCAAGATACGGGATCCCTGTAAAAAATAAAAACCTCTCATCCACTATGGGACGAGAAGCTTATTTGCTACCCGCGGTACCACCCACTTTGCCTGTTGGCCGCTTGTAATAAAGATACAGGTTATCCGATATCCCCTCCCCTTTAACGGTGGGAGTTCCGCCTCGACCTACTTGCATGTCTAGCATGTTTCAGCCGGGTGCTCCGAAGTGAACTTCACCCCGTTTTGTTATAGGAATGCTTACAGCCGGTGGCACTCCCTCTCTGCATAACTCCATCGAAGCTACTTTACTTCTTCATAGCATTTGCAATATATGAATAAATACTAGCACAGCACAACGGCTTTGTAAAGCCGCCTGGGGATTTTTTTTGCCACAGATTTGCTCAGATTATTTTGAGTAAATCTGTGTGCATCTTGTTAATCTGTGGCTAAAAAAACGCTAACCCCCATCCCCTATAAAAACGGGTTGTTCTGGCGTTCGAAGCCGATGGTGGTAGCTGGTCCATGACCGGGATAGCAGACCGTTTCATCCGAATATATCATAAGCTTTTCCTTTATGTTAGTGATCAGCTGTTCATAAGATCCTCCCGGGAAATCAGTTCGTCCTATCGACATCTGGAACAGGGTATCTCCCACAAATATGATATCGCCGGTCTTCAGGCAGATTCCTCCCGCACTGTGACCGGGAGTGTGTATGACCTGCAGTTCAACGGTATTGCCAATTTTGATTACATCACCATCTTTAAGCATCTGATCAGCTGCCGGACTGGTGACATTACTGCCCATTAAAAAAGAAAAATTGGATACAGCATTTACCAGCATCTTGGCATCGGCTTCATGAATTAGTATTTGGGCACCGGTGGCTTCTTTCACCCCCCGGTTTCCGCCGATATGATCTATATGACCATGAGTGTTTATTATATATATCGCCTTTAATCCATCCTGTTGCAGCATCCTCAGTATGGCTTTGGGATTGCCACCCGGATCAATAACGGCTACCTCTTTGGTTTCCTCACAGCCGACGATGTAACAATTAACTGCCATCGAGCTGATTTCCAGACCCTTTAATATCATAAAAGCCTACCTCCGTTCACATTAGGGGTTAATCACGCGAAATTTGACCACAGACGGAATTAATAAGTAATAACCACTCTGCCTGGCAACTCTACATTTGATCGCGTTAAACTATTACTGTCAATTGCGGGTTATATTTAAACGCTGATAGTTTACCATGGTATTCAGAGTCATAGCTTATCTATATTATGGTTTATCTTGACATTATATCATCTGTGTTAATCTGTGAAAATATCTGTGTTCATCTGTGGTTAAATTAAAAAACCTTATCGCTGTCGAGCAGTATGGTCACCGGACCGTCGTTTTGGATATTTACCAGCATGTCGGCGCCGAATTCGCCGGTAGCCACCTCTATACCCTGGGTTTTTATATATTCTATACAATAGTTGAACAAAGGAAGGGCCTTTTCTGGCAGTTCCGCTTCGATAAAACTGGGCCGCCTTCCTTTTCGGGCATCTCCATATAGAGTGAATTGGCTAATCAGAAGGATCTGTCCACCCGCTTCCACCAGAGATCGATTCATTTTCCCCTCTTCATCAGGAAATATGCGAAGATTGATGATCTTTTCCATTATATAATTAGCTTCATTTTGTGTATCACCCTGACAAATGCCCAATAAGACTACCAAACCGCCGTTTATCTGCCCGATTTCCCTGCCATCAACCTTAACTGAACTGGCCAAACTCCGTTGTACTACTGCTCGCATTATTGATCACCTTTAAGTTCTCCGGGATGACTGCGTCTCACCGCCAGCACATCCTGCACGTTTTGCATACGCCTTATCAACGTCTGTAGTTGCGCGAGGTCTTTGATTTCCAGTTTAAAATTCATTACTGCCTGACCGTTACGCGTTGCCCTGGAAAAAACCGAATTTATCTGTACATGCAAATCAGCTATTACGTTCATTACATCAGTGGTCAGCCGGGCCCGATCAAACGCCTTGACTTCCAAATCTACATAATAGATACCACTTTTGTCAGCCCATGCCACCTCAATGATCCGGTCCTTTTCATTTTTTAGATAATTCTGCAGATTGGGACAGTCTATCCGATGCACTGATATTCCCCGACCGCGGGTGATATACCCCAGAACCTGGTCACCCGGCAATGGAGTACAGCAGCGCGCCAATCTTATAGCCACATCGTCAATTCCTTTTATGGTCAGTGCTGCCGTCTGTTTATCCTGGTTGATCGCTTCCTTGAGCTTGGGGGTTGCCGCAGACTCTTCGCTAAGAATCTCAGGGAAATACAGCTCCTTTATCCGGTTGATCACCTGTGCCGCAGTAACGGCATTGTCTCCAACCGCGGCAAAAAGATCCTCTGAACTATTTAGGCTAAATTTCCGGGCCACTTCCCGAAGACGATCTTCTTTCAAATATTCCTTGGCACTGAGTTGTTTCTTTCTCAGATCCTTCTCGAGTAATTCACGGCCCCTGATTATATTATCTTCCCGCTGCTCCCTTTTGAACCAGCTCTTGATCTTGCTCTTGGCCGATGAGGTCTTGACCATATTTAGCCAGTCGTGAGACGGACCCGGAGAGTTTTTCGAGGTCAGTATCTCGACGATATCGCCATTTCCCAGGGGATAATCCAGCGGTACTATGCGGCCATTCACTTTGGAGCCGGTACAGCGGTGACCGACTTCGGTATGGACCCGGTAGGCGAAATCCACCGGACAGGCTCCCTTGGGCAGTTCGAATACCGCTCCCTTGGGAGTAAATACGAAAACCGTGTCATCAAAAAGGTCTATTTTCAGCGATTCCATGAACTCGGAATTATCCTTGATTTCCTGCTGCCATTCCAGCATCTGCCGCAGCCACGCCAGTTTCTCATCGAAACCCTTTTCTTTGGGGCTAGCCCCTTCTTTATAACGCCAATGACTGGCTATACCATATTCGGCCGAGCCGTGCATATCCCAGGTGCGGATCTGTACCTCAAATGGTTCTCCGCCCTTGCCAATCATAGTGGTATGCAGCGACTGGTACATGTTGTTTTTCGGTGTGGCGATATAATCCTTGAAGCGCCCGGGCAAAGGCCGCCACATGGTATGGATAATGCCCAGGACACCGTAACACTCCGGTACTTCGTTGACAACGACCCTAATAGCGATCTTATCATAGATCTCATCAATGTCCTTGTCCTGTTTGACCATCTTTTTATAAATGCTGTATATGTTCTTAGGCCGACCTGCTATATCGGCTTTTATTCCGATCTGATTGAGACCTGTCTCGATCTGATTTATCAGTTCTTGAACATAATCCTCGCGCTCCCGCCTCTTCTGTTTCAAGCGCTTGGCAATCTCATAATAGATATCAGTCTCCAGATAGGCAAAAGCCAGATCTTCCAACTCCCATTTGAATTTAAAAATCCCCAGGCGATGTGCCAGGGGAGCAAATATGTCCATGGTTTCACGAGCGATTTCTTTTTGTTTTGCCTCGCTCTGGTACTGCAGGGTGCGCATGTTGTGCAAGCGATCAGCCAGTTTAATTATAATCACGCGAATATCCTTAGCCATTGCCATAAACATCTTACGCAGGTTCTCGACCTGGGCCTCTTCGCGGGACTGAAAATCTATACGGGATAGCTTGGTAAGCCCGTCTACCATCAAAGCAATCTCTTCGCCAAATTCACTGAGAATATTAATGAAAGTAATTTCGGTATCCTCAACCACATCGTGGAGCAAGGCAGCACAGATCGAGGCGGTATCCATTTCTAAATCTGCCAGGATCATGGCCACTTCTACCGGGTGAATGATGTAAGGATCGCCAGAGTTTCTCTTCTGACCGGTATGGGCGATTTCAGCATAGTTGAAAGCCTTTTCGACCAGCGCAAAATCACCAGCCGGATCATAGGTTTTTAGTTTGTCTATTATCATATTGACTTCAGGACCCATTGGCATCACCACGCATATAATTCTTTAAGCCGCTCCAACCAAGCGGCAAAGGCTTTCTTTTCAGCCAGACCTTCAAGGTAGTATGGGGAATTATTGAGGTCAAAATCGGCAGCAGCAGTATTTATGAGCTTTATAGCCATTATACTACCCTTTTTCTCAATCTCACACAAGCATAGATCAGCCAGTATGCAAAGCACAGCTTCGATTTCCAGAGTAGAGACTCCCTGGCCAATTTCGGTTTTCATCTCTTTGGCCAAAATGTCCAGCGAATACCCCCCCTGATCCTGACCTCTAGCGCTAAGGTACTTCCATACGGCTTTAACCAGATCCCCGTCAGGATAGGAGCGTTCCAAATATCTGCGGTTAAAATCGATCGCATCTTCCCCAAAGGTAGCCCAGATGGTAGTTTCCCTGTCGGCAGCTATCTGGCTTAACACGGACAGAGCTTCGTATTCACTGAACGGCAAATCAGCAAACACCATCTCATCAATGTCCTGATGGTTGAACGGTTTTACATAGGCGCCATCTGACAGCAGTGTTCCTGTTTCCCTAGCAAGGAAGCTCTGCCGGATGGGATCACGCTTTTCCGGGGTATCTATGCCTACTTCGATATAGAGCCCTGGCACATCCTGGCTTAGATTTCTCAGAGTTGGCGGCCGGTTACAGTAAATATATGTACGGCAATCCCTCTTGAACTTCCAATCCCTTTGCACCTGGAAACGGTAGCGCGGCACCCAATGCCAAACACTATGCTGGTATTTTTGCAGCATTTCAGCCCAGTTGTTTCTTTCGGGAGCAGACCAGACCTGTATTATATGAAAGTTCTTAGTGTCTAGAACATGCTTTTTTAAGTAGTATTCGAGAAATGAGTTAGTAGTCAGGCATACCTTGATGTGGTTATCCCTTAGCCTGGCCTCTCCCAGCAACCTGCTGCGGTAAGACATACAGCCATGCAATTCCTCTACTACCCCTGGCAGGAAAAGGCGTTTAAATAATATTTTTTGCTTACTTAAAAGCCTGGCAGTAGGGTAGGTGATGATGATATTATGGCCTTGCTCCAATTGTCCTTGCAGCAGAACCATCATGGAACTCAGCCATTCAGATTCAGGTGTGTGATAATAAAAACCCAGCGCACTGCAAGAAGGTTTCATATCGCCTATTCGCAGCTGAATACTCCTTTTTCCCCGGAATTCATTCTCCTCTAGATAAAAAAGCATATCCTGGTTCAAGTAAGACAGGTCAGGCCTCATAAAATCAGCCCTGCCGAAAGCCACTCCATCGAACCCGGCTGCTCGGCAGCGAAAGTGCTCCTTGCTCTTTCCCATCAAGTGATATGACTCCAGACCTATACCACGCATTATAAAACAGGGGGGGGGATTTTGTTCCCCGTAAGGCTCAAGAATCTTCAGCTCGTGAACCAGAGCCATATTTATCTCATCGGGGACCAGTTCCAGGTCAATGATTTGCTTACGTTGTTGATAATAATCGCCTACTTCTTTTTCCTTACTCCAGGCATTTATAGCCCTTCGAAAACTGCAGAAATTCTCCCGCTTGATACTCAATCCGGCGGCCAGTTTGTGTCCGCCAAAATGCTGCAGCCATGATGCGTTGGAGGAGAGCGCTTCATGTAGGTCGAAACCGGGCAGACTCCTGCAGGAGCCTTTGCCCTCTTCACCTTCCCATGAGATGATGATAGCCGGCCGGTTATAACGCTCTGCAATCCGGGAAGCTACAATTCCTATCACTCCCTGGTGCCAGCCTTCCCCGCCGACCACCAATACGGTTTCTTCAGCCAGATCAACCTGGTTTTCAACCAAGGCTATCGCAGCCTGGGTTACCCCTTCTTCCACGGTACGACGCTGATTATTCAATTCACATAGATCAGCCGCCAGTTCTGCCGCCTTGGTCTGGTTGTTTGAGAGCAACATCTCGGCCACCAGACTGGCGCTCTTGAGTCTTCCGGCTGCGTTGATCCTGGGTCCCAGAATAAAGGCCAGATGCCAGGCGGTCAGTTCCTGGTTATCCAGATTACTTGCCTGAATCAAGGCTCTGAGTCCTATATTGGTGGTCTCCTTCATCCTCTCCAAGCCGCGTTTCACCAAAATACGATTGTCTCCGGTCAGAGGCACCGCATCCGCGACCGTAGCTAGAGCCACGATGTCCAGCCAGGACATTACTTCTTCATTGCTTAGCCTGTCTCGGCTCAATGCCTGACAAACCTGAAAAACCACTCCCACTCCTGCCAAATCGGCATTCGCGGCCAGGCTATCCATACGTGGGTTTACTATGGCCAGGGCGGGCGGCACTTCCTGGGGAGGAGTATGATGATCGCTTATGATAATATCCAACCCCAGTTCATTGCCCCGTTTGATTTCTTCATATGAAGATATGCCGTTATCTACCGTTATTAACAGCGAGTAGTGTCCGGCTAGTTTTTCAACTGCCCTCATATTCAGACCATAGCCATCGGTAAAACGATCCGGCAAATAATATTCTACCTGGGCGCCCAGCCGAGTGAGGCATTGATACAGCAATACCGTGCTGCAAACCCCGTCGGCATCATAGTCTCCATATATTATTGTCCGTTCATTGCGGTCAATGGCCAGGTTGATCCTCGCTACTGCCTCTGCCATACCGCTCATCAGCCAGGGATCGGTCAGGTCTTCCAGACGGCAGGATAAATAATGTCTGGCCTGTTCAAGGCTTTTAATGCCACGGATCGTTAATAAACGAGCTACGGTCATAGACAGGCCGATCTCCCTGGCAAGCATTCCGGCCAGCTTTTCGTCAGGTTTTGCAATAGACCATTCGCATTTACTTTCCATTGTTTTCCCCATTTTCTTGGACTATGAACAGCTTATACTATTGACTCTGGCATGGCAAAGGAGAAAAGTTGCGTATACTATTGTCATAACCTGCAGTCTGATTCATTTAGGCGGGTATAGCCCTGAATCAATTTATATGGTTAAATATAGCTCAAGGGCATAGAACCGCCAGCTCCGGAATTCATTCAAAGGAGATACCAGATGACCTCGCAGTTTTATACCATGCGCCCCATGAAGTCTTATCGAGATGGGGTTATGCAAGATATCGTAGATCCAATAGTCGTGGAAGCGCAAATGACGATTGTAGTCAATAACCAGGAGGTAGCGGCCTTGGCCTGCTCCCCGGCTGATCATAAGGAATTGGCAATTGGTTATTTAGTCAGTGAGGGGTGGCTCTCCCGCGGCCAATCGATACATTCTCTTGAACTGGCACCTGATAACAGAGTCTTGATCGAAGCTGATATTTCACTCCGGCCGTCAGATGGAAAAATGAGCGTAGTCAATACCTGCATGGGCAAAGGCCACAGCTCTCCAGCTCAATTGGTGCAGTCAATAACGGTACCCCGAACGAACTACACTTTTCAGGCGGTAGACTTACTGGCAGCTATTGAGGAATTGAACCGCACATCGGATACATTCCGCCTGACCGGAGGAGTACATAGTGCCGGATTAGGACAGGGTGGCACTCTTTTAGTTCGCTATGAAGATATTGGCAGGCATAACGCTGTGGACAAAGTATTTGGATACTCGTTTCTCAATGATCTCATAATGGACGACAAGTACCTAGTTCTCAGTGGTCGAATAGCAGGAGAGATCCTGATGAAAGCTGCCCGTAGCGGAGTTTCTTTGATCCTCTCGCGTTCCGCTCCTACCCTCAGAACAGTCGAGCTGGCCGAGAGACTGGGTTTGACCATAGTTGGTTTCGCCCGGGGAGAGCGCTTTAATGTTTACACCCATTGGGACAGAATAGAGATATAGTTATTAATTCTTAATTCTTAATTCTTAATTCTTAATTATGGTGGGAAAGTTGCCGCTTTCCTTTTTGAATCAAAGAAATGCACTGCATTTCTTCATAAAATTTTGAAATTCATAATTACTCGGGAGGTCGTTATGGTTCCGGTAGTCGGATTTGTCGGGTATTCCAATTCAGGTAAAACTACCATAGTATCCAAACTCGTATCCACACTGAAATGCCGGGGATACCGGGTGGCCGCCATTAAACATGCATCGCACGGTTATGATATGGACATGCCGGGCAAGGATTCCTGGCAGCACTACTCATCAGGTGCGGACCAGGTAGTGGTGGTGGGGCCAGAATCTTTTACTCATCACCATCGCGGCTCTGCCAAACTGCTAGATATTATAAAAGGGATTTCTGACGTAGATATCATCCTGGTCGAGGGTTTCAAGGCTGAACCGATACCCAAGATAGAAATACTCAGTCAGGACGAACCGGAGCGGCGTATCCCGCTTGATGGATACCTGCAGGCCGTTATCAGTCCGCTGGCCCTTCATGAAGACGTTCCTTGTTTTAATCCGGATGATTTGGCCTCCTTGACTGACTTTATCGCAGATCACTTTATTATTCAAACAAAGCCCTGAATCATCGTCATGCTAGGTATTCCATGTAATCATACATGGAATGATACTCCCTTATCATATCCCCAACATCTCCCTGCTAATACTGGTAGTTAACTTTAAAATACACATATTCCCATCACTGGATTCAGTCCTTTTCGGACGTTTTGGGCGAAAACCTTGTGAAGTTCTTGTAATAAAACATTTTTTTCAACATTTTTTGCAGGATAATTTGACTGGACGTTGAATTAATATGGTATAAATGTAGTGTGCTTTTTTGTGGGGTGAATACTTAGCACTATAAATCAAAAAACTGAATATTCAAACTCCGAGCCCAGCTACCTAAAGCTTCTTTTGCCATGGTTGCCTGGCCGATTAGGGTTAATTTGGAAACGAGTTTGCCTCCCTTGCTTGGAAAGGAGTAATGACCTGTTAAATGGCCATTTTGATATGTTTCAACCCGTAAATTAGTACAAATGGTACGAAACATATAAATGTAGGATCTCCTATCCACAAAGAGAGATCCTTTTTTTGTGGCCATACATAACCAGCAGTAAACCCCCTCGACATACTTTGTTTAGGGGTCAATACTGGTATACCCTTCGGGGGGAAAAAAAGGAGAGGAGAGATGTTAGTGGAACTGGTCAAACTCAACATCAACGGAAGGGAGGTAGAAGCTCCCGCGGGCAGCACGATTCTGCAGGCCGCAGAACTGGCCGGGATTGAGATTCCTCGCCTGTGCTACGACAAAGAATTGAGCCCTCTTGGTGCATGCCGCTTATGCGTTGTGGAAGTTAAAGGCAATCGTTTGCTGCCAGCTTCCTGTGTAACCCCGATCAGCGCAGGTATGGTAGTAGACACTGAATCGCCGGCAGTGGCAGAGGCACGCAAGACTATTCTTGAGCTCTTGATTGCCAATCATCCCCTGGATTGCATGACCTGCGACAAGCTGGGTGACTGCAAACTGGCCGATTATTGCTACAAGTATGGCGTAAAGGACAGTGCTTTTGCCGGAGAAAAGCACGATTATGCCATTGATGACAGCAACCCCTTTATTATCCGCGACCTGAACAAGTGCATACTCTGTGGAGCTTGTGTCAGAGCCTGTGAAGAACTCACCGGCGCCGACAATCTATCCTACCTCAATCGCGGTTTTCACCGCAAAGCTACTACTGCAGGAGATGTAGACTATATCGATTCCGATAATTGCGTATTCTGTGGACAGTGTGTCGCAGTTTGTCCTACCGGCGCTCTAACGGAAAAGACTTTGGCTGGAAAGGCCCGCCGCTGGGATATCGACCGCGTACGCACCACCTGCCCGTTCTGCGGCACTGGCTGTAACTTCGACCTGGCGGTTAAAGAAGGCAAGATCATCGGCGTACTTTCTAACCCGGACGCCCCGGTCAACCAGCGCATGCTGTGTGTAAAGGGTCGTTTTGGCTGGGACTATATCTACAATGAAAAACGCCTGACCTCCCCACTCATCAAAAAGAACGGCAAATTTGAGACCGCCAGTTGGGATGAGGCTTACGATTTAATAGCCACCAAATTCAAAGAAATCAAGGACAAATACGGGTCCGAATCCTTTGCAGCCCTGAGTTCAGCCCGCTGCACCAATGAGGAAAACTTCCTGGTTGGAAAATTCACCCGTGCCGTGATGGGGACGAATAACGTCGACCATTGCGCCCGTACCTGACACGCGCCTACCGTGGCCGGTCTGGCCACTACCTTTGGAAGCGGCGCTATGACAAACCCGATAAGTGATATTCTCAATGAAACCGAGCTCATGTTCCTCATCGGTACCAATCCTACCGAGGCTCATCCGGTCATTGGCTATAAGATGAGAAAGGCAGCCCGCAAGGGTGTCAAACTGGTAGTATGTGATCCCCGGCATATCGACCTGGTAGATGAAGCTGACTATTGGCTGCGTCTGAAACCTGGTACTGATATTCCTCTTCTGAATGGATTAATGCACATCATCATCAAGGAAGGCCTGGAAGACAAGAAGTTCATCGAAGAACGCACTGAAAACTACGAAGAACTCAAGGCCATCGTGGAGTCCTACACCCCTGAACGGGTTTCCGAACTTACTGGTATATCAGTAGATGATCTGTACTCCGTAGCCCGCCTCTATGCCAAGACGGATAAGGCCATGATATTCTACACCCTGGGTATTACCGAGCATATCTGCGGAACTCGCAACGTTATGAGCTGCGCTAACCTGGCTATGCTGACCGGACACCTGGGCCGCCCCGGATGCGGCGTTTGCCCGCAGCGTGGCCAGAACAACGTTCAGGGAGCCTGTGATATGGGTGCCCTGCCGAATGTATTCTCCGGCTACCAGGGCGTAGGTGTAGATGCAGCCCGGGAAAAACACGAAAAAGCCTGGGGAGTACCCCTGTCTGGCAAAGTGGGACTGAAGATTCCGGAGATGTTCAAGGCAGCTCACGAAGGTCAAGTAAAAGCCATGTATATCCTGGGTGAGAATCCGGTCTTAACCGATCCGGATGCCAACCATATACGCAAGGCATTAGAACATTTGGAATTCCTGGTGGTCCAAGAATTGTTCCTCACCGAAACTGCTGAATATGCGGATGTAATACTGCCGGCAGCCAGTTTTGCTGAGTGCGATGGTACCTTTACCAATACCGAGCGGCGCGTCCAAAGAGTACGTCAAGCTATTGATCCTATCCCCGGTCAGGCCAACTGGCAGACCATTTGTCAGATGGTCACCAAGATGGGCTATCCGATGAGCTATAACGATCCCAGCGAGATTTGGGACGAGATGGCTTCCCTGTCTCCGTCCATGGCTGGTATCAACTATCAGAGAATCGATGAAATGAACAGCATCCAATGGCCGTGCCCGACCACGGATCATCCCGGCACTCCAGTACTGCATGTTGGTAAATTCACCCGCGGACTGGGACTGTTCCAGCCTTCGGAACACATTCCCCCGGCTGAGATGCCCGATGCAGAATATCCCTTCCTGCTGTCCACCGGCAGAATACTGCAGCATTATAATGTTACTACTCCGTATTCACCCGGCATCAGCAGTATTTGGGATAAGGAAATGTCGGAAGTCAACCCGCAGGATGCTGAAAAACTCGGTGTGAAAACCGGCGACAAGCTCAAGGTAACCTCTCGCCGTGGTGAAGCGATCACCAACGTCAAGGTAACTGACCGGGTACTGCCGGGCGTGATATGGATGTCGTTCCATTATAACGGAACCCCGACTAATGCCCTCACCAGTGATGGTTTGGACCCGATCACCGGAACTGGTGAATACAAGGTTGCGGCGGTCAAACTCGAAAAGATCTAGATAAATCAGGAGGCAGTTATGCGAAAGGTAGCCGTGGAAGATGCAATAGGCCAGCCTCTGGGCCATGATATAACCAAGATAGTACCCGGTAAAGTAAAGTTGCGGGCCTTTCGGCGTGGTCATATTGTGGAACCGGAAGATATTGACAAGCTCAAGGATCTGGGTAAGGAGCACATCTATATTTGGGAACCCAATGATACCCAGGTACATGAGGATGATGCCGCAGTCAGGCTGGCCAGTAATGCTGCCGGTCCTGGAATTTACTGCACCAAACCCAGTCAAGGCCGAGTCAATCTCATGGCTGCTGAAGATGGTTTATTAAAGATTCAGGTCGACCGCTTAAACCAGATAAACAACCTGAACAATCTGGTCTTTGCCACCCTGCACAACAACCGGGTGGTAAAAAAGGATCAGATGCTGGGCGGGACCAGGATCGTACCATTAGCTATCGATGCTGTCGTTCTGGAACAAGCAGAAAATCTATGCCGGGAACCGGACCCGCTGATGCAGGTCCTGCCTTTCAAACCCCTATGGGTGGCAGTTGTAACCACCGGTTCCGAGGTTAATTCCGGCAGAATCAAGGATGGTTTTGCCCGTATAATGCGCCAGAAAATCAATCCTTTTGGCGGACGCTGGATGGGTCAGGTCATCGTTCCCGATGATCCCGATCTCATCGCCAACGAGATTCAGAACTTTGTCGCCGAAGGCGCCGGGTTGATCCTGGTTACCGGAGGTATGTCGGTTGACGCTGATGATGCTACCCCACATGGTATTCGCCGCGCCGCATCTAATGTGGTGTCCTACGGAGCTCCGGTCCTGCCGGGTTCCCAATTTATGATGGCCTACCAAGGGCATGTAGCTATCTGTGGAGTGCCAGGCGGCGCTCTGTTCAGCCGTAAGACGACGCTGGATCTGATACTTCCCCGGATTTTTGCCGGTGACATGATTGGCCGGTCCGATATTGTAGCTCTGGGAAACGGCGGTCTGTGTGAAGAATGCGATCAATGCCGCTTTCCCAATTGTGCCTTTGGCAAATCAGGTCAAATCTAGAAGGAGGCTCTTGTTGTGCTGCTGGATATAAACCTGGAACTAGCTCAGAGTATCATTCTGAGTCATATTCCTTCCCTGGCAAGTGAAGAACTGCCTCTAATGGAGTCCTTCGGTCGGGTGCTGGCTATGGATTACGCGGCCAGACATGATCTGCCGATGCAGGCTCGCTCTGCAGTCGACGGCTATGCCCTGGCAGTAGGTGAAGCGCCGGTCAACAGCAGCTTTTTGCTCAAGGTCGTTCCTTCTAATGAAGCAGCGGTAATATCCGAGGACGAGGCCATGGCTGTAACAACAGGAGGCTCTCTGCCTGAGGGAACCCAGGCAGTAGTTCCCCATGAAAAGACCCTGTTACAGGATGGCAAGTTAAGCGTACTGGAATCCATTAAACCGGGTGCCAATATAAAAACCAGCGGTGAGGACTATAGGCAGGGTGAGATACTGGCGACCACCGGCACTATTATAGATGGCGGTGTGGCTGCCGCACTGGCTGCTTTCGGCTACAGTCGTATCAATGTCAGAGTTCGCCCTCGGGTGGCAGTTTTGGCATTGGGCAACAGTATTGTTCCCTTTGATGTTTCACCAGAACCTCACCAGATGAGAGACAGTAACGGCCCGATGCTGGCCGCAATGATCTCCCAAGATGGATGCGAGACGGTATCGATCGAAGTGGCTGATTCCATTGAATCAGCTGATAAGGTACTTCGGCATATGCTGTCCCGGGCTGATATGGTTGTCTGTACCGGCGGTACCTATGCCAGGGGTACAGATGAAGCCCGCCAGATCCTAGAGGGTCTGGGGGTAGAACTCTTCTACTGGGGGGTTCCCATTCAACCAGGAAGTCATCATGGCGCAGGAAGGTACCAGAATGCTCTAGTGTTGGCGCTGTCAGGCAATCCGGCTGCTTGCGCCGTGGGATACCATTTGTTTGCCAGTCCAGCTCTAAATTCCATGCAGGGACTGACATCACTGCCACAGATAGTGCAAGCCAGATGCATTAATGGTTTTGCAAAAAAGTCCGGTTCGCGCCGTTTTGTCCGAGGTCATGCCGAATACGTAAATGGCGGTTGGCAGGTGGAGGTATTACCCGGCCAGAAACCCAGTATGCTAAAATCCCTTTTGAATTGTAATGCTCTGATAGATCTGCCGGCGGGAACCCCACCGGTAGGTATTGATGATGAAATAACCATCTGGTTATTATAAAAATTTAAATTATCTTTGGTTGTGGAGGTGAAAACAATAATGGCAGACTACAATGAGATTATCAGCCAATACCAAGATCTACCCGGCGGCATAATTGAGGCTTACCATGCCATTCAGAAAGAATACAGCTATATACCCGAAGAAGC
>Ga0123335_1002353_pt1 | contig 28457 bp, 22 predicted proteins | sample BiotimSIPDNA_2_FD_89707 | JGI IMG/M metagenome (GOLD analysis project Ga0123335, IMG submission 89707) | Anaerobic biogas reactor microbial communites from Washington, USA - Biogas_R2 time_0 SIP DNA | ecosystem: Engineered > Bioreactor > Anaerobic > Unclassified | place: Washington, USA... | reverse complement strand
TAAACAGGGCTTTAATTCTTACCTTTCAGCCAATAATCTCATCAGCACTTTCGTTTTCTTTTACAACTTTGTCAGGCCCCATTCTTCATTGAACGGCCATACCCCTGCTCAGGTTGCCGGCTTGAATCTGTCTAAGAACCAAAAACGAAAGTATTTGCTCGTGGCTTGAACCTTTTCTACGAAATCGGGTGCTATTCTTTCATGTTTACTTTACAGAGCCACAGCTTTCTTATAATTCTCCGGTCTTCTTCTCCAGCAATTCATAAACAAACTGCCCATACTCGGCTAATCGCTGGGAATAGCCTATTAACGTTTTCATAAGCGACTCGGCCTGTTTGTCCATATCCTGGCCTTCATATAGATGGGCAGTGCGAATCGAATAGAAGTGATTACTAAGTTCGGTGTTGATCACGATCTGATAGAAAGGAATCTGCATCATTTGGTCCTCATACTTTTGCAGTTCCTTCAAAGCGAACACGATGTCAGTGACTTTAGCTTCGCTGCTTAGTATCTCGCGCAGTTCTTCGATCCGGGCCTGATTCAATGCAAGAATCTGTTCGGTTTCCTGTTTGGCTTGCCAAACGGCTTGACCGATGGCCGGTATCTGGTCCTCAGCCCCGGCAAAGAGCTTCTGGATGCTGGCAGTAATACCTCGACCGGCGGGCAGCTCGTCCAGGACCTCTTGCAGCTTCATGTTGGGAGCGCCGGCCAGCGGCAAGCCACCTTCGGTAGCATTGATAAAGCGAATACCGTTATTAGCAGCAATCATATGTTCGATCTCGGTCCGGATGCCGGCAAAGGGTTTGGATGTTATCACATCATTCCCGTAAATATCTTTTTCTTTGATAAATCCCTGTTCACTGGCATATCGCGTATCAGTCCAGGAACCGTCCGCATACAGACGATTATCAGTCATGCACAGATCCTGACCGGTAAAGATGATATGACTGCAGCCCGCCCGACACAAAAGACCCAGGGTCACGTTGGCAATGGTACCGCCGCCGCTGACCATCAGGCAGCTTTGGCCGCTGAGTTCATAGCAATAACGGCTGATCTCGTCTCCGATCATTACCATCCGGGCTTTAGGGGCATTATAGTTGGCTACCACCATATAATCCAGGGTATTAGCAAAGAGCAGGGGGATGTTTTCAAAATCAGCTATGCCGTCAAAAACTGTATTCTCATCCGGGTAAGGACTGAAGGCGGCACGGGCATGGGGCCGAATTCCCTTATTATATAGAATTTTAACAGCGCTACCGACCGCCACAACAAAGGCTTTATCTTTGGCCGCTTCCAGCAGATGGATGTTCTTATCCAGGGAAGGTCCGGCTGATACCATAATCGCTGGTTTACCTTGAAGCTCGGCTAGTAGCTCCGCCATATCTATGCCGGGGGCATTTATATTATTGATGATATTCTGGGTCTTCAAATAGATATTCTTATTTACGGTGCTGATAGCGACCTGGGTTTGTTGTACATTCCTAACGATGACCTGCTGTACTTTTTCAAAGTAGTCTTTGAATAATGTCCGATAGGGCAGATGGTAAACCATGGCGTGTTTTTTCTTTATCTCCCGGGTCCAAATACCGGCCATTTCCTGCCCAACATCCTCCGCTTCTCTATTAAACATAAAGGTTATGGTTTTTACCCGGGCCAATCTGGCTACCACTTCTTTGTGCTCAAGTACCCTGGTCAGAATATCCAGCGACGGCTCCACCACAATGACCCGCTCCAGATCTGCGAAATGCTGTCCGGCATATTCCAGGGCATAGGCACAACCCAAGCCAAATAGGATCAGGACCTCCACGTCCTCCTGTACATCGGCGAACATGACTTTCATCTCCCGCTCGCGATCATAAAGGCTATGCAGGTTGCAAGCGCCCAGGTCATTCTGGATCAAATAATTAAGATCTCCCGGTAGCCGGTTCACCTGCACGGGAAAGAGTGCTTTCATGGTTGACAGGCCTTTTTGAAAATCGGCGATCTGCTTCTCCATCGCCTGGTTGACCTGTTGCTTTGGATTTATACGATTATTGTTTTTAAACAAATCTTTCTTGACTTTTTTCATTTTCTTTTTCCTTTCCAGGATAATTTCTATTATATCTATTGATAAGCACGGTTGATAAGAGGTTGGATCGCATATTCCAGGAGATCGGCAGTCAAGAGGTAATCATTATTTTGTAAGGATCGATCCAATTGCTGCAAGGCTTCCTGCAGCTGTGCCTGCTGAGTGATATCCAGCATTTCCTGAAGTTGATCCAAAAGATCGAATATTTCCGCTAGATACTTGGAAGCCCTTATAATATCATACTGGAACAAGGCTGATTGGGCTTCGCTTAATAGTTCTTCCATAGGTCTGGTCTCCTTTCGTTGCTACAGGTAGTATAATGCGTTCAAACGGTTCCGGGACGGTGCAGGAAGATTATTTCTTCTTCCCAGCAAGCCTGTATCAGCGCCCAAAATCTTGTCCAGGGCATGGGCAGGAAACGGCGATGAATTTGTTCACAATTGATCTTGCCATCGATAGCCAGCAAAATACCAAACAGCTCTTCGGGTATATTCAAATCTTCAAACTCTATCCCGGCCTCCAATAGCAGATGCTGGTGCTTTAAACCTATCGTAAAGCGATCCTCCTGTTTACTAGCGCCTACATATGGTGATAAATGGGGAATGTATTTGGAAGACTGGGAATCATAAAATGAAGGCATTAATGGATCATAGGCCCGATGGGTATACAGCAATGAATACATTTGCATTTGACCGCAGAACTGCTCCGCCAGGTAAGCCTTATCGATTGCCTGCAAGCCGTTAAAATAAGTATCATTCATAGTCTGTAAATAACGACCCGGTTCATAGCTGCGGGGATGCAGCCCGGACCAGAACTTGAATCCTGCTTCTTGCAGAGTCTGGTTACATTCCCTCAATCCGTCTATATGGTCTTTAAGCGGCTGGGCCAATAATGCACTAACTAGGTCCATAGCCTCCTCATAACTTAACTGGCCGGCCTTCATTGCCTCGACTTTCTCCTGCAAGCAGAGCCTATCTCCCGTCTGATTTCCAGCCTCAATCTGGATCCTAAGCGCCCCTTGCTCCCTCAGGTTTTTATGCAATCTTGCCAGGAAACCGCTGGGATCTTCAATCTGCTGTAGAGGCCTGGTGGGCATTATGAAATCATATTCCCCTGCTTCCGGCAGACTATCAATAAACTGAATATTGTTTAGTTCCAGTTCATTGACATACCTCTGAGCCTGCGCCAGAGCTTCAGGACTTATATCACAGGCGGTAAATGAAGTTTGCGGATATTTTAAGGCCATTAACAGCAGAACCTCTCCGGTTCCACAGGCCGGGTCCAATACTTGCAGATTCTCCAGGGGTTTAAAGACGGGACAGGTCAGGTGCTCCATATACGGAAGGCAAACGCTGAGGTTTACCGTCAAATCCCCTTTTCCACCTGACACTGTCTTTATTTCTTCGGGTATAACTCCCTGCCAATTCCCGGGGTAATTATTCATAACGGTCATTGCCATATCCAGCCTTTCCGACGTTTTTTAATAACCGGCCTTTATATATTATCGGTAAACCACGGCTTTTGTTTTAACCGATTTATGTAAACTTAAGGGTGCTTGCAAGTCGTGGCACCTAAGTTTACCAGCTATCTATTGGACGTATATCTCAAAAAAAGAGGCCCTTTGCAGGGCCTCTTTGCATAGATGTTTGTTTGAAACCAGTCTGCCTCTACTAAGATTATCTGAGCAGCTGCAGTACGGTCTGCGGCATCTGATTGGCCTGAGCCAGCATCGAAGTAGCCGCATTGGCCAGGATCTGATATTTGGTAAATGCCATCATCTCCTTGGCCATGTCTACGTCACGAATACGGGATTCGGCAGCAGTCAGGTTCTCGGAGGTGGTGCTCAGGTTGGCGATGGTATGCTCCAAACGGTTCTGGATTGCACCCAGTTTGGCGCGTTCCTTGGATACCACGTCAATTGCGTCATCAATCTTGCCGATAGCTTCGTTGGCCAGGGTATTACTGGTTATCATGATGGCGTGGACTCCCAGGGCAGCCGCGCTCATATTACCTATACCCATACCTACGTCCTGTTTCTGGTTAGCACCGATATGCAGTACCAGGGTATTGTCGGCCAGATGGATGGTGGTCTCACCGATATTGGCTAATCCGCCGGTCAGTCTCCAGTCTTTCTCAACGGCGTCCCAGGTGGTAACCAAACCAGTGCTGGCATCAAATTCTACGTCCACATTCTGATGTACGACACCGATCAGACGATTCTCGGATATCTTGACGTCATCGGCGATAACTTTGCCAGTGTGGGCATCGGTTACCTTTACTGTAAAGTTATTGTTGGCTGCCTTCTGGATAGTAGTCAAACTGAGTGCGGCGATAACTGCATCGTCAGCCACGATAGATATCTGACCTTCGGTGCCGGCCACGGCGCTGCGGATAATGAAGGTTCCCGCCACGGATTCCAGACCATCTTTGTCAGCTTTGCTGACATAAGACACGAACTGGTCATCATCGTCGCCGATTCCTGCCAGGCATCCCTGTCCTAGTTGATCAGCGATGGCGGCATTGAGCTTGGCTTTTACATCACCGATAGTATCCGCACCGGAAATCGTGATCGTCGCTGTCTTGCCGTTGCCCTGTACCAGGGTGATGGTTTGGGTGCTTTCCAGTATGAAGTTGCCGGAAGCGTCCCAGAATTTATCGATATCTCTCAGTATAGTTTCCTCGTTGGCGATGGTTCCAATTACGCTGGCATCCTCACCTATAGCAGAAGAGACATCAAATTTGGTCCGGAAGGTGCTGGCTGTTGTGAGATCAAGCACTCCAGTGTTTATTGTTACACTGGCTTGATATTCCTCGCCGGTAACTCCATCCAACTGATAGAAACTGAAAGTGGTTTGTTTATTATCCACCATCTCGGTGCACAAGGCATAAGCGGCAACAATACAACCCGTTGAGCAAATGGTCACCGAATCATAGCCGGCCGGCATAGACGCCGTGGTATTGATCAGCATCTTGGTTCCCTTTTCAATATTGGAGGCGACGCAGGTAGCACCGATAGTCAGAGTATACCCGGCAAAGGCCAGCACGCAGTCAGCGGCAGAGCATCCCATTATTTGGACCTCACCGGAAACCTCTTTAGCGTTTCCTTTTATGTCCATTACCAGGGCTTTAACCGACAGGGTCACAATGCAGGTGTTGGTATCAACATTGGTAACCTCGAAAAGCAGCGAACCGTTTACAATGCATGAGCCCAGGGTCTGCATCAGGCCACAGGCGGTGGAAACTGCGAAGGCAGCGCATCCGTCGGTCGCATAAATGCAGGTCAGGAAAGTGTTAGGATTGAGAGCAGTGCTAACGCATCTGGCGGTATCGATCGAGTAGGTTCCCGCCTTCATGGTGCCGCTCATGGTAACGTCTATTATACCGGCTGCCGCAATGGTGGCTGCGCAGAAGTTGGCGCTTACGGATCCGAAATTCATACATATGGCCGAACCAGCAGTAACACATGAATTTAATGTGCTGGCTGTGGCTTCTACATTGGTTCCCAGACAATTGACCAGGCCGCCGAAGCAGATGAGAGAATTACAGGTGGAGCTGTTATGGATGTTAACCGTCATGGTGAAATTATCTCCGGTTTCCTTCGCTTCAAACTTGAAGCCGCAGGTGCCGACTGTCGCGGTTAGTCTATCGCCCAGACCGGCGGTACCATTGACCTGTGATGCTATTTCCTCGGCAGTTAAGGAGTTGTCTGCACCGAAGGTGACCGAGTATGACCGCCCATCTGTAAAGGTAAAGGTCAGCGCGAAACAATCGTCCGCCAGCAGAGTACCCGCAGTATAAGAGTTTACACAGACCATAGCCTTGGTGCCGGGGTCGATGTCGGTGCTGATTATTTCTGAAGTCGTGGCGGCCGCCGCGTGCTTGATTTTGAAGATATCGGATTTCTGAACTTGATTGACGCCAGCCTCGGCGGTGATTTGCAGCTTGTAGTTGCCGCCGCCGGCAGCCTTCTGTCCAAATTGGTCCAGGACTCTGAGGCCGTCCCGCATATAGACTTTGGTGCTCAGTTTATCGGTGGAGACAAAGGCCGAAGTCGTTCCATCCAGCAAACTTTTGCCGTTGAACTCAGTGGTGGTGGCAATGCGATTTATTTCCTCGGTAAGCTGGTTGATTTCCAACTGGATCTGGGAACGGTCTTCGGAAGTATAGGTATCATTAGCCGCCTGTACGGCAAGTTCGCGCATGCGCTGCAGGATGGAATGGGTCTCGTTTAATGCACCCTCAGCGGTTTGAATGAGAGAGATGCCGTCCTGGGCGTTGCGAGAAGCCTGGTCCAGTCCGCGGATCTGGCTGCGCATTTTTTCCGATATGGCCAGACCGGCCGCATCGTCAGCCGCCCGGTTGATTCTCAGACCAGAGGAGAGTTTCTCCAGGGCCTTGGACATTCCGGTGTTGTTGATGGTTAGCTTGTTATAGGTGTTCAAAGCCGGTATATTGTGGTTTATTATCATATGATTACCTCCCTGTAATTTTCAGCTCCTACATCCATGTAGGGCTTTTTTGATTTTTCAGCGGTTAATCGTAAATCTGCCTTTGATGCTATTCATAGCTCTCTCCTTCCTCCAGCATATTGATTTAAGCGATATTTCCGCTGCTGTTGATATCGTAATATGGTAGACAAATAATAAAGGGGGTAAATACGTTAATTTATCCCCCTAGCTCATTCTTTTGGCACTTTAGGCTCATTTTCGCAGAATTAAGGCTACTCATAAAATATTACCGGCTTATATAATAAACTTCTTCCTAACCTTTGGTAGGTTGTCTGGTTAAACGCAAAATTTACAGTAAGTTATAGCGTGCAATCTAAGTGAGGTGTCGTTGCGAGCGCAGAACGGCACTCTCTTCTTTACTATTTGGAATTTTCATTATTTTAACTGCTGGAATTATTGCCCAGCTGCTGAGCCAGCCATGCACTCTGGGAACTAAGGTTCCCCAATACTTTTTCCATATTAGTAAACCGAGCGTAATAGCGATCCTCCAGATCATACATGCGCTCTTCCTGTTCGGCGATACGCGTTTCAAATCTATAGATATCCTGACCCAGCTTACTATTGTCATAATAACTGGAATTACTACCCGCTTTGTTGGTTATCTCACTCATGGTATCGGTCAGGCCTTCATACATTTTAGCCGCAATACCTATATTATAGTTAAGGGTTCGGGTGTAATTTTCCCCGCCGTAAGTTACGGTAGAGGTAGCGGTAATGTCGGTTTGAGTCAGGGTAAAAAGCTTCTTGACATCGTCGGCGTTGCTTTCCAGCGCTGCCCTAAGCGTATCCTCATCAATATTAAGCTTACCGTTATCTGTGTTTCCCGATGCATATATACCGCCAGTTATGCCTATCGCGGCCAGACTCCGGTACTTGCAGTTGCTTACCAGTTGGCCGGTAGTGGATTCTACATAGTCCACCAGTTCATCTTTGCTCTTAACATTGGCATCGGCTACTTTGTCCCCAATAATACTGGATGCTATGCTGCGCAAATTTGCCAGGGTGGTACGTAAAACACTTTCGTTTTTCATGATACCCATTTTAGCCTTGGTTTCCCAGGCGCTTATCTGATCCTCGCTCATCGCTTCTTTCTGAGCATCGGTCAGCGGCATATATTTGACTGCATGATTTTCCATGGGGCGGTTTTCCATTAATTTCCCATTTATGGCCTCAATGGCCTTGTTATAGGCGTCTACAAATGCCTTGATCTTAGTTACGGCTTGTTCCGTATCATTGGTGACCGTCAAGGTAACCGGGGTGCCCGCCACGGCATTGTGATCGATTTTGAAATTGATATTATTAAGGGTAAAGTTGTTGGAATCGAATTCCAGGTCGGTTGCGCCATTGTAATCTATCTTGCACGAGGTTCCCTTGTTTTCGTCCATAACCAGGTTAAGCTTGCTGCCCAGAAATTCCTGATCATCCGCTCGAACGGCGATAGGTCCATTGCAGATAAGGGCAAAGGCGCCGAGAGCCGGGTTATACCCCGCGGTGATGCCGGTGGTTGCCGTCTGAGCATTTATTCCGTTTACCAGATCGGCTATGGTAGTCGTTGCCGTGTTGAAGCTGAAATTATAGACGGTAGCTCCGGTTCCCTGCAGGCTGAAGGTTACGGTCGAGGGTACGGTTTCTGTGCCGCCATATAGGCTGCTCAATAGGGCCGTATCCGCCGGTGGTGTAGCCGCAATGGCGCTGCTGCTGGTGACGGTATGGCTGACCCCGCTGGTACCATAATCAAATCCCATTTTCAGAATGTCATTAAGAAAACTGCCGGTCCCGTTCAGACTATCTACTTTTACGCTGATTTCAGCAGTTGATCCAAAATCGTTGCTGGAGAGGAAAAAGCGATCCACCCCTGAGTCGTAGAAGGCGTTCAGTCCGATATCCTGGTTATTGATCGCCCTAACGATCTCATCCATATTGGTATCGCCGGCCTTGAAGTCAAAAGCAATCTCACCATCCTTGCCTTTGATGGTAAACTTGATTCTGGCATTGTTGTCCAACCCAAATTGGGTAGCGATACTGGATTTGTCACCGCTGGACCCTAGAGCGGCTGTACTTGAGTAGGAGACGCGCTGGGCCACCTGCTTAACCTTTATCGAGTAGGTCCCCGGTACCGCATCGCCGTTGGCAGTAGCCGTTACGGTCTTTTCATCGGAACTGGCGACCTTCTTGGCGTTATAGGTAGCCGACAGTTTCATATCGGCCAGAGCATTCCTGACTGCCAGAAGTTTAGCATTGATATCCCGGTAGGCTTCTTTTTTCCACTCCAAAATCTGCTGTTGCTGTTTAAGCCGATCTAATTTAGTCTGCTCGCCGGTCAAGAGCTTCTTTACAACAGCTTCGGTATCTATACCACTGATCAGTCCGCTTAGCGTTATTCTATTACTGTACACACTGCTAGTCGACATTGTGATCCTCTCCTCCCTGTCTAATCCCGGGTTGATAATCCTTAAGCTTTTGCAGGCCGGTTTTCATGTTGTCCAGATTACCGGAAGCCCGTTTATTCTCAGCCTGAATCTCTTCATATACCTCTTGGCGGAAGATTTTTATGCTTTTGGGGGCGTCGATGCCAATACGAATATTATCTCCCTGTATATCAACAATGTTTATAACAATATTATCACCTATGATTATGCTCTCGCCGATTTTTCTGCTTAGTACCAGCATGGGCTAATCCCCCTCTTTGGCCGCCGCAGCCATACTTTCAGACCTAAAAATAAGATGCCGGGAAGAATATTTGTTACCTACGGTTACATACTGCATCGCCTGATGATTTTCGGGATTAACCACTATCGGCGCCAGCAGATTGGCGGTGGTAAGCCTGAAATCATCAGGAATTGTAAGTATAACATAAATCGCCAGGTCGGCAGCTTCACCGTTGACCTCCAGGCTCTGCAGCTCGTCATCGGCAATCTCGATCTCATAGTCGGGAAAGAAGACGAAGGGCTGAGCGATGACCAGGCATAGATCGGTTTTTTGCACGGATTGCAGATAATAAAAGGGGCTTCTTTCTTCTAATGGAATAATAACGTACTGTTGATATTCTTCGAATGCCGGGATTCCTTTGGCAAAATGAATGATGTCCTTTGTTTCAATTTCGATTTCACCCAACACCTCACTGTTGATTAGCATTCTTCTAGCCTCCAATTGATCATAGTGAACTACAAACAGTCATTATATAGCTAGGCCCGGGTATCAATATTTTTACCCACCCAGTTTATCTCCAAAAATGGTTTCTGCAATAAATAAGTCTCCACCTGGCCGGGTTGGGAGTTGGCTTCCACCCTGGCTGGGATATAATCAAAGTGCACTTCTCCTGCCTGGTTGTTAAACTGCACCGGGTAGACCTCGCACCATATTTCGGGTGGTTGCTGCGGTACGCTCTTTAATACAAAATCCGGCATCTGTCCAGAATCCGAGTTTACTATATCTGCTATGGAACAACTTCTAAAACGGGCTAGTTGATCTCCTTCCGAAGCTGTCCGGCTTAAACCCGTCACAAAATCTGAATGGGCTTCCGCCACCCAGTCAGACATAAAGCGGTCAATGCTTTTCATGCCTTTATCGGCAAAACACTGCCGCTGATCAATATGTAGCACCGGAGCGGGAGAATGTATATCCAACTTGGCGGGCGTAGTTTCCATATTTACCTGGCCGGCGGTAGTCTGCAAATCAACCTGGGCCTTGGTTATATTAAGACCGATCATAGCAGGCTGCCGATTAATCCGCAGTTCTAACATATCGCAACCTCCCGACAGTTAGATAATGTTGCTAGCTAAGATAATCAATTAAAGTCGGCTGGATGATCCTGGCCCCTACCGCCAATGAAGCCTGGTAAACATTCTCTTGCATCTTGAGTTCCATAATGACCCTGGCCTCATCAGTATCCTCGTTCTTGGCGAGCAGATCAGTCAGGGTGGTCTCCGCATTCTGCAAACGGCTCTGCTGGAGTTCCAGCCGATTAACCCGGGCACCTATCGTCGAACGATGATACAATAATTCCTGCAGACGATCGTCAATCCCTTTCAACATATTACCTACTTGCGGGATTTTACCGCTTTCGATCGTTCCACACAGTTCATTAAGATAACCGAATAACCCCGCCGTATAATCGAAAGCGGCAGCAGAAGCCGAGGTCCCCAATGTATTAGTCTTAAAGGTAATAGCGGCATCCTGAACTACTCCGGTTATTTGGTCCATAGTAAAAAACTTCAGTTCCTTGGTCTTGTTATCCATAGTTAACGCATCGAAAACATAGCTCAACCCACCGTTGCCTATCTGGTTGCCGTCTATATCTGTAAAATTATAATTTAGGCTGATCTTTTCCGCTCCGGCGACTGCCGCCTGGGCACCAAAATTAAGAATGGTTTTATCCCCCGCTTGCAGGGCCGCCGTTCTCAGGTTTATTCCGCCCAGGGCAGCCGTTCCATTATTCCATACAACCAGGTCGTTTGTAAAAGCAGAATCGCCGGAAGAATCGATATCGAGGCTGTCAATAGAGAAAATGGCTTCCCCTACTTCGGCTTCCATGTTCATAACCACGTTTTTTAATTCTATATTGCGTAAGGTGCCATCAATGCCATAAACATGGCCTTTGATATTGGCTGTGATATTAGATACGCCATGATAATCCCATTTCCCTGCCACCCCGTCAAAGGTGGCAGTAGCCGGATTATAGTTGTTGCCGTTGGAGTTGCATATGTTGGATGCAGCAGCTGCTGTAATGGTTTCTCCGCCGGCAAGTGTTGATGCTGCTGCAGGTATACCTAGATCCCCCTCTGGATCAGATATAACTTTAAAAGTGACTGTGACCACTCCCTGCCCGTTGTCATTATAAGTAGCCGCCCAGGCTGGTTTAGTAACACCAAAAGTATCTGTATATGTAGGCAAAGCTGACAAATCAAATAGGGAGCTGATATCATCATCGTTAACCAGCTTTATCACCTTGCCACTTGCATCCCTTTGATATAGCGACTGATCCACATTGAATACCAGCTGACTGGCATTGCTATTGCTGGAATCTAGAAACATGTGCGGGCCCTGGTCAACTGATATAACTTCGATGGCCAGGGAGCCACTGTAGATCGCGTCATTAGCGGATTTCCAAGTCCGCTGAACCCCATTAAAGGTAACAGTGACAGGAACATAATTGTTGCCGTTGGCATGGCTAAGTGTGCATGTAGGCGCCGCTGAAATAGTCTCACCGCCGCTAAGCGCGGTGGCCCCGGCGAAGGTAATATTTACATTTCCTTGTCCGTCATCATGATAGGTAGCGGTCCAACCGGCTGGTAAAGCTGACAGATCAAACTGGGCGCTTATATCCGCACCGTCAGCAATTGCAGGCGGATCAGCCGGAGGAATAACACCGAAATTGTCATAAAGCGACTGATCAACTTGCAATACTAGTTGATTGGCATTACTGTTGCTAAAATCAAACAAGCCGCGACTGATTCCTAGTGTAGCCGCTTGCTGAATATCTTGGTAAAAAAAGCTCTTATTGTTGGCGACAGCTGACAGATAACTCTGTGATTCGCTGATATTAGAGGAGGTGTAATTACCCAGCTGGGTCGCCAGTTGATACTGGCCTTCCTTAAGGTTATTCGCTTCCAGACTGCTAATACCGGAGGCAGTGTCCAGCGCCTGGGTATAATCCATTTTACCCATGAAGAAGCTCTTCATTTCCGGTATGTTAATGTCGGCCTTGACCCCTACCCCGATTTCCACCGATAACCAATCTTCATTTCCGCTCCATTTGCCGTTCTCATAAGGTATTTCTGTAACATTAGTCCCGGCAAAGATATATTTACTACCATAGGTGGCATTGGCGATGATCCTCAGCTGATCTTGCAGTTCACTTATCTCCTGGGCAATAGCCTTGAAGGATTGGGAGCTATTGCTGCCGGTAGCCGCCAGAACCGTCTTCTCTCGAATGGCCTGGATCAATTGGTCAACATCATTTAGAGAAGAATCAGTTGTCTGCATAAAGCTGAGGGCCTCATTAATATTAGCCAGATACTGTTCGCCCTCCATCAGCGAGGTCCGTAAACGCAGGGATTTGACTGTCCCTGCTGGATTGTCAGAGGGGCGGCTGATAGTTTTGCCTGAAGCAATCTGCCGTTCGAATTCGTCCAAACGCAACAGATTAGAATTCAAATGCCTGCGGGTATTGTTGACCATCATGCCATCAGTGATTCTTAACATAGGTTACCTCCCTGCCAGTCCCATACGATTTATTATGGTCTCTAACTGTTCATCTACAACAGTTATAAAACGAGATGCGGCACTAAAGCCATGATTAAACTTGATCATATTCGTCATTTCCTCGTCCATCGAAACCCCGGAAACCGACTGACGTTTGGTTTCCAGTTCATTTAATAGCATATCCTCATTCTTGACCATCCGAATTGCTTCCTGGTTCTTAACCCCGATCTCGGCGGCCACAGAACGCCAAAAGTCATCGGTGGTCTGCTGATCAATCATAAAGGTCTCCATATTTTTAGCATCGTAAAATGATATATGAGCAGCCGCTTCTCCGCTGAGCCCTGGGGCGGCCAATACCCCGGTGGTAAGGGAAATGGACCCGTCATAGGTCTTGCCATATTCATCACTGCGCGGATTATCATTGATATTAATAAAATTAATCGCTGTATTGATTAGTCCGTCCAGTACGCCGTCATTAAAAACAAAGCTCTGACTGTGCTGTCCCACCGGGTTGTGATTATAGTCGGCAGCAATAGTCAGCTTATGATAAGCCCCGGCGCCATAGCCAGCGGTAACATTATATACTCCTTTGTCACCCTCAACTAGATTAAGTTCAGAGGCAGTTTCCAACCCCTCGAAGGTCAATTGCAGATTCCCCACGGCTACCGTTTGCGGGCCTGCCACACCATAAGTTAAAGTGAAATTACCGTTTACAGTAGTGGGTACACCAGCTGTGGTATACTCATGCGTGGTGTAGCTGTAAATAACTTGACGGGTGGCGGTATTGATATCAGCTATGGTTAATTGGATAGATGCGTTCAGGTTGTCTGGATTGACCAGGGTAAGCGTTGCACCGTCTACAATAGTATGGGCATTTCCCTGACAATAGGTCTGGACCAGGTTAAGGTTGGTAGCTGCTGCAGCGGCGGCATTCAGTTCAGTGATAAGCGAGTATTCTCCATTCTGCAGGCCGGTAGCACTGAGATCGATAATTCCCGAGTCGGGATAGATGAACTCCATCGAGGTCTTGGTGGTTGATGTAGAGTAAAACACCAGTTCTCCGCCTGAACCGTTGCTCTTCCCTTCAATACGGACCTCGACCCCCAGATCACGAGCATCAATCTCCTCCTGCAGCTTTTCAGCCATCTCTTTCAAATCACGGAAGTTGGCAGGTGGATCCAGGGTGATATTCTGGGGCCCGCTGCCGGTGTCGATACGGATGGTCACCGGCAGATGAGAAGCAGCCTGGCTGGTATCAAAATTCAGGGTAAGTCCTTCGGTTTTGATAGGGTAAATTACCTCGTTCAGATTGTGCTTTAACTGAGCTATAGCGAGCGCATTGGACCCATCACCGAAATTGGCCCGCACATCGGCGTTACTGGAATTTTTCTCCCAGGTACGGTGCTGGGCAGCCGCCAGGTTTTTCACATTGTTGATCAGGTTCTGGTTGACGATCATATTGTCAGCCCAGTTTTCAAAAAGGTCGGGATCAGCGTCCGGCATGGTAAAAAAGTCAGTGCCATCCGGACACGCTTGTTTATTGTTCAGGCTATAGCCGGCGCGATGCACCTCGTTAATCTTGATCACCAGGGTCTTGGCCAATTCATTCAAATTATTTATCATATCGGGCAGCAATTCTTTATAATCGGAATAGCGATCGGCCCGCAAATCGGTCTTGCCACGCAAATCCAGCAAACCGCGCATCTCGCCGTTGGTAAATTTGGCCCTTAACTGAGTATCCTGCCATATAACCATGTGCATGCCTGCGTCATCAGCAACTGTAGTTAGCTTATAGCAGTCTTTGCCCTGTACCAGCAAGCGGTCGCCCAGTTGGAGATCTATCATCCCATTATCCTTCTGGAAAACCTCAATATCGGCCAGAAGGCTTAGTTCATCGACCAGGAGATCACGTTTATCCAACAAATCATTAGGCTGCATCCCAGCCGAGGTAATGGTCAAAATCTGCTGGTTCAAATCGGCGATATTGATTGCCAGGGTATTGATATCGGCAGTTTTTATCTTGATAGAAGCATTAATATCATCACGCAGGTCTGTCAGTTCCTTGAAGGTGGCCTTGAACGCCTCGCTCAGGGCCAACCCCCTCTGAACTACCACGGAACGTACCGCTTCGCTCTCGGGATTGGCGGAAAGGTCCTGCCAGGCCTGCCAGAACTTGTCCATTACCGATCTCAAACCATCTTCGGAGGGCTCATTGATAACGGTCTCGACCTTATCCAAGCCGTCCTGTACCTGTGACCAGTAACCAAAAACCTGATTCTCACTCCTGATCTGTCCGTCAACAAAGGCATCGCGAATCCGGTTGATAGCGGCAATATCCACGCCAGTACCGAACTGCCCTACCCTTTGCCCATCGACCAGTGAGGGAACCGGGTAAGGAATAGTGGTCACTATATCGGCTGCCTGCCGCGAGTAACCGGTTGTATTGGCATTGGCAACATTATGACCCGTTGTGTTCAATGCCGCCTGATGCGTCAATATCGACCTCTTGCCAATCTCTATTCCCATAAAACTGGTTGCCATAATAATAACCCCTTATTAATTATTAATTCTTAATTGTCAATTTTAAATTTAGGTAAAGAACTGTTTCACAGTTCTTATTGATCATTGGAGCTACTTGAAGTCTTCACTATGGCCGTTAATAACCTCACCAATTCAGTAGCTTTGTCAATTAGAATACTGTTGTCATCCTTCAACAAGCTACTATCACCAAGTAGTCTAAGCCAATATACTGTCTCCCTGGCTTCCCTTGAAGCAATGCTCATTCGGTGAATAAAATCTTTCCTACTGCTTGCTGCTAAAGCTTCCTCAATATTCGCTCCAATACTGGTTCCTGCCCTCAATAATTGTTTTGATAAAACATATTCATGTTCTTTATTACGTAGGGTCTGGTACGTTTGTATGATATCTAAAGCAAATTCATAGCTCTTGCGCTGAATCACATTATCCCGGATGAATATCCACCGCTTTCGCTTATATTTTAAAAAATCGCAGATTATCTATCCCTAATTTAAAATTAATAATTCACAATTTAAAATTTCTCAAATTTTCTTGTCCAGCAGGTTGCGGTTTACTCGCAGAAGGGATTCATCGATCTTGTCGCCGCTGTCAGAATAGGTGCCGGCCACGTCGCCTTCGATCATGCTTTCCATGGTCGATATAAACTCGAGGGACTGTTCAAGCAGGCCATGGTTGTTTTGGGTTATGGCTTTGAGCCTGGTCAGGTTGTAATCCAGTTGCTCAATGCTTTGGGAGAGCTCAGTATAATAGTTGCCATGCTGTTCTTTAACTATTTTCAGCATTTCGGTGGCTACCAGTTCACCTATCGGCAGTCCCCACTTTTTCGCTAATTCTTGCTGCAATTTAAAGCGGGCACCCTCCAATCGCTCCAGATTGGTTAATACGATGCCCTCTCTTTGAATCAAACTATCCAGTTGCTTGATTTCTCCCAGGATAATGTACTGCCGCTTTTGTTCCCCGATCTCAGCCAGGTTGGCTAATACTTCATTCTCCTTGCCAACTGCTGAAATAAAGTCCTTGAGCAGGTTCTCCACCACTATTCACCGCTTTCTCGTCCAGGGAACACGAGCCCTGGGGGTAACCGCATACGATAGCTATATCAGTCGGTCCAGGATGGCGGTTTCTATGATTTTTTCAGCTACCTCATCATCAGATACCGTATAGGTCCCGGCGGAAATCTGTTCCTTTAATTCACTTACACGATCAAGCCTGATATCATCCGCCTGTTTAATCGCCTGCATGGCCTTTTGCGTGATCCTGCTTTCCCGAGAAATAGCCAGTTCATCATTTTTAACCACCGCATTGCTAGGGGTAACGCCTCCTACTTTGGCACCAGGAGCTTTACCATAGACCTTTAGGATGTTTTGCAGTTGGGTCTTGGAAATCAGCATTTTTCTCACCTCGTAGTTTTTGCCTTTGTTTTATTGTCGCAAAAAAAGCAAAGAGGCTTAACGCCTCTTAAATGTTTTTATTGAAATATTTCTTAATATATCTTTTATTTTCTCGTTATTATTGCCACTTTTAATTGATAGATTTACCCTTGATTGGTTTAGAAGATGTTGTTCTTAATATGCATCCCTTTAGACGATTTACCCAGGTTTTTGGCCTTGGGTTCGTCCTCTTTGGGAGGGTCGACCCCTCTTATTTGAGAATCTATAACATTGAGGCAGCTGTCGCAGTATCTGCCCCCTCTTATGCTTTTACCGCATCTCTCGCAGTTGATGACCGAGGAAAAGGAATTAGACATCAATCTGCCATCGCGGAGATATTGAAGAATGACTTCCTCATCGACTCCAGTCTCCTCGGCGACCTCGACCACGGTTGATCGCGGATGATCGCGAACATACCGGCGTACCACTCCATAATCGTCGTCTTCTGCCTCCAGACATTTACTACAGATATCTCTCCCTGACCCTGCAGGGAATACCCGTCCACACCTAGGACAATTCTTCAGATTCAATCCCATCAGGCATCCTCCTCTCGATCTCTAGAACCCCTTCCCAGTAGCCCATGTGATAAGTGAAACCCTGGCCGCTCCCGCCTCTAACAAAGTTCGAGTACATTCCCGGCCGGTTGACCCGGTAGTATAAACATCATCTACCAATAATATATTCTTTCGATATATTTTTTTATTGTCCTTTACCTGAAATGCAAATAATAGGTTTTTTTCTCTTTCTTCTTTAGTAAGTTCCCGCTGTGAGGGGGTCTCTTTGACTCGCCGGAGCAGGCCGGCATCCATTTTTATATGTAGGTCTTTAGCTATTTGCCTGGCTAGCTCCTCCGTCTGGTTAAAACCCCGCTGTTTGAAATTGGCCTGGGAAACCGGTACTGGAATAATAAGATCGATCGGCATAAATCTAGGTTCAGCTTGTACTGCCCTAGCCATCAAATGACCCATCTGCACCGATAGATGCCGACGTCCCATAAATTTCAATACCTTGATGGCAATGCGGTACGGTTCATCATAAGGCCCCACCGCCCTGGCTATATCAAAACCCGGTGGGTTGGTCTGACAGTCCCGGCACAGCCCCTCACCTTCTTCGAGGCACTTGCCGCATTTATCACAGATCGACATGCAGTTGCGCATGTTGAACATTGTTTTATGGCATTCTTCGCACCAGGGACGCCGGGTACTATATCTGCCTTCCTTCCTACATATACAGCAGTTTTGCTGAGGAAAGAGAATGTCCAGGAACCTATTAAGCATTTCCAAACCCCTTAAAATAACAGCTGATGTGTATATCTGGCTGGAGATAGTCTCCTCACCTGTTATAGTCTACATTATTTGTCTAGCATTATAGCACAAAGTCCTTCTCTAAGTTAAGTATACTAAAGCTCCGGTATGCTTTGGTAGTACACGACCGAAGGATTTTTGCGCATCAGGCGCTGGATCACTACCCGATGCCTGGCCCCAGCCTGGCCTCTATCATGTATTATTAATCTGTCCCTTGGACCCAGTTGGGAGATTTTTTGCTCGATTATCCCCTCCAGGTCATCCTCATCATTCAGGTACAGCGCGACCTCACGATATGAGCAGACCTGCCCCCGCTGGTTGCTGCCCATCAATGCCAGCATGATGGCGAGCCATATGATCAAGCAAAGTGATTTAAGTAAAATCACCACGAAAAAACCCCCTCCCGGTATCCTAATATATAATATGCCGGAAGGAGGCAGGCTGATTCCATTATAGAGACACTGGGTTAATTTTGAATTCTTAATTCTTAATGTTAAATTAATGTTTGAAACGCCACGCGTTTCAATAATATAAAATGAGGCACCCCAACGGTGCCTTCGTAAATTCAAAATTCATAATTGAAAATTAAAAATTATTATGTTATTCGTCCTCAACGATGTGGTGTTTGAGAGCATAGACTGCGGCCTGGGTGCGGTCTTTGACTCCTAGTTTCTTGAATATGCTGGTAAGATGATTTTTTACCGTTTTCTCACTGATAAACATCACGTCTGCCATATCCTTGTTGCTATGTCCCCGAACCAGCAGTAGCAGTACATCCTTTTCGCGTTTGGTCAAACGAGTATCCTCGTTCTTCTTGTCATTACGTGCCAATTCCCGGACCAGACGGTTGGCTACCCGGGGATGGATGACCACTTCACCCTGCATGACGCGGTGTATAGTATCGATCAGCTCAGCACCGGCTACATCCTTTAACACATAGGCCGATACCCCTGCTTTGACCATCTCAACTACTTCTTCATCCTCATAAATGGTCAGCGCTATGACGTGTATCTCCGGTATCTCCTTCTTGATGACCCGGGTCGCTGTTACCCCGTCCGTTCCCGGCATATTTACATCCATAAGAATGATATCCGGCTTTTCACGGCGGGCCAGGTTAATGGCTCCCTGTCCGTCACCCACCTCATTAAGGATCTGAATGTCGGCGTCAAGTTCCAGCAGCTTTCGGATCCCTTCTCTAACCAGTGCATGGTCATCAGCTATCAGTACTCTTATTTTTCCCAAGTCCAGCCTCCCCCTCCAATGGAACTTTGACAATCACCTGAGTGCCAGAACCCGGTGATGAAATGATATTCAGCTCACCCCCAAAGAGTCCGACCCTTTCCTTCATACCAATGATACCATAACGCTCTTTATCTGAATGATCGGCATTCAGGTCAAAACCACAGCCGTCATCCTTAATAACAATGGTCAGATAAGAACCGGTATCCTCGATCTTAACCATTGCCCGCCTGACCCCGGCATGTTTTTTGATGTTGGTTATAGCTTCCTGTACCAGGCGGAAAAGGGCGATCTCCAAGGGCAGTTCGTATTTACCGATACTGCCGATAGGCGAAAAATCAATGGTAAAATTATATTTGTCCTCAAAATCATTGAAATACTCCAGCAGCGTGGTACTGAAGTTCTCTTCATGGAACAAAGATGGTTTCAAATCAAACATTACCCGGCGAATATCGCTCAGCGTCTCCCGTCCCATGTCCTGGATGCTGTTCAGCTCAACAACTATATTGGCCATATCACCCTGCCAGAGCTGCTTGATCAGGTCCAGACGAATGAGGATGCCGGCCAGGCTCTGGGCCGGTCCGTCATGGAGATCACGCGCGATCTTCCTGCGTTCAGCTTCCTGGGATTCGATGATCCACATCTCCATCTGCTGGCGGCGGACTGACTCTTCCATATTATCATTAATTCTTTCGATATTCCCTCGCAAAACCTTTAACGCCACACTGGTCGAGCCCAGGAAACCATCCGCCCTCACCGCTATCTCCTTGATCTTCTTCTGCTGCCGTTCCATCTCATCACGTCTGTGACGGAGAGCTGCCTCTTCCTGGCGCGCATTGGCCAAGGTTACCTGCAGTTCCCGTGCTTTATCATAGACCTCCTTGATGGTTTCCTCAGAATTAGACCGGAAGTTTCTACTGATCTCCATTAAACGAAGTCGGGCATAACGTTCAATTTTTTCCAGGCGGCTGACCTCAGCGATACTCTTGGTTATAGCGTCACTGATCTCTTTTACCTGAACCTCCATGGAAGCTGCCTGCTGGTGGCATTCCTCGGCGATATCAAAGATATCGTTCTGGCCCTTTTCCAGGGTATTGACAACATTAAGCAGGATGCGGTCCAAACGTTCCATCTGTTCGGGTTTACCCTTCACAATGACCCCAACCTTTCCGAGGATAAATAGACGCCGGGTAATTGACGCAGATTTACGCAGATCTATATGATTAACGCAGATTTATTACTAATAATTCAACTTTAAAAGTTGACATATTTGCTCTGCAGTATTATCGCTGCTGAAATCATGATGCGCAATAGCCCATTGTCCCGTCATTGCGAGCGTAGCGCGGCAATCTTTTCTTTCAATATAGCAGAATCCCGAGTTTTTTTAGATTGCTTCGCTACCGCTCGCAAAGACACACCGGAGAGTTTGCCGTGTCCATCTGTGACTAAAACCGCGTCTCCCCGGAAACCTCATCTGCGTCAATAATAAAAACCTTGTCGCTTCCGTAATCCCATAACCTATGCCTATCATAAACACACAAACGTATATTTGGACGATTAGCTATCTCAGCATCATCTCAGCAAAATCCGTGATAATCAGTGTTAATCTGTGGCTAAAAAACTCGTCTTCCCGGTAACCCTAACTGCGTCAATCATGAAAATCAGCGTAAATCTGCGTCTATTCTGTTACCCCTACCCCTTGCCAAAACCTTATAAGGATTAACACCTATATCAACATCCAAAAGTCTTGATAATACTGCCGTAATCAAATCTGTGTCCATCTGTGTTAATCTGTGGCTAAAAATTCGTCTCCCCGTAACCTGTCTGCGTCAATCATATAAATCAGCGTAAATCTGCGTCTATTCGTTCCCCTACCCCAACCCCAGGGCCTCGATGACTTCCTTCTGGATCCCGGCCATTTGTTTCTCGCTGCAGGCTTCCACATAGACCCGAAACAGCGGCTCAGTACCAGATACCCTGATCAGGGCCCAGCTCTCATCTTCCAGTAATATTTTCAGCCCTTCCCTGCGATCCAGCGCTTCCACCCGGATTCCTCCCAGTTGGATCGGACTATACTCGCGCATGCGATCGTTGATATCCGGCCAATCCTCAGCTTTGACCCGGATATCCAGGCGCTGACTGATGACCGGGCCATATTTAGCCGCCAAATCCTCTTCCAGTCCTGCCAGAGTTTTGCCTGAATAAGCGATCATTTCTACTGCCAGTAAACAAGCGAGAATACCATCTTTTTCGGGAACATGTCCGATAATGGAAACGCCGCCGCTCTCTTCCCCCCCCATTATGCAGGAATTATCTCGCAAGGCGGCTCCGATATATTTGAATCCCACTGGTGTCTCAATGGTCTCTATTCCATTTTTTCGTGCAATACGGTCTAGCATATGAGTAGTAGCTAAACTGCGACACACCGGTCCCCGGAATTTGTGGACGGTAAGCAAATGATGAAGCAGGAGCGACATAAAGCGATTAGCGCTCACAAAACTTCCGTCGCGATCGATCACACCGAATCGATCAGCATCGCCATCCATAGCCAATCCTATATCGGCATTATAGGTCAGAACTGTCCGCTTCAAATCCTGCAGCACGCTTTCGGTCGGTTCCGGCAGAGACCCGCCAAACAAGGGATCACGATAGCTATTTATACTTCTTATTTCACAGCCTAGTTCCCCGAGAATACGCTCGAGGAAACCAATCCCGGCTCCAAACATAGGATCAATAACTACTTTAGGCGGATTTTTTCTAATATAGTCCGGGTTGATTAGCGTCAACAAGGCTGCCGAGTATTCCTTTTCCAGATCGATCTCTTCATACAGATGCAGTCGGCTGGCTTCAGCCAAATCCAGTTCATAAACCTTGCCGGTGGCGGTCACCCTTTCCAGTGCCTCTTCGATAACATCCGTCACCTCGGGCAAGGCCGGCCCGGCATACCAAGGTATGAATTTGATGCCCTGATATTCCGGTGGATTGTGACTGGCAGTTATCATTATAGCTCCTGCCGTGTCCCGAGCTCTTATGGCAAATGCTGTTTGAGGGGTTGGGCTGGCCTTCTTAAAAAGATGAACCTTGATCCCATTTCCGGCGATGACCCGGGCGCAATCTGCCGCAAATTCCTCTGATAAGAAACGGTTGTCGTATCCTATGACCAGCCCTTTCTTCCCCAGGTTCTGGCCGTTTATGTAACTGGCGATAGCTTGTGCCACTATTCGGCAATTAGCGAAGGTAAAATCACGGGCGATGATCGCTCTCCAACCATCCGTCCCAAATTTAATTGCAGACATAAGAGCCTCCTGGAGTAATTCTTAATTTTTAATTTTAAATTATTAATTAAGGTAGGAAAGTAGAGCTTTCCATTGTTTTATCTATTGCAAACGCTATGCGTTTGCATCCTTCATTCAGAATTAAAAATTGAAAATTCATAATTCTAGAAGTTCGTCGTCCCGATACGGACGTACAGGAAATCAGTTATTACCTTGGCGATGCGGCGGGCGGCTTTGCCGTCGCCGTAGGGATTGATAGCCCGGGCCATTTTTTCGTATTCACTGCTGTCACTTAGGAGAAGTGAGGCCTCATCCATTATCTTTTGATATACCGCCCCCACCAGTTTGACCGTACCCGCCTGCAAGGCTTCGGGACGCTCTGTAGTATCACGCAGAACCAAAACCGGTTTGCCCAGGCTGGGTGCCTCTTCCTGCATGCCGCCGGAATCAGTCAGCACCAGATAGGAAGCATTGATCAATTGAGTGAAGGGTTCATAATCAAGCGGTTCCAGTAGGTGGATCCGCTGACGGTTCCCCAGCATCTCAAACGCTGTATCACGTACAATGGGGTTTTTGTGTACAGGGAAAATCACTTCCGTATCGGGGAATCGATCAGTCAGATCTATTAATGCGCGATAAATCTCCCGCATGGGATTTCCCCAGTTTTCACGGCGATGGGTGGTAACCAGCAGCAGTCGTTTGGAAAAATCTATTCCGGCAAATTCAGGTCCAAATTGGTAATCGGGTTTTACTGTTTGCAGCAGTGCATCGATAACGGTATTGCCGGTAACCCATATCTTAAACATAGCGGTTGCTTCCGCCAAGAGATTTTCGCGGGAGGTGTCGGTAGGAGCGAAATGCAGTTCGGCCAGTTTCCCGGTCAGACTGCGGTTCATTTCCTCCGGGAACGGTGAATATTTGTTGCGGGTCCTGAGTCCCGCCTCAACGTGACCAACCGGGATTTTACAATAAAAAGCGGCCAAAGCTGCTGCAAAAGTCGTGGTAGTATCACCATGCACCAGCACGAGATCCGGCTTCTCTTCTTCAATTATCGGTCTGATACCCTCGAGGACCCCTTCTGTAATGCTGAACAGGTCCTGTTCCTTTTTCATCAGATTAAGATCATGATCGGGTTTGATGTCAAAAAGATCCAAAACCTGATCTAACATCTCGCGATGCTGGGCGGTAACAGCAACTACTGTTTCAATATCTTTGACCTTTCTCAGCTCATTGATTACCGGAGCCATTTTGATTGCCTCCGGTCGGGTTCCGAAAACCACCAACACTTTGCCTAAGCGCATAGAGACCTCCAGGATGCTTTTGCTTATTTAATATGAATAACTATCAGGATTTCGAAAGCTCAAATCCAGCCACTGATTTACTAGGACTATAGTAATACATTTCCTTAATCAAGTCAAAGCGGCAATGAGGAGAGAATGGAGGAGAGAAAGCGTTTACCAGGCAAGTTTTAGGTAAATATTCTCTTGCTGCGGAACATACGATAGGCTGACCATTCCGTTTTGTATCTCATATAAGCGTCCGTTTATCGATACTAATCCATTGGCAGGCAGTTTGCTGCCCCGGTTCCAGAAGAAGAGGGTCAGCTGCGTACGTTGGCCCGGTGTAAAAGCTGGCACTACCGTACTGACTAAATAACGATCATCCGAGGGTACGACACTGTCATGACCATCACCCTCGACCTTGGTCTGTAACATATAGTCAGTCTGCTCAAGCTCATAATCACTTAACGAGACCGAGCTGTATACCACTACCTCCCAAATACCTCTTAATGGATTACGATAGGAAAGACTGGATGACAGCACGCTCTGTCCATCACCTTGACCGGCATAAGCACTGGTTTCCCTGCTGCCGTCCGGTGCTATCACTGTTATCCGTCCTCTTCCTTTGCCATCATTGATAACCAGTCTAAAGACCAGCAGATCGTTCCCTCCCACTACCTTGAAGAAGTAATGCTTCATTCTCCCCGGACCTAGCTTGTCCGTGTTATGTATTTCCTTGACCGGAAATGTATCCTGAGGAACGACTACCGTTTGTAAAACTGCCAGATCCAACCCGGAAGTGTTATTGTCATCCGCCGCTAAAAAACTACTATAAAGGCCGGGTTCTTTTAATTCCGCATAATCGATATCGACGATGCGTTCACTGTGCGCTGGTACCTGTACACTGATTTGCCGCGGTTTGATCCAATCGGCAAAACCGCCCAGCGACAAAACCGTGCCGGTATCTCCATCATTTTTCAGATGTAATGATAAAGCTGCCGGGGTCACACTGCTGGTATACAATCCCCGTGCCAGGCCTTCACCTGGACTGTTTTGCCGTGCTTCCAGAGCACCTAGCATGTTCGTCTTACTTTGCAGTTCCTGCCATGCACCGACCAGGTTAACCGTCCCCATACCCTGTTCTACCGCTTGAACATCTTTAATTGGGCGTGCGCTGGTCAGCAGTGCCTGATAAACCGGTGCGGGGTCTGCACTGAATAATAAATGAGCATTAGCATCCAATAATAAGGCTGCTGCCCCGGCCAGATGTGGAGCAGCGATACTGGTCCCCTCGTCCTGACGATAGGGAGAATCAGCCCAGGTAGGATATGTTGAAATCGCACTGCCCGGTGCCACTAATACTGGAGCAATACCGGCATCAGTCGCCGGACCGCTGGAGCTAAAGTACCACATGGTCGGGTCAGCCACCTTCCAACCATAGTCGGTCGCCCACATCTCAGGGGTGGCATAAGCGCCTACGGTCAATATGTGATCTATTCCCGTGCTGTCAGCTACAGTCTTGATCCCGGGTCCACTATTGCCCGCTGCCATACAAACAATCATCGCCTTACTCTTCCAGATCAAGGCAACTCTGTTCTCCAGTGACTTTCGTTCCGCATCTGTCATGTGGTATTGCCCTAAACTGACAACGGCAACCCCTGCTCCCCGTTCTGCGGCCAGACTCAAAGCACTTTCCAGCTTCTTTAATGAGGTGGTTCCCATACTGTCCATTACCTTAATAACCAGCAATTGCGCATCTGGCGCTACACCATTCACCCCGCCCTGGGCGGCAACAATCCCTGCTACTTCGGTGCCATGACCTAATCCATCAAAACCTAATTTGATGGATGATCCATTATCAGACATTTCACTGATGACCATACTGAAACTGCGGCCATTATCTCCCTTTATGGATAACGTCTGACCATCCTGGCTGTAGCTCTTGATCTTCTTTTCATCCTTTATCTGCCCGTCTCTGTTAGTATCAAAATAGGCAATATTAAAGCCGCTGTTTGGTGTATCAGCTGTCAGAATGATCAACATTTTGTTTGAAGCTAACCCAGAACTCTCCGGCAGGAAGTCCATATCAAAATAGCCATACATAAAGACCCCTTGCGCATTATGTATATTATGCACATCTATCCGGTTGCCCCCGATAATCAGGTATCCATCCACAGGTTTTATTGCAGATAAATCCACCTTGCCTTCATCGGTCAAATCTATGAAATCAACAATCTTCCGGTAGCCCTGACTGGTACTCTGCAAGTCAGGGTGACCCGGGTCGATACCGCTGTCAATGACAGCTACCAGCTGTCCTCGACCTGTAGCCCCGGTCGCTCCGGTAAAATTTCTGACTCCCATAGCCTCTCTGGTAGCCAGCAGACTAGCTGCTGCCTGACGATCCCTGGCAGCCGGCATATCATCTTTTTCTTCTTCATTGGCCAGCGCTACCGGACTGTTCTGATAAATACCCGGCTCATAGGCATCAGCCATACTGCTTCGGGTGAATCTAACAGGAGAAACTGTATCAGTGGGATCTGAGATGAGAATGAAAGCGAGTTTTCCGCGTGAATCGAGGTCTATACAGGCTGCAGCAGGAAAGACTATTTCAGATAACGGCTGATGATGCTCCTGGTTCCATACGGATACCTTCGGAGCCAGTTCGAAATACTCAGGGCGATCGGCAATAATTACCGTAGCTCGGTTAGCGGCAAGGTCCAGGCTGGTAATGGTGCCCTGAATTTGATATTCACGTCCCAGCGCTTTCAGGAGGTTTTCAAGCAACAGGGCAGCCTGAGCCCGGGTAAGATTGTTCTGCGGACGGAATGTATTATCAGGAAAACCACTTATCATTCCCTGGTTGACTGCCAGCAGCGCGGAGGAATAGGCCCAATCGGAAATTTGGGATTCATCCTGGAAAATCAACCTTCCTCCGGCTTCAGCCTCTTCTTCCAGGCACCCCATTATAATGGTAACCGCTTCTTCACGGCTGATCATTCGGGTCGGAGAGAAACGGTTCTGCCCGGTTCCCTCAATGACACTCAGCTCATGGGACAATTCAATATACCCCTTAGCCCATGTATCACCATCAGAGAAGAAAGGGGTGCCGTTCTGTAATACCTCGGCTTCACTTTGCTTATTCAGAGCCCTGATCAACAGTACAATAAACTCCTGGCGACTGATGTTGGACTCAGGGCGATATGAGCCGTCCGGATAGCCGGATAATATTTCCCGGCTATTTAAATGCTCTATCTCCATTCTGGCCCAGTGTTGATTAGTGTCACTGAAAGCCTCCGCCTTAAGCGGACTGATTAGCGCCAGACTCAAGAATAGAACCAGCCCGATTATGTATCTATAAAACCTCATAAAATCCACCCTTTTTAAGGGATTAAAAAATTATGTCATTGCGAGGAGCGCAGCGACGCGGCAATCTTCCCCGGCCGTTACTACAGAACCCCGTGTACTTGTCATTGCTGAGAAAACTAGCGTACCTGTCATTGCGAGGAGCGCAGCGACGCGGCAATCTATAACCGTCTTATGGGGGGAGATTGCTTCGCTGCGCTCGCAATGACAAACAAGAGGGTAGCCATTATAAATCGAATCCGCCCCTATAATCCATTCCCCCGAATACGGGGGACTTCCTCGTAAAAAAATCTATGTCAATCTGTGTTAATCCGTGGCGAAAAATCCGTAGCCCTTCTGCGTCTATTTATTCCCTATCCCCTGCATGATCATATCAACGACCTGCAGCGCCAGTTCATCCGCAGGCCGATCCAGGTCTTCGAAGATAATAGGCACATACATAGATTCCAGGCAGCCCATGATCACTAAGGTTGTTAGGTAAGAATCTACTTCTCGCAGTTCGCCTCGGGTTATCGCTTCCCCTACTATAGCTTTCAATTTCTCTTCTTTTTCCTTACGAATGGCTAAGCCCCATTCTTTCAGTTCCTCATCAATAACATCAGTATCCCAGTAGATGATCCGCGCCAAATTCTTGTTTTCCCGCGAAAAGGAGAAATGTGCCTCGAGCAAATGACAAAGGCGTTCCCGGAAGCCCAATTGCTGCAGGTCACTGGTCTCCATCTTGCTGTAATAAGTCTGCAGACTCCTCTCCATCAAGGCCTGGAACAGCTGCAGCTTGCTCTCAAAGTATTCATATATAGTGCCCTTGCCAATACCGGCGGCAATAGCTATCTCTTCCATACGGGTATTATGATAGCCCTTACTGGAAAAAACCTGTACTGCGGCATCGATTATTGCGTCCCTTTTTAAACCCTTGCCTTCTTTCCGCTTCACACTCTCATCTCCCAGTAAAAATCGCACGTAGAATAGACGCAGCGGCTGGTGCCGCACACAGACCCTCCGGGCGCAGATAACGCAGATCCCCCAGCCCTGTCATTGCTGCGAAAACTCGGTTCTTGTCATTGCGAGGAGCGTTAGCGACGCGGCAATCTTAAACTGCCTTACGGGAAATAGATTGCTTCGCTGCGCTCGCAATTCTCACGCGCTGCGCGCACCACAATAAATGAATACTTCTTGCGGTTCTAATGCATAATTTTACCATGGCACGAGTTCGATTGTCATTGTCACTAAGAGGTCGACTCGCAATAT
>Ga0123335_1002348_pt1 | contig 28484 bp, 19 predicted proteins | sample BiotimSIPDNA_2_FD_89707 | JGI IMG/M metagenome (GOLD analysis project Ga0123335, IMG submission 89707) | Anaerobic biogas reactor microbial communites from Washington, USA - Biogas_R2 time_0 SIP DNA | ecosystem: Engineered > Bioreactor > Anaerobic > Unclassified | place: Washington, USA... | reverse complement strand
TCGCTGACAGCTCCCTCGGGGAGGGAGCCTTTGGTAACGCGACGGTTGAACATGCCCCTTCAGAGAATCTGTCGACAGTATATAAGCCCTCAAAAAAGCCTCCCTCTCAGAGGGAGGTGGCACGGCGAACCCGTGACGGAGGGAGTGTAGCCGTGACGGAGGGAGTATCCTCTGCGCCAACATTAAATGGAGCTGTATCGGAATTTGTGTTTTGATACAGCTCCTTGTTTGTTTTGTCCGAAGAAATGACGCGTCCGCCTGTGAGAGCGGTGATAAGCGGGAAGAACAGTTTTTAGTATTTGCCGCCGATGCGGTCGATTTACCCGGTGGAGGCAGTGATGCTGATAACGTCGCCGGCTTTTACTGTGAAGCCTTTATCGAAGAGGAAGGTGAAATCCTCATGTCCGTTCCCCTGCGATTTGAAGAGATCGCCGTTTACAGTCTTGCCGTTCAGCGTTATCCGGAAGACGTGCGCGACTGCCGCGCGCACCTCCGGGGTATTCGTACCGTCGATGGTATCCATCATGGACGGAATCGGCAGACCGCTGAGCGTTTCATAAAGACTATGCCGCAGCGTCTTCTGCGTCCGGAACCGTTCCGGGTAAAAAGCGAGGGTCACCTTGGCGACGGGATTGGTCTCCATGTTCCAGATCAAATCCATATTCACATCGCTCTTGTCCCTGCCGAAAAAGCTCGAGAAGGAGTCCGAATCCTCTCCCACGGTAAGGGTGATCGTCATGCCGCTGTCCGTTGTCTGCGCTTTGGCGTCCCACTGCCTGACAGGCTGCTGTTGTTCGACCCAATGACCGCCCGCAAAGACCTTGTACGGTTCCGTGATGTACATGGAGCGCCGCGTCTCGTTGTCGTACAGAACCTGTCCGTACCGCTCCAGTTCGCGGAAGGGGATAACCGTCTCGCCGTTTATGTTCCAGCTGTCGATCCTGTCTCCCGCGACAGTCGTTACGATGTCCGTATAGAGAATGTCATGGGCGGGCGTACCGATTTTTCCGGAGGCAGCGGAGGGCATATAGTCCGGGTAGGCGGACGGCGTAAGAGGCTCGCAATTCTTTACCGGACGGACAACCTCAAGCCAGCGTTCTTCGGCATGCCAGATCACATGGAACCCGTAAGCCTGTAAATCTTCTGCGATGATGACCGTATGGTTATCCACATTATAGGAACGGAGCGGATGTCCATCAATTTCGGCTACAATGTCCGTGTAGAGCGTGTGGTTTACTACCGTACCGATGGCAACATCTGACGCTGAGATAACAAGCAGTGAAAAAAGAATGGCGATGAACAAACAAGTAAATACTCTTTTCATTTGCAATTTCTCTGATAATCTGTTTAAGCATTCGTATAAAAAGATTATCAGAGAAAATCCCTCTTGTCAAGAGCTGTTTCAACAATGTTTGATTTTCAGGTATAGGTGTGTATATCTGACAGCGCTCACAACACCCCCAAAGAACTTGACCTCATCTTCAAAATTTAAGTCCCGTTTTATTTCAAAAAAGTAATACCGACTTCACAATGTCAAAGCCGTCTTAATTGTATAGTCACAAAATCCATTCTTGTTGTTTGCGGAGGTGTTCGGATAAACGTCAAGCCAATATCAAGAAAATCAGACGGGCGAATGACATCAAGCGAGAGACAATTGCGGAAAGGTCGGCGGAATACAGCGAAAAACGGAAAGTCGGATAAACCGTTTCTGTTTTCAGGACCGCTTTTTGACCTTCCCTTTCCCGCGCTTCCTGCCCCTTCACTGTTACATCTTACTTCTTGCTTCTTCATATTGTATTCATCGGTTTTATGTGGTATAATCGCATCGAACAAGGGAGGGAGAGAAATGGCGGGGGAGAGATACCTGTCGGACGAGGAATGGTTATTAAAACGGCTGAAAAAGCTGCTTAAGCGATTCCGTGTGCCGATATTGTCGTCCTTCGGCTTCGGGTTCGCGGCGCATATGTTCGTCTTTACCGACAAGCTGGCTAATTGGGACGAGATAATGAACATCTTCGGCAAGGGCACCACAATAAGCTCGGGACGCTGGGGGCTTCGGCTCTGCAGCTATATATTTCCCGACTATTCCATGCCCTGGCTGTGGGGATTGATCAGTCTCACGCTGCTGAGCGCGGCTGTCTGCCTTATAATCGAAACCTTCAGAATAAAGAGCCGGATACTCCGGTGCCTGCTGGCGGGCTGCATTGTCACCTTTCCCAGCGTGGTGTCGATTTTTGCCTATATGTTCACCAGTACCTCATATATGCTGGCGGTGCTGCTGGCGGTGATTCCGGCGTACCTGCTGAGCCGGATAAACTACACGTTCAGCCTCCGGCGGAGGTTCTTGTATGTAATCGCGGCGCTTGTCTCTCTGACGATGTGCTGCGGCATATATCAGGCGTTTATCGCGGTGACGGCGAGCCTTCTTGTGGTGCTGGTGATACGCGACCTGCTGTACAGCGAGGATCTCACCTTCGAGGTTGTGCTGCGGGGTTTGTTGTACGTCGGCTTTCTGCTGCTGGGCGTCGCCTGTTACGCGGCGGTGACGGGAGCCGTCGCTGCAGCCACGGGTATCGGGTTCAACTCCTACGCCCGGGATCATATGCTCTCCGGCGAGGGTCTGTTCGCCCGTATAGGCATGCTCCTGCGCGGCTTTGCCGGAATCCTGTTCCGCGAGCGCTATGGGATAATCAGCGGCACCCCGGCACGGGTGATACATGTGGCGCTGATTATTTCGGGCGCTATTATCGCCGTTCTTGGCGTTAACCGCCGGCGGATGACCGTCGTGCGGGTCCTGCTCTGCGTCATATGCCTGCTGTTCTTCTTCCCGCTGTCGGTGAACTGCGCCTCGCTGTTAAATCCCGGCTACTCCCACACAATAATGTACTACGGCTTCGCGGCTGTATATGTCCTGCTGGCTGCCGCCTCTGACGCCGCCGGCACCCTTTCCGCCGCCGATATCCGCGCCTCGCTGATGAGCGCCGAGACCGACGCCGACGATATGCATGAGATCGACAGCCTGCGGAGCTTTGACCGTTACGCATATGCCGCCGGCACACAGCATGCGGCAGACAGCGCCGAAATCCGAGCCGCGGCCGACTATGTCCGCGCGGTGAGGGATTCCGGCACCGCCAGAGCCAGAACTGCCCTGCGCGCCGAACGGGCGAAAAAACGGGCGGTTTGGACGAGACGCATATTCCGCGGCGCCCGCCTGGCTGCGGTCATCGGTCTTGCGCTGACCGCCTGCTCTTTCGTATTCTTCGCGAACCGGGCATATCTGAAACTTGAGGTGCGCACCAACGCCGACCTGTCCTTCTACACCCGCCTGGCTTCCTGCATCGAGGACTCCCCCGATTATACGGAGGGGGTAAAGGTTGCCATAATAGGCAGTGCCGTGCCCGAGCGTCAGCCGCCGGATGTCTTCGATATGCCGAATCTTGTGGGCTTCAATGTCTATGTATCCCGCAAGGACATATACGCCCCGACTTATCTGCGGGATTTCCTGCGCATCGACATGGATTTTGCCGGTCCCGGCGAGCTGCGCGCCATAGCCGAGGACAGCGCTTTCAGGGAGATGCCCTGCTATCCATATCAGGGCAGCGTTCAGCGCATCGGAGAGTATCTTGTGGTGCGCCTCGGCGAGCAGATGTCCTGGCAGTTCTATAACTACGAGCCGGAGTACTGGCGGTAGGGGGTGTTTTGCCGGCACGCCGTCTATGGCGAGGGTGTTAAAGAATCGGACATTCTATAATAGAAACACATCGGCTCCGCGGTTGGATCAATCCGGCTGCGGAGCCTCAATTTATGCGTATTTCCCGCTATTCATCCCTTCCGTTCCCCGCGTATCTCACCGGCGATATCGCCGGCGACGGCGTCGGCGAGGTTGGCTTTCTCCAGCTCTTCCGCCATGAGGCGGTTGACGCCCGCCATGACCCGATGGAAGTAGCAGAGGGTTTTGTCGCTGCCGTCCATGCCCGGCTTGCCGCAGGCGCAGTTTTCGTCAAGACAGCGGGTGATGGTAAGCGGTCCCTCAATAGTTTCGACTATGGCGCGGACGGTTATGTCCGCCGCCGGCGCGGCGAGGGAATAGCCCCCCGAAGCCCCCTTGTAGGACTTCACCAGACCGCCGCCCATGAGCTTGCGGAGAATCTTCAGGGTGAAGCGGGGCGGAACTCCCAGCTCCTCAGAGAGGGTGCGGGCGTCCAGTCTGCCTCCCTCCCCGGCAAGCGCCAGGCGGTGCATTATACGCAGCGAGTATTCGGTTTCGTTGGTTATGCGCATGGCGGTTCTCCGTTGTTTTGGTTTCTCTGTCTTCGGCGGGGGGCGTCGGGTGTGCCGCGGTGAAGTTGTTGCCCCGCCGGCATGTTCCGGCGCGAATGTATACCTTTTCGGTGCAGTTTGAATTATAGCACGGCGGCGGGGCGCTGTCAAGTGCGGGGATTTTACCCAAATGTGAATAATGGGGGCAAAAGAGACTCCGCGTATTGCAATCGGGCGGCGGGTAGGGTATAATACATGGATGAAAAACCGACTTTCGACAACACAAAATCACTGCCGGAGCAAAGAATAACATGGAGAAAATCAACATAACCAACATACACATACGCGACTATACAAGCCCGGGAGACGCCGATTCGGCTAACGGCATACGGGCGGCGCTGACAAAGGCGCTCGAAATAACGGCAGGCGGCAGAGAATCGGTTGCCGTCCGCTTTGAGGCGGGGGAATACAGGCTTGCCGACCCCTGCGAGGTGAGCGGCGGACGCTTCCGCCGGAGCAGCGCCGCCGGCGACGGTCTGGACCCGGGAGAGGGTGAGAAACAGTCGCTGACCGAGGCATATGTCGCGGCGGCGGGACTGAAAAACGTGACCCTCGAGGGAGCGGTAGACGAAAACGGCACGCCTGCCACCACTTTGAGCGGCGGCTATGACGGGGAGCTAAACTCGATCCAGCCGTCGATACTCTTCTTCCGCGACTGCCTGTCGCTGACCCTGCGAAATTTCCGCATAGTGCGCAGTCCCATGTTCGGCTCGGCGGGAGAGGTGATTTCCACCGACGGCGAGACGCTTAAAATCCGCGTGTTCGAGGGCAATCCGGTGCGCGGTCGAATGGGGAGCTATTGCATGAACCGCTTCACCCGGGGCGGAGACGGCTCCTGGGTACTCACCGGCGAATCGCTGACCTACGGACAGGGGGGCGCAGACTGTCTGACCCGCGAGGGCGAAGATATCATGGTGCTGCGCGACCCGAAGGTTGCTTCCCGTGTGGAGCCGGGTGACGCGGTGAGCTGGCATGACGGGGCGAAAACCGACTTTCAGTCCTATTTCGGCGGCTGCCGCGGCCTGACGCTTGAGAATATCCGCACTCCAAACACCAACGGCTTCGCGATGTTAGCCTTCCAATGCCGGAATATCACGGCGAAGAATATATCATTCGCTCCCGAGGGGAAGATGCTCTTCTGCGGCCCCCGGGACGCCTGGAAGCTCCAATCCTGCTCGGGCAATATCCGGATAGAGGGCATGGAGGTGGAGGGCGTGCGCATGGACGGTCAGAACATGCATTCGACCTTCTTCTTCATCCGCCGGGTGGGGCGCGGGCGCGGCTCCTGCGTGGTCTCTACAAAACATCACTATGTGCCGCTTGAGGACGGCTCCGAGTTTGAGATTTATGACGGCGCGGATTTCACCCTCCGCCGCGTAACCCGCTGGCTCTTTTTGGGCGAGAGGGAGGGAAAGCAGCTCTACGCCCTGACTTTTGAGGGCGGGCTTCCGGAATTTGCCGATGTGGGCACAATGCTGCTGGCGCGCTGCCTTGCTCCCGACAGCTATGTCTGCGAGGACAGCTCCTTCCGCAACATCGCCGGCGCGGGGCACCTCAGCCGCATATCAAACATGCGGATACGCCGCTGCCGCTACGAGAATCTCATGAACCCCGGCATCCTCATGGGCGCCGAGTTCACCTTTTTCCACGAGGGCGGCTCCTCCCGGGACTGTGTGATCGAGGACTGCTCCTTTGCCAACTGCGGCTTTCATCCGAGATACGGCGCGGTTGGCTGCATCGCCGCCCGCTGCGCGGGGCTTGACGGTCCATACAACCGGCGGATAAGAATCCGGGGCTGCAGCTTCGCCGATTCTGAAGTTGGCGTGCACATCGCCGACGCCGAAGATGTGACGGTTGAAAACTGCGATTATATAAATATCGCCAACGAAATCGTTTACGATGATAAGCGATTCTGATACTGTTTTATAAGGTAACGCACACGATATTGTGTGTCTCTTCGGCTTTGAGTTTTCCACACTTTCCACAGAGTTTTCCACAGATATCAAGGTTTTTCGGCCCTCGGAGCCGCCCGCGGCACATTCTAAAGGCTCCCGTGGTATGATTTATAAATAATGATTCCGCCCTTTCGGGTATGCCCGGAACGAGATACACCGAATGCACATGTGGAGTGTTACATTCAGCCGTTTTTGATTTCCCGCCGGGTCTGTGGAGCGTGTTTCCCGTATCGTCCGTGCTGTTCGCGGCGATGTGGAGCATTTCACGAATATTTAACACAGGGAGCAATCTATGTCGGAACTGTTCAATTCAATAAATCCCTACATACTGTTGGCTTTTACCACACTGTTAGCCGCTTCCAACAATGTTACCATACACAAATTCGCCAACCGGGGACTGAATAATCCCGGCGACACCCTGCTGTTCAATTCCATGGTCTCTGTGGTCTGGGTGCTGGAGGTCTTTGCTCTGGGCGGCGGCTTCGGGGCGCTTCGGGGCATCTCGGGGGTGTCGGTGGTCTACGGGCTTATCTACGGCGTGGTGACCGCCGCTTTCCTGCTGTCGAAGATGGGTGCGCTGGCATTCGGACCGGCCGCAATTGCAACGTTAGCCGGAACCTGCGCCCTTATCATCCCCACCCTTTTCGGTGCCGTATGGCAGAAGGAGACCGTAACCGCGGCTCAGTGGCTGGGCATAGCCATGCTGCTGGCGGCGGTGGTGCTCACCGTCAGGGTGAAGAAGGGCGACGCCGCGGGCATGAGCCTGAAGTTCCGGATATTCTGCGTCTGCTTCTTTGTCACCGGCGGCTGCACGGCGATAGTCTTCCGGCTCCACCAGGGCACGCCCCACGCCTCCGAGTATAACGGCATGATGCTTATCGCCTCGGCTGTGATGGCGGTGGTGCTGGGAGCCGCCGCTATCATTGTCAACGCCGCCGCCCGCAATCCCGCTCCCCGGCTCAGTCGGGTTGCGTGGTTTTATGTGCCGATATGCGGGCTTATCAGCTGCACCTACACGAATTTCAATATCCCCCTGTCGAGCCGCATCCCGAACACCATTTTCTTCCCGGTGCTCAACGGCGGCGTGCTGATTCTTGTCACCCTTGCCGGACGGTTGTTCTTCAAGGAAAAGCTGGCATGGCGTCAGTATCTCGGGGTGATATTGGCTACGATATCGATTCTGTTTATCGGGAAGGTGATCGGGTAGACAAGCCCGAAAAGCAAACCTGTAATTGACAAATCCCCGCCGCGGGAGTATAATAACCCAAACACCGCAAAAGGTAAGAATTACTGAAATGAAGATCTATACTCTCGGCACAAGTCACGGCGACGCCACCTATTGCCGTTTCAACTCCTCCACCGTCTATGAGACCGCCGACGGATCGCTGTATCTGCTTGACGCCGGAACTCCTGTGGAGGCGCTTATGACCCGCAAGGGGTTAAAGATTCAACGGCTCCGCGCCGTCTTTATCACCCATATGCACGACGACCACGTTTCGGGCATCACGAATATCATCAAATCCGCCGTCAAATATCCCGCCGGGCGGGAGCACGGACTGGCTGTATTCCTGCCCGAAGCCGAAGCCCTGCCCCCGCTCCGGGGCTGGCTGGACGCTCTCCACCTGAAATACGACCATATGGTGACCTTCGGCACCGTCTCTGACGGTGTGTTATACGCCGACAATAATCTTCGGATCACCGCGATACGCACACGTCATCTGACGGTGAACGGCGTGCCCTCCTCCTTTGCCTATCTGCTGGAGTTCCACCGCGAGGATATATCGATTCTCCATACCGGCGACCTGCGGGGCGATTTCTCCGACTTTCCGAAGATCGCCCTCGAAAAGCCGCTCACCGCCTGTCTCTGCGAGGCTACCCACTACAAGCCGACCGACGCCGCTCCGGTTTTAGCCGAAGCCAAACTCGGACGGCTGATCTTCATCCATATCCATAACCCCTGGCACGGTCCCGAGGGCGAGGCGGCGCTTCTCTCCCACTATAAATTCCTGCCCTATCCGGTGGATATCGCCCACGACGGGGACGAATTCGAGCTTTAGACGGTTTTTCGGAATATTACAAATTATATATTATATAATTTGTAATATTTGCCCCACACTGAAATGAAAATCAACACTTCCCAAACGGGAAACTGTACAAAAATGAAGGGAAACACCATGAACCGCATAACCATGAACATGAAAAAGATAATTACCGCCGCTCTTGCGCTGCTGCTTGTATTCGCTTTGACTTTCTCACTCGGCGCCTGCATGAAGGGCAAGGACGGCGCCCCGATGGGACTGCAGCTTGCCTCAATGGAGGAAGCCGAGTACCGCTTCTACGTGCCCGACGAGTGGACGGTTGACCTCTCCACCGGCATCGCGTCGGCATATGTGAGCGAGGCGAACCGCACAAACCTGTCGCTCACCGCCTATGAGCTCACCGACGACGTGAAGACCATAGACGATTACTGGGCGAAGTATGAAGCCGGCTTTGCCGAGATTTTCTCTGATTATGAGCTTCTGGGCAGCGAGAATATTCTGCTCGACAGCTTCGGCGCCAAGACCTACGAATACAAGGCGTCGCTCGGCGGCATCGGCTACCATTTCTCCCAGACCATATGTATTCACGGCGAGACCGTCTATATTATCACCTACACCGCCGGAAGCGACCAGCTTTTTGACGATCATTTCGAGGACTACGCCGTGGCGATTCAGTTCTTCAAGTTCGTCTGAGCGGGGGAAACGATGTTGTATCTCGACAATTCCGCCACGACCCCTTTGGCTCCCGAAGTGCGGGATGCCATGGCGGAGGCATATGATGAGGTGTGGGGCAACCCTTCCTCTCTCCATTCCGCCGGGAACGCCGCCGAGCGGCTGCTCACCGAGTCGCGGCGCGCTGTTCTTGAGGCGATGGGTATACGGAATCTCCCCGCCGTGCAGCTGAACCGCCTGATTTTCACGGGCAGCGGCACCGAGGCGAATAACATAGCCCTCTTCGGCACCGCCCATGCGAAACCCTCCTGCCGGGGCATGCGGATAGTCACCACCCCCGACCAGCACCCCTCGGTCTCCGAACCGCTGCGCCGGCTTGAAGCCGAAGGCTTCGAGGTGGTTCGCATATCGGTGAAGGGGGGCGCTCTTGACATTGCTGAACTTGAAGCGGCTCTCGACAGCCGCACCCTGCTGTTAAGCATCATGGGCGTGAACAACGAGACGGGAGCCGCCTACGACGCGGCGGGGGCTTTCGCCCTTGCCCGGCGCATAAATCCCGAAATCATCACCCATACCGACGCGGTCCAGAGTTTTCTGAAGCTCCCCGACCCCGCCGGCTATCAGCCCGACCGCCTGAACGCCGACCTTATGACGGTCAGCGCCCACAAGCTGAACGGTCCCAAGGGCGTCGGCGCTCTGTACATTTCCGAACGGCTGCTCACCGGCAAGCGCATTGTGCCGATTATATTAGGCGGCGGCCAGGAGTTCGGCTTCCGCTCGGGCACCGAAAATGTGGCGGGAGCCGCCGGTTTCGCCGCCGCCTGCGGGTTGCCCCGTTCGCCCGAAGCGGCGGCTGCCGCCCGGTCGAAGATTATCGCCCTGCTCGCCGAACGCGCCCCCGGCGTCGCGGTTAATCAGCCCGCCGCCGCCGCGCCCCATATACTGAGCCTTACTCTGCCCGACGTGCAGAGCGAGACCATGGTGCATTTTCTCTCACAGTCGGATATATATGTCTCCGGCGGCTCGGCGTGTTCCTCCCGCTCCCGCAAGGTCAGCGAATCGCTAACCGCCTTCGGGCTTTCCCCGCGGGAGGCTGCCCGCACCATCAGGGTTTCACTGCCCGTGGGCGCCGGATCGGAGGCTCTCACCGACGCCGGCTGTGAAGCGTTTGCCGACGCTCTCGCCGCCGGTCTCGCCCGGCTTTACAAGCGCTGATTATTATGTCTGAATCTATATACCGCCGCCTGCGGGATGCGATAAATTCCGCTCTGCCCGAATATGAGGAGCCGAAGGCTCTCGCCCGGGCGCGGAAGAAGAACAACAAGCGGGCTGTCATGCGGCTTGAACTTGAGGAGCGCGAGAACGCCGCCGCCCGATTCGCCCTTGCCCCTCTGCCCGAGGGGTTTAATCCGGGGGAGGAGCCGGGCTATATCCCCGGACGCGCCGACGGGCTGTGGTACTATGGGATTGAGGATGAGGTTGCCGCGGACTATGCCGCCGCAGACACCGCCGCAACGGAAGCCGCCTCCGCGAACAACACCGCGCTCTCCGACAGGACCCGCGCCGCCCTGGCTAAGCTTGTGATAACCGCATCATCCCGACGTGAGGATGAGCGGGAGTCCGCCTTCTCTCTGCTGCCGCCTTTGGTGTCCTCCTGCCCCGCTCCCCTGCTTTTCGAGGGCGTTCAGAAGGCTGTTTACGAACAGCGTGAGTCGGTCGACCCTCAGCGGCTGCGCGATTTTGCCTCGGCTCTGCTCCGCGACTCCGCCGACCCCGCCGAGGTGAAGCTTTCTCTCGGCATCATCGGCTCATATGTAGCCGAGCCCGATTATCGGTTAAAGTCAATCATCCGCACTCTGGGCAAGTACCCCGAGTTCACCCAGTACGCCGTGCGGCTCATGCGCGGCTGGAAGGGCACTCTTGCCCCAACCGGACGCGCCCGCATCGTCGGCGCCGGAGGGGATGAAATTCTCTCCCTGGGCAGGCTGACATACGGCTGGGGAAAGGTTTTCTGCGCCGAGTTTCTCGATCCCGCCGACTGCGGCAGCCCCGTAAAGTCCGCCGAAGCCGCCGACTGGCTGCTCTGCGAAGGGTACGACAACGGCATCGATATTTCGCTCACCGCCCTGGGGTGCCTGCGAAAGTCGGGCGCCGCTTCGCTGCTTGAAAAGCCCAAGCGCTTCCGCGGTCAGCGCACGCGTCCCGCTCTTATCGGCATCAGCCGCATGCTGACCGCGCTGGCGGGCGTGGGTGATGATTCAGCCCGTGACACTCTGGACGACCTGCCCGATTGCCGCGGCTTTGTCCTCGGCTATCTGGGTATATTCAGGGCTGTTCCCTCCCTTGCCGCCCTCCCCGAATGCGCCGCCGCGCTCTCTGCTCTCGCCGGGTATTTCAGCGGCGACGCCGAAATCCCTGCCGCCGTCAGGCTGTTCATTTGAGACAAAAACAAACATAACAATAAACGAAAGGTCGGATATAAAACCATGACTGACATTATTCTCTGCGGAGCCTGCGGGCGCATGGGGCGCGTGATTACCGCCCTCGCCGCCGAATCGGACAGCATCAGGATCGCCGCCGGCGTCGATCCGGTCGCCGCCAAAGGCGGTATAAGTGCCGCCTGTTCCGATTATCCTCTCTATGCCGATATTTCCGAGGTGACCGAGACCGCCGACGTTATCGTCGAGTTCTCTCACCACAGCGGCATCGGCGATATTTTAACCTATGCCGTCGCCCGTTCGCTGCCCGTTGTGGTCTGCGCCACCGGACACACCGATGACGAGCTTGCCGCCATCGCCGCCGCCTCCGAAAAAATCGCCGTCTTCAAGTCGGGCAACATGTCTCTCGGCATCAATCTCCTCTGCGAGCTTGTCCGCCGCGCCGCCCGCGCCCTCGGCGAGGATTTCGACATCGAGATTCTCGAGCGCCACCACAACAAAAAGCTTGACGCTCCCTCCGGCACCGCTCTCATGCTTGCCGACGCCGCCCGAGAGGGCCGCGATTCCGACTGCGACTATGTCTACGAGCGCCGTTCCCGCCGCGCTCCCCGTGAAAAGAGCGAGATCGGCATCTCCGCCATGCGCGGCGGCAATATCGTCGGTATGCACGACGTCATGTTCGCCGGCCAGGACGAGACCCTCACCCTCTCCCACACCGCCCAGTCCCGCGATGTCTTCGCCCGCGGCGCCCTCCGCGCCGCCTCCTTCATGCACGGCAAACCCGCGGGGAGGTATGATATGTCCGATGTTATTAAAGGGGACGCGGGGGATGCGCTTCTTTCTTGAAAGAAAGAAGCAAAGAACTTTTCTGTGGGAATTATTTATTTTTGCATAAATTATTGTCTAACTGAATTTTATGTAAATGTGATTATACTGAAGCGCGACTGACTTTTTTGAAAATGGAGATGCTTATGCCCGGTAACATTCTTGGACGGCTGGCTGCCGATTATCCTTCGCTTGCTCCTCTGCGGGGCAGTGTGGAGGCTGCTTTCAATGCCATATGCGATACCTATCGGCGGGGAGGCAAGCTCCTCTGCTGCGGCAACGGCGGTTCCGCCGCCGATTCCGACCATATCGTCGGCGAACTGCTGAAGTCTTTTATTATGAAACGCCCCATCGACCCGGCGCTTCACTCTGCCCTCACCGCTCTCGGCGAGGACGGCGCCTTTATCGCCGCGAACCTTGAAGGCGCTCTGCCTGCCATATCCCTCACCGCTCACACCGCCCTCATCTCCGCCTACGCCAATGACCGGGAGCCTGCTCTCGTCTACGCTCAGCAGGTGGCGGGGCTGGGCAGACCGGGCGACGCTCTGATAGCCCTCTCCACTTCGGGCAACTCGAAGAACTGCGTCTATGCCGCCCTCACCGCCAAAGCCGCCGGCATCACCGTCATCGCCATGACCGGCAGCGGGGGCGGAAAGCTGGCGCGCATCGCCGATATTCTCATCAATGTGCCCGAGAACGAGACCTACCGGGTGCAGGAACTTCACCTGCCCGTCTACCACTGTCTCTGCGCCATGCTGGAAGCCGAGTTTTTCGGAAAAACGCGGAAGTAAAGCGGAGCCGGCTCATTAAACAAGCGCACAATTCATCAAACATACATCATAAGAGGTAAAAACCACATGAAACGGATTCTCTCTCTCCTTTTAGCCTTTGTTCTGCTCTCGGGTCTGCTGCTCTCCTGCGGCGGTCCCTCCGTCGAGGTCGACGCTCCCGGTTCCGATACCGCAGCCGGGACCGAACCCGAGATAACCGAGACCACCATGCTCACCGACGCCGTGCCCGAGCTTAACTTTGCCGGCGCCGAATTCAACTGCGCCAGCCAGGGCACCGCCACCAACAACATGTTCGACCTCTGGGTCGCCGAGGAGACCGGCGACGCCGTGAACGACGCTATTTACGAGCGCAAACGCGCCATCGAGGAGCGTTTCGATATAGTAATAAACGAGCCTCTATTCGGCAATGACGGCGCCATAACCTCCGCCGTAAAGAACACCGTTGCCGCCGGCGAGGACGCCTATGACCTGGTTATCAACCAGATGGAAGCCACCGGCCGCGACGTTGTCGCCGGCTACTATTACAACTGGAACGACATTCCCTATGTCGATTTCACCATGCCCTGGTACCCTCCTTCTCTTATCGAGTCGGCTACTCTCGAGGGCAAGACCTATTCGGTGGCCTCCGATCTCTGTCTTACCTACACCCAGCAGACCTGGGCTATGATCTTCTCCAAGGCCGCACAGAGCGACAACAACCTGCCAGACTTCTACGCCCTTGTTGACAGCGGGGAGTGGACCGTCGACCGGCTCACCGAGGTCACCAAGGACCTCTACCGCGACACCAACGGCGACGGCACCCGCGACCTTGGCGACTTCTACGGCTTCTGCGGCGGCGCTTCCCCCGTGGCGGGCTGTCTTAATATGGCGTTCCTCTACGCCGCCGGTCAGCGCACCGTCACGGTAAACGATGACCTCAGCCTCAACTTCCTGCTGGGTACCGAGAAGGCTGCCGATCTTGCCGTGAAGCTGAACAATCTGTTCTATGTCAGCGACGGCTCGACCACCATAAAGGAGACCTCCCGCAAGGCGCGCAACACCTTCTTCATGGAGGGTCACGCCGCTATTATCCCCATGCAGGTCACCGACTTCAACGACTACATGCGCGAGAGCGATGTTGACTACGGCGTTATCCCCCTGCCCAAGTATGACGAGACGCAGGATGAGTATTACACCGTCTGCGACGCCGGCTCAAATGTGCTTGTGGTGCCCGTCACCGCCGGCAATATCGAGATGACCGGCGCCGTTGTCGAGGCGCTCTCCGCCTACTCCTACAACTATGTGCTGCCCACCTACATCGACATCGCTCTCGAGACCAAGGGCACTCGGGACGAGCAGTCGGTCGACATGGTGCGCCGCGTGCTTGCAAGCCGCGTCATGGACTTCGCCTATCTCTATGACGGCTGGAAGGGCTGGACCTTCAAAGCCGACAAGTTAGTCCTCGCCGCCGACACCTACGCGTCAACCTACGCCTCCATGGAGGGCGCAATCAACGCCTATTACAAAACGGTTATCGATTTCTTTGTGAAGTGATAAAAAGACTGTCCGCCGGGTTGGCTTTTTCGGCGGACAGCCGCTTTTTGGAGGGAATATCATGAAAATAACATCGGAGACGGCGGAATATACGCCCCGTGTCACCGACTGCGGCTCATACACCGAGCTGCGTCTGGGGGCTGATGAGCTTTCCGGGGAGAGGGAAGCGGTCTTCACTCTTTTCACCGCGGCGGCGGGAGAAGAGGGTTATTTCGTCATACCCGACTGCTTCCAGCCGAGAATCGGTAGCTTTATCTGCCGCTTTGACGCCCCGCGCGAAGAGGGAGAGGCGCTTTACCGCTTCCCCCTGCTGCCGATATTCGGCGCCCTGCGAGGTGAGAGCGCCCTGCTTGCCATTGTCACCGGAATGCGTCACGACTTCCATATCAGGCTAACCTTCGCCGGGGGCATATATACCCTTGCCGCGGTCTTCGACTTTTCAGAGTACCCGCCCTACGAGGATGTGGTGATCCGGCTGGCGGAGCTCACCGGTGAGGATGCCTCTTACAGCGGCATGGCGCGGTATTACCGCCGGTATCAGTTGGAGCGGGGCGCATGTCTGCCTATACGGGAGCGGGAGAAGCTCTATCCCGGACTTCGGAATGCCGCCGACTGCTTCTCGGTGCGCATCCGCCACGGCTGGAAGCCCCGCCCCGCCGCTGTGCGCCATCAGACGCCCGAAAACGAGCCGCCCATGGGCGTGGCAATGGATTTTGAGCGCACCGTCAGGTTAATGGAGGCTTTTGCGCGGAACGGCATGGACAAAGCCGAGCTCTGCCTTGTGGGCTGGAACAAGAGCGGGCATGACGGCCGCTTCCCCCAGCACTTCCCGGTTGAAGAGAAGTTAGGGGGCGAGTCCGGGCTGCTCTCGGTCATCGAGGCGGGGAAGCGGCTCGGCTATCCGGTTGACCTCTTTACCAACTCTACCGGGGCATATGAGGTCGCCGACTGCTGGTCAGAGGAATATATCGCCAAACAGTCCGACGGCGCTCTGCAGGTGGGGGGCGTCACCGGCTCGGGGGTCTGCTATCGGGTCTGCGCGAAGCGCGCCTACGAGCGATCGGATCTTTCCATGCTGCCCCGCGTTTCTGAGATGGGCTGCCGGGGACTGCACTATGTGGACGTGCAGACGATCGTGCCGCCCCAGGTCTGCCACGACAAAAATCACCCGCTCAACCGCGCCCAATGGGTCGAGTGGGTGTGCAGAATCATGAAGCTGTCCCGGGACTGCTTCGGGGGCTATTCCTCAGAGGGAGGGTATGACTGCTATGCCGGACTGCTGGATTACGCCCTCTATATAACCTTCGGGCTGGGCAGGGCAAACCAATTTGCCGACGCCCGAGTGCCGCTCTGGCAGCTGGTCTACAACGGCATTATTCTGAGCAATCCCTCCGCCGAGACGGTCAACTATATGGTGAAGGGACAGCGCGAGAGGCTGCTTGCCGTGGAATACAACGCCCGGCCGGTGGCTTACTACTACTCGAAATTCTGCGCCGACGGTCATAACTGGATGGGCGAGACAGACCTTGTGGCGCCCGACGACGAGGCTATTGAGGGCACCGCCGCCCTGCTTGCACGGGAATACCGGGAGTACCGTCGCCGCTCCCGTCTGCAGCGGGAGTTTATGGAGGAGCACCGAATTCTGAACGGCGATCTGCGGCTCGTCAGCTACTCCGGCGGCACCTCGGTTGTCGTCAACTACGGCGACCGCGAACAACGGTATAACGGCACAGTTGTTCCGGCGCTTGACTATGTGATAATTGACTGAAAAGCATATTCGGGGAGGGAGGACAATATGGGCGTTATCCAAAAAATGATTCTCGCCGTCAAGCGGTTCGGCTGGGGGCTGGTGTTTCGAGACGACGTCGGGCGGGGCGCTCAGCACGAACCTGTGCGCACGATAAACTGCAAGCCTGCCGAGCTGACTCCCCTCTTTTCCTGTAACCCTGTCTTTCATCTGAAAACCGCTGACGGCTCTGAGGAGGGCTACTTCACCGCCGCCTTCCGCCGCCTGCCCGAGGAGGAGTATGTAAACACCTGCGTGCGCGACTATTACCGCTTCTTCTGCCGTGTCTTCGAGTCCGCGGACTCGAAATCCGCCGGGACCGCATACTCCGCAGAGCTTGAGCGCGAGGAGGCAGCCGTTATCGCGCATCTTGCCGATGAGGAGAACCGCCGACTCTTCTTTAATATGGACCGCCGCTTTTCCGGGAAAGGCAATATTATCCGCTTCCGTGAGGGCGGACCTGCCTGCGAGGTGGGGTTACCCGAATTAGGGCAAGATTCCGCAATGGAGCGCCTGCGCGGCTTTGCCAATAAATTCGCATGGCAGATACTTGCGCAGTACCGATGGACGGACTATATTCCTTATGGTGCGTATCATACGCACAGGCTGAATAACTCATTCGCCTCCGAGGCCTTGGCGCGGCTTGTCGGATACGGTGACATGTTTCCGTATGCCGAATACTGTGCCGTTGCGCTTGAAGGACGGGATGAACCGCTTTTCGGTATGCTTATGGAGCCTGCCGAGGGTATCAATATAACCGCGCTCAGCATAGAGGAGCGGGTTAAACTGCTGACTCCGGAGGTGCTCTCGCAGCTGAATGTTCTGCTCCTGCTCGACTGCGTAAGCCTTGAAATCGACCACGGCGCCGCAAACTACCGCGTGAAGCTCTCACCGGACGGGAGAGCTGTCGGGCTGTCGGTTTTTGACAGCAAGAGTCTTTCTACCTTCGGTTCGTATAAGGATTTCCGGGTGGTTGGACTTTCCTTCGGTCTCTCACCGATTGTCGCGGACGGACGATATCTCCTGCCCTGTGCCGATCGCGAGGCCGTCAGACGGCTGAGACGGCTCGCACGTCACCCTCTGCGCATGCGGCGCGCACTCAGACCTTATATCGGCGATTATGCCGTTTGGCGCGCCTTTTGCCGTCTGCGCAAACTGCTCTCGGCAATTAAAAAAAGCACCGCCGACGGCTCGTGCCGGCTGCTCCGCTCCGACGAATGGTCGGTTGAAGCTGTCGCCGATGAGCTTGGCGGTGCGGATATGGGTTCGTATGGAAAGAACTGCAAATACGGAAAGACCTATGTCACGGTATTCGCAGGACTATAGCAGCAGGTATTGCATGCTGCTATAGTCCTGTGTTGGCTCAGTCATAGGAAATCTGTTCAATCAGTCCGAGAATCCGCGCCGCCGACTGGTTTATTCGCTCCTCGCTGATCCTGCCGTCCTTCACAGCCGCCAGCACCGTTTGAAAGTCCTTCAGGCTGGAGCAGCAAAGCAGGTCGCAGCCCGCCATGACCGCCTCAAGAGCCGCGCTGCCCGTTCTGCAGTATGCGGTTATGCCCTCCATGCCCAGATCGTCGGTTATAATAACTCCGTCATAGCCCATTTCATCCCGGATGAAGGCGACCGCCTTTTCCGAGACCGAGACGGGCTTTTCCTTGTCTATGGCGTCGGCGATGATATGCGAGAGCATTATCGCCCCCACATCGGCTTCAACCGCCGCTTTGAAGGGTATAAGGTCGCTTGCCAGCAGCGTCTCGAGGGAACGGCTGTCCCGAACCATGCCGGTATGGGTGTCGGCGGCGCCGCCGTAGCCCGGGAAGTGCTTCACCGCCGACAGCACGCCGTATTCCCGGGAGGTCTCGATAACCCGCCGCACGAATTCCGAGGTGCCCGCCGCGTCCAGACCCACCGAGCGCTTATACATGAAGTCATCGGGCGAGTCGGAGATATCCGCTACAGGAGCCAGGTTCATGGATATGCCGAGGCGATGCAGCAACTGAGCCTTTTCGGCGGTATCGGCTGTAACGGCGTCCATGCCGCCTTTTGCGTAAAGGGCACGGGGCGAGAGGAATCTCGAGCTTCTGAACGCCGGGAAGCGGCTTATGCGGACCACCGTGCCCCCCTCCTCGTCTACCGCCGTCAGTATGCCGGCTTTTGACTTCGCCCGAAGCGCTGCCAACTTCGCCGCGATGCTCTCCGGCGTCTCGTTCTCGAAATCCTTGGCGAAGAGTATGTAGGAGCCGAAGGGATAGCCGGCGGTCTCCTCCGAGTAGCGCACCATGAACATCAGCCCGAGTTTTTCTTCAAGGGTGAGTGAGTCGAGAAGGGAGGGTTCGGGGGGCGCCGCGGCGGTCTCTGCCGGCTGTTTGGTTACGGTCTCGTCCTGAGTAAGGTTCGGGTCGGCTGTTTCGGGGGTTTTCGGGGCGGTTTCGGCTTCGGAGAGTTCCTTGCCGGCGTCAGTTTGTGGCAATTCCGTGACCGCCGCGCCGCTTTTTCCGGCTGTTGCGGCAGGCTCTGCGGAGGGCGGGTCAAGTGTCTCCGCCGGAGTTTTTACCGTCTCCGATGTTGTCGATTCCGGTTCCGGCGTGCCGTTTGCCGAGCCGCTGAACGCAACGAGGGCGAAGCCCGCCGCGATGCAAATCACCGCCGCCGTGATTACCATTATAAGTGTTCTTCTGTCGGGTATCATAGGTTTACTGCGTTTCCGTGTGTATCATTATCATAATAGTCATTATTTGTCCGCGCCGCCGAGCCTGCGGGAGATTCTCACCATGGCGCTGGCGCGGGGATTGGGAATGATAAGGGGATATCCCTCCGCCAGAGCTTTGCCCGTGAGAGTGATGTGACGGGTGTCTGATTTCTCGTCTGTTATCAGGAGAATGTACTCGGCGTCGGGGTCAAGCTCTTTGAGTTTCAGATTAAAGGTGTCGCGCTCACATTCGGCGCGGCGGAAAACCGAGGCGAAGCCCTCGTCCCCTTTTTGCAGCTGCCACGCGGCGAAGCCGTCCTCCGCCAGAGTGGGAGGAGTGAGGGGGTAGAAGTCGCCCCGCCAGAGGGGAGCGTTTTCCGCCACCTCGGCAAGCAGTTTTTCGGCGGTGTCAAAGTCGAAGCCGGGGTTCAGTATGTCGAAGGTGCAGGCGAGTCCCTCGGTGGCAGCCGAGCGGATGTCGTTGGGGACAGGCTCCCATGCCGCCGCGGCGTGATAGGGGAGATATTCGCCGAGAGCAAGTGTCTGATTCTGACCGTTCACGTCGTTGTGCTTCTCGGGGGTTATCGGTCCGCAGGCGGTATCGCTGCGCCACATGGGCACCGATCGCCGCATTGTCTCGAAGTCGATGCGCCGCCCGCCCGAGGAGCAGTCGTCGATGAGCAGCGCCGGGAAGGCGGCGCGGAGGTCATCCCAAAGCCGGTAGAGACCGTTTATATGCTTTATCTCGGAGATGCCCTTCCGCCCTTCGGCGTCGTTCTGACGCCAGTATTCCAGGGGGTCCATGTTGAAGTCCTGGCGGTAGTTGTCAATCCCGTTGTCGCGGATGAAGTTTATCAGCGTGTCGCGCAGCCAGACATATGCCGCCTCGTCGCCGAGATTGTACAGCCCGGTGTTCTCGTCGCCCGCACGGCGCAGGAAAAATTCGGGGTGATCAACCCAGACTTCGCTCTCTGAATAGATCCGTTCCGGCTCGAACCAGACCATGAAGCGCAGTCCCGCCTCGTGTACCGCGTCGGCGACGGGGCGCAGGCCGTTGGGGAAGCCGCCGGCGAAGGAGTAGTTGCCCACCCCGTGGGGGAAGCCCCGGCGGAACCAGGCGGCGTCTATCCAATGGGTGTTGAAATGGCGGCATCTGAGGGCGTTTCGGAGGGTCTCGAGCTGCCCTTCCTCGGTGGGCCAGCGGGGACAGCGGCCGTAGAAGTAGCGGTCGTAGGGTTGAATTGATATGGGCAGGGGCGTGCCCGTGCCCGCCAGCGGGTCGAAGTCCTCGAACATTATCCGCCTTGCCCGGCGGCGGACGTCGGCGCCGTCTGCGCCCATGACGAGGAATACCGAGGGCAGATCCACCCGTTCCCCGGGGTAGAGGAAGAAATCGGCGTCGCACAGCCCGAGTTTTATGCGCAGTTTTCCCTCGCCGAATGAAATATCGCACCTCCACTGTCCGCTCCAGCCCACGGCAAGCAGCAGCGCCGCGCCGCCGAAGTCGAAATCCATGAAGGTGAAGGCGGTGGTGTTGGAGGAGCGGCCGCCGGTTGGCGTAAGGGTCAGCGAATCGCCGTCGGCAAAATCCCTGTCCACCGGCGTGAAGCTGTGTTTCGAGCAGTCGTCTCCCGTCAGTGTGTGAAGGCGCGCCGAGAGGGTGGGAATGGCGGCGTCCAGCACCAGGGGCAGGGTGACCCGCCCGCTTGGTTTGCAGCTCTGGTTTGTCAGCGAAAAGCGGCGGTAGACGTAGTTATTCGACCGCAAGCCTTGCTGGGTTATGTCGGCGCGGATGCCGTTCGCCGCCCGGGCGTATGCCGAGCTGTCGAGACAGTTGAGCGGCAGATATTCGCCGCCGAGGGTCAGCGACGCGGGCAGGCGGTTCATCAGATCGGATATGTTCGTTATGTTCGGCATGGTATGTACCTCCGGTGCGGGATTGTCGGTTTTATGTCGGTCTTGTGTATGCCGTTCGACCGCGCCGCTATTGTACCATTTTCAGAGCGGAAAATCTACATTAAAATGTTATTATTGATATTGACCGGGGATATAGCGCCGCTGACGGAAGGCAGTATTTACAAATGCCGGGCAAAAACGGTACGGAACGGGTTAAACGCCGCTAAAAACAGCACAAAACCGGCGCGGTCGGGAAATCTCGTGATTTTTTATGGAATTTCACCGAAAACCCTTGCATTATCCGGTCGAGCAGTGTATAATGTTCAATGATTAAATACAGTGTATTACTGCGCCCTTTTGCCGGCGCAAGGATTCGACACCGAAATACGCGGAGGTAATATTATGAAAAGAAACGGCTTGAAGGCAAGAGTTTTCGCGGCTTTTCTTACAGCTTTGTTCGTTTTTGCCGTTCTGCCCGCGCCGGCTCTGTCCGCTGAAGGCACAGGACCCGTTGTCAGAGGATATTTCGACGTGTCCGAAGCCGGAAACGGCGATGTGGTGCTCTACTCCGTCGCCATCGACAATCCCGGCGCTCTGGCGGTGGCGGAGATAACTGTCGAATACGACACCGCGGCGCTGGAGCTGATAGGCTTTAACGGCGGCGGATTCTGGTCGGCCGAGCCGGTGACCTATTCCGGCGGCGGCTCCGACTACGACATGCCCGACGGCGCCGGAGGACTGTGGAGCCCCGCTGCCGGTCAGATAAAGGCTTACGGCTGCTCCTTCGGCTATAACGGCGAGGGCGGCATCGTGGAAGGGGCGAATATCAACCCGTCGCTTCCGGTTTTCGAAGTCAGCTTCACCGTTCTCTCGACCTTTGGGGGCAATGTTATTGAACCGACGATTACCGTGGGCTGCTTCGGCACGATTTCCGACGACTTCGCATACTCGACAATCCCAGGGAGTTTCACCACAAGCGGGAGCGAAGTGAGACCCGGCGACGTCAGCGGCGACAAAAAGATAACTCTCACCGACGCGGTAATGATATCCCGCTACCTTGCCGGCTGGACAATGCCTACGACCTTTAATCCATACGCCAGAGTAAGGGATTCCGGTACTGTCACGATCGCCGACGCGGTGCTGATATCCAGGTGGCTCGCCGGCACGCCGGTGCCCGAGCTGGGTCCGAATCCGTAGGCATTAAATACGAACAAAGACATAAAAAACGATATTAAACATAAAACAAACGGAAATCCGTGAAGGGCAGGCTCGAAAATAATATGAAAAAGAACATCACAGCCCTGCTGCTTGCGCTGCTTATAGCCGCGGCGGCCCTCCCGCTGAATATCTCGGCGGAAGACATCCCGATAAACCTTTCGGCGGCGGATGTGTCCGCGGATATTTCCGCGTGTGAGGGGTCATATTGCGGCGGCGGCTGCGGTTATGACTGCGGCGGCCTTTCCCCGGTCACCGGCGGCATACACGCCGGCATCACGCTGTACGGCGCTGTCGGCGACCTTTTAGCCGACCCGGACACCTGCGAACATGACCGTCTCGGCACCCCGTCGCGACCCGACAAGCCGTCCACCTGCCAAAACGAAGGGATGGATTTCTGGGCGTGCTCAAAATGCGGCTATGAGAGCTATGATGTAATACCTACCCATAACCGTGTATACACTTCAATCGGAAACGGCAATCACAGGGTCAGGTGCCTGGACTGCGGTCAGATGATCTCCTACGGGGAGAATTGCGACAGGAAAGGCACCCCGTCGAACGCCGATGAGCCCGCCACCTGCACCACCGACGGCAAGGACTGGTGGAAGTGCTCAAAGTGCGGCTATGAGAGCTATGATGTAATACCCGCGAGCCATCAGTCGCCGCAGTATACTTCCGGCGGCGACGGCACGCACGATGTTTTGTGCACAGCCTGCGGTTATACCGCCGCGTCGGAACCGTGCGACCGCAAGGGCAGACCGGCAAATACCGATGTGCACTCCGACTGCACCACCCCCGGCACCGACTACTGGGCGTGTTCAAAATGCGGCTATCAGGGCGCCGACACGCTGCCGCTCAACCCGGACAACCATTGCTTTGATTATATAGATAAAAACAACGGCACACATAAGATAAAATGTGTAGCCTGCGGTTTTGTCGCCGCCGAAGCGGAGCCCTGCGACAAGGACTACTCCTTCGGTCCCGACACGCCGCCTACCTGCATCGAAACAGGCAGAGACATGTGGTGCTGCCGGCAATGCGGCTTCCAGAATTATGACGTGATACCTTTAGGCGATCATACAATCAGAGCCAGATCGGCGGGAGAAAATACTCATCAGCTGTACTGCACGGTATGCAAACAGAACTTTGAAACCGAAACCTGCACGCCGGGTCAATATTATCCCTCCACTACTGCCGGAAAGCATAAAGTTTACTGCGGGCGCTGCACCAATTTGCTTGTCGAATCGGAGACATGCAACAGGAACGGCACCCCGTCCGATGCCGACGTTCCCGCTACCTGCTTCAGCACGGGCGTGGATTTCTGGAAGTGTTCTCTCTGCGGATATGAGAGCCTGACCGTAACGCCCATCGATCCGAATAACCATGACCCCGGAACATCCCTGTACCGATCCCGCTCCGACGGAACTCATGCTTATTACTGCTGGTACTGCGATTTGGACATTGCCGTATATGACTGCGACCGGAACGGAACCCCCTCCACCCCCGACGCGCCTTCCCCCAACTGTGCCACACCGGGCAAAGAATACTGGAAATGTTCGGTATGCGGCTATGAGGGGTATGACGAAACGCCTGCCAACAGCCAGATACATACCGGCGAATACACCTACATCACAATGGGGTTTTGGGGCAGTCACAGGGTTGACTGCGCGGGCTGCGGCGCGAACATCATAGCATCGGAGACTTGCGACAAAGACGGCTTCTACAAGCCGGATATACCGGCTGACTGCATACACGAAGGCATGCACTACTGGGCGTGTACAAAGTGCGGCGACACCGGCTATGATGTGATACCCGCGTTGGGTCATAATCTGCGTTATAATGAGCATTTTCTTACTAATACTCACAGCGCTGTTTGCTTAAATTGTTCCATGACGGTAATTCAAAGTGAGCCGTGCGACAGGAACGGCACCCCTGAAAATGCCGATGTGCCGCCTACCTGCGTTTCAAACGGTCATAATTATTGGAAGTGTTCTCTCTGCGGCAGAGATGGCGATGACATAATACCTCCCGATGAAAACGCGCATCCCGCCGGCAGGCTGTATAGTACCGCCAATAATGACGGCACACATAAGATTGCATGCGGCGATTGCGGCAGAACAACCGCCGAATCGGAGCCGTGCGACAGAAACGGCACGCCGGAACACCCGTATGAACCGCCCACCGCCTCCGCGCCGGGCAAAGCCTGGTGGAGGTGCTCGAAATGCGAATATGAGACCTACACCGAAATACCCGCCGGTTTGGGTGTGAAACCCGGCGATGTGGACAGAAGCGGAAATGTGAATCTTGCCGACGCGGTAATGATATCCCGCTGCCTCGCCGGCTGGACAATACCTCAGAACTACAACCCCGAAGCCACGGTCAGGGGCGAAGGCACCGTCGCCCTTATCGACGCGGTGCTGATATCCAGGTGGCTCGCCGGCTGGGAGATACCCGAGCTGGGTTCGAATCCGTAGGCATGAGTATCAGAATGAGAATACAGATACAAATTGAACATATAAACAGCAAAATAAACGAAAGGTCGAAATGAACATGAAAAAGAAAATTCTCGCTCTATTTCTGGCGCTGATGATAATGACCGGCGCGTTTGTTCCGTCGGCTGTGCATATGCATGCCGAGGGAAACGGCGCGGTCAAACTGACCACCCCATTGTTCTATGCCGAGCACGGTCATCAATTCACAGTCAGTGTAAACCTGGAAACAAACCCGGGCATGTCCGGATTCGATTTCGGAGTCACATTCGACCCGGCCGCAGTTAGACTTACCGGGTATACCGACGGCGGTCTGTTCACCGGCGTAACGTACTCGCCGTCCCAAACCGACGCTGAAGGTACTTATTACTCAAGCCCGTTCAAGTTTAACTGGTATCATAACAATCAGGAACCCAATACCGCTACCGGTAAAATCGTAGATCTCACTTTTAAGATGCTTAACTTGCCTGCGTCATCTGTCGAAATCGAATTTTTCAAATCAAGTTTCCTCGACATGGATCTTCAAGAGATTGAAGTTGACATCACAAACTTGGATGTATTGATAGGTCACAACAGTGACGGCACCCCAACCAATGATGACGTGGATGCCACCTGCGGCACCGACGGCAAGGACTGGTGGGCGTGCTCGGTCTGCGGGCTTGAGTACTATGAAGTAATACCCGCCACAGGTGTGCATACCCCCGCATATGAGTATATTTTCGGCACGCATACTCATAAGAAGTATTGTTCGGTCTGCAATACGGTCTTGACCGCATCGGAAGACTGCACCCTGATCGACGACCCAGACAAAGAAGATGTGCCTGCCACCTGCGTTGACGGCCATAACTACAGTATTTGCCAATACTGTGGGCGGAAATACGAAGATACTTTAGACCCAATCAGCGACCATACCTACGCATATGAGCATATTGACGGCACGGAAACTCATAAGAAGTATTGTTCGGTATGCAATACGGTCTTTAATGCATCTGAAGACTGTAATAAAGACTATACTCTCGGAGGCGTTGACGAGCCGGCGACCTGCGTCGATCCCGGTAAGGACTACTGGAAGTGTACAATATGCGGTCACGAGGGCCATGACATAATACCCGCCACCGGTCACAATTACGTTCCCACGATTCTTGACTCCTCTGACTTCGATTACGAATACAAGCACGACATGCGATGCGGCTGCGGCGCATCGAGCGGCAGGGTAAACCATGACCCCCTCGTTGTCGATGATGAAAAATCGGTGGCTGCCACCTGTACCTCTCAAGGCAAGACGGTTTACAAGCCCTGCGTCTGCGGTTATCAGGAGCCGCATGTTACTCTCGCCATGCTCCCCCACGATTTCGATGGTCAGCCGCTTATCAGGGATCAGGAGCCCACTCATATCGCCGACGGTTCGGGTCACTATGAATGTAAAGTCTGCGGCGCCCATTCCGACCCGGTAAATATCCCGATGCCGGAGGGCGGGCATGATTTCTCCAAGGCGATTTCCAACGGTGACGGCACTCACAAGATGGTCTGCTCCATTGCGGGCTGTACCGTCGAGGACACGAACAACACCGCCGTTCCCTGCTCCAAGGAGGTGGATACGGCTAATTCCACCGCCCCCAAATGCAATGAAGACGGCGTATGGAAATATCTGCCCTGCACATGCGGTTACGTGTTTGACTCCGAGACGAATCCGAACCGCCCCCCGCACAGCTACGGCGACTGGTATGAGCTTAACAGCGTATCGCATGAGAGAGAATGCGCGGTCTGCGGCGATAAACAGCAGCAAGACCACGATTTCGATGGTCAGCCGCTTATCAGGGATCAGGAGCCCACTCATATCGCCAACGGTTCGGGTCACTATGAATGTAAAGTCTGCGGCGCCGATTCCGGCCCGGTGCCAATCGATATGATTGGCGACCATGATTTCTCCATGGCGGTTTCCAACGGCGACGGCACGCATAAGATGGTCTGCGGCATTACGGGCTGTACCGCGGAGGACCCGAACAAAACCGCCGTTCCCTGCGCAAAGATAATCGACACGGTTAATTCCACCGAACCTTCCTGCAATGCGGACGGCAAATGGGTATATCTGCCCTGCGTATGCGGCTATCAGTTCCCCGACGAAACTCGTTCGGCTACCGGCGCGCACAACTTTGTTGCCACGATTCTTGACGCCACCGACCCCGACTACGAAACAATGCACGACATGCGATGCGGCTGCGGCGCTTCAAACGGCAAGAAACCCCACACCTTCGGCGCGTATCAATGGATTATATACCCCACCGAATTCATCGACGGTCTGAAGGTCAGAACATGTACCGCCTGCGGATTCGCTGACAACCTGACTGTTCCCGCCGGCGCCGTGCCCGCCACAATTACCTTCAGAACCAACGGCGGCACCGCGGTGAAGGCATACGAGGGCTATACCAGCGAAATTATAGACCTCACTCAGTACAAGCCCTTCAAGCGCGGCTCTTACTTCGCCGGCTGGTTTACCGACCCGGCTCTCACCATCCCCGCGGACATTATGTTCGTGCTGGAAGGCGATGTGATTCTCTACGCCAAGTACGGCGCGCTGAGCGGCTCGGTCACCTACTTCCCGTTCCCGATTCTGCCGGTCAACCCCAACTTCTCAAACCTCTACTTCCAGACCAACGGCGGACTTGCCATCGACCCGATAACCCTGTCCACCGGCACCACCATAAATCTGTGGCAGTATATTCCGGTCCGTCCCGGCTATTCCTTCGAGGGCTGGTACAGAGACGCCGAACTCACCAGGCGCATAACACAGGTTCAGGTGATAGACCCGAACACCGTAGTCTACGCCAAGTGGAGCCTTATAGGCTGATTCGGCTGAAAAAGCTATAAGCATATAGCATATCGACATACAAGGAACCTCCGGATTTCCGGGGGTTCCTTTTGTGTGAGCGGAGAACCGGCGGGAATGCCGCGGAGCTCTCCCGATTCGGAAGTTTTAATATTGAATCACATGTTAAAACTAAATTAATAAAAATATGTTTTTCTCTTGACAAATTCACTTATGTTTGTTACACTGCTTTATGGAAAAGTGTCGATAAATCAGCACGCGGAAAACAGGATTAAACATATGATTGTCAGAGGTAAAATGATATGAAAAAACAAACACTGTTGAAGGTTATTTCCCTTGTCCTTGTTATAGCCGCGCTTTCGGCGGCGGTTCTGCCGATGCAGGTTCACGCACAGGAATGCGCACCCGGCGAACATGAATACGGCGGCTGGTATAATTATAACAGTTTACAGCATGAGAGAAAATGCTCCATATGCGGCGCCGTCCAGCGGGAGAATCACGATGCCGAGTGGATCTGGACATCCTTTCAGACCAGAGAAACTCCCTATAACGCAAGTGAAAGGTACAGAGATTGTCCAACCTGCGGTACCCATATCAGTGAGTCACATAGTGCCGATGGCATACCCGCAATCATTCACTTCAAAACCAACGGCGGCAGCGGTGTTAAGGACTACGAGGGCATTTTTTGCGATGCCGTGTTTCTGGATCGGTACAAGCCTAAAAAAAGCGGCTATGTCTTTGAAGGCTGGTATACCGATGAAGCTCTTACAAACAAGGCTGACGATATCTTCTTGCTTTATGATCAAAATGCAATACCCGTAATTGGTGCCTTTGAGGTTACTCTCTACGCAAAGTACAGCGCTTCAGGCAACACGGGTAACGGTGCCGTAAGAGACAAGATTTTCTTCTTCCCCCTGCCCATACTCCCGCCCAATTTCAACCACTCAAATCTTAACTTCAGCACCAACGGCGGCGCGGCGATTGACCCGATAACCCTCCCCACCGG